>SWCD01024028.1_pt1 | contig 88747 bp, 65 predicted proteins | sample 4693011 | NCBI WGS metagenome assembly SWCD01 (sample SAMN10267278, study PRJNA491770) | bioreactor metagenome | isolation source: DHS bioreactor inoculated with marine | place: Japan: Omine Ridge, Nankai Trough | reverse complement strand
TTTTTTCAACAGACCGGTAATCGCCAGATGCACGGTGTCGGTCGGTGTGCCATCGACATAATAAGCATTATCGCTCACCTGACAGGCGCGCAGGCCACGTTCCAGTGTCAGCGAATTGCTGGCCCCGCTACAATTGCGTTCCGGCGCGACGATGGAGATTTCATATTCGGCCGACAGCGCCTCGGCCAGCACGGCAATACCCGGTGCCCGATAACCGTCGTCGTTAGATACTAATATGTGCACAAGCAATACAACTAAGAGATAATCACGTTAAAATGAAAGCCTAACTATACCGTATAAGAGCGATGTTGATGAGCGATGATTCAACAAAAAATGACGAAGAATCACTATTTCTTTCTGAAATGGGCGGCGTCACCCCGCTGAAACCTGATAATAAAATAAAGATTAGGAAAAAACCGAGCAAAGCACCCCGACGATACACAGAAGAAGATTACAGCTTCGCCATCAACGACGTATTTTCTGATAACGAGATCACCGAAGATTGCCCCGACATCCTGAATTTCTCGCGCAGCGGCCTGCAGCACAACGTGCTGAAAAAGCTGCGCCAGGGAAAATACCCGATGGAACACATGCTGGATCTGCATGGCCTGACCGTAGCCGAAGCCAGTGGCGAACTGCTGGAATTTCTCGGCGAATGCGAGGCCGCTGGCGTGCGCCACGCCATCATCATCCATGGCAAAGGCTTTCGCTCCAGAGACAAACCCGTCATCAAACCCATGGTAAACCGCTGGTTAAGGTCTGTGGATAATGTACTGGCATTTCATTCTGCACAACCGAAGGATGGTGGCAACGGTGCAATTTATGTGCTGTTGAAAAAAGCGCCCGCCAACGATTAGTCACCACCGATCTGTGACGACTGCCATTCAACCAGAATGGTACTTTTCTTCAAAGAGTCCAGGCTTTTCTTATCGCACTTAAGTTTTTACATCGACATATGCTATATATGAAAACATTAATTGTAATAAAAACAAATGAGAGACTCGATGGCAAATGTCAGCAATGAAAAACTCGTAAAAACAGCCAATCTGCTCAGGGAAGCCATCCCGAAAATGAGCCAGCTCAACATCCCGCTTACCCCTGAAAATTACCATGTCTGGTACGAGTACACTATGGGCGGCAACCCCGGATTAAATAATGCGATCGATAAACTTCTAGAGGACGACGCGGAATTTAGCAACGCGATTAACCAGAGATTGTACAGCACGCATATCTACCAGCCACCCGAAGAATCTTTTCAGAAAAGCGTACAGCAATTAGTGACCACGTTATTTGAAAAAATAACCGGCATGACAAAGAAAACGCAGAGCTTCTCCAGTTCACTCGAAAAATATAACGATGTATTAAAACAGGATCCCGATATCGATACCATCGCCAGCCTCATCGTGAACCTGATCGATGATACCGATTCAGTATTAGAGTCTAATCAATCCATGGAATTCATGCTGGAAGCAATGAATGAAGAAGTCGACATGCTGCGTAACAATTTGCAGACACTGAACAAAGAAGCCTTCACCGACAAACTTACTGCTGTTCCCAACCGCCGCGCTTTCGATAAAAAAATAGAAACCCTGCTCCATCACTACCATGATGAACAGCAGGTGTTCAGCCTGTTATTGATCGACATCGACCACTTCAAAAACTTCAATGACACACACGGGCACGCGGTTGGTGACAGGGTATTAAAATATGTTGCCAGTGTTATGACAGGCGGCATCAAAGGCGATGACATGCTGGCACGTTATGGCGGCGAAGAGTTTGTGGTTTTGCTGCCAAACACACCTTACGAGGACGCTATCGCTGTCGGCAATCACATCCGTGAGAAAGTATCGAGCAACAAACTCGTCGACAATAACGCACAGAAAAAAATGCTGGGTTATGTAACCATTTCCATCGGTGTGGCCGCCGTCACAGCTGGGGATAACATCGACTCGATCGCCGAGCGTGCCGATAAAGCTCTGTACCTTGCCAAAAACAAAGGCCGCAATAAAGTTTTCGGTGAACAGGATCTTCAGGAACCCTTTGATTAGCAGAACAAAGCAGCCTGTACACGAACTAGTTGTATCAGCTCAAGCTTGAACTGACAATGAATGTACGTTGTAAAAAGTCGGCTTCCGACACAGCGCGGACATAAGAAATTATCTCTCGCAGATTAGGGCAGGACGCCCGTAAGTAGAATAACGCAGGAGCGGTTATCGAGGCGCAGAGCTCGCAGAGAAAAACTAAGGAATCTCTGATTAATTATTGTTTTGTCATCCTGAGCGAAGTCGAAGGATCTTGCTACCACCATACTGTCAGGATGATTAAGATCCTTCGACTTCGCTCAGGATGACAGTAATAACAGGCTTATGTTTTTCCTTTGCAAGCTCTGCGGCCCAGCGAGAGAAACAAGTTTTTCTTTAATATCTGTTTCCGGCTGGAGTATTCTTTTGGTTAAAAGAGGTTTTTAGCAATACTGGCAGTGTCTGTATGATGACGTCCGAACTATTCCAAACTAGTAATTCACAAACTCGCCACTATCAATGCTTTCATCTATATCATAGCTAAAGCCATTTTCACTGTCCGCATCGGTGTTACTCGGGCTTTTTACAACCGTCACTTTTTCACGTAAATTCGCACCTGATGAATCACTGTTTCTGCGCTCTGTATCATCATCAGGTTGAACATTAGCAGCGTGTACATGTTTGCCTGTGGCTTCATCTAAAACAAAGAAGCTCATTATCTGGCGTTGATCTTCTGCCTGGCGGGTTAACTCGCTGGCAGATGCTGCCAGCTCTTCAGCCGAAGCCGCAGATCGCTGAACCGTCTGATCGAGTTGCTGGATAGCGCGATTGATTTCTTCCGAACCGGTGTCCTGCTCACGTGAGGCAACACTGATCTCCTGTACCAGCTCCGCTGTTTTCTGGATATCCGGTACCAGCCTGTGTAATTTCTCGCCCGCCTGTTCGGCAATAGTGACGGTGGTATCTGACAGCTCACTGATCTCCCCCGCGGCTTTCTGACTGCGTTCGGCTAATTTACGCACTTCTGCTGCCACCACGGCAAAACCTTTACCGTGTTCACCGGCACGTGCTGCTTCAATCGCGGCGTTTAATGCCAGTAAGTTTGTCTGCCTTGCGATCTCCTCGATAATCGAAATCTTTTCCGCAATATCTTTCATTGCAACGACCGTTTCGCTCACAGACTGTCCGCTTTCTTCGGCATCGGTTGCGGCCTGTTGTGCGATCTGCTCGGTCTGTCCTGCATTATCGGCACTCTGACGAACATTGGCAGACATCTGCTCCATGGCCGAAGAGATCTCTTCTAATGATGCAGCCTGCTCTGATGAACCCTGGCCTATTTCCTGCGCAGTACTGCTAACTTCCTGTGCTGAACTGGCACTTTGACTGGTATTACTGTGTACCTTAGTGATAACGTCCGTTAAACGTTCGATGGTGCTGTTCACATCATTTTTAAGCTGGTCGAATACGCCTTTATAGTCAGCCTCGATCTTTTGACTCAGGTCACCCTGCGCCAGCCCTCTTAATACTCTAACTACATCATCAATGCCGGTGCTGGTGGTTTGCATTACCTGATTGATACCTTCCGCCAGTTTCAGATAAAAACCATCCTTGCCGGACTCATTAATATATTTGCTGAAATCACCATTGGCGGCAGCATCAACGATGCCGGCGACTTCATTTTCAACCTCGACTTCTGCTGTGCGATTATTCCACTCCAGTACGATTCCCAGTCGATCACCAGCTTCGTCGGTGACGGGTGTTGAAGTGATCAGCATGGTTAGCTCACCAAAGCTCGCTATTTTAGTGCAAGCTTCATCCAGTAAATCCAGGTCACAGCTGGAACCTTTAAACAGGGCAGTAATATTGCTGCCGCTTAAACGAGAGGCATCAAACTCGGGGATGACGACTTGAAGTCCATTTTCGATATCGACAAACATCCTTTGAGCTGCTTCGTTCACATAGATGATGTTGTTATCTGCATCTACCATCATGACACTTGTTGAAGCAACATCGAGCGCCGTTTTGATGCGGTCAGTTTCGACAGCATGATTACGAACGGTTGTTATGTCGTCATTCAGCCGGGTTTGCAGCACGCTAAGCTCTGTTAATAGTTCACCGATTTCATCTTTGGTTTTTATCGTAATATCGTTATCAAATTTGCCTTCACCGATATTACGGAAGATTTGGATAACCTGACTCAAAGGATTAACAATGTTGCCAGACACAAACCAGGCGATAAACATGATGAATATAACCGATACGGCTGCAATATAGGCCATCATCTGTTTCAGGGTACTGATTACAGAGAAGGCTTCGACCTCGTCTATCACAGCAATTAACGCCCATTTAACACCGGCAATTGTTAGCGGCGCATAGGCAGATAAAACCCTGGCACCGTTATATTCCGTCATTATTTCAGAACCGGTTTCACCAGACAAACCTTTACGTGTTGCTTCGGTCTCGATACGGCCTTTTTCCGGGTCTGCAAATGAGGCTGCAACAGTATGACCCTCAGGGTCTCGATAGGAATCCGAGCGCATGAGTTTGTCCGGGCCAACCAGGTAGGTTTCACCGGTTTCACCCATGCCATCACGTTGTTGCATGATGAGGTCAATAGCGTGCAATGAAACCTGCAGGGCAACGATCAGTTGCACATCGCCTTTACTGTCTAATACAGGCTGCGCGGTAAAAGCGGCAGGTTCATTGTTAGAGGGTGCATACGGTGCAAAATCTACCAGACCATAGTGTTTGGTTTTTAATACCTGGCGTGCCAGTTTACCCAGGCCCGAATCGGCATACTTGCCTTTGATGATATTGGTTTTGTAATCTGCTTCATGTGTGACACTGTAAAAAATCTCACCATTGGGATGAATCAGAAATAAATCGTAGTAACCGTATTTTTCAATGTAATTAGCAAAATAATCTTTGCCGTCTTTTTTGGTTTCACCGCTAATCACTTCTTCGAGACTGCCACTTGTAATCATGACCCAGTTGAGCCCTGCAAGTTTTAAAGGTGCATAGGCGACGACCTCGACTTTACCCGTGCTGCCGACCTTGGTTGCAACGCCATCTTCACCTGCCAGAGCCGCTTTGATATAAGCATCACTTTTCTTTTTACCGATAGGGTTGCCTTTTTTGACCACCCGGTCACTGCGTAAAGCACTATGACCATTGAGTTCACCGACCAGGTAGGTTTCCGCTGTTTTACCCATACCGCTTCGCTGTTGAACGATCGCATTAATCGATACGGCAGGAATCTGTACGGCAATAATGCCCTTTGAATTCTGCAAACGAGATAACATGAATGCAGCCTGTTTACCGTTTGAATATGCATAAGACTGAAAATCAGCAATAACAACACCTTTATTGCCTGTTTCGTTCAATTTGCTGAACGCATTACCAAGGGATGACCCCTTCAGTTCGTTCTGTGTAACATTCAGGCCGAGTCCGTTTTCACCGCTAAAGGTATAGATGACTTCACCATCCGTGCTGATCAGGAAAATATCTTCCCACCCTGCCTGCTGGATAAAATCATCAAACCTGGGACCAATGTGGTCAGTAGCCGTTTTCCAGCTTTTGCCTTTCGTCTGTCTGCCGGCATTGACAAACGCCGCATAAATGTCATCGAAAGTTTTTGCAGTCGAGGGGTCATGCGCCGCAGTCTGTAATTTTTTCTGTAAGGTTTTGAACAGTTCTCTTAGATGATTGATCTTGAGTTCCTGTACCACCTGTAATTTGGAAAAAGCCGCATTAGTCAATGAACCAACCGTATCAACCAGAACATTTGTATCATCGTTACGAGCTTCAAAAAAATTTTCGATTTGGTTTTTCTTTATCGCGCGAACACTTTCCAACTGGTTAAATGCCTGTTGCTCCATCGAATCGGATGCACTGTCTATCGCAAAAAAACCAACAACCGCAGCAGGAACAATACCCACCAGAAGAAAGAAAACACCAAGCTTTGTTTTTAATTTTAACTGTATATTTTTCACCCTTAGTAATCTCCCGTCCATTCTCGTTATTTACTATCCATCTGCACTAAAATCATTTTTAGTTACTTATCTTATCGACAAATCGGAGCTGCTCTTACAATATCGTCTTAACAGGCAGTATCGGCATACAGCCGATTAACTATAGTTATTTCACAAGATGATATTAGATATCCCAACGGCCTTACCCCGGACAGGAAATAATTTCTTATATTAACGGGAGAACAGTGGTTAACGCCCTGGTTTGAGAACCAGTTAAAGGCAGGATCTGATTAAAACCTGCGAGCATTTAATGACGACGGATACATTAATCCAGGCTTTTCTCAAACCGCAGAGAAGCCACCGTTAATCCGGTAATGGTAAACAATGCCAGCCAGTAAAGATCAGATGGCGACCGGACTGCCAGTGGTGACACGTTCACCCAGGTTCCACGGCAGGTTGTCGAGGATACCGTCGCGGGTCGAGAGGATGCTCAGGTCGGACAGCTTTTTATTTTCGCTGGCAAGCACCGTCCTGGTTGCATCTAAATAAGCTTCGCCGGCGCGTAGATCTTCTTCACGTGCGCCGTTGGTCAGGATGCGCGATTGTTCCTGCGCATTTTGTAAGCGGGCGGCTCTCACAGGCCGTGAGTAACACAAAAACAAGACAGATAAAATGTCGCATGGTTACAGACCTTTTTATACGACTAATTGCTGGCAGCTGACTTGTGCTGGCTTTTCTCATCCGACATCATCGCCAGTAAATTTTCTGCCAGTGCTTCGTAGATGGATTTTCTACATATTAATTTGGAGACGCCTGATGCGATCAATGCAGTCGCCATCATCGCCAGTACCAGCTCCTGATTGTCAGTCATTTCCATGACGATAACAAAGGCGGTGATCGGCGTTTGCACCACGCCGGTGAAATAACCGATCATGCCGAGGATGACGATGGTCGAAGCCATCTCAGGCGGAAACAATAATGCCAGGTTTGCTCCCAGACCGGCGCCACTGGCCAGCGACGGCGCAAACAGGCCGCCGGGGATCGTCGTTAGATAAGTCGCCGCAGTCGCCAGTATTTTATAGAACGGGTACATCAGACCAAAATCAGCGTCGCAGTTTTCCAGACCCGCGCAACTGACGATCTGCTTGGCTTCGAGATAACCGGTGCCGCTGGATGAACCGCCGCTTAAAATACTCAATACCGCGACCACCAAACCACACACCAGCGCGATTACTATCCAGCGTGCCTGCATATAAGGCCGCAATTTTTTCGAGCCGGTAATCAGTAACTGGCTGAAGATGCCACCCAGCAAACCACCGACCACACCACAGATGATCACACCTAACCAGACCCAGCTGAAATCCAGTGTCGCCGGCGTGGTGCCGTAATAACTGTAGTTGTTCTGATGGACCAGGATAGCCGTCATACCGGCGAGCACGACACCGACCATCATCATGCCACTGTTGCGGCGATCGTAAGAGCGCGCCATCTCTTCAATGGCAAAGATGATGCCCGCCAGCGGTGTGTTAAACGCCGCTGCGATACCCGCGCCACCGCCGGTCAAAATCAAACCGCGTTCATAATACCGTGTCGGCAAATGTGCATATTTTCCCAGCGAATGCAGGATGGCCGCGCCCAGATGCACGGTCGGCCCTTCTCTGCCCAGCGATGCACCACTGCATAATGCCAGCACCGCCATCAGCACTTTACCGACCACCATGCGCATCGATAGCAGACGATTGCTTAAACTGCTGCCGGGGTCTGCCAACGCGATCAGTGTTTGTGGTATACCACTGCCTTCTGCGCCGCTGAAAACTTTTCGCGTCAGATAAACCGTCAGCGCAAAACCTGCGGGCGTGACGATTAATGGCAGGTATTCATTATATGCAATGATGCTGCGAAAGACATGATCACTCCAGTCCGCCAGTATCGCAAAAACTGCGGCGATCATGCCAACCAGAATAGCACCACCCCAGAACACCAGATTGGTGCGCCAGGTCTGCGGTTTGAAAAAACGGTATTTTAATTGACGGACGTGCTGGCGCATAAATAGTTAATGAATAATGAATAATGAATAATGAATAATGAATAATGAATAATGAATTTTAAACTATGGCTAAATAAATAAAGCATTTTTATGCTTTTAATTATTCACTATTTATCTCCATGGATGGAGTGTATGCTGAAAATCGTCTGGAACGATTTCAGTGCATTATTCATTATTCATTGCTTTTTTAGTACATTATCTCAATCTGCTCCGCCCCGAAAACCTTATCCAGCCGGGTCAGCAGATCATCCGAAGGCACCACATTCCATTCTTCGCCAAGCACATACTGGGTGTATTCTGTGCCGCTGTTGTATTCGATATTGACCGGGCAGTTGCCTTCGCGGTAGGTGTGTAAAACATCACTCAGCTGTTTGGTGATGCTGACATCGGACCAACTGCCGTTGGCTTTGCTGCGATCAAACTTTATCTGCAGGCCACGGGCGAATTTTTCTCTGGCCTGGGTCATGGTGTAAATTTTGCTGGCGTTGATTGCATACGTTGCATTGAAATCATCGTAACTGACGCTACCGACCACCACACACACTTTATCTTTAACCAATAAATGACCATACTGTTCATATACATCCTCGTAAATAACCATATCAATACGCGCTGTTCGATCATCCAATTGACCTGTAACAATTTTGCTGCCAGTTTTTGTTTTGCGTACACTCATTCTAACTAACAGGCCAGCAAGACAGTATTGTGTTTTATTTTTCTTGCGATACGTGTAACCGCCACCACTCTGGCCCGCACGTTCACTCTCTGGCACCAGCTCCGGCACTTTGGAAAAACGGCATTCGGTGAAACGCCGTAATTCTTTTTCGTAACGCGAGATCGGATGACCGGTTAAATATAAACCCAGGGTCTCTTTTTCGTTCGACAGGCGGGTCTCATCATCCCAGTTTTCGACTTCGATGATGTGTACGTTACCGTGCGCGTCCGGCTCGTCGGACGAACCGAACATGTCATCCTGACCAACGCTGGCGTTTTTCTGGTTCTGTTCTGCCAGTTGCACCGCATTACTCAGACTGGCGATCAGGCTGGCGCGGTTCGGCCCCAGCGAATCCATGGCGCCGGATTTGATCATCGCCTCCATCACCCGGCGGTTCACTTTGCGAGTATCGCTACGTCGACAGAAATCATACAGATCGATAAATTTTCCGTTGGCTTCACGTTCGGCGATGATGCCATCGAGCGCTGCTTCGCCGACACCTTTCAGCGCACCCAGTCCGTAGAGCACTGATTTTTCATCCGGCACGCTGAACTGGTAGATCGAATGATTGATATCCGGCGGCAACACTTTCACGCCCTGCTGGTGGCAGTCTTCGATCAGCCCCACCACCTTGTCGGTGTTGTCCATGTCCGCCGACAACACCGCCGCCATGAACTCGGCCGGGTAATGCGCTTTTAACCACGCGGTCTGGTACGACAGCAGGGCGTAGGCGGCGGAGTGCGATTTGTTGAAACCGTATCCGGCAAATTTTTCCATCAGGTCGAAGATGTGGGTGGCGAGTTTGGCGTCGACATCACGCGCCACCGCACCCTGCATGAACAACTCGCGCTGCTCGGCCATGACCTCAGCTTTTTTCTTGCCCATGGCACGGCGCAACATGTCCGCGCCGCCGAGGGTGTAATTCGCCAGCACCTGCGCGATCTGCATCACCTGTTCCTGGTACAGGATGACGCCGTAGGTCGGCGTCAGCACGTGCTCCAGATCGGGATGAAAATAATCCACTTCGGCGCGGCCGTGTTTACGGTTGATGAAGTCGTCCACCATGCCCGACTGCAACGGCCCCGGCCGGAACAGCGCCACCAGCGCAACGATGTCTTCGAAGCTGTCCGGTTGCAGACGCGTGATCAGGTCTTTCATGCCACGTGATTCCAGCTGGAACACGGCGGTGGTATTGGCGGCCCGTAACAGGTCAAAAGCGGCTTTATCGTCCAGCGGCAGGTGTTCGATTTCCAGGGCCACTTCACCGGTTTTTTCGCGGCGACGGTTGACGTGTTTCACCGCCCAGTCGATGATGGTCAGGGTACGCAGGCCAAGGAAGTCAAACTTCACCAGACCGACGGCTTCGACATCGTCTTTATCAAACTGGGTGACCACGCTGGCGCCGCCTTCTTCACAATACAGCGGGCTGAAGTCGGTGAGCACGGTAGGCGAAATGACCACACCACCGGCGTGTTTGCCGGCATTGCGCGCCAGGCCTTCCAGTGACAGCGCCATGTCCAGCAGCATGGTCACTTCTTCTTCGTTCTCGTACGCGGCTTTTAAATCTTCGGATTCTTCCAGCGCTTTGGTCAGCGTCATACCGATCTCGAACGGAATCATCTTGGCCAGACGATCGACAAAACCATAGGGCTGGCCCATCACCCGGCCGACGTCGCGCACTACCGCTTTCGCCGCCATGGTGCCGTAGGTAATAATTTGCGAGACGCTGTCGCGGCCGTATTTTCGCGCCACGTAATCAATTACCCGATCGCGGCCGTCCATGCAGAAATCGATATCGAAATCCGGCAGCGAAACACGCTCGGGGTTGAGGAAACGTTCGAACAGCAGGTCAAATTCCAGCGGATCGAGGTCGGTGATCTTCAGCGCGTAAGCCACCAGCGAACCCGCGCCCGAACCACGGCCGGGGCCGACCGGGATGCCGTTGTCTTTCGACCACTGGATGAAGTCGGCGACGATCAAAAAGTACCCGGGGAAACCCATGTTGTTGATCACGTCCAGCTCGATCTGCAAACGCTCGTCGTAGGATTTGCGTTTGTCAGCGTAATCGTCCGCCGTTTCGTCCAGCAGCACTTTCAGGCGCTCTTCCAGACCTTCTTTTGATACCCGGCAGAAATAACTTTCTTCGGTCTCGCCTTCGGGAATCGGGAACTGCGGCAGATAACTTTTGCCGAGTTCGATCTCGAGATTGCAGCGCCGGGCGATCTCCACCGTATTGGCCAGCGCTTCGGGGATGTCGGAGAACAGTTCCTGCATCTCGGCACTGCTACGCAGATATTGCTGTTCGCTGTAATTTTTCGGCCGGCGCGGGTCATCCAGGGTACGGCCGTCGTGGATGCAGACACGGGTCTCGTGCGCGTCGAACTCGTCAGCTTTAAGAAAACGTACATCGTTGGTCGCCACCACCGGCACATCGTGGGCGATGGCCAGTTCCACCGCCTCGGCGATGTAGGTTTCTTCATTTTCGCGGCCGGTACGTTGCAGCTCGATATAAAAACGGTCTTTGAAACAGCTTATCCAGCTCTGCAAACGTTGCTCTGCCAGAGTCGTTTGCCCGGCCAGCAAGGCGCGACCAATGTCACCCTGGCGACCACCGGATAAAGCGATGATGCCTTCGGCGTGCGACTCGATCCATTCCGCCTGGATGATGGGCACGCCACGATGCTGGCCTTCGAGGTAACTTCGGGAAATAAGCTGGGAAAGATTAAGGTAGCCGGTTTTGTTCTGCGCCAGCAATACCATCTGAAACGGTGCTTCCTGATCATCACCATAACGCACCAGCGCGTCGACACCGATCAGCGGCTTGATGCCCGCACCGAGGGCAGCACGGGTAAACTTGACCATGGCGAACAGATTGCTCTGGTCGGTCAGCGCCACCGCCGGCATGTCACCCGCCGCCAGCGCCTGCATCAGTGGTTTAACGCGCACCACGCCATCAACCAGTGAGTATTCAGTGTGTACTCTCAGGTGGATGAAACTTGGCTGGGCTGTCACGAATTTACCTCGAATTGGATGAGGCATTAGTGTAGCAAATCAGACCTGGCTAAACAGCAATTAGCGTCCACAAATAAGGATTATTTTATCCAGACTTGCAGAAAGTGAGCTCACAATAGTTTGTTATGAAATAGCCGTCGGCGGACACTGCCCGCCCCACGCATTGTTGAAGACTGTATTATTTAGCAAAATCCCATTTGCCGTCATCATCCTTACAGAATGAGCGGTTCGTTTTCTGCATCTCTTTGCCGTCCTTGTACAATACCAGACTCATGGCTCGACACTCTGCCTCTGAAAAATCATCCTTCTCATAGATGTCGGTCAGGCTAACCACACCGCGCGTGGCATTATCCGGGTTTTTCCATTGCCGCTGTTCACCTTTGCTTCCATTATTTAACAGATCGAGAACCGCCTCTTCGATAAGATTAAAGTCTGTTTCATTGAGCTGTTTAGCGTCACTTTCAGACAGGCCGACAATGGATCGGCCGGCATCGCCGACCAGCGCAAACGGTGCCAGAATGATGCCTTTGAAAAAACCGGTAACCGCGCCCTGACTTGCTTCTTTGCCGGCAACCCGCGCTTTTTCGATGAGCACATCAGCCCGATCCATCATTGCAGGAATCGATTCGCGTGTGATTTTAACTTCCTCGATTACTTTGGGAATCAGCGGCCGCGTCGCTGCCACCTGTTTTGACACACTATCTACCGCCGCGGAGGCTTTATCGGCACTCTTGAGTATCGCCGGCAGGTCACCGCGAATGGCTTTCGACTCTTTCAGCACGGCCGGTATCTGCTCGCGTGTCTGTGTCACTTCGTTAAGGATCGACGGAATCATTTTGCGTGTCTGTTCGACTTCTTTCAGGATAGGTGGAATCAATTTGCGGGTTTCTTCGACTTGTTTCAGAATGGGCGGCACCAGATCGACGATCTCACCGACCCCGGCAACAACCGGCTCGATTCTTTCGCTGGTGTTATTAATGCTCACCAGGATATCGGGAATCTGTTTGCTGACGATGGCTATTTCATATGTGAAATAAACGATGGAAGCTGCCAGCGCAAATAATGACAGCGACAGCAAATAGCTAGCGAGCTGTTTGGGCGAATCATTCATCAGGCGTTCAGTATAGCATCACGCACCGGCGCGTAACTGCGGCGGTGCTCGGGACAGGGGCCGATCTGGTTAAGAATCTCGCGGTGCACTTTTGTCGGGTAACCTTTGTGTTTATCAAAACCGTAAGCCGGGTACTGTTGGTGCAGCTCGAGCATCTGCGCGTCACGTTCGACTTTTGCCAGGATAGAGGCAGCGCTAATTTCCGCCACGCGCGCATCACCTTTGATGATGGCGGTGTTGCCGCAGAAACAGTCCGGCAAGGTTTTATTGCCATCGACGAACACGTGATCCGGTTTTACCTGTAAATTTTCGGCGGCGGTTTTCATGGCGAATAATGAGGCCTGCAGGATGTTCATCTCGTCGATCTGTTGTGGTGAGATGCTGACCACTGACCACGCCAGCGCTTTCAGTTTGATCTCGACAGCGAGCAGTTCTCGCTTTTTTTCGCTGAGTTTTTTTGAGTCGTCCAGCCCGTCAATTTTCTGATCCGGCTTTAATATGACTGCCGCGGCCACCACATTACCTGCCAGCGGCCCACGGCCTGCTTCATCCGTGCCCGCCAGCAGACCATCGATAACGGGTAATTCATCCTGCAATGTTATTTTCATTATTGTATTATTCCATTTCATAGATTCAGCGCACTACTGTTGTCCGAAATAAATGACACTTTTAGCTTATGTCTCGCAAAGGCGCAGAGCACGCAAAGAAACCATTGTTTTTCCTGGCGATCTTTGCGCCTTTGCGAGAGCAATGATTCTGTTGCATTTTTGTTTTTCACCCTGAACAGTAGTGTAAATTTATTACCAGGCGTGTCTGTATAATAACAAAAAATAATTTTCTTAAATACTTCATGTTATCTCAAACCAGTCAGCAAACCACAAAACAGGTCGTCATCGTCGCCGGTGAAGCATCCGGTGATGCGCACGCGGCGCGACTGGTCAACGAGCTGAAAAAAATCGATAGCTCGATCCGTTTTCGCGGCATGGGAGGCGACCATCTGCGTCAGGCCGGCGTCGACGTTTTTATCGACATGGCCGAGATCGCGGTGGTTGGTTTTATCGAAGTGCTGATGAAGTACAATCTGATCAAAACCGAACTCAATAAATTAAAACAGAACATCGAACAACAACCGCCGGATCTTCTGATACTGGTGGACTACCAGGAATTCAACCAGCGCCTGGCCGCTTTCGCCAAAAGTATCGGTGTAAAAGTGCTATTCTACATCGGCCCGCAAGTGTGGGCATGGCGACCGAAACGCGTGTACAAGATGGGCAGGATCGTCGACCACATGGCGGTGATCATGCCGTTCGAGAAAGTACTGTACGACGATGCCAACGTGCCAGTCACTTTCACCGGTCATCCGCTGACCGACGAAGTCGTCAGAGACAAAACAAAACAGCAGGCGCGAGAACAGCTACAGATAGAAAACAAAACCACTGTCGGCCTGTTCCCCGGCAGCCGCGGTGGTGAGATCTCAAACATCCTGCCCATCCTGCTCGAGTCGGCAAAGCTGATCCAGCAGGCACAGGCCGGTAACACCGACATTCAATTTGTGCTGCCGGTGGCCAATACCATCAACGCTGAAAACCTGGCGCCGTTCGAAACAGCCTTAAAAGAACTGTCCGTTTTCACCATCGACAATCAGTTTTACGATGTCGCCCAGTCCTGCGACATCGTGCTCACCGCATCCGGCACGGCGACGCTCGAACTGGGCCTGCTGGAGATACCCATGGTGATCGTTTATAAAACCTCGGCGATCACCTTTTATATTGGAAAAAAACTGGTCAACCTGAAACATATCGGCCTGGTCAACATCATACCTGGCAAGGAAGTCGTCAGGGAGTTTCTACAGGGCGACGCAAAACCCTCACTGATCGCCGAAGAAGCGTTGCATTTACTGAACGATAAAAATTATTACGAATCCATGCAACATGAACTATCCTTAATACGGCAGCAGCTGGGCGACGGCAACGGCTCAAAAAATGCCGCCGAACTGGCATGGAAAATGTTGACCGGTAAATTATAAAATTAACGCAGTTTTTTTGTGAACAATAATAAAAATAAATTTTTACGATATTATCTTTTGCTCATCGCCACTTTATTCAGCAGTGGATGCGCGACTATCGAAGGGCCACCGAATCCTGATGACCCGTTTGAAAGCTTCAATCGCAGCATGTTCAGCTTCAATGAAACCGTCGACAAATATGCCTTCAAACCTGTCGCGCAAGGTTACAACTTCGTCATGCCCAACTTTGCCAGCAAGGGCGTGAGCAATTTTTTCAGCAACATCGATGACATCGTGGTATTTTTTAACCAACTGCTGCAATTTAAATTTGCCGCTGCCGGTGCCACTTCTGCGCGTTTTGTTTTCAACACCACGTTCGGCCTGCTGGGTCTGATCGATGTCTCCACCGAGATGGGCTTACACAAACATAACGAAGATTTCGGCCAGACACTGGGCTTCTGGGGCGTACCAAGTGGTCCTTATTTAGTCCTGCCTTTTCTCGGCTCACTATCAATACGCGACACCGCAGGCCTGGCCACAGATTGGACATATTTCGACCCCATCTTCAAGCGCCAGACTTTAAATCAAAGCCTGGTAACTCTGACCATCAAATATATTGATATACGTGCAGGCCTGATCAAAGCGACAAACATTCTGGACGAGACAGTGCCAGACAAATATGCCTTCGTCCGTGATGCATGGAAACAACGAAGAGAGTTTTTAGTCTACGACGGTCATCCACCAGATGATTTTTCTGAAGATGAACTGTTCAACGATGAAGATTTGTTTAAAGATGATGATTTACTTCATGAAGAAAGCATGAAAGGTAATACGCAGCTGATGACAATAGAAACAAAGCCTGCTTCAGATGCGGACAAAAAACAATAATTAACTATCAAAAATTCAGCGCTTCGATAACGAACTACGTTTGAGGCTTTGATTCAGGCCGCTTCAGCCTCGACGAACACACGTTTTACCAAACCATGCTCTGCCTTGATCGCAGAGTCAATCTCCTGAATAGTGTCTTCGATCTGACGCGTTAGCTGGCCACGTCTGAAACGAATACTTATATTGACCAGGATAAATTCTGGCCCCATGTGCATAGTAAGCAGCTCGTTCACTTTTTCAACGTCGTCAAACGATTCGGCGATGTGCCGGATACTCGTAACGACTTCCTTGTTTGCACCTTCGCCGATGAGCAAACCTTTGGTCTCGATGGCGAGCCAGATGGCGGTGCCGCCGAGGATGATGCCGATCAGGATAGAAGCCAGACCATCAAAAACCGGATTACCCGTTTCCTGTGCCAGCCAGATCCCTGACAGCGCAACGAGCAGGCCCAGTAAAGCAGCAGAGTCTTCGAACAGCACGACGAACATCGATGGGTCTTTCCCGTGATGCACGGCCGATATATATCCTCGTTTACCTTTAACTTTGCCAAATTCTTTAAAAGCAAAAAACCAGGCAGCACCTTCGAACACGATGGCGATAGCGAGCACGATGTAGTTGATCATCGGATTTTCTATCATAGTGGGATGCATCACGTGTCGGATGCCTTCGTAAATCGATACCCCGGAACCGACGGCAAAAATGAGAATAGCAACGACAAAACTCCAGAAATAAATTTCTTTACCGTGGCCGAAAGGAAATTCTTCATCCGCCGGCTTTTTCGCCTGTTTCATACCGTACAACAGCAGCACCTGGTTACCGGTATCGACCAGCGAGTGTATGCCTTCGGAGAGCATGGCAGAGCTACCGGTGAAAAACGCAGCAAAAAACTTGGTGATAGAGATCGCCGTGTTACCGATCAATGCAGCGATAATAACTTTGGTGGAAGCGCTAGCTGACATAAAAAATCCTGATAGTTATTTCAATGATGGGACTGTCCCCCTGTCAACAAACCTGTTAACTTAACTTTTGAGCATGATAACAAAAACCACTGTCAAACATACATACTTGAAACAATGGAATTAGTCGACAAACTACTACCGCTGATCCAGTCCTGGTTCGACCGCTTCAGCACGATACAGGGCGGCATCCAGTTGCTCACTGTGATCGGTTGTGGTGCGCTGGCAGCGGTCACACATAAAAAATGGCAGTTGTTCATCACGCAATTGCTCGGCGATCTGGAAAAGAAAAACTTCTTCCAGTTCCTGCTGCGCGGATCAAATCGCGTCGCCTTCCCGATGAGTATGCTGCTCTATCTGTTGGCCACCCGCTTCATCATCGAACAATTTGGTGTCAACGTCGCCGTGCTCGATGTGTTTACCCCGCTGCTGCTATCGATGGCGGCGATAACACTGACGATCTATGTGTTGCGCACCGGCTATTCACCCAGCCCGGCGCTGCGTGCCTGGGAAGGTTTTATCAGCATGACGATCTGGGTGCTGGTGGCACTGCATCTGATCGGCTGGCTACCTGACATCATTCAGGCACTCGACGATCTGGCGATCCACTTTGGCGAGTCACGATTGTCACTGCTGTCTATCCTGGAATTACTGGCCGCGGTCATCTTCTTCGTGGTGATGGCCAGCTGGCTGACACGGCTGATCGAATCACAGGCGCGTCGCTCACCACACATCACACCAAGCATGCGCGTGATGCTGACCAAGATCAGCAAGTTTTCGCTCTATGGTCTGGCGGTACTGTTTGCGCTGAAATCGGTTGGCATCGACCTCACCGCATTTGCGGTGTTCTCCGGTGCTATCGGTGTCGGCATCGGTTTTGGCCTGCAAAAGATTTTCAGTAATTTCATCAGCGGTTTTATCCTGCTGTTCGACCGTTCGATTCGACCCGGCGATGTCATCAGCATCGGCGACCGTTTCGGCTGGGTGCAAAGTCTGCACGCGCGTTACGTGGTGGTGAAAGACCGTGATGGTGTAGAAACATTAATTCCAAACGAGAACATGATCACCTCAGAAGTGACCAACTGGAGTTATTCCGACCGCGCCGTACGCCAGCGCGTGCCGGTGCAGATCAGTTATGACAACGACCCGGAAATCGCCATGCAGCTTTTGATCGACGCCACCACCGATAAACCTCGCGTACTAAAATCACCCGAACCTGCCGCCCGGCTGATAGGCTTCGGCAATAACGGCATCGATCTGGAATTACGCATCTGGATCAATGACCCGGAGTCCGGCATCGCCAGTGTGATATCGGATGTCAATCTGTCGATCTGGAAAAGCTTCAGGGAAAACGACATTACCATCCCATTCCCACAGCGTGATGTGCGCATCCTTTCCGGTGATATAGCAGGCGGTGCTTAGATCCTCACGAAGTAAGGCAATATTATCAATATGGCACCAACGATTACCAGCAAAGTAATATCTGCGATGAAATAAGGGAAAATAAATAACGCGATACCGACCAGTAACGGCACCATGGCTTTTTGTTTTTTTCCGTAGATAAAAAAACCGAGGCCGATCGAGCCAAATACCATCCCCCAGATTAGCACCGACGTGGATTCCATCCTGATTTACTGCAACGCAGCATCTCCGTTTGCTCCACGTGTCACTTCCAGTACATTCCTCAGTTGCGATATCCTGTCTATTATTCGCGTTAACTGCTGCAGGTCACGGATCTCGATAGTCACCGCCATGCGCGCTGTCTGCTCTTTTTTATCTGACATGGTGTTTACCGCAATCACGTTCACTTTGTCATCGGATAACGTACTGGTGATGTCGCTCAGTAAACCATGACGATCGATCGCCTGGATCAGGATATTGACCGGATAACTCTGTGTGTCGGTATCTCCCCATTCGACTTCGATCAGACGCGCCTGATCTTTTTCTTTCAGGTGAAGAATATTATTGCAGTCAGTACGATGCACACTGACGCCTCTATCTTTGGTGATAAAACCGACGATGTCATCGTGCGGCACTGGCATGCAACAGTTGGCGATACTGGTTAACAGATTGCCCACACCCAAAACATTGATGCTGCCAGTGGTTTTTTTGTTCGGTCTGATCCGCGGCGGTGCCTGTAATGGAATGCTGTCTTTTTTCTTCTGTCGCTCATCAAACTCATACAACATGGCTGACATCTGCGCGACACTTATATCACCCTGACCCAGGTGGATATAAAGATCATCCGTAGACTCGAGCTTGAAATGCTCGACCACTTTTGAGATGTCCGGTTTCAGCCCATGGCGCTTAAACTCGCGATCACACAGTGCCTTGCCTTCAGCATAGTTTTTTTCTTTGTCCTGTTTTCTAAACCAGCTGCGGATGCGGTTTCTGGCACGTGAGGTTTTGATGAAACCCAGGTGCGAGATCATCCAGTCACGGCGCGGCGCGGCTTCTTTCGTGGTCAGGATCTCTACGCGTTCACCATTTTTTAGCTGATAGGTTAGCTGAACGATGCGCCCGTTCACTTTTGCACCACGGCAACGATGGCCGATCTCGGTGTGTACAGCGTAGGCGAAATCCAGCGGCGTACCGCCTTCCGGCAGATCGATAACACGACCTTCCGGTGTTAGCACATAGACACGGTCATGAAACATCTCCGAGCGGAAATTTTCCAGCAGCTCTTCATCGTTTTCGTTCTGCGTGGTATCGAGCAATTTTCTCAGCGAGTCGGCGCCCGACTGGGTGTTACTCTTGCTGCTGCCGGTTTCTTTATAACGCCAGTGCGCGGCCACACCGAACTCGGCGAACTCATGCATCTGTTGAGTACGTATCTGAATTTCTACCGGCTTGCCACGCGGGCCATAGACTGCGGTGTGCAAGGACTGATAGCCATTTTCTTTAGGATTGGCGATGTAGTCATCAAACTCGTGGTTGATGTGCCGCCACTGCGCATGCACCAGGCCCAATACGACATAACATTCAGCGATGTTATCGACCACCACACGAACCGCGCGCACATCGAACAGTTCTTCAAAACTGCGGCGTTTGGCGGTCATTTTTTTCCAGATGCTGTAGATATGTTTTGGTCGACCGTAGATCTCAGCCGTGATGCCCTCCTTGCTCGCGATCTGTTTTATCCTGTCGACTACATCAGCGATAAATTCTTCACGTTCTTCGATCTTGCCATCGAGATTTTTTGCGATGCGTTTATAGGTTTCGGGCTCGAGGTAACGGAATGCCAGGTCTTCCAGCTCCCACTTCAGCTGGCCGATGCCTAATCGATTGGCAATCGGCGCAAAGATATCCAGACTTTCCCGGGCGATCTCCTGCTGTTCTTTGCGTGGTGAAAGTTTTAGCTGGCGCAAACGTTGTACACGAAAGGCCAGTTTGATCAGCACGGCACGAATATCATCCACCATGGAAAGCAACATACGACGTAGACGCTCGATCTGCTCCGGCGATGATTCATCACGCTCACCGTGGAACGCGTGCAACTGTATAACGCTGTTCACCAACTGCATGATCTTGTGGCCAAAGACGCGTTCGATTTCGTCCACATCGGCAGTCTGCATCAAACGGTTACTGCTTAACATTGCGACGATGAGCGTGGTTTCGTCTGAACCCAACTCACTCAGCAACAAGGCGACATCCAGGCTATTTGGCATCGAACCTTCGGTCGGCAGTTGCCATACCATATTGCAGGCATGACGCAGCAGACTGTCTTCTTCCACGTCAAAACCCACCAGTTGATGCAGATACTGATCAATGGTGAAGTCTTTGGTTATCTGATTAAAGTCACGCGTTTTTTTCATAGGAAGTTGAAATCTATTGGCAAAAATTAGATGTTCAAGTAGCGAGTTTAGTTCAAATAGCTGTTTATTTAGAAGAAGTGTCTTTTCACCAGAAGCGGGCACGTTTGAGAGCCAGACGATGGCAGGGTCTGATAGATGTTTTCCGGCTAAATAATGGTTTTTCCAGCAACCGCCTGTGCTGCCTGCAAAACGGGAAACTACTTCTTCTGGCAGTCGGGGCACTGACCATATAGAGTCAGACTGTGGTCGGTCACTTCATAACCTTTCTCGGCGGCAACTTCGCGCTGACGACTTTCGATCATCTCGTCAAAAAATTCTTCGACCTTGCCGCAGGTTACGCAGACGATGTGGTCGTGGTGACCTTTCTCGCTTAACTCGAACACCGCCTGCCCGCTTTCGAAATGGTGTCGCTCGACCAGCCCGGCCGCTTCGAACTGAGTCAGCACACGATAGACCGTTGCCAGACCAATCTCTTCACCGTCATCCAGCAGAGCACGGTAAATATTTTCTGCGCTCTGATGGCGCACGTTGGACGCTTCCAGCAGTTCCAGAATTTTCATACGAGGCAGTGTTACTTTAAGTCCGGCTTTCTTTAAATCACTTGATTCCATAAATTTCTACTGATTATCGTTGTCATATACGGTAGTATTTCCGCCCTTCAAAAGACAACACCATTTAAACACGTTTATGATACTGAGAACCACTTGCATTTGGAAAACAATAAAAATAGTTACGCAGGTAGTGCTTATCGGCAGCTGTGTTGCTGCTCTCAGCGCCTGTGCGGAGTGGCTGCCAGAAGCACATAGGCTGGACCTACAACAGGGAAACACCGTCAAACTGGCACAACTCGAAGCCATTTCCACCGGCATGCCAAAATCTGAAGTGCGAAAAATCTTGGGCTCGCCAATGTTGTCAGACCCTTTCCATAATCAGCGCTGGGACTATATTTACCGATTTATCCCGAATAAAGGCTTTGAGAGGAAATCGTTACTGACGCTGTATTTTAAAGATGATGTGCTGGTGAAGATTGATGACTCACAATACGTTGAGCCTTAGGCTCAACGTATTAATGAATAATTAAAAACAAAAAACTATAAAACCATGTACATAAAATCCCTCTATTGGTTTTAAAATTCATTATTCATTGTTTTTCCCCGCCCTTCTTCATCACCTTGCCCTCAGCCGCCCGCTTGCGCCGGACTTCTTTCGGATCGGCGATCAACGGCCGATAGATCTCAACGCGGTCGCCATCAGATAATACCGTCGTCATCGCGGCCGCTTTGCCAAAAATACCCACCCTGGCGTTTTCCAGCTCAAGGTCAGGGAAATCCATCATTATGCCCGACTGCACAATAGCGGCACCCAGGGTGGTGCCAACATCAACATTCACCGCACGGATGACCTGCTTTTCTGGTATAGCATAAGCCACTTCAACATTGATGCTTTCATTCGTCATCTGCTAACCACGCTCACCATAGACTTCGACCGCACGCTTGCAGAACGAATCGACCAGTGAATTGGCGATCTGGGTAAATATCGGTTTTGCGGCGATCGACATCATGGCGCTATCAAATTCGAAATCAAGCTCGAGGTTCACCTTACAGGCATCCTTTGTTTTAAGTTCATCAAACTGCCAGTAACCTTCTAACTTTTTGAACGGTCCGTCAACCAGTTCCATATCGATACGAAAATTTTTGTGTAAGGTATTGTGGGTAGTGAAAGTTTTATTTAACACACCTTTGGCGATCTCCACCGAGGCGATCATCTCTGTTTCGGATTCACTCTTGACTTCGGAAGAACGGCACCACGGCAAAAATGAAGAATAGCTGGCGATATCATTGACCAGTTGATACATCTCAGCAGAAGAATAATGCACCAGTGCGCTGCGTTTAATATGTGACATAAAGCTACTTAACAATAAGGCTGATAAAAAAGATACCCTGCATGCGGGGTATCTTTTTCGTTGATTGCTCGTACTCCCTAAATTTTGATGGCACCGACAGCATTCAAAAATACCACGATCACCGCAAGTGGCGTAATAAAACGCACCAGGACGCGCCAGACAATGTATATAAAAGGATAGGTCGCCAGTTCACCGCGGGTCGACTGCTCGCGCATGACCCAGGCAGCAAAGATCGCGATAAATAATCCGCCCAGCGGCAGCATGATATTTGCAGTGAGATAGTCCAGCGTATCAAAGAAAGTAAAATTATCGAATATGTAAGGGATACTCAAGGTTTTATCTTTCCAGATATTGAAGGAAAACACGGTACCCAGACCAACAAACCAGGTCAGTCCACCGATCCAGACCGAGGCATAAATACGCGAGAAACCTTTGTTCTCGACCAGGTAGGCAACCGCCGGCTCGATCAGCGATATCGCCGATGTCCAGGCAGCAAATACCAGCAGAGTAAAGAACACCACGCCCACCAGTGTGCCGCCCTGCATGTGGCCGAAAGCGATCGGCAGGGTCTGGAAGATCAGCCCCGGTCCTGCGCCCGGCTCCAGGCCGTTGGCAAAGACGATGGGGAAGATGGCGAGACCGGCGAGCAGTGCCACCACGGTATCGGCTAGCGCGATCCAGATAGCGGCCTGTACGATGGAATGATCTGTCGACAGATACGAGCCATACACCATGATCGCGCCCATACCCAGGCTCAGAGTGAAAAACGCGTGCCCCATGGCGATGAGGATACCCTTGCCATCGATGGTGCCAGGGGTGAACAGAAAGCGTACGCCTTCCATGAAATAACCGGTAGTCATGGCATAGATGACGATCACGATCAGCAGGCCAAACAGCAGCGGCATCAAAAAGGTGACAGCTTTCTCAATGCCGTTTTTCACACCTCGCGACACCACCATCATGGTCATCACCATGAAGATGGTGTGCCAGGCCAGCAGTCGTTCCGGGTCACTGACCAGATCGGTAAAAATACTATTCACCCCGTCGGCGGTAACACCATGAAACATACCGCCACCGGTGCGGAAGATATACGACATCGCCCAGCCGGCGATCACACTGTAATAAGACAGGATCAGAAAACCGGCAGCAACACCCATCCAGCCCAACCAGACCCAGCCGGGGCTGCGGTGTTCTTCTTTCGCCAGCGTAATCATGGTATTGATCGGGCTTTGTTTACCGCGACGCCCCAGCATGACCTCAGCCATCATGATGGGGATGCCGATCAGTGCGATGCACAGCAGGTAGACCAGCACAAAGGTGCCGCCGCCATTCTCCCCTGTTATGTACGGGAACTTCCAGATATTACCCAGCCCCACGGCAGAGCCGGTGGCGGCGAGGATAAAAACAGTGCGGTTGGTCCACTGACCATGAATTGACGTGCGTTGTTCAGCCATAGATTTCGTTATTATTATTTATTCTTCATTTTTAACAATATATAGCACCTACTCAAGCTATTTTTGGTAATCATCGTGAATTTAGATATACCTGTTTAGCTCCGATTCAGTGATTTTAACAGTAACGACCGGGCATGAACGACTCTAAAAAAACAAAGAATATTGTCCACAGATAAACACGGATAAATGCTTTTAAGTTTTTAAAACCTGTGTCCATCTGCGTTTATCTGTGGAAAAAATGCTTTTCCTGCCCACTCTACAGAACAATATCCTTGTTTGCGCCCTTAATCAGGCGCTTCAAGGTTGTCGATCTTTTAAAGCAATGACAGGGTGTTCAATCTCCCCTATACTTGCCAACCAGATTCTGCCCCGCCGTCTATCAGTAAACATGGCTAAAAAACCGAAGAAAAAACAAAACGACAATACCATCGCGCGCAATCGAAAGGCCCGTTTTGACTACACCATCGAGAGCAATTACGAAGCAGGACTGGCGCTCGAAGGCTGGGAAGTCAAAAGCCTGCGCGCCGGCAAGGCGCAGATCGACGAGAGTTATATCTTCGCCAAAAACGGCGAACTGGAATGGGTCGGCGGTACCATCACCCCGTTGATCACCACCTCGACCCACATCCATCCCAGCCCGACACGCTCACGAAAGATTTTGATGCATCGCCACGAGATCGACCGCCTCATCGGCCAGATCGAGCGCAAGGGTTACACACTGGTGCCGCTGGCCCTGTTCTGGAAAAAAAATGGCCGGGTAAAAATAGATATCGGACTGGCCAAAGGTAAGAAAGAGCACGATAAACGTGCCGCCATCAAAGATCGAGACTGGCAGCGGGAAAAGGCCAGGTCTTTGAAAATTCGATGATTCTTTAAAAGAAAGCTGGCAGTCGGCAGTTATCAGTTGGCAGTAAAATCAAAAACTAAAAACCGCCGGCAATGCTATCGCTTATGCCGACCTACATTTTAAATCCAAGGTTTTTTGTTTATAACTGCCGACTGCCAACTCCTTACAATCACCAACTGACATCCCCCATCTTCTCCACGATTGCCTGATGCGCCTTCAACTCTTCATCATTCGCGCGGATGATTTTTATCGGCTTTCTGTCGGCAGATAATTTCTTGGTGGACACATCACCCGTGGCTGAACTCGATACCTCTTCGCTATCCAGCGACAAGGCACTCTGACCACCGGTCATGCGCAGGTAAACTTCAGCCAGCAACTCGGCATCAAGCAACGCGCCGTGCAGCTCACGATGCGCGTTGTTTACTTCGTATTCTTTACACAGTACGTCGAGGTTGTTCTTTTTGCCGGGACGCATCTTACGTGCCATCACCAGGGTATCGATCACCGAACAATAACTGGCGACGCTGCCATATTCTGCGCCCGCCCATTTGAACTCATGGTCGATGAATCCCACATCGAAAGGTGCGTTATGGATGATCAGTTCAGCGCCATCGATGTATTCGATGAAATCTTTGACCACGTTGACGAAGCGCGGTTTGTCGGCGAGAAACTCATTACTAATGCCATGCACCGCCTGCGCGCCTTCATCTATCTCACGATCAGGCTGTATAAACTGATGATAGTTATTACCGGTCAGACGCCGGTTGATCATCTCCACACAGCCGATCTCGATTATTTTATGTCCCTGCTTGGGATCTAAACCGGTGGTTTCCGTATCAAGCACAATTTGCCTGTCATTTACTGATTTCTCATTTTTCATTTTTTATCTCCATGGATGAGGTGAATACTGAGAATCGTCGGAACGATTTCAGTACACTTTTCATCGTTTACCCCAGCATCTCGTCAATACCACGATTAGCCAGCATATCGGCATATTCATTGCCATCGTGTCCGGAATGCCCTTTCACCCACTGCCAGCTGACATCATTCGCCTGCACAACAGCATCCAGACGCTGCCATAAATCTGCATTTTTCACCGGTTTTTTCGCCGCTGTTTTCCAACCGCGCTTCTTCCAGTTAGGCAGCCATTTGGTCATGCCTTCGAGCACATATTTTGAATCGGTATACACTTTTACCGCGCATGGCCGCGTCAGCGACTCCAGTGCCTGAATCACCGCCGTCAACTCCATGCGATTATTGGTGGTCTCTGCTTCGGAACCATACAGGTCCTTCTGCTGTCCATTGTAGCGTAAACTCGCACCCCAGCCGCCGGGGCCGGGATTTCCCCGGCAGGCACCGTCGGTATATATTTCTACAATATTTGCGCTCATATAAGCCTATTTCTGTATTGATGTTGTACAATTTACCCTGTAACTAACATGATTCATAGCCGGGGATTTCAGGTAGCGATATTATAGTGCTGCCACACAGAAGACCAGTTGAAATGCGTATGTATCAGATGCAGCACGAATAATAATGCCTGACGCTGCAAGCAAAAATATTTGAACACCTGAACAAGGTGTTATTACTGAAATAATAAAAACTACTAGTAGTGTTAAGATCTTGAAAAATTTATTCCGCTCTGCAACAAAATCCGTTTCTTTTAAGCCTGTATTTATTTTGCTCGGCGTTTTTATGATCGTTGCCTGCAATGAAACCAGGACCGTCGACAATAAAAATGCTGGCACCACTGATACGGCCACAACGTCCGAAAAAGTTTTACCTGCTCAACGCAATACAACTTCTTCTATCACGTCACAAAAATCAACCGAGTTTGATCAGTTTGAAGAACTCTATCTAAATACCGAGGCGACACATAGCATCTGGCCACGCGTGCGCGAAGGTTTTCAGTTACCCGACGATGTAAAACATAAAGCACTACAGAATGAAGTTAAATGGTTTGCCAGACATCACGAATATATGCAACGTGTTCTGCAGCGTGCCGATCCGTTTCTATATTACATTTTAGAAGAAGCAGAAAAACGCAACCTGCCCACCGAGCTGGTACTGTTACCGATCGTTGAAAGTGCCTATCAGCCTTTTGCTTATTCACATGGTCGCGCTGCCGGCCTCTGGCAGTTCATCCCCGCTACCGGTCGGCTGTATGGTTTGAAACAAAACTGGTGGTATGATGGCCGGCGTGACATCTACACATCGACTCAGGCGGCCCTCAACTACCTCGAAAACTTGAACAAACTTTTCAAGGGCGACTGGATGCTGGCGCTTGCAGCATACAATTCAGGTTCAGGCACAGTACAACGCGCGGTGAAACGCAATAAAAAATTAAAGCGCCCTACCGACTTCTGGCATTTGAAATTACCGAAAGAAACACGCATATACGTACCTAAACTGCTCGCACTCAAAGAGATCATTTCCAATCCCGAACTCTACTCTGTAAGCCTGCGTTGTATCCCTGATGCACCGGGATTCAAACAGGTAAAAATAAATGCGCAGATTGACCTGGCACTTGCTGCAGAGCTCGCCGAAACTGATCTCGAAACCTTGTATAACTACAACCCGGCATTCAATCGCTGGGCCACCGACCCCGACGGGCCACACAGTTTAATCCTGCCGATCGCCTCTGCCGAAGCGTTTGAAAAAAATTATTCAAAACTGCCTGCTAACAAGTACTTACGCTGGTCGCGGCACAAAATAAAATCAGGTGAAACCTTAAGCCATATCGCGGTCAAATATAACACCTCGGTAAAACACCTGAGAAAAGTTAACAACATCCGCGGCAATAACATCCGTGCCGGCAAGTACATCATGATACCTGTCTCAAGTAAGAACAATGCCAGTTACGCACTATCGTCATCGCAGCGTTTGAAAGCCACACAGAATATCAAACGCGGCAGTCGCAGCAAACGTATCGATCACATCGTACAAAACGGTGAAAGTTTCTGGACGATCTCACGAAAATATCATGTCGATATGCACAAGCTCGCAAAGTGGAATGGCATGGCAGTAAAAGATCCCTTAAGAAAAGGCCAAAAACTGGTGATCTGGTCATCGAGTTCCAGAACCGCTTCGGTAAAAACACATAACCCGAACAGCACCATAAAATCGATTCATTACACTGTAAGAAATGGTGATTCCTTATCTCGCATCGCCAGCAAATACCGTGTAAACATAAAAGATCTGCACCGCTGGAATAAGATCAAAGGAAAATATATTCAACCAGGGCAACGCCTGAAACTGTATATCGACGTTACCGAACAAAGCGGAAAACAGGGTTAGCTTCTATTGCACTACAACCAGGCCAGCACAATTTAAACAACCAACAAAACTTCGGTATCAGCTAAATGAGCACAAAGATCTCTTTCCTTAATCTTAATAACTATCAGCCGCTTGATTCCCTAACACCGGAAAACCTGAAAGAGATCGCGAATAAACTTGATGTGGTTGAGCTCAATAAAGGTGACGCCGTTTTTAAAGAAGGCGACAAAGACGACCGGCATATTTTTCTTTACACTGGCAATGTCGACCTTGTAAAAGACGGTAAAACTTTAAAGACCATCGAAGCCGGTACCGTAGACGCCAGGTCTGCCATCGCTCATATCATCCCACGGAATTTTTCATGTTTTGCATCGTCTGATGCAGTTATCTTCAAAGTTGATGCCGACCTGCTCGATCTGATGCTGGCGTGGGATCAGACCGGCAGCTTCCAGGTCGAAGAACTTAGTGATGACGACTGCAATGACGAAGGCGACTGGATGACACATCTTTTGCAGACAGAATCATTTCGCCGCATCCCGCCTGCAAACATCCAGGCGATTTTCACCAGCCTCGAAGACATCAACGCTGATGTCGGCGACAGCATTATCAAACAGGGCGATCCCGGAGATTATTTCTACATCATAAAATCCGGCCGTTGCATGGTCACGCGCAAAAATCCCGGGCAGGAGAAAGAGATAAAACTGGCTGATTTGAGCGCCGGTGACACTTTTGGTGAAGAGGCATTGATATCGGACGCAACACGTAATGCCTCGATCGTCATGCTAAGCAAAGGCACCTTAAGTCGCCTGTCAAAAGAAAACTTTCTTGAATTACTCAACGAACCGATGATCGAGAAAGTCGATTACACCACGGCCAACCTGAAAGTAAATAACGGTGAAGCGATATGGCTGGATGTACGCCTGCCAGCGGAATTCGAATCTGCCCATATCAAAGACGCAACACACATGCCACTAATCTTTCTTCGTTTAAAGATGAAAGAACTTGATCCGATGGTGAATTATATTTTATATTGCGACACCGAACGGCGTAGCTCGTCAGCATCTTACATCCTCGGTGAAAAAGGTTATAAAACAACAGTTTTAATCAACGGCGTCAAAGACATACCAACGGATGCTCTGCAAGGAACAAACATCTAAACAAACATTTTTCCTATTTTAAAACGCACAGGTTTACGAGATGGGATGATGGTAATAACACTACCAGCGGCCGACCGGCCGGCACACTATTTGACAGATATACGCAACAAATAGCAAAGTCCGCAGTGTTAGGCGTTTTTTATACTTCCACCCTGTTATTTTACATAAAAACAAAGAGATACAATCTCTTTTAAAATAACTTATAATCACAGTTAAAAAATACTCACCTTTTCACATCGTGTGCCTGCACCACCTCATGAAGGCTTTAGACCCCAATGTCTGACATCAGAATCATCGACAAAATATCCATTAAGAATAAAACTTACCTGCTGGTTTTATTGAGTGTCGTGGTTGCTCTGGTTTTATTATTCGTATCCAATAATGGCCTCAATGCTATTCGTACTGAACTGAACAATTTGAACTTCTCGACAAACATCGAACGATATACCAACAAGCTAATACTTGAAGAACAGAAGTACCGTTTAAACACCAATGGTTCAGTGTATAACTTAACAGTCGCTAACCAGGCCCATGACGATGCCCTCAACTATGTGGATAAGATATATCAAACGCTGGATAAAACAGACGGCCTGAACGATAGCAGTTTTTTGCTGGAAAACTCACAAAAAACCCGCCGCTCAACCGACGAGTATAAAAATTTATACCTGCAGGGTGTATCGATACTAAATGAACTGAACAAGCAGGCCACCATCCTGGAATCGGAAGGTGAATATATTACGTTGAAGATACAGGAATATGTCGAATCAAAAAGAACCGAGATCAAGCAGAAGTTATCCCAGAAAACCATCGAAAAAATCAACAATGGCTCCAACATCTGGCAATACACCTACGTGACAAGACTGCATGAGAAGAAATATCGATTAAGCCCTGATGATGCCGTACTTAAAACGTTCAAAAATGACTACCAGTTTATGACGACGGAATGGAGCCGCCTCAAAAAAATGTCCGACCAGTCCTTTGAAGTTAAGAAACTGGATGAATTCGACGCCTCTTCCAAAAAATATAAAAGGGCTATGTTGTTGTGGGTCGGTTTAAATAGACAGCTGGTTACAGATATCTTGCCCAAGATGAAGGAACTGGGAAACAGTGTTATTTCCAGCGCCATCCAGTCGGCAAATCTCTCCGTAAAACAGATGTCAGACAAACGTAATAACATTGCACTAACATTACTCATAGTAAGTATATTCACCATTACATTAGGAATAATAATCGGTGCGATGATCGCCAGATCGATTTCGTCGCCATTAGGAAAATTGAAGGAACAGGCTCTCGCCATCAGCGATGGCAAGTATGAAGCCAAGATTGAAGTCACATCAAAAGACGAGATCGGTCAGTTGGCAGAAGCCTTCAATTACATGTCAGCGACCATCGCCGACGAAATGGCAGGGCGCGAACAGGCAGAAATAGCACAGCGTCGTTCGCAGAAGATGGATGCGATCGGCCAGCTTACCGGCGGCATCGCCCACGATTTCAATAACATACTTGGCATCATCCTGGGCAATCTCGAATTACTCACAAACCTTGTAGGCGACGATGAAAAATCGCACAGTCGGATACAGGTCATAGAAAAAGCCGCTTTACGGGCAGCCACTCTCACCCGACAGTTGCTCAGTTTTTCTCGCAGCGAAGCCGACCAGGTATCGACGGTTAACATTAATCTGGCGATCAATGAAATGACGGAGTTAATCACACGCTCACTCACGCCCGAGATCGAAGTCAGATACATCACCGCTGAAAACCTGTGGTTGACCGAAATTGACAATGGTGACTTTTGTGACGCCCTGCTCAACCTGTGCATCAATGCACGTGACAGCATAACCGGCCATGGTTCCCTGACCATAGAAACAAAAAATATTAATCTTGATGAAAATTTCAGTAGACAGGATCCCGCTTTAGGTCATGGCCGGTACATAGAGCTTTCGGTGGGCGACACTGGTAAAGGTATACCTGATGAACTGAAAGACCGCATCTTTGAACCATTCTTCACCACCAAAGATCAGGGTAAAGGCACCGGCCTGGGACTGGCGATGGTTTACGCCTTTGTAAACCGCTCCAATGGTTTTATAACATGTGACTCCGAAGCGGGTATTGGCTCTACCTTTCATATCTATCTACCAAAAAAATAGCAAGCATCGAACAAGCCTGCAAAGCGATAAACAGATCGAAAGCGTACTGCATGGTAATGAAACTATCCTGATCATCGACGGTGAAGCAGACTTTAAGGCGACTAGCCAGAGATATTCTCGAAAAGCGGGGTTACCGTGTCCTGACGGCTAAACACGGCAAGCAGGCCTTCAAACTACTCGGACAACACCCCGAGATCGACTTGCTGTTTAATGACATCGTGATGCCAAACAGCATCAATGGTTATGAGCTGGCAGAAAAAGCCATCGCAATCAGAGCGGATATTAAAACACTGTTCACTTCCGGGTTTGCCGAAAAGGCAGAGTCACGTAACGCGCACGTACGATTTAATACCGGCGTGATCAATAAACCTTACCACCAGACAGAACTCATAAAACAGATTCGTGCGACGCCGGACAAAACAAAAACACGGTAGCTATTATCGGCACCACGCTATTCATCAAACCCGGGGATTTCTGAATGGGTCACCTCATCAATCTGTTTCTCCGGTAAAAACGCTTCAGCATATCGCAGGTAAATTTTATCTCGCACGAACACGTCAAAAATATCCGGGTCGACATGGTTATCTTTTTTCATATAACCGAGGATGCGTAAACATTCGGTTAATGGTTTACCCGTTTTATAAGGACGATCACTGGCGGATAAAGCCTCAAAGATATCGGCTATCCCCATCATCCTGGCCTGCACAGACATCTGCTCTCGTGTTAAACCATTAGGATAACCCCTACCGTCCATACGTTCATGGTGCCCGCCGGCATACTCTGGAACATTTTTAAGATGTTTGGGAAATGGTAGTTGCGCCAGCATTTTAATGGTGACCGCCATATGATTATTAATGATCTCGCGCTCGTCACTGGTTAACGTACCTTTGGCGATGGTTAAATTTTCGACCTCGTTGTCATCGAGAAATTTCGCATTCACACCATCAGGATCAATCCAGCGATATTCGGCAATATCTTTTACACGCTGTTGTGATTCTTCATCCATAAATTCACCGCCGACATTGCTCTTGCGGATAAAATCACGCTGGTCGTTTAACTCTGAGATCTTCCGTTGCAAATCTTCATCGATACCCGAACAGTCAGCATTAACATCTTTCGTTAATTGCCTGATCCTGTGCTGCAGACTGTCGATGGTCGCATCACGTTTTAAAACTTCGAAACGCGTATCCACCGTATTTATCCGGTTGTATATCGTTTCCAGCTTGGTCGCTTTGTCGACCACGTACTCCGGCGTGGTCACCTTACCGCAATCATGCAGCCAACCGGCGATGGTCAGTTCGTAACGGTCTTTGTCTGTCATCCTGAAATCTTTCAGCGCATCACTCTGCGAATGATGGCAGGCATCGGCGATCATCATGGTCAATTCGGGCACACGTTTGCAATGGCCGCCGGTGTACGGTGATTTTTCATCGATCGCGCTGGCCATCAATTTGATAAACGATTCAAACAGCTCGCGCTGTTCTTCAATGAGCTTGTTGTTGGTGATGGCGACCGCGGCCTGTGACGCCAGTGACTCAGCGAGTTGCTGATCGGCAATAGAAAATTCCAGCGTCGCTTCCGTATTCTCATCTTGCGCATTGATCAACTGCAATACACCGATGATATCGTTGTGATGATTTTTTAACGGGATGGTCAATATCGACTGTGTGCGATAGCCTGTCTGCTGGTCAAATTTTCGCGTGCCGCTGAAATCAAAACCCTCGGCATGATAAGCGTCAGGGATGTTAATGGTTTTTTCATCGTGTACTGCAGAACTGACGACATTGCTCTTGTTGGATTTACCATTGACCCGCAGCGGAATCGCCGGAAATCGTATCTCCTGGCCACTGCTGCCACCCATATGGATACCCAGCGAACGTGTCAGCACGATAACAAATTCCAGCGAAGTTTTATCATCCGACATGCGGTACAGGCTGCCGCCATCGGCGTTGGTCAGTTCCATCGCACCGGCCAGGATCTTATCGCACAAAACATCGACATCGGTGGCAGCGGACAAGGCAATGCCGATCTCGTTCAGCCTGGCGATTTTTGAAAGTACCTGATCCATTTTTTCACCTTCAACAAATATTTGTATAGACTACCTGCCGCAAGCGGGCGGGGTATTAAAGAAAAAACAAAAACTTAGTCCGCGAAAAACGCAAAGAACGCAAAAAAGACAAATCAATTTATTTGTTTTTATTCTTAATAATTCGCGTCTTTTGCATTTTTCGCGGACTACTTTTTATGTCTTTATTATTACCTTAAGCAATATTGCATCGCAGCAAGCTGCGCCTCCCTTAAGCGCCGCCCTCAACCAGCTTTGCCGGATCGAGTAATTTTTCCAGTTCTGCGCGGGAGAGATCAGTCATATCCTCTGCCACATCGATCACCGCGCGCCCCTCGGCGTACGCGGTCTTGGCGATCTTTGCCCCCAGCTCATAACCGATGACACTGTTCAGTGCGGTAACCAGTATGGGATTTTTCTGCAAGGCCGCTTTTATATTATCTTCGTTGACGGTAAAACCGGCGATGGCTTTGTCTGCCAGCAGGCGTGAGGCATTCGATAGAATCTTGATGCTCTGCAACAGGTTAAACGTCACCAGCGGCAGCATCACATTCAACTGAAAATTACCGGACTGGCCGGCGATGGTAATGGTGGTATCGTTGCCGATCACCTGTGCGCATACCATGGCGGTTGCTTCCGGGATCACCGGATTCACCTTGCCTGGCATGATGCTACTGCCCGGCTGCAAAGCGGGCAAGGCGATCTCGCCGATGCCAGCCAGCGGCCCGCTGTTCATCCAGCGCAGATCGTTGGAAATTTTCATCAGGGCAGTCGCCAGTGTTTTTAACTGGCCACTTAACGCCACCACTGTATCCTGCGAACTCATCGCGGCAAAACGGTTGTCCGCCACTTTAAAGGTCAGGCCGGTGCTATTGGATAACTGCTCGGCTACCAACCCACCAAAGGCCACATCGGCATTGATGCCAGTACCAACAGCCGTGCCGCCGATGGCCAGTTGGTGTATCTCCGGCAAGGTATCTTCGATATGCGACAGCGCCGACTGCAGCTGCGCTGCCCAGCCGGACAGTTCCTGGCCCAGGCTCACCGGCATGGCGTCCATCAGATGTGTACGCCCGGTGGTGATCACCGATTCGACAGATTCCGCTTTTTGTTCGATGACAGAAATAAGGTGTGTGATCGCCGGCAGCAGCTGCTGGTTACAGTCGATGGCCGCACTGACATGGATGGTCGCCGGAATAACGTCGTTAGAACTCTGGCTCATGTTGACGTGATCATTGGGATGGATCACGTCTTCTGCTTCTTTTGATGCCAGCCGTGCGATGACCTCATTGGCATTCATATTCGTGCTGGTGGCCGAGCCGGTCTGGAAAACATCCAGCGGGAACTGATCCATCAGCTTGCCATCGATGATGTCATCGCAGATCGACGAGATCGCACGGCGACGGTTTTCATCCAGCGAACCCAGACTGTGGTTGGCATTGGCACAGGCCTGTTTCACCAGACCCAGCGCCTTGATAAACGACTCGGGCATGGTCAACCCGCTGATCGGAAAATTGTCGACAGCGCGTTGTGTCTGCGCACCATAGGCAGCCCCGGCGGGCACCTGCAATTTACCCATACTGTCTTTTTCTGTTCGAAACTCACTCATGTAACATCTTCCTCAGCGCCTTCTTTTAGGGTGATATAATACCGCTTTTATTCTGATTGAAAACAAAATTTTATATGATGACTATGGAATTAAACGAGCTTACCGCAATATCCCCCGTCGATGGCCGCTACGGTTCGAAAACAGCTGCCTTCAGAGATCTTTTCAGCGAATACGGTCTGATCAAACACCGCGTACTGGTCGAAGTGCGCTGGTTTCAGGCGCTGGCCGCAAACGCTGAAATTGCAGAAGTGCCAACGCTGGACGCAGCCGCTAACGATGTACTCAACGCCATCGTCGATAATTTTTCACTGAGCGATGCCGAGCGGATCAAAACCATCGAACGTACCACCAACCACGACGTGAAAGCGGTGGAATATTTTCTCAAGGAAAAAATCCAGGGCAACGCCCAGCTCGAAGCCAGCAGCGAATTTTTACACTTCGCCTGCACCTCCGAAGACATCAACAACCTGTCACACGGCCTGATGTTAAAAGTCGGTCGCGATGAGGTGTTATTACCCGCGATGGACGAGATCATCGCACGACTGACCGAACAGGCGCAGGAATTTGCCGAGCAACCCATGCTCAGTCGCACCCACGGCCAGACCGCCTCACCGACCACGGTCGGCAAGGAGCTGGCAAATGTGGTTTATCGTCTGCGCAAACAGCGCGAGCAGGTGGCAAACACCGAGATCGTGGGCAAGGCCAACGGCGCAGTCGGTAACTACAATGCACACCTCAGCGCCTACCCGGAAATCGACTGGCCGGCATTTTCCCGGCAGTTCATCGAATCCATCGGCCTGAAGATCAACCCGTTCACCATCCAGATCGAACCACACGATTACATGGCCGAGATGTTCGACGCCATTAGTCGCTTCAACACCATTCTGATCGACCTCAGCCGCGACATCTGGGCGTACATCTCCAACGCGTATTTCAAACAGAAAACCATCGCTGGTGAAATCGGTTCATCTACCATGCCACACAAGGTAAACCCGATCGATTTTGAAAACGCCGAAGGCAACCTGGGCATCGCCAACGCCCTGCTCGGCCATCTCAGTCAGAAACTGCCGATCTCGCGCTGGCAGCGTGACCTGACCGATTCCACCGTGCTGCGAAATCTCGGCGTCGGTTTTGCACACAGCCTGATCGCCTATCAGTCATTATTAAAAGGCCTGAACAAACTGGAAATCAATGCGTCTGTTATCGAAGCGGACCTTGATACCAGCTGGGAAGTACTGGCCGAGCCGATCCAGACCGTGATGCGTCGTTACGGCATCGAAAATCCGTACGAAAAGCTGAAAGAGCTGACACGCGGCAAAGCCATCACGCAACAGGCGTTCCAGGCATTTATCCAGACCCTGGATATCCCCGACGACGCACGCGACAATCTGCTGCAACTGACACCGATGAACTACATCGGCAATGCCATCGAACAGACAAAAAAATTATAAGACCGGCACGATGAACGCAGAAAACTTTTACTGTCTTGGCGAAATTAGCGTCGATGATTTTCTGGCCAACTACTGGCAGAAAAAACCGCTGCTGATCCGAAATGCGTTTCCCGATCTGCAATCACCGATCACCGCCGATGAACTTGCCGGCCTGGCCTGTGAAGACGACATCAATGCCCGTCTGGTGCTCGAAAAAGATGGCGACTATCCGTGGCAGGCAGAAAACGGCCCGTTCGACGAAGCACGTTTTGCCCGACTGCCTGAGACACACTGGTCATTGCTGATCAGCGACATGGAAAAATATCTGCCGGAGACCATGTCACTGGTAAAACCGTTTCGTTTTCTGCCCGACTGGCGACGTGACGATCTGATGATCAGTTATGCCCCGGAAGGCGGTTCGGTCGGCCCGCACGTCGATGACTATGATGTTTTTCTGATCCAGCTCAGCGGCCAGCGGCTATGGAAGATCAGTGAACATTTTTCTGATGAGGCCATCGAAGGTGTCGACCTGCGTATTTTAAAAACTTTCGATGCCGAGCAGGAATGGTTGTGCAACCCGGGCGACCTGTTATACCTGCCACCGAATGTGGCGCATCACGGCGTGGCACAACGTTTCCAGGGTGCGCAGGGAAACGATGTCGATTGCATGACCGCATCGGTCGGTTACCGCGCACCTTCATTAAAGACCATCACCAGTGATTACGTCAACTTTCTCAATGAAAACATGCACGACAGCACGCGGTTTACTGATAACGCACCGGTCAAACCAGAACATCACGCCGAGATCAGCGATGACACCGTGTCGCAGTTTATCGATTACCTGAAACAGGGACTGTCGCTGGAACCGGCGCAGGTAAAACGCTGGCTGGGGCAATATTGCAGCGACAATAAAGCCTTTGAAGAATTCAGCACTGCACAGGGCGAGGCTGAATATGACGAACTAACGGCGATAGCAGCGCAGTATTCATTAGCACAGTCGCCCTACTCAAACTTTCTTTTCAGCAAACTCGCACTGGACGCGCTGTTGTTCGTCAACGGCACCTGCTACGAAGTCAGCCTGCCGTTCGCCGAATTGTTGTGCAAAAACGAGTCACTCGATGTTGACCAGCTGCAACGGATAATGAACGAGGAAGAAAAAGGCATATTGTTATCCCTGTTTAACAATGGCTCGATCGTCGTAAAAGACGAAACATAAAATTCTTCTATGGCAGAATGCAACGTCATTGTTCGAATCGCAGACTGGGATAAAGACAGAGAACAATTAGTCGCCATCCGAACCACGGTGTTTATCGAAGAACAAAGTGTTCCCGAAGAGATGGAGTGGGATGAATTCGATGCCAGCGCCACACATTTTATCGCTGTCGAGAAAGACCGGACGACCGCCTGTGCCAGATTAAAGACAGATGGCCAGATCGGTCGCATGGCAGTGCTGGCAAGCGACCGAAATAAAGGCACTGGAACAGAATTATTGCAGTTTGTCTTACGGGAAGCTGCCGCACAGAGTCTTACAACAGTCTACCTTCACGCCCAGTTATCAGCTCTGAGTTTCTACGAAAAACAGGGGTTTGCCGCAAAGGGTGATATTTTTTATGAAGCAAATATCCCACATCGTGAAATGTTGAAAAAAATATGCTAAATATCACTCATAATAATAACGATAAAAATGAGCATAAATTATGTTAATCATCCCTTCTCAGCCGATGGCTAAAGAACTCCCTATGTTTTACAAACTTGGTGAAACTGTCGAAGAAGTGCATATCGACAGTGCGGAAGAAAACAAAAACGCAGCACTATCGCTGGCAAAACAGGCACGTCACAGCATCGATATTTTTAGCCAGGACATGGACGCAGAGATATATAATAACAAAGAGTTCGAACAGTCAGTTTTTAATCTGGCTAAAAGACATCCCAATACAAGGATACGCATCCTTACACGAGACTCAGGAAATGCTGTACGTAACGGACACCGCCTGATAAAACTGGCCCAAAATATAACCAGCTCGGTTTTCATCAATACTCCATCACGCGAACACAGGGATGAGCAATGTGCGTTCCTGGTAGTTGATAAACTTGGCGTGTTATACAGAGCAACTGCGAATAACAGGAACTACAAAGCCAGCATAAATTTTATGTCACCACAGCGTGCCGGCAGGTTGACCGATTTTTTCAATGAGGCATGGGAACACAGTACGCCCGACATTCAAACACGCCGCATCTATATGTGATACAGCAAAAAAACAAAAAAGGCGCTTAAAGCGCCTTTTTTATTTACCATATCATAATACGTTAGGTTTTAATTGTACTCTATCGCCTCTGGCCTTCCCAGATAATAACCCTGCGCATAATCCACTCCGATCTCCTGCAACACCAATAGCGTCGATTCATCTTCAACATGCTCGGCAATAGTACATAAGTTCATTACCTTGCCTATCTGCTGAATTGATTCGACCATCGCTCTGTCTATTTTATCTTTGCTGATATCTTTGACAAAACCACCGTCAATTTTCAGAAAATCTACCGGAAAAGTTTTCAGATAAGCAAATGAACTTAAACCACTACCAAAATCATCAAGCGCAAACATACAGCCATGACTTTTTAATTCATTAATAAACAGGGTCGCTTTCGCCATATTGCTGATAGCATCATGCTCTGTAATTTCAAAACAGACATTATCGAGCGAGACATTAAACTTATCTTTTTGTTCGATAATATAGTCCAGGAAAGATCGGTCAGAAATCGAATTACCTGACATGTTAATCGTAAACACACGATCAGTGCCCTTTATCGGATCAGCAGGATCATTTTTACCCATGAACTCAAACGCGTTGCTGACTACCCAACGATCAATCTCTGGCATCAGTCCATAACGCTCGGCTGCCGGCATAAAGGCGCCTGGTGGAATAATATTTCCATTTTCATCTATCATGCGTAATAGTAATTCAAGAATGTTCCTTTTGTTACCAGAGACCCCGACGATCGGTTGCTGATAGAGTTGAAAACGACCGTCTTCCAGCGCCTTCAATATCCTTGCTGTCCAGTGCATTTGCCCATAACGTTCACTGACAGCTTCATCAGAAGGTTCGTAGATATGCACGCGATTACGTCCCGCATCTTTTGCTGCATAACATGCCATATCAGCAGAACTTAAAACTTCCGACATATCGGCATTGTCAGGATTGATACCGATGACACCAATACTGACACCGATATCAAACGTTTTATCATCCCAGACAAAGCGATAATTTTTTATCTTCTGACGAACTTTATCGGCGATGTTTGCCGCTTGTCGCAGGCCGCAGTTTTGCAGGATGATACCAAACTCATCACCACCTAAACGTGCGATTATATCGCCACTGCGTAAAACTTCATTAAATAAAACAGGTAACTGTTTTAATAACTCGTCACCTGCGACATGTCCACAGGTATCATTTACTATTTTAAAGTTATCAAGATCCAGGTAAAAAAGTGCATGTTGCCTGTCTTCTTCTCGGACATTTATCAGTATCTCTTCAAGGTTTTCTTCAAACTTACGGCGATTATATAACCCGGTCAGCAGATCATGACTCGCGTGATACGAAAGCTGCCTGGTCAAGCGCCTGGTATGACTAACATCCTGGATAACGATCACCGCACCCATCAACTCACCCGTATCTGATTTCATCGGTGCGATAGAAGCTTCGATAGAAATCACCGGATCATCTTTGGTAATCAACGAGGCGTGTTCGGGAAGATGGACGATTTTTCCTGTTACGAAACACAGGTGTAATGAGTCATCGACTGCATTGCCCGTGCTTTCTTCGACTATATTAAATACTTTCTTGAACTCTTTTCCAGTTACCTCGTTAACTGCATTGCCCAGTAACTTTTCAGCAGCAGGATTTAAATAAACGATGCATTCGTTGACATCTACAGTAACAACGCAGTCCGTAATTGAATACAGGGTTACCTCTGCCCGTTCTTTTTCCAGCCCTAGAGCAATCTCTGATTCTGCAGCCCGTTGCAGTGCGAGGATTAATTCGTCTTTACTCAACAGGATTGAATCGATAGCATTATTAATAAATTTAGCCAAATACCCAAATTCATCCTGCCGCTTATCATCGAAGCGCACATCATCATTACCCTGAGAGAATTGCTCTGCTGTAGCAACCATTTTCTGAAAAGGCGCGGACAGCATCTTCTGTAATACACGCTGCAGAAACAGACCAAAGATAAAAACACCGAAACCGATGGATAGCAGGAACTTTTTGCGTATCTCAGAAATGGCTTCTTTGACGCTGGTACAGTAAAGTTCTAACTTTATCGTATGTGACTCACTAGAGTTTAACGGGTAATAGTACAGGGTATATTCATACTTCTCATCAGTATCACCTATCTCACCGATAGAAACCGACGCATCACCTTCATAGAGACGAGCCGCATGAAAACCAACCTGTTCCATGTGTTTGAGTATTTTTTTCCTGATCCGGCCAGAGGCGTTTTCTATGATAGGCGCATCTGAAAACTGTTCGGCTATTTCTTCGATTTCATAAGAAATAATCAGCGTGTTTCGATAAGCTTCAGCTACGAGGTCAGACTCTGTTTGCTGCAATACCAAAACAGCAAATAACAGACCGACAAAGACCAGCCCCCAGAAAACAAGACCGGTGATGCGTGCAGGAAGTTTAACTTCAAATTTTTGCTCTTCTCCCCGCATTTAATTTTTATTTAAATCCAGTCCACTTTGATATCAGAAGAATCGGACAAACACCACTTACACCTGCACCTAATAATGCAAACCCCATAAACCAGGGGAAAAACCACAATACTTCAATATGGTATTCGTTCAATAGAAGAAATGCGCCACCCAGGAAAAAAGCAATAATGATCCTTGTTGCTCTTAATGCTTCAAAATCAAAACGCTGATGTGTCCGAAAAGTTGTCAAACCAACTGGATCAGCTATTGGGATTAACTTATGTGAAAGTCTGGTCATAAGAATGCCTGTGGCGCCTTCAAACAACAGCCACAGAGATAACACATAGATTATGGTATTTTGCTCAAAATAGAGCGCCGCCAGAATCAACGCACCTACCACAAACAAAAACATTCGCTCACTCAAAATAAAAACCTCTATTATCTGTTGTTACCCTTTACTGTATGTCGCCATACTTTGTCAGGCAAGAATAACCTTGCCGAAACCAGCTCCGTAGCAAATCAGATTTAAAAGATAAGCCTATGTTTTTATTATCTTAATTAAATAATCTTCTGCAAGGTAAATATAGCAGAAATCGGAAAAAATGATTGAATATCAGGAAATTAAAGTGGCCTGAAAAGAAATTTTATCTGGCTTTTAAAACTGTCGCACAATCATTGATTAACTGTGGTCCAGCATAGATAAATCCAGTATATATCTGCACCAGACTGGCGCCTGCACTGATCTTGTCCTGTGCGTCTTTCGGCGATGAGATGCCTCCCACAGCGATCACCGGTATTTTGCCACCCAGTGCATCGACCAGTTGTTTCAGCACATGCGTCGACAGTTCAAAAACAGGTGTTCCGCTGAGCCCACCAACCTCAACAGCGAGATGTTTGCACTTTAACGACGCCGGCCGGCTGTTCGTGGTATTTGTTGCAATCACGCCATCGATCTCAGCAGACAGCAAACGCTGAGCAATGTCCTGAATTTCATTTGCATCCAGATCCGGCGCTATCTTGACAGCCAGTGGCACATACCGCTGATATTGCCGCGTTAGTTCAGCCTGTTTATTTTTTAGCTGCGTAAGCAGTGATGTCAAACCTTCACCATGCTGTAGATCTCTTAAACCAGGTGTGTTCGGTGAAGAGATGTTAATCACGATGTAATCCGCATAACGGTAAACCCGTTGCATACAGAAAAGATAATCATCGACCGCATCTTCTAGCGGCGTGTCTTTATTTTTGCCAATATTGATTCCTAACACACAGGTGCGATGACTTTTTTTAACATTTCTTATCAGTTCTTCGACACCGGCGTTATTAAAACCCATACGGTTGATAATGGCGTTATCTGCCGGCAGGCGAAAAAGTCTCGGTTTATCGTTACCCGGTTGTGCCAGCGGTGTCACGGTACCAACTTCGATAAAACCAAAACCACACTGTGCCAGTGCATCAATGTGTTGTGCATTTTTATCAAGTCCAGCAGCCAGGCCAACCGCATTGGGAAATTTTATTCCCATCACGGTAACAGGCGAATCAACACGTTTTTTAACGAACAGCCGTAGCAGGCCAAGGCTGCTAACAAGGCTCAACGCTTTTAACGAAAAGACATGGATGGTTTCCGCATCGAATAAAAAAAGGAATCGTTTTATTAATGAATACATAATATTAATTTAAAATAAAGCCGCTTTAACTCACCGCTTCTATATGTTGAACGATAAGCTGCAAACTGCGTTTGCCGCGAAACTCATTGACATCAAGTCGATAAACGATGTGTATATCATCATCGCCTGCGGGCAGATCCTCATTGGTTTTGTTAAACGCGATAGCGGAATAACAAACACCGGATTCGGCTTTCACCAGATCGAGCTTCAGATGTTTTTCACCAACGATCCGCCAGTTGAGAATTTTAAAGACATCATCGAAAACAGGTTCAGGAAACAGCTGCCCCCAGGGACTGGCATACTTGAATATCTCAGAGGCTTCAATGGTCATATATTCTTCGGCAACCGCCCCATCTGTCTCCGTGATATTGTCCAGATCTTCCGGGCGCAACACCGCACTCACCTGCTCGTTGAATGCCTGCTGAAAACGCGCAAGGTTTTCCTGCTTGATGCTCAGACCTGCCGCCATGGCGTGGCCGCCAAACTTTTCGATCAGGTCGACCTGCTGTTTCGAAATCGCATCAAGCACATCGCGCATGTGCAGACCGGGAATGGAACGCCCGGAACCTTTTAATTCGCCATCACCTGCATCAGCAAAAGCAATGACCGGGCGGTGGTATTTCTCCTTGATCCGCGACGCCAGCAGACCGACCACACCCTGGTGCCACTGTGTATCGTATAAAGCCAGCGCGTCGGGAATGACCTCGACATCATCCAGCTGCTTGATCTGCTGCTCTAACAGCGTAAACGCCTGTACCAGCATCTCACCTTCGATCTGCCGGCGTTGCAGATTCATCTGGTTGAGCGTCGAAGCATATTGAAACGCCTGTTCATAATTATCACTCAACAAACATTCGATACCGATGGACATGTCGTCGAGACGACCTGCTGCGTTTAAGCGTGGCCCGATGATAAAACCAAAATCCTGCGAGGAACAGCTTTCGATGGATTTTCCAGCGATGGTCAACAGCGCATTGATACCGGCGCAGGCCTTGTTCGCGCGGATGCGTTTTAAGCCAGACTCGACCAGGATGCGATTGTTTTCATCCAGCGGCACCACGTCGGCGACCGTGCCGAGTGCCACCAGGTCGAGAAACTTCGCCATATTAGGTTCGGTGCGAGCCGCATCATCAAACCACTTTTTCCCTCTTAAAGAAGCGCGCACCGCAAGCATCAGGTAAAACGCCACACCGACACCAGCGATCATCTTGCTCGGAAATTCACAGCCGGGCTGGTTCGGATTAACAATGGCTGCCGCATCGGGCAAAGTGTCTGCCGCGAGATGATGGTCAGTCACCACCACCGTGATACCAAGTTCATTGGCGCGGTTGACACCATCGATACTGGAGATGCCGTTGTCAACTGTCACGATCAGATCCGGTTTTGATTGCGCTGCAACATCGACGATCTGCGTGCTTAAACCATAACCGAAATCAAAACGGTTCGGCACCAGGTAGTCTATATTTTCCAGGCCAAACGCTTTCAGCGAACGGATCATCACTGCGCAGGAAGTGGCACCATCAGCATCGAAATCACCAACCACAATAATGCGTTTATTTTCGATAATCGCCCGTGAGACGATCTCAGCCGCAACATCGATACCTTTTAATAATGAAAAATCGATCAGATCTTTTAGACTGTAATCCACCTGCTTTAATTTTGTTACGCCCCGATTGGCATAGATCTTTTTCAGCAGGGGGTGCAGCTCGCTATTATTTAACTCTTCACTCACCGGCATATCCCTGCGCTTGATGGCGGAGCCGAGCCGGGTATTAAGCACCTGATTGTTAGTAACGTTGGACATGTTTTTCCAATGGATCTTTACGCCAGAACTTCAAAACATCCGACTTTGAAAACTGGTATCGTTTTTTCGTGCAAGGATAAAGTGTCACTTTAATATTATTTTTATTGGCAAAGTTTAATAACGGATAAATCCAGTTTTGCAATACATCTTCCAGCTGATCCAGCCACGGTTCGACATCGGTGTAATTAGTCAGCTGTTCCAGCATTGTAAGGTGCAGCACATTGTTCGCGCCTGCTTCACAGCTTAACAAATAATCCGTATACACATTTACTGAATCAGGTACGTTTAAGTAATCACATTTTATATGACTGGCAAGACCTTTTAACACATCGTGATCGCTGCATAAGTTATTTATACCCGCGTTTTCAGGTTCACACGGTTGAACTGGCCATTGTTCTGGCAATTGACCTGAGCCGTGAAACCACAAACTGTTGATACTCGCCTGGCCAGTATTTTCTCTGCTTACATTTAGTTCATGCGTGTGCAACAGCATCTGCGCTTCTGTCAAAATCTGCTTCCAGCGAACCGCATCTTCACCAGCCGGCAGAAGGTAATTAATATTTCTGCCGGCGGCATCAACCAGCGACGTGGTGTCCAGTTTTATCTCTTCCCTACTCGAAACAAACCACGTATCATTTTTCAGGGACAGAAAAGTCAAACCATCCTGGTCAAAATGCTGATTGAGTGTCTGGCATAAAGCACTCGCCTCAGCCTCACTGATAGTCAGGTCTGCACCCGGCGCCAACAACGCGCTATCGATATCGGCTTGCAGGTGTACAGGATCGGCGTGCATATAGAATCTGGCAGGGTCATACAAATCGTTTGCCAGCAGGGCGAAAGCTGCAGATGGAAAATCATTATTGAATTCCCTGCCAGATAATGCAGCGAGCAACGCATGCGTATTTCCCAGGGCTGTCGAATGATGCGCCCTGGATAATATTTTTATCCAGCGCGCGATGACGGGACTTGATGCCAGTGGCGATGTATCAGCGAGTGGCCCACAGATGCCCGGAGCGATAATATGCAGCGCTGAACTATCCAGCATTTTTCTGTCGGCGGATCTCGTACAGACAAACTGCTGTTGCCACCGAGATGTTGAGGCTCTCCACACTGCCCTGCATCGGGATGGAGACCAGTTCATCACAGGCTTCACGCGTTAAACGCCGCATGCCTTTGCCCTCCGAGCCCATGACCAGTGCCAGACGCCGACTCGTCGTGGTGTCGTAGATGGTCTGCCCGCAATCACCGCTGGTGCCCATCACCCAGACATTATTCTGCTTCATTTTTTCCAGCGCACGCACAAGATTTGGGACCATGATGTAGGGCACGGTTTCCGCCGCGCCGCTAGCAACATTCCGCATCACCGGGCTTAATGCCGGGCTGCGGTTTTTCGAAACGATGACCGCATCGACACCCGTGGCATCAGCAGTGCGTAAACAGGCACCGATATTATGCGGATCCTGCACCTCATCTAACACCAGCAACAGAACAGATTCTTTTACCAGGATGTCATCCAGCGTTACCACACTGGATTTGCTACGACGGATTTCAGCAACCACACCCTGGTGGCGTGCCCTGGGGCATTTTTCTTTTAGCTTGTCATTGCTGATCGCCTGCAGAGAAACGCCGGAATTTTTTGCAATATCCAGTATCTTTTTTATGCGATTGTCATTGCGTCCCTGCTGCACAAAAACCTGCAACACATTTTCGGACTGGTTTCTTAATGCGGCTTCGACCGCATGGATGCCATAGATTATTTCGTGCGATTTTTTTGCCATTTTATTTTTTTATAAATAACGTGCGGGCAAACAAACATGTCCACCCTGTATTCAATCGTCTGATAATAATTCAAAATCAATCTTGCGCTCATCCATATCAACCCGGCTAACACGGATACGTACGTTGTCATTCAGGGAAAATTGCAGGCCACGATTTTCACCGACCAACTGATGAGATTTTGGATCAAACACATAATAATCTTTTGGCAAATTGGTGATGTGGATCAAACCTTCGACAAAATGTTCGTTTAGTTCGACGAACAGACCAAAACCGACAACGCCGGTTATGTGTGCATCAAAACTCTGCCCGATCTTGTCCAGCATATACTCACATTTAAGTGCAAACTCGGCATCACGTGTTGCTTCATTGGCGCGACGCTCGTTATTTGAACAATGCTCGCCCATCTGCGTCATACGTTCCTGCGTGTACATGTAATCAGCTTTTTTGCGACTGCGTACGATGTGCTTCAAAGCGCGATGCACCAGCAGATCGGGATAGCGCCGAATCGGTGATGTAAAATGCGCGTAATGTGTTAATGCCAGACCAAAGTGACCTGAGTTCTCTGCTTTGTAAATCGCCTGCTTCATGGAACGCAACATCAGTGTCTGGATCATGTGATAATCGTCGCGTTCTTTTATCAGTGCGCTCAATTCGGCGTAATCAGACGAAGTAATTTTTCTTGAGGGTGCGCCCAGCTTAAGATCCAGGTCGGATAAGAAGCCACGCAGGTCATCGATCTTTTCATCACTGGGATCTTCATGCACACGGTAAAGACAGGGCAATTTGTTTTTGGCAATAAATTTTGCAGCACAGACGTTGGCCGAGATCATGCATTCTTCGATGATCTTGTGCGCATCGTTACGCACCGAGGGGCGAATGCTTTCGATGCGTTTATCATCGGTGAAATGGATGACGGTTTCGGTGGTATCAAATTCGATGGTGCCGCGTCGCCGTCTCGCACCGTCAAGCGCCTGATACATGGCGTTTAAATTTTCGATATGCGGATACACCTCGACAGAGATCTCACCCGTACCCTCTGCTTTCAGCGCATCGGCAACCTGCGTGTAAGTCAGTCGCGCGTGAGAACGCATAACCGCTTCTTTGAAATCGTAGCTCTCTATCTCACCCTGCTCGTTGACGAACATCTCACACACCATGCACAGACGATCGACATCCGGGTTGATGGAACACAGGCCATTCGATAATGCTTCAGGCAACATTGGCACCACGCGGCCGGGGAAATAAACTGAGGTGGCGCGTTCGTAGGCTTCAACATCAAGCGGCGAACTGACATCGACATAATGTGCGACATCGGCGATCGCTACCGAGAGTTTCCAGCCGTTGTCGCGTGGCGCACAATGCACGGCATCATCAAAATCACGGGCATCTTCGCCATCGATGGTGACCAGGCCTAACCCACGCAGATCGAGACGATTTTTCTTGTCTTTATCTTTTACGCTGTCACCGAAGTTACCGGCCTGCGCCATCACCTCACCAGAAAATTCATAAGGGATGCCGTGATTGTGGATCTCGATCTCGACCTCCATGCCCGGCGCCATGTGGTCACCAATAACTCCAACTACCTTACCCACCATCTGCCGCCTTTTTGTCGGCTGGCTGGTAATTTCGACTTTGACGATCTGCCCGACAGCAGCATCAGCAAACATGTCGGCAGGAATCAGAATATTTTGTGTAATACGTTTGTTGTCCGGTACCACATAAGCAACCCCTTCTTCATCGAACAGGCGGCCTATCAGCGTAGAATTGGCGCGTTCGATCACCGAAATAATCGAACCTTCCTGTCGGCCACGGCGATCGACACCGGCAACTGTCGCCACCACATGGTCCCCATGCAATACGCCGCGCATTTGCTTCGCACTTAAAAACAGGTCGTCACCGCCTTCATCCGGCACCATAAAACCAAAACCATCCGCATGTGCGATAACATGACCGCGGATGAAATGTTTTTCATCAACCGGCAGGTAACCACCGCGACGGTTACGCACTAACTGGCCATCGCGCACCATGGCAGACAGACGGCGGCTGACACCCTCTTCCTGATCAGCTCGCACAGCTAACGCCTTGAACACCGATGACTGGGTCATCATGCCGGCATCTTTAATGGTTTTGAGAATCAGGGTGCGGCTGGCGACGGGGTTATCGTAGCGTTTGGCTTCCTGTTTCGCTTCTGGATCTTTAGCCTTTTTCGAACGCTTGATCGCGTGTTTTTTAGAGACACGTTTTTTTGACGACACCCGCTTCTTTGGCGAAGGTTTCTTCGATTTTGGTTTTTTCGCTAAAGGTTTTTCTGGCGAAGATTTCGTGATTTCTTCAGCTTTCGCTTTTTTACGGAAACTGAACTTGAGCTTTTTCTTAATTTTTTTTAACATAATATATATTCTACAAATAACAGATATAGGCATCAATTAAGTGCCATAACAAATTGACAATAGGTTGGCCGCCTTGTAAAGTTCGCTGCTTGAAAATTTCAACACTTGCCGAGGTGGCGGAATTGGTAGACGCGCTAGCTTCAGGTGCTAGTGGGCTTTGGCCCGTGGAGGTTCAAGTCCTCTTCTCGGCACCATCTTAAGATCGTATTATATCGCGATTTTTCTTTTTAAATCAAATATTTCCGCATCTTCACGGTTATTTCTAACCACATCTCTCACTACAGAAAGCCTGCTCAGCGAAGCGCTTATAGTGGATTTTTCACACAAAGGTTCAACACCAGCTGGCTTCACCCTGCTCCGGGTTATGCAATAGTTCACGTACATTGGCGTCGATAATTCGATAACCCACATTGCCATATAACATCTGCCGACCTTCGTTCAGTACCAGCGTCGGGCTGCCGGGCACTTTGTAGTCATGTTTCGCCACGTCATCCAGATGCATCGCGGCGAAAGCCTGCCCGGAATCGAGCACCTCGTGTATGCGTGTTACCGGCAGTTTCATCTGCATGGCGATCTCTTCCTGCACCTTGCGTGTTGAAATATCCCGGCCTTCACGGAAAAAAGCATCTCTGAAGCGCCAGATGGCTTCCTCGAATAAAGTGCGACCATTGAATTTTTCATCTGCCAGACTGGATATTTCACCTTGCTTTGCCAGCAGTTGTATGGCCTTTAAATACAGATGCGCCGCGGTAGAAGACTGCGGCGTGACCGTTAACCACAGGTCGCCGGACACCTCGATATGATCCCAGTTTGTTGCCACCTGCTGCAGGTGCGCATTAAAACCCTGCAGGCCACCCTCATCTTTCCAGACGTTTTCAACATGCTGTTTACCGGCGCCGAAGATGGACACGAAACGGTATTCGATCTCGATATCATCGGCGAAGCTTTGTTTTAATTCATCCATGCGCACCTGACCACCATACGCCCAGATGCATAATACATCACTGAAATATTCTATTTTTATCGTCATTTTTACCTGGCGCTCAAAATCAAAAAACAAAGCCATTTTGCCGCAAAAAACGCGAAGTACGCAAAAAATTAAAAAATATTTTTTCTTTCGCGTCTTTTGCGTTCTTCGCGGATAATTGTTTTTTTTATAAATGCGCCTTCGATTTTTTCAGACCGATGCTCTTCCAGATAAGGAACACGGCAGGGATCACCACCAGTGTTAGCAGGGTCGCACTGACCATGCCACCGACCATCGGTGCAGCGATACGACGCATCACTTCCGAACCGGTACCACCACCAAGCATAATCGGTAATAAACCGGCAATGATCGCGGCCACTGTCATCATGATTGGCCGTACACGCAACAGTGCGCCATCGATAACAGCAGAGCGAATTTCTTCGACGGTCAGTTCAATACCTTTACTTTCGGCTTCTTTGCGATGATCTTCCAGCGCGTGGTTCAGGTAAACCAGCATCAACACGCCGATTTCTACCGCCACCCCGGAGAGCGCGATAAAACCGACGCCGACCGCCACCGACATGTTGTAATCCAGCAGATACAGCAGCCAGAAACCACCGACCAGCGCCATCGGCAAAGTGCCCATGATGATCAGCACTTCGGTCAAATTGCGGAAGTTCATGTACAGCAGCAGGATGATAATCACCAGCGTGACCGGCACTACGGTGGTCAGGCGTTCGACTGCGCGCACCATAAACTCATACTGACCTGACCAGGAAATGGAATAACCCGGTGGCAGTTTGATCTGCTCGGCGACGGTCTTCTGTGCATCCAGTACATAAGAACCCAGATCGCGACCTTCGATGTCGATATAGATCCAGCCGTTGAGACGCGCGTTTTCGGTTTTGATCAAACCCGGGCCATCATCAATGCGAATGTCTGCCACTTCACCCAGCGAGATACGTGCCCCGGACGGTGTCACCACCGGCAGGTTGCGCAATTTTTCCAGTGAGTTACGCACATCACGCGGATAACGCACGTTGATCGGGTAACGTTCCAGCCCTTCCACGGTCATCGCCACCCGCATGCCGCCCAGTGCGGTTTTCACCACTTCCTGAATATCGGCAATATTGAGCGCGAAACGCGCGGCCTCGCGGCGGTTGATATCAACCGTGACATAACGGCCACCGGCCACCCGTTCGGCATAAACTGAGACAGTACCCGGCACCTGATACAACACTTTTTCGATTTCCTTGCCAATCTCCTGAATCTTGTTCAGATCCGGGCCGGCGACTTTAATACCCACCGGGGTTTTAATACCAGTAGCCAGCATGTCGATGCGATTTTTGATCGGCATCACCCAGGCGTTGGTCAGACCGGGAAACTGAATCAGTTCATTCAGCTCTTTTTTCAACTTGTCCATGGTCATGCCTTCACGCCACTCTTCGTGCGGTTTGAGCATGATGGTGGTTTCGATCATGGTTAGTGGCGCCGGGTCGGTAGCCGATTCTGCGCGGCCAACCTTGCCGAAAACCGTTTTCACTTCCGGCACGGTTTTGATCAGCTTGTTGGTCTGCTGCAACAGTTCCTGCACCTTACCGGCAGAGATTGCGGGAAACGCACTCGGCATGTAGAGCAAATCGCCTTCGTCCAGTTCCGGCATAAATTCCGAACCCAGATGCTGTAGCGGCCACATACCAACGACCACCAGCATCAAAGCGGCAGCAAGCACCGTTTTTGGCGAATGCAATACCATGTCGATCACCGGACGATAACCAGCGATCAATACCCGGTTCACTGGATTTTTATGCTCAGGTGTCACCTTGCCACGAATAAAATAGCCCATCAGCACCGGCACCAGCGTCACCGATAACAGCGCCGCACCGGCCATGGCAAAAGTTTTGGTAAATGCCAGCGGGGCAAACATGCGCCCTTCCTGCGCTTCCAGTGTGAACACCGGCAGAAAACTCAGGGTGATAATCAATAGCGAAAAGAACAACGGCGGACCGACCTCTTTGGAGGCTTCCATGATGATTTGCCAGCGGTTCTCGTCGGTAAGCTCCGTTTTTTCTATGTGTTTATGCACGTTTTCCACCATGACGATGGCGGCATCCACCATGGCGCCAATGGCGATAGCGATACCGCCCAGCGACATGATGTTGGCATTGATGCCCATGCGATCCATAACAATAAAGGCGATCAGAATACCGACTGGTAGCGAGAAAATAATCACCAGCGACGAGCGCAGATGGAAAAGGAACACCGCGCACACCAGTGCCACTACCAGAAATTCTTCGATCAGCTTGCCAAACAGGGTTTCTACCGAACGTTCGATTAATGCAGAACGGTCATAAACTTCGACAATTTCGACACCATCAGGCAGGCTGCGTGCCAGCACCTCAAGTTTGGCTTTTGCAGCTTTGATGGTCTTCAACGCATTTTCACCAAAGCGCATGACGATGACACCGCCAACCACTTCACCTTCACCATCCAGTTCGGCGATACCGCGACGCAGTTGCGGCCCCAGCCGTATCTGAGCAACATCTTTCAACAGGATCGGCGTGCCCTGTTTATTCACCCCCAACGGAATATGCCGCAGGTCATCCAGTTCATCGACATAACCGGTGGCACGCACCATGTACTCGGCTTCGGCCATCTCGATCACCGAGCCACCGACTTCCTGGTTACCTCGCTGTATGGCTCTTTTCACTTTTTCCAGCGGCAGGTTGTAAGCGCGCAGGCTATCGGGGTCGAGTACCACCTGGTACTGTTTGACCATGCCGCCGATGGTGACCACTTCGGAAACACCGGGCACGGTTTGCAGTTCATACTTTAAAAACCAGTCCTGAATACTGCGCAGCTGTGACAGGTCATTGCCGCCAGTTCGATCGACCAGCGCATATTCATACACCCAGCCAACACCGGTGGCGTCCGGCCCCAGCTCGGGTTTGGCCGCCGAGGGCAGCTTACTGGTGACCTGGCTGAGATATTCCAGCACCCGCGAACGCGCCCAGTACATATCCGTGCCATCTTCAAAGATCACATAAACGTAGGAGTCACCAAAGAAGGAATAACCGCGCACGTTCACCGCTTTGGGCACCGACAGCATGGCGGTGGTCAGCGGATAGGTAACCTGGTCTTCCACCACCTGCGGCGCCTGCCCGGGGTAATTGGTTTTGATGATTACCTGCACATCCGACAGGTCGGGCAGCGCGTCCAGCGGTATTTCCTTGACGGAATACACGCCCAGCCCAGTGATGATAAAGGTCAGCATCAACACCATAAAACGGTTGTTGATCGACCATTCGATAAGTTTTGACAACATGATTACATCTCCCCTTCCATAGAGTGAATAGCTGTGATCATGTAACTGTCACCGTGCTTTTCCAGCTGGAACATCACACCCTCATTGACCGATAATTTACTCAGATCAACATCCGGCATCACGGCGAAATCCATGGTCATAGCTGGCCAGCCAAGCTCATCGATCGCTTTATGTTTCAGCTTGACGGTATTTTCACCCGCATTGATTTCCTGGATAATGCCACTGCCGCTAACCGCTTTGGACGAGCCATCAGTCACACCTGTGGTTTCGCTGTCCTGTGTATCTTCCATGCGATTTAAACTGGCACGCATACTGGCTTCTGAATCGATCAGGAACTGACCGGAAGTCACCACGGTTTCGTTTTCATCTAACCCTTCGAGTATCTCGACAAACTCTCCACTCTCGATACCGGCTTTGACACTGCGTGCCTGAAAACGACCATCACCCAGGGCGATAATCACCCGTTCTTCACGACCGGTGCGAATCAGAGCTTCCAGTGGAATCACGATGGTGTCTTCTTTTGCACCGCCAAAAATTTTCACATTGGCATACATATTGGGTTTGAGTTTTTCATCGGGATTATCAAAACGTAAACGCACTTTTAAGGTCCGGGTTTTTGCGTCCAGCGTTGGGTAGATATATTCGACCTCCCCTTTCCAGACACGTCCTGGAATATAGGACAAGGTAACTTCCGCCGGTTGACCGACTTCGACCCACTCTGCCTGGCGCTCAAACACCTCTGCCAGCAACCAGACGCTGGACAAATCTGCCAGCGTCATCACGTCCTGCGAAGGTTTGACAAACATGCCGTCACGTACCGGAAAGTGCGAAACCACACCATCCTGTGGTGAATACACCGAAATAATCTGTCGTACTTTTTTTGTTCTTTGCAAATCACGAATCTGCTTGCTGGAAATACCCAGCGCAGACAGGCGTTCTTTGGAGGCGTTGATCAGCGATTTATTGCCGGTGGCGATGGCCGTTACAAGTTCTTCCTGTGCACTCACCAGTAAGGGTGAGTAAACATCAAACAGGAAGGCGCCTTTTTTAACACGATCACCTTCTGATTCAACCACCAGTTTTTCGATCCAGCCTTCAGTACGCAAATGGATATGACTGACTTTTGATTCATCAAAATCCACATAACCCACAGTATCAATACCACGCCATAAGCGAGTACGTTCGCTTTTAGCCGTGCGCACACCGAGGTTCTGAACCACGGCAGGCGATACTGTTACTGTACTCGCGTCCGCTTCATCACCGGCGTAAAAAGGAATGAGATCCATGCCCATCGGTGATTTACCCGGTTTGTCGCGGTGGTAGTTTGGGTCCATCGGTGCAACCCAGTAAAGAACTTTTTTGTCTTCCGCAGCGATCGCTGTTATCGCACTGCCAAAAGTAAAATACGTAGCCAGCAGTGCAACTGCCGACGTGGCGATAATGTTATTCAGTTTCATTATGAGTATCTCCTGTAATATAAAGTAGTCTCGCCTGTGCGGCCGCGCGGTCAACGCGTATCCGTAAATCTTCCAGGCGGACATCTAATCCAGTAATTTCGGCACGCATCAGTGTGTTAAATTCTGAGACGCCACTTTGATAGGCTGTTAAAGCGGTGGCAGTATTATTTTTTGCAGAAATCAGCAGGCTGTCTCGGTACAGGATTTCGCGTTCACCCAGACGCTGCCACAGATAACTATTTTTTTCATAATACTGTTTTAAAAGTCGGAGCTTGTCGTCTTTTGCATGACGGGCGGCGGCGGTTTTCTGCACGTTGGCAGATACTCTTCTATCCTGCCGATTTTCGGTAAACAGCGGGATGTCCATGCTCACCATCGCTGTCAGAAAATCCGCTCGATCATTCCCATTGGCACTGGCGCCAGATCGAAAACCATAATCAACCGTGGCACTGAATCCCGGTTTGTAATCCTGTTTCGCTATCTCAACCATCTGCTTGCTGGCATCGACGCGGGCGCTTTCTGCACGAATTAACGGGTGCTGTGGTATCACCTGGTTGAGGTCAATATTTTCAGGCAATTCAGGCAAGGCGGGAAACGTCATACTGATTGATTTCCACGCTGGCTCGCCGATCCACTGTGCCAGAGTAGCGCGAAAGCCTTCTTCCCTGGCCTGAATTTTGGTTATGCGATCATCCAGCCGCGCCAGTTCCAGGTTGGCCAGCACCACATCCTGCTGACTGGCACGACCTGCTGCGTAGATGGACTCGGTGATGGTTACCAGATCAGAGAATAATTTTTTTGTTTTCAGAATAATCTGATGCGCTGATGTTTCGTAATAAAGATTCAGATAAGTCTCACGAACGTCGCGCAGAATTTTTAACTCGACATCATCGGCCAGCGCCAAAGCCGAACTTGAAAGATATTTTGATTGCCGTGATTTTATTTCCAGCGTATCACCTGCCGGAAAACTCTGTTGAATACCGAGCTTAACTTGCGTCATGTTTTCCTGGTCCAGTGCAAAAGTATCAACCGGTACGTTGGTTGCACCAAAACGCAGTTTTGGATCAGGCAGCGTGTCGTCAGCAAACGACTCCTCTGTAAATGAACGTGATGTTGCCTTATAACGTTCGATGGACGGATCGGACTGAATCGCAAGTTGTTCTGCCTGGTTTAAATCCAGTGCCAGCACACTTGCCGGCAACGTAGCCAGAATAAAAAGCGAAGCAGTACATAGTTTTTTGTGCTTAAAAAAACGGGGTAAAGATAAATGACACATGGCCATCTCCATAATTAAAACTGATTAATAAGGCTTGAACTGATTAATGTAACAGAGCAAACCTGATAAATAAACGAATTAACTATGTAGTGACAGCGGGGGTCTTGAAGGTGGGCTTAATTCACGCACTAAAAGTACGCTTGAAATAATATCAAATGTATGACTTTTCAGCAGTGCGGGTGCATAATCCGCACGCTGTATAAACAAAGAGGCAGTGATGGAAAAATGGCAACTGCTGTTACAGGGACCATCATCGCTGCAACAACTTTTTGCGGCATGATTAACCTGATAGTTAATGCGGTCATTCGCTGCTGCACTGTCCAGCATATGCTGACAATGCCCTGATGATGCGTTAACGACCTTAACAGATGACTCTGTCTTTACAGACGAAGCGTCCATATCACATGCCATTAACTGCATGGCAAGCACACTACGCAATGGTGCAAACATCAACAGAATGATGAGCGCGTAATGCAACGATTTGTTTAGTTTGCTGTTCACAGGTCAGGTGATAGTTTTTTTGTTGTTAGCTAAAGGCTATAAAGCACTGACAGTGAGTCAATGCTGCACAATAAAAGTTCCCTACAAATTTTCTTTGGGTTTGTAGATTAATAAGACGCACGGCGACTTATTGTATTCCAAATCTTCTATATCTAATCAAACGGATGATTCAAAACGATGGTCTCATCACGCTCCGGCCCGGTGGAAACGATATCGACCGGTACACCGACCATCTGCTCCAGACGTTTCAGGTAATTTCTGGCGTTCTCCGGCAGGTCTTCGATCCTTCTAACACCAACGGTTGATTCACTCCAGCCCGGCATTGACTCGTACACCGGCTGACATAACTCGATAGCATCCGCACCCAATGGTGGCATGTGCAGGTCTTCACCCTGATAGTTATAGCTGGCACACATCCGGATGGTTTTCAGACCATCGAGTACGTCCAGTTTGGTGATGCACAAACCGGTCAGGCTGTTGATCTGTGCGGCACGGCGCAATGCCACCGCATCAAACCAGCCACAGCGACGATCACGACCGGTGGTAGCACCGACTTCATGACCGATAGTGGCCAGGTGCTGACCGGTGCCCGGATCTTCTTTGTCATCATCAAACAGTTCAGTCGGGAAAGGCCCCGCACCAACACGTGTAGTATAAGCCTTGGTGATTCCTAAAATATAATCCAGATCTTTTGGTCCGATACCACTGCCAGTACACGCGCCGCCCGCAGTTGTGTTGGAAGATGTCACAAAAGGATAGGTGCCCTGATCGATATCCAGCAAGGTTCCCTGCGCACCTTCGAACATGATGCTCTTGCCTTGCTTGCGGTAACCATCGATCATGCCCGGCACATCGGCGATCAGTGATAACAGTTTGTCACGGTAAGAAAGCACACCATCGAGCACAGTCTGGTAATCAACTTCATCTTGTTTGAAATAATGTTTTAGGGCGAAGTTATGGTATTCCATAACACCGGCAAGTTTTTCTTTAAACGCTTCCAGGTCTTTCAGGTCAGCAAGACGGATGCCGCGACGCGACACTTTGTCTTCATAACACGGGCCGATGCCGCGGCCAGTGGTGCCGATGGCCGCTTTACCACGCGCTATCTCGCGCGCCTGATCCAGCGCGATGTGGTATGGCAGGATCAACGGACAGGCTTCGGAGATGCCGATACGTTCACTGGCTGGAATGCCGCGTGCTTCGAGTTCACCCAGTTCCTTGAACAATGCATCAGGGGATAACACCACACCGTTGCCGATCAGACACATGACATTGTCACGCAATATACCCGACGGGATCAGATGCAAAACGGTTTTTTCATCACCGATAACTAATGTGTGGCCGGCATTGTGGCCGCCCTGAAAACGAACCACGGCGGCGGCGCGATCTGTTAACAGATCAACGATTTTACCTTTACCCTCATCACCCCATTGGCTTCCGAGCACAACAACATTTTTTGACATGGTTAAACCTTATACGTATAAATAAATGAATATATTTTTTGTCCCTATTATTACAAGAAACAAAAAAAACTTATCCGCTAATGGACGTAAATAAAAAAATTTAAGTTTTTATTTGCGTTCATTAGCGGAAAATAAATTTTAGTCTTTTACAATCCACTGGCCATCAACCAGGCAAAGACTTTTACTACAACCCATCGCTTTTGCATCTGTTTCTTGTCCCGGCAACTGCTCTATTACAACGTTTCCTTCGCCACGTAATGCAGCAACCCTGCTTTGATCGGCATCGACAGGAGCAAATATTTTTTCAGGCAACTCAAACTGTTTGCCAGACAACTGGTTCAATATTTTTAAATCTGTGCTGAAGCCTGTGGCAGCGCGGGCACGTCCAAATATCTTTCCGATATCATCATAACGTCCGCCACGTGCGATCGCCTGGCCACGCTGTGGCACGAAAGCAGCAAACACCACACCGGTTTTATAATGGTAACCGTGCAGTTCGGATAGATCAAAATGCACTGTGATATCACCATAGCGACGCCACATTAACTCAGCCGTCTTTTCAAGATAATCGATCGCCTGATGTACTGAAGCATCTGCATCAGCTAATAATTTTCTGGCTTTGGCAAAAACACTTTTATCGCCGTTGAGCGAAGACAGTCCCGACAACATAGCTTTGACATTGTCTTCGAGATCCAGAGAATCTAATAAGCTGTTAATCTCGGTAACGGCTTTACGTTGCAACATTTCGAACAACTGACCTTCGACTTGTTTTGACAGGCCGGCCTGCCTCGCCAGCCCACGATAGATGTCGACGTTGCCGAGATCCAGATAGATGTCATCGATGTCCATCGCGGCGAATGTCTGCAACATCAAACCGATGATCTCGACTTCTGATTCAACACCGGCGTGGCCGTATAATTCAGCACCGACCTGTAACGGGCTGCGGCTGTCACCGATGGACTCCGGCCGCGTGCGTAATACTGTGCCGATGTAACACAGGCGTGTCGGCACATCGCGTTGCAACTGATGCGCATCGATACGTGCGACCTGCGGTGTCATGTCTGCGCGCATGCCCAGAGTACGGCCGGACATCTGGTCGACCAGTTTGAAGGTTTGCAGGTCGAGGTCGTGACCGGTGCCGGTGAGCAATGATTCGATAAAATCGATGGTCGGCGGTATCACTAACTCGTAACCCCAGCTGGCGTATAGGTCGAGCAACATACGACGCATCGACTCGAATCTTGCCGCCTGCTGCGGCAAAACCTCTTCGATACCTTCGGGTAGAATCCAGTGTTGTTTTGTTGTCATAATTATTAGTGACTAGATTAATGAACCAGATACAGCATAATCACACCCGCCAGCATGCTAAAAAAGCCGAGGCTTCTTAACACGTTATCTGGTAGCCGCGCTGCCTGTGACATCGCCTCGCGCCAGTTTTTCGGGCTCATGAAAGGCAACATGCCTTCAATCACCAGCACTAACGCAAGCGCAGGAACGATACTTTCCCACATCGTTTATTTTTTCATCTTGCCCGATGGATCTTTAAAGTAGCGGAAATATTCCGAATCCGGTTTCAATAAAATCACATCGCCAGAATTTGAGAATGTTTTCTGGTAAGCGGTCAGGCTACGAGAAAATTGATAGAACTCTTTGTCCTTGTTAAACGCTTTCGCGTAGATCTCTGTGGCACGCGCATCACCTTCACCGCGGGCGATCTCTGAATCACGATAAGCCTCGGCGAGCAGGATACTACTCTGGCGATCTGCATCCGCCTGAATACGCTCCGAAGCCTCATGGCCTTTGGAGCGAAAATCACGCGCTTCACGTTCACGCTCTGCACGCATACGCTGGTAGACAGAGTTGCTTACGCGCTCAGGATAATCCACTTTTTTCACGCGAACATCGACCACTTCGATGCCCAGAGACCTGGCACGCTCGGAAGCTTGCTGTGTCATCAGGCTCATGATCTGCGCACGATCACCGGAGACGATCTCCTGAATACTGCGTTTACCAAATTCATCACGCAGGCCGTTATTGATGTTTTCATATAACAGACGGCCGGCGGTAAGTTCGTCACCCTGCGTGGTTTTGTAATATTGAACCACATCGATGATACGCCACTTAACATAGGAATCGACGATCAAATCTTTTTTCTCCCGGGTAAGAAAACGCTCGGGTTTCTGGTCGATGGTTAAAATGCGTTTATCAAATTTTCTCACATTGTTTACGAAAGGGATTTTGAAATGCAGGCCCGGCTCATAATCGGATTCTAAAATCTCACCGAACTGAAACAGGATCGCCTCCTGGCGTTCATCAACGGTGAACATGGATGCCCATATTAAAAACGCCGCGACGGGTATTATGATTTTCAAACTGTTCGCTAGCATTATCGTACTCCTCTGGAACGCAGACTATCTATTCTGGCTCGCTGATTATCTTTGTTTACGCCGCGCTGCCGGATGTCTTTTAAAATATCAGCTGAGGCTTTTTTCTGTGTCGTAATGGCACCCGAATTCTGCCGATCCATTAATTTATCCAGCGGTAGATAAAGCAGATTATTGCCACCGTCAACATCGACCATAACTTTAGAACTGTTACTGAGAACAGACTCCATCATATCCAGGTACAGGCGCTCACGGGTGATCTTCGGCGCTTTTTTGTATGCTGCCAGTAATTCGGTGAAACGTGTGGCTTCACCTTCTGCTCTGGCGATAACTTCGTTTTTATACGCTTCAGCTTCTTCGCGCAAACGCGCCGAAGCACCACGTGCTTTTGGCAGCACTTCATTGCGATAGGCTTCGGCTTCATTTTTAAAACGCTCTTCGTCTTCACGCGCCTGGGTGACATCGTCGAACGCATCTTTTACCGCTTCGGGTGGTTTAGCGCTCTGGATGTTTACTTTAAAAATAGTCAGACCGGTCTGGTATGTATTTACGATGTCCTGAATGATGCCTTTAACCTGTATCGCGATCTCACCACGACCTTCGGTGATGACATAGTCCATCTTGCTGCGGCCGATACTCTGACGCAAGGCACTTTCGGTTACCTGCGACAGTGAAATCTCAGGATGCCTGACATTCAATAAATATTTTGTAGCGTCATCGATCTGATATTGCACCGTGCCATGAATATCGACGATGTTCTCGTCCTGCGTCAGCATGGTGGAATTCAACGGGATGGTATAGACCTTGGTCACATCGACTTTTTCTACATGCTCGATGGGCGTTGGTAGATGCCAGTGCAGACCTTTCTGTGTGGTCTCTACGTGTTTACCAAAACGAAAAACAACGCCACGTTCGGCTTCCTCGATCTTGTAAAAACCGGTGGCCACCCAGAAAATCAGTAATATCGCGATGACCAGTCCGATGCCGATGCCACTGCCGGGCATCCCCGTTCCCGCACCACTGCCACCAGAACGCCCGCCTTTGCCGCCGAACAGGCTGCCGAATTTTTTCTGCAGTTTTTTGAAGACTTCATCGAGATCAGGCGGCCCCTGATTTCCGCGGTTATTATTACCCCAGGGGTCTTTATCACCATTACCACCTGGTTCGTTCCAGGCCATGTCGTGCTTGCCGATGCCGGACTTCAAATTTTCTTGCTTTCGCATAGTATATTTCCAGAATTACTTTATTAGTTAGGGGTATTTATGACACCCGCAAACGTGCCATTCTACCTGAATATAAAATCATTAAAAGCTTTTTACCACAGAGGCTCTATCGATACATAGTTATATGCAACCTTATGCCAGCATCGATTCCAGCGGAACCTGTTCACGCGATTCAAACTGCTTTAGGTCACGGCGCGATATGCTGATCTGCAATAAAAATCGGCCTTCTTCGTCGATGCTCTCACTTCGGATAGCACCAATCGCAAAGAGCTTCGCTCTGATGCGTGCCTCAGCAGGTAACAATGATAACTCACCTTCCACCATCTGCTCTCTAAACAGGTCGACCAGTGTCTGTTTTAACAATTCTATGCCCTTACCCGATTCGACCGACAGCCAGATGCGCTTGACGCTGCCATCATCGGCATAATCCATCCTCGGTTCGACCCCGGTCAGATCGACTTTGTTCATTATATGTATGCAGGGAATTTTGTCGGCATCGATCTGCATCAGTACTTTTTCCACCTCTTCGATATTGGCATCACGATTTTCATCGGCCGAATCGATCACGTGCAGCAACAGCTGCGCTTCAGCCGTCTCCTGCAAGGTCGAACGAAAAGCGTTGACCAGGTCATGCGGCAGGTGGCGGATAAAACCGACGGTATCAGCCAGGATGACGGAAACATCACGCGCCAGATCGACGCGGCGCAGCGTGGGATCGAGTGTGGCGAACAGCTGATCCTGCACATAGACTTCATCTTCACTGAGAACGTTGAACAGGCTGGATTTGCCGGCATTGGTGTAACCCACCAGCGAAACAGTGGCTATCTCGGCTTTCTGGCGAGACTGCCTGCCCTGTTCGCGTTGTTTTTTTACTTTTTCCAGGCGTTTGTTGATCTGCTTGATGCGCATGTTTAACAAACGGCGGTCTGTTTCCAGCTGGGTCTCACCCGGCCCGCGCAAACCGATACCACCCTTCTGCCGTTCCAGGTGAGTCCAGCCACGAACCAGCCGGGTCGAGAGATGTTTTAGCTGCGCCAGCTCGACCTGCAATTTTCCTTCGAAAGAACGTGCGCGTTGCGCGAAAATGTCGAGGATCAAACCAGTGCGATCCAGCACCCGGCATTCGATCAGACGTTCGAGATTTCGTTCCTGCGAGGCAGCGAGCTGATGGTTGAACAGCACCAGATCGGCTTCATATTGCTTTACCAGTTCGGCAATTTCTTTGGCCTTGCCACTGCCGATAAAATAGCGCGGATCCGCTTTCTGCCGGCTGGTGGTGGTGATGGTCATGATCTCAGCACCAGAGGATAATACCAGTTCCCTGAATTCGGACAGGTTTTCTCGATGCGCTTCATCGTAGATATCCATGTGAACCAGGATGGCTCGGTTACCGCCTTTGGCGCGTTCTATTTCTAGCATTATTTATTAAAATTCAATATATTACAAAATATTATTAAAGTAATTACTCAGCCACAATCTACGTTTTTTGGCGCATTCTCAGGGGCAAAAAAAATGGCCGCCAGTGGCGACCATTAGCTATCGTCGATGTAATTATACTCAATTATTGCCGTCGCTGTTATGGTGACTACTATTATGCTCGTCACCACCATCACCTTCGCTCCATTTTATCTGGCGTGAAGGCACGACCGTCGAAATTGCATGCTTATAAACCATCTGCGTCACTGTGTTTTTCAACAGTACCGCAAACTGGTCAAATGATTCGATTTGTCCCTGTAACTTAATACCGTTCACCAGAAAAATCGAGACCGGTACTCGCTCTTTTCTAAGTGCGTTTAGATAAGGGTCTTGTAAGTGGTGCCCTTTTGACATAGTTGATTCCCCGTTATTGTTATTATCTTTTAGGGTATAGACATATCTATCTGCAAACAGTTCGACTACCAGCATTCTACGCTAATAGCACCCGGATCACAGCAGTTGTCACCACCTTATGATAGTAAAAATTTGAGGTTTTTCAGGACTTTCTGTGTATTTAAGCTAATTGGCTCAATAAAATTACAATTGGACTCTTTACGAAGCCAGGTCATCTGGCGTTTTGCCAACTGCGCGGTGGCGATAATCGCCTTCTCTCGCATCTCATCAAAACCATAATCTCCGGCCAGATAAGCCCACACCTGACGATAACCGACCGCACGAATTGCCGGCATTTCTGCATGCAGATCTTCGCGTTTAAACAAGCCTTCGACCTCTTCGATAAAACCTTGTTGCAACATGATATCGAAACGTTGTGTGATGCGTTTGCGAAGTTCGACACGGTCGTCGGGCATCAAAGCAATTTTTATTCGGCGGTATGGAAACTTGAGATCGCTTTGATTCTGGCGCTGCTCCTGCCAGAAACTCGTGAGCGTTTTTCCTGTAAAATCATACACTTCAAGCGCTCTCTTAATTCTCTGAGGATCATTCTGATGGATACGTTCGGCAGACACCGGATCGACCTTTTTCAGCCGATTATGCAACGCCTGAAGACCACCTGTTTTCGCTTCGAGCTCAATCGCCTGCTTCACCGTGGCGTCGACTTCCGGCATGCTGGCGATGCCTTTTTGCAGGGTATTAAAATAAAGCATGGTGCCACCAACCAGGACCGGGGTTCGCTGGTCATCACTACTTTGCCGCATCAGGCGCAGCGCATCATCACGGAACTGGCCGGCAGAATAAACCTCGGCGGGGTCGATAATATCGATCAGCTGATGCGGGAACTGGCTCAATGTTTTTTCATCCGGCTTCGCTGTGCCTATATCCATGCCACGGTAGACCAATGCGGAATCAACACTGATCAGCTCACTCTCTAGCTCACTATATACAGAGAGTGCCAGATCAGTTTTGCCAGTGGCGGTCGGCCCCATGATGAAAACGGCGACCGGTGAGTCGACTGCAACGCCTTGCTGGATGATTAAATCTTTCATCGTTTACACACTAAAAGCAATCCAGCCACAGAGGCACGGAGAACCCAGAGATTTTTTTAGCATAATGAACTCTGTGCCGCTGCGGTGAAAAAATTTGTCTTTACGGGCTAACAACTAACGACCACGCATAAACAGTTTATCCAGCTCAGCAATTGTCATCTGTATCCACGTCGGTCGACCATGGTTACATTGCCCACTGTGTTCGGTGATTTCCATATCGCGCAACAGAGCATTCATCTCTTCGATAGTGAGCTTGCGGTTCGCGCGGATCGAACCGTGGCACGCCATGGTCGACAGGATCTCATTCAGCGCCTGCTCGATGCGTGAGCTGCTGCCGTGGGTCAGCAGATCGGCGAGCACATCGCGTAATAATGTCTCGACATCGCTATTCGACAGGACGATGGGCAACTGGCGCAGCTTGATACTCTCATCGGCCACCCGGTCAACTTCAAAACCCAGCTGACTGAATATCCCCGCCTGGTCTTCCACCAGTTGCGCTTCTTTTGCGCTGACCGACAGAATAATCGGCACCAGCAGAGGCTGCGATTTGATGCCCTCACCTTCATGCGCGCTTTTCAGTCGCTCGTAGGTGATACGTTCATGCGCGGCGTGCATATCCACCAGCACCAGACCCTGTGCATTTTCTGCCAGTATGTAGATGCCGTGTAACTGGGCGCGTGCGAAACCCAGCGGTGGCATATCCTGCGTTTCAGGGTCTGCGGTTGACGGCATCTTTTCGGGCGCAAACCCGGTGTAGGCGCGCCGTTGTTCAGCCACGGCAAACGGCATCGATGACTGTGAAGGCTGGCGGCTCTGAAATTGGCCATTAGAAGGTGTAAATGAATTTGATTCTACTGTAGGTGCATTTGAAAAATGCTGATAATCGTGTGAACGCGCCTCACCTGCGCTCACTTCCGCAAGACTTTTGTGTATCGCGCGGAACAGAAAATCATGTATCTGGCGGCTCTGACGAAAACGCACTTCGTGCTTACCCGGATGTGCATTGACATCGACCATCACCGGGTCGCACTCAAAAAACAGCACGTAGGCCGGGTGCCGGCCATGAAACAGCACGTCGGAATAGGCCTGGCGCACCGCGTGGCTGACCAGCCGGTCTTTCACCACACGGCCATTGACATAAAAATACTGCATGTCGGCCTGACTGCGTGAAAAGGTCGGCTGCGCGATCCAGCCCCAGAGACGCAATCCTTCATAATCGAAATCCATGTGCACGGCCTGCTCGATAAAAGCCGGGCCGAGGATTTCAGCGACACGTTTCTCCTGTTGCAGGCGGTCGTTGGCGGCGCGCAAAACTTTGACCACACGCTGGTTGTGTCGCAGTGAAATATCGACATCGAAGCGGCTGAGGGAGAGACGTTTCACCACATCATCGAGGTGAGAAAATTCGGTTTTTTCGGTGCGAAGGAATTTGCGTCTGGCTGGGATATTAAAAAACAGATCGCGCACTTCGATTGTGGTGCCCGGTTTGTTTGCCGCCGGTGTCAGCTCGCTGGCCCGGCTATTATTCATCGTCAGTCGCCAGGTTTCATCGCCCCCTTCATAGCATGATGTCAATTGCAACTGGCTCACCGAAGCGATACTCGGTAGCGCCTCACCACGAAAACCCAGACTGGTGACCTCTTCCAGATCATCGATGGAATGAATTTTACTGGTGGCGTGCGGCGACAGCGACAGCACCAGATCATCCTTGTGAATACCGTGACCGTTATCGCTGATACGAATAAGTTTTGTGCCACCTTTTTCGATATCGATACTGATCTTTGTGGCACCAGCATCCAGGCTGTTTTCCAGCAATTCTTTTACCACCGACGCCGGACGTTCGACGACTTCTCCGGCGGCGATCTGGTTGACCAGTTGCACTGGCATCGGCTGGATACGACTTGGTTTTATCATGTTTTTATTATCTGATCGACTGCCTGCTGATGAAGCGGTAGTTTATCGTATTTTAATCTGCGGGAGATATTAAGTTGGCAGTTGGCAGTTGGCAGTTGGCAGTTGGCAGTTGGCAGTTGGCAGTTGGCAGTTTAAGGCTGAATACCGGTCACCTGGTTTGCAAGGGGTATTTTTCTATGACTTTATAATCATCACCTTCCGGAGCGCTGACCGATTCGACCAGGACAAATTCATCAACATGCCAGTCGATGGAAAACGCCGGATAATCGATGGCCCTGGTTTTGGCCTTGCGCAACAGGCTCACATGCGGCGAATACGGCCGTGGATCAGGCTGAAAACCGCAGTCAGACAAGGCTGCTCCAAGATTTTTGTGCAGGCGCTTTAACTCGACAGGTACGGCCTGCGCTGCCATCCAGAAAATTTTAGCCTTGCTGAAAAAGCCAAAACCGTCCAGAGAAAGATCAAACGGTTCGAAAGTGATGGACTGCGCTGCCTGGTGCAAACAACCCTTTGTATCAGGTAAAACCGAACCGATAAAATGCAGAGTGATATGAAAATTTTTCGGCGCGATAATGCGCGCATCCACCTCAGGCAACAGTGGATCCGTTACCTCCACAATAGATTGCCGAACTTTCGCCGAAGGCCAAAGCGCAAAAAATAACCGCCGTTTTTTGTCTTTTACTGCCAACTGATAACTACCAACTATCTACTTAATATTTCAATTAAAAAGTTCCTGCGCCTCGGCTGCCGTATCCTGATCGAACTTCATGCGGAAGCGGATGTATGGACCGGCGGCGGTATAACCGGCGGCGGAGAAATCCCTGTCGTTAAAGCCGGCGAAGTTATAACCGACACTCAACCAGATGTTACGTGTCATGTTCCAGCCGAATGACAGACCGGTGGAATATTTTGTGACGCCACTGTTAGCAGAATAATAACTGTTTGCATGAACGCCGACATCAAATTTTTCACTCAGGTCATGGCGGTATTCACTACCCAGTAGATTCGTGATGCCGCTGTATTCCTGCTGATCGAAAGTATCGATCACATATTTCAGGCCAAAATTGAATGATACCTGATTACGATCATCGACCAGGAAGTTCGAAGTCAGGTTTTCGATCAGTTTACGCTGGCGCGTTTTGATGCCGAGGATATCGGTGCTGGAATCGAATTTGAAATCAAGACGGTTCAAAGTTATCCAGCGTGACTGCAGCGGACGATAAGCGACCGAGAAGCGGATGTCGCCATCGAGCACTTCACTGCTATCAGTGCGATCGGTTTTGAATAACTTGGTCGTTGCAGAATAACCGATGCCGCCTTTCAGATTTCGTTCCCAGTTTACGATCACGCCTATCTTATCTTCAAGCTGTGCGGTGCGTAGTTCGACACGGTTATTTAAGGTGTAAGTCTCTGCGTTGTAAGTCGTGCCCACAGAGATCGCGGTAAAATCATTGTTCGCCGTGCCCTGTGCGATCGGCACATTATCATAAAATGGTTTGGCTCCCGGTGTGCGTAGCGTGGTCGCCTTATCAAACGTGACATCACCGGTCCAGCGTTTGTTGATCGGGAATGACTGCGTCAGACCCAGGGTAGCGAATGAACGGATACCATTTTCATTGGTTTCCTGATTCACTGCGGTGTTGAGCTGTGCGTTCTGCCACGGTGTTGCGCGTACACCAGCACGTGACATCTGTGTGTCCTGCGCGCCACCGACGGTCCATTCATTTTCTGCGAACAGGTTCACTTTTGGCGTGATGAAATAATCCGCTCCCAGGATAAAGCGTGAGGGATAATCGGCATTGTTATTAGCCGAGTTCACCGCGATCTCTGCGTTGCCGCGCAGCTTGACCGTATCCTGCAAGAAACTCTTGCTCGCACCCAGCAGTAAAAGATTCGAAGCGTTGGAGTCACCCTGTGCAAACTGATCTCTGGCGATGACTGCACCCGCGTTCAGCAGATAATCACGCTGGCTGTAGATAACATTCGCTTTGGCAACATTTCGCTTGCCGCCAGTATTCAGGTTTTCTTCGCGGTACACGGTACCATCGAGGGTGAATTCCTGATTTAACCGATAATTGGCATCGGCACCAAATTTACGGGTACCGGTCTGGCTGATCGACTGCTGACCCAGGCCGAAATCAGGTTCCTGCTGTATCGCATATGCCCTGGCTTTCAGATCATCGCCGCCGTGAACGATCTCGGCGCTGTAGGCAGAACCGGTCAGATCTTTGCTCGCTGTGGTCACATCGGTGGTAGCTGCTTCCAGCCTGACTTCTGTCTTGCTGTCAATCTCGATACGTGCATCGACGCCGATCAGATCGCCCGCGTTCTGGTAAGTCGCATCGTGTACCAGAGTACCACCGATCTCGACCTTGCCTTCGTCTAGTCTGACCGCGGCACGACCACCGGCGGTGATGTCACCGGTGACCGGCGCTTCGACTTCGTAGTCAGCCACGATGAAGATCGGGTTGAAGTTTTCGTCACGACTGGGGATCGGACGACGGAAGAAGATGGTACCGTCGGTGTAGTCGATGCTGTAGTCGAGGTAGCGACGCATGACTTCTGATTTGATGATGATCTCGCTGCGAAAACGGTCACGTGTTTCGATGACGATGTTGTCACTGTTGATGACGATGTCTTTGCCGCTCAGGCGGTACAGTCCCGAGATGCCCTCACCCTGGATCTCATCCTTGATGAAGTTGTTGACGTTTTCAGCGGCAAACGCGGTGTAGGCAAATCTTCCGTTATCGAATTCGGATTTGGCGCCGGTCATGTTGCGCTGAAATTTTGAAAGTTCAGTAACGTTCAACCCGGTATTCATATCGCCGAACAAGGCGTAGAACTGTTTGCGTTCGATCTTGATATAAAGTTTTTCGGCACTCGATGCATCGTAACGCTGGCGTGAGTTGTCACCGTAGATCGTGTAATAAGTATTCGGGTCGATCAACTGGTTAACCCGGTTGTCACCTGCCAGAGCCTTTTTCGATGTATCGTATGATGTGGTCAGCAACCACTCGCCTTTCACTTTACCCTTGGCGTAAAACGCGACCTTGCCTTCATTATAGAAAGCATCGTTGACATCACCGGCATTCAGCGCTTCTTTGTTGCCAGAAACAGTGTTGTAACCAACCGTACCTTGCGCCAGACCGACCATGATCCAGTCACGCACTTCTGGTTGGATCCATGTTTCTATACGCGAACCTTTACGGCCAGAGAAAGGCAGTTCGATATCCAGCCGGCCGGTGATGGTGGTCGGTTCTAACACGATGTAGGCGATACCATTCTGACCGACAACATATTCCGGTTTCTGTTTGTTTAGACCGGAAAGGCGGTTGACCTGCAACGCTTCTACTAGTTGCTGCGGCAGATACGGTTCGGATAAAGTAAATTTACCGCGTGAGCCAGGACGCGCATAATTACCTTCCTGATCATAGACGCGTATCGCGACCACCGGAACGTTACGGCCATCGGCGATCAGGCGAGAATGTTCTTCATCCAGTTCGGCTCTTACAGGAATACCAGAAAACACGATATCGCGCGTCAATGTCTTGATCACGTTGCCGGCTTTGTCTTTGATGATGAAATCAAAGCGGTTGTTGCCGTTATTCAGGTGCACACCCTGCCAGTAACTTCTGGCAACGGTGCCGGCTTTGTTCCTGATCGTGCCAAAATAGAACAGTGGGTTGATCGCTTCACCATTGAACCGCATCTCGAACTGGTCGGATGGTTTGTGTTTGATGGCGATGTTGACCGATGGCGCAAACGGCGAATAGTTAACGTCTGGCATCAGCCATTCGTAACCGGGCACTGCTTCCTTGACCCAGAATTCATCAAAGGTGCTTATATCTAACTGCTCGGTCACCGGTGGTGCCTCGATCAGTTTTTCGATCTTGAATGCAGGCTGACCTTCGAGCACGACTTCGCTGACCTCACTCTCTGAGGTCACCAGATCCACCTTGCCGGGGCCGACGATCTCACTGGTGTTCACGATCAACTCGGCACGACGATTCAGCGAACGTCCCTGCACTGAGTCATTCGTTGCTACCGGCGCTGATGAACCCACACCTTTAATAGCGATGGTATCCTGGTCCAGTTTTAGTTCATTAACCAGAAAGTCCCTAACAACTCTGGCGCGCGCTTTTGATAACACAGTATTATCTTCGTACAGCCAGATACTCCTGTTCTGTACCGGGCGGTCATCCGAATAACCGATGATTTCATTGCTGGTAATCTCGACTTCACCAAGATCTTCTATCGCTTTACGGATGGCTTTTTTACTCAGGTAAGATAACTCCGTACCCAGCGGTTTGAAGTAAGCCTGATAGATAATGGATTTATTCTCGGTGCGCAATCGCGACACTTCCAGTTTGTTTTTGATCGGTGTAGAACGGATGTTCTTTTTAGCGTCGGTATCCAGAATGATAAAGGCCGTGGTCACGAGATCACCATCTGCACGTTCTTTGATACGACCTCGGAATTTGAGTTCTTTGGTCCAGTTACTGCCCCGGTCACCAAAACGGTAGACGATGACATTTTCGTTGACGTACGGATCTTCGATCGCCGCGGCATCGATAACACTGCTACCCAGATCATATTCGATACCATCAGGCAGGTTGACGATGAGACGATAGTTCTTGACCGGAATTTCACCATTGGACATCTCGATGGTGTATTTAATATCTTCTTCATTTAACTCGGTCTGAATAAATAAAGTCGCGGTATCCGTGATCGGTTTTTTCTCACGCACATAAAAATCTGTGCGCCACAATGTGCCACCCTGAACATCGACGAACTGTGAATAAGGTGTGCCGGCAAAACGGGTATTTTTTACGCAATCAACGATTTCCAAATTATCAGGTATGCTGGCTTTGTCTACCTGCACGACATGCGTTCCAGGAAGGATGCCTTCAAAATGGAAGCGGCCATTTTCGTCAGTTGCCGCATATTTTCCATCTTCCATAAATACACGCACGGACGGCAGGCCTGGATTGATTAAGGTGCTGTCTTCATCACATTCACCAACGATCACTCGTCCTGCGATGAAACTTTTGCTGGCGAACAGATCTTCTATAACAGTTATGCCTGCCACCGCTATATTTGATTGCGTGCCGCGACCATCCAGTGCCGTTACACTGTTGACTGCTTTACCCGGATTTGTAGCGACGGTTATTTCTGTGACATATTTGACCTGTACCGATGCACCCGGTAATACTGATGACACAGGGAAACTCAGGGTGCGGCCATCACCAGAGATCTGCGGCTCGACGCCCGGTGCACCGTTATAACGAACAGAGTCATTCTGGTAACGCAGACCGACGGGTAAGGTATCAGTTATGACAACATTATTTGCCACAGTGACCGCGTCAGTATTGCTCAACTTCAATGTGTACTGAACAAAATCACCGACCGCTGCAGTCTCTTTTGACGCTGACTTTTCGATGACCAGATAGGAAGTCAGAGCATCAAGCGGAATATCGACATATAAAGGGGGCCCTGCTTGCAGCACAAATGTTTGCGCAAATGAAGCATTGATGTCGAGTGAGTATGGCGCACCCGGTAATGTTTGCAGATCGCTGATGCTGGCAGTCGAAGGCCCCTGGTAACTTGCAGGTGCAGTCACCACGATACGATAGTTGCCCGGCGCCATGCGTGGGAAACGGTATGAGCCGGCAGGGAAATTGTAAATCGTGCCACCGCTGTCGGTAACACTGCCGCCGGTGATCACAGGGTTATCGTAAGTGCTAACGCCATCATCACCAAACACGCTGGCCGGATTGCCGCTTGAGTCGAGAATGGTTACAGTCGCACCATCTAACAAGGTGCTGTCAAGGCTGCTGAACACAACACCATATGGGTCGACCAGCGAGCCGTTTGTACTTATATCTGATGGGTCATATTGATCTATGTACTGCACATTAATGTTCGTTTCTGAACCCAGGCTCAGCACGCCATTAAATTGCGTAACAGTATTTGAACTTGACTGCACATAACCGACGAAGATACCTGTATCAACGCCGGTCTCCATCAGTATCAATTCTTCTTCGTCACCTGTCGAACTGGTCACGGTGACGCGGACGGTTTCCTGAATAGAAGGATCCAGATTTTGATCTTTGTCATCGACCTGAATAAATATTGGTTCACCGGTCGAATACAGGTTAGCAACACTGAGTGGCTGCGGATCAGTCGGCGTTAACACGCTTGAACCACCACCGACAACGGGGATTGTTGGCGCAGCCGAAACAACGAAACCGCTTGCTGGTGGCCCGCTGGTTGCGTTCTGTGTAACAACCGTTGTGGTGAAAGTACTGCTACCCGTTGCATCATACTGGTACAGCATGATCGATGACGGCGTCTGTATGATACTGGTGATCAGCGATACGGTGTTACTGCTTGTGGTACTGGCGGTTGCAGAAAAATCAAACACCGCGATCGCCGTATTATCGATCTGCGTACCCGGAGGTGTTATCGCCCGGGCGTTGGATGAAGCGAATAATAAAAGGATAAACAAAAGTGTTAGAGACATCTTCCACAGGGCATTCATCAACTTATTTTGCTGAATGCCCTGTGGAAGATGAACTGCATGATGACTCACACAGTTCATCTCTGATCTTGCAGACGCTGTCACAAAAATCGCACGCACAGCAGCACCTGCCCCGGTCATCAGACCAGAACAGGTTTGCACTGAATGTAACAATTGTTGCAACATGGCTCTGCTAATCTTCCGTGATTACTGAACGATGGCGTTAAATTCAATCGTCAGTGATTCACCACTTGCCAACGTAGCATTTGGTGCACCACCCATCACTGCATTGATGTCGACAGAGATCGAACCACCAGCACCGCCAGTGTATGAGCATCCATCAGCGTCAACCACAGCTGTACAGAAATTAACGGCACTGTTGCTGTGCGTGAGACGGAATGATTGTCCAGCGACACCAGTAGGATTACCAGGGCCTGCACTCGTTACAAAGTCAGGATCAAGATCCAATGCAGCGGCCAGTGTATCCGTCAATGTGGTCAGGTCCGCATTGGCTGCGCCCGTATTGGTAATAGTAACGGTATAGGTAACATACGCACCCGGAATCGACTTGGGACTGACTGCATTGTTGATCGGATCCCAAAGCGCGCCGGTAACAGGCACATCTTTAGATACCGTCAGCGCCGCTGTTGCGATAGTGTATGAACTGAACGCAGACTGCTGCGCGTTCTGATTTACATCAGCTGCACCGTTAGCATCGATAGTTGCACCTGTCACAGCATCCATGGTCGCAGTATCATTAAATACTGTTTGCATCGTTGCAGGATCATCAGCAACTGTAGCGGCACTGCCACTCGCATCCGGCACAATAGCTGTACCATTGGTGAATGTGCCACCCGGACTAAAGTGGCTGTTGTCATCGGTCACGATAGCATCGGCAGTAATACCCGTCGTATTATTGATAGCAGCATGCGCCACCAGTGATACCACCGCCACATCACCATTAACCAGAGGGTTTGGCACACGGCTGTTTAGTGGAATGTCAGAAACCACGAAGACACGCACCGGAGGATCGGCTGGAGCCAATGTTGGGATGTATGCACCTGTCGCAACAATCTCTGCCGGATCAAGAATACCGTTACCGTTTGCATCGACGTAGGTCTCTATAGTCGTCGGTGTAAAGATATCAAAATTAGCGCTACCAGCGGGATCTAGAGCACCAAGATTATGTACACCGGCCAGCATAAAGCCGTGCGTACCATTACCAGTGTTGTCGACCAGATAAGCAACGGGCTGTTGTGTTGAACCAGGTACAGGTGTCGCAAAAGTATCTCGCGTTACCGTAAAGTTAATAACACGGTCTTCGATAAAGTCCGTCGGCGTGCCATTACCCACACCCGGATTCGAATTACCAGCACCTGATGCAGATTCAATAACCGTCTGTATAGCGCCGCCGACATTATAACCAAGGGTCGCGGTATTGGAGATAGCCACACCTGCCGCAGCAAATGCATTAGTCGCACCGAACAGACTAAAACCGCCTGTCAGTGCCAAGCCTAATAGCTTGTTTCGTTTACTCGTTTTCATTATGTTTACCTCTTGAAATCTCTCTGAGATTTTTAATGTTTAAGTTTTCCTTTTTGTTTTTCTGAAGATTTTTTTAATTTAGTTTTCAAGACTTCTTCAAAGATTTTTTTCTAACCAGCCATTCCATCGGCGGGCCTGTTGTTTTTGGTGGACTTGAACCAGTCAGATATCGTGGCGGCCCAGTTCCACCTGGCGGGCCGGTAACATATGGCGGCCCGTCTCGCAGGTGGAAGATAAGCGGGCCATCCCTGTTACCGGCAGACTTTCTAAAAATATTGTTCATGATTTTTCTATAGCTAAAAACAGTGGGCGTAAAAACGACAATTGGCCCAGTCAAAATAGGCCATGATTTATTTTCAAATTGTCGAATTAAATTTCGCATGTTTTAACTGTTCACTATTTGTTATTAATACTCATTATTTATGAGATCATTTTATCGATGTTTTATAAGTGACTTTGCCTTTCTCTCCGGGCTTTAATGTTTTTTTGTAAACCCAGCGGATCGCTACATAATCTTCTGGTTTTGCCTGCCAGGTCTTTCCGGTTTTATCTTTCAGTTTCAGTGCGTCAGCCGAAGCAAAATTTTTACCATCGACCGAAAAGGTTATGACCGTCGAATCCCCGATTGCAGAACTACCGCGGTATTTCGAATTATTTGGAATCGGATTATTAATGACGATGTTTGATACTTCCTGATCTGAAATATTTTCAAAAACGACTTCGTATAAAATCACATCGTCTGGCAATACCAGTCCCGGTTCGATGTAGTCATATTGCACTGAACCATCAGCCGCTTTAGAAATAACCTGCTTGAACGCATTATTGCTAAAACGTATCGCACCCTCTTCCGCGTATGCATTCATCGTCGTTAGCAATGCACATACGGAAATCAAAGTCACTTTCCAGAAATTTTTATTATGGCTTTCTTTGTTTATTTTCATTTTGTTACCCTCAATCGATTGTTACTTCAAAAATTATGATATTGGTGGCGCCAGGCGCTACAGACACCGAACCACTCTGGCTTAAATCAACCTCGACCGATACCACCGGTTTGCTCAAGATATCGATGGCACGTGAATAATCTATCGGTGAATCATTTGCATCTGTCTGAGCAACGCCATTCAGCAGGATAGAACCATCGGTATAGGTTGTATTTGCAGGCACCAAATCTGAGATAACCAGATTATCAACCTGCGTATTACCTGATACGCTAACCTCTAACCGGTAACGCAGAGTTGCACCAGGGTGCGGGTCAGTTCCGCCAACAGTGTCGATCACAGTGACTGTTTTAAGAATGTTTACCGGTGACATGACCTGATACGCACTCGCATCAGAATGCTGACCATTCGCCGCCATATCCTGAACGCCATCAGTACTAATATCTTCCGGGTTTAAACCGGCAGGATCATTGAACACAGTTTCCATCGTGATCGGCGAATCAGAAACAGTATTTGGAATGCCCACAGGCATATTGGTGGAACCATTACTGAACAGACCTGCTGGACTGATATTTCCGTTGCTATCCGCATTTATTGCAGCGCCTTCTACACTGGCAGTACCACCCTCTGCTACCTGTGCGATCAGTGCTACTGCAGCAACATCTCCGATGGCCTGCGTTGGCAGGTCTACAACGACGTAAACAACACGTGATGCATTCACAGCCAGCTCATCAATGAACACGGTTGTATCTTCTGCGAGTTGATAACCGGGCGTAATACCACTCTCGACAAAAACCTGCATGGTTCCAGCTAAAGGGTCAAAGTTATCTACCGGTGTGAGGAACGGGTTAGGCGAGGTATTTGCAGCTGTGAGCAAAAAATCATGCACGGTGTTACCCGTATTGGTAACAGAGAATTGCATAACAGCGTTGTTCATATCACTGATCACAGGAACAGCAGAACCACCATTGAATTCGGTGACAAGGAAATTGACCCTGCGATCTTCGACGAACGATGCTGACGCATTATCAGTTCCAGACACACCGCCGATAGCGTAGTTGACTGTTGCGATGCTGATGATGGTGTCACCAGCGGCCGCGAAGACGTTTGCTGAATTCAAAACAGAAAAAATTAAACCAAAAACAACAGCAGTTTCTCTGCTTATTTCTCTGAGCGATGAAGTTTTGGATGCAAAAGAAATTTTCAATGCCGCAGTAAAAACTCTTACGGAATTTAAAATATCAATCAATAAATTTTTGTGCTGTAAATGCAAAATCTGTTAACTCGCATAATAATAAAATTCGTCAAAATTTCTTTTCCACGAAAACAAAAATATCAACGAAGCAATTTTTTTTAGATCATTTGAGTATCAAATCTGCATCTGAAAGAATGCGAAATAATTACGTTTAAACCCTGAGAATTCTTAATTATTGCTTTTTAAAAAACTTTAGTACTATTTTGTAATATTTTGTAAAACTTTGTAATAGATATAAAATAGACGCTAAGTGCGTGAATATCAAAGATAAAACAATAAAATAATTGATTAATTTTAGTGTCACAAGGTGACAAAAACGTCAGTTCAATGACACCGGGCACAAAGGTGGTTTTTATTGTGTTAGCGAGCTCACATTTTCATAAATATTCATGCCAAATTGTCCTGTAAAAACCTGAGAATCATGGCTTTCAGACTTTTATTTAGCGCAGTATTAACCTCAACAAATATGCTGTGTCACTATTTCAACAAACAAAAGTAATACAGATTTAATCAATGATGAAATATCTCGCCGTATAGCACGTGATATCTGCTGATTAAGCTGTTGAGAACAAACAAAAAAAATGACCCTGAAAAGGGCCATTAGCAGTATATCCGTAAGTTGTTTTATTCTTGTTATTTTTAGCTATCTAACTCACTGGAATTTTAATTACCTGTCCTGCTAGCAGGTTATCAGCGTACAAGCCGTTGCGTGTACGTAAATCTGATTCATCTACACTATGGTTATTTGCAATTGATGCAATATTATCGCCGTTACACACCGTGTATTCACACACTGATGATGCAAGCCACGTACCCGGCGGTGCCTTGCGTGAGAAATATTTATTCACACCACGCATAATCGCTTTTGATACCTTTTTCTGATGTGAAGCGCTGCGTAGATTTCTCTCTTCCCTCGGGTTCGAGATAAAAGCGGTTTCCAGGAGAACCGACGGGATATTAGGTGCTTTTAATACAGCAAAACCCGCCTGTTGTACTTTTTTCTTATGCACACGGTTCACCGCTTTTAGCTGGCCTAAAATCTCATCGCCAATATCTAAACTTGATTCGATCGTGCCGGTCAACGATAAATCGAACAGAACCTCCTTTACCATCTGATCATCAACCGCTAAATTAACATCACCGAATAAGATGTCTGCTGCGTTTTCTTTCTCAGCGAGCATTCTCGCCGTTTCAGAACTGGCGCCATCGACAGATAAAGCATAGATAGAAGAGCCTCTGGCACGCGGGTCCGGAAATGAATCTGCATGCAATGAGATCATCATATCTGCGTGTTTATCACGTGCTTTGTGAATCCGGTCACGTAAGCGCATGTAACGGTCGTTCTTGCGTACCAGAACCGCCTTCATGCCACGCTGCGCATTAATATCTTTTTCTAGTCGTTTTGCAATTTGCAAGGTAACAATTTTTTCATGCGTACCGGAACGACCGGTCGCTCCAGGATCTTTCCCGCCATGTCCGGCGTCGATCGCTATGATGACATCCCGTTTACTGGTCGTTTTAATTTTTTCTGACTTACCTTTTTTATCACGCAAGTCAATGACCAGACGGTGCCCCGATGCGCCGGAAGGTGCCAGTATAAAACTGCGTGGAGACACTTCTTTACTTAGATCAAACACCACCCGCAAATCTTTATCATTTCTCACACCACTGCGAATACTGCGGATCAGGGAATTTGCCTGTACCTGATCAACCATACCGTGCGGCATTCTGATTTTTTTGATGTCCAGTACAACACGTTCCGGATTATGTAAGGCGAAGATAGAATGATCGGCAATGCCATCAAGATCAAAAACCAGTCGCACATAACCTTTATTTTTAGAGAGCCGGATGTCCTGAACCCGCGCGCCGGCAGCCGCAGCTGATGTAAGGCCAGGCACAGCAGAAACAGCCAGACCACTAAGTCCAGCTATGCTTTTAAGAAATTTTCGACGATTGCTTTGAGTCATTATTGCTTCATGATTTATAGAAAAACTACCATCGTGCCCCTGATGTTATTTTAGCTCTGCAGGCTCTGCGTGAATCTATTGTGGCAAAAATAATAAATAATGCAAGCATTTTTTTATATTTTTTATGCACATACATAACTTTGTTATAGTCAAAAATCACAAAAGACCTGTAACATCAGCTTTTTACCTTTGTCTGACAACGCTGAAATAACTAAATTTCGGCCCTCATTTTGATGGCCAAACTCACAAATCCAGTCTGCTGGCGGCAAAAAGCCTTCGGCTTTTTCAGGCCATTCCAGCAGACAGACATCCTTTTCGTTAAAATAATCACGCGCGCCGGTAAACTCCAGTTCTTCAGGATCAGCCAGGCGATACAGGTCGAAGTGATAACACATGCGATTTTCGCTGATCGGATACGGCTCGACCAATGTGTAAGTGGGGCTCTTGACCACACCATCAAAACCACTGGCCTGGATGAAACCTCTGGCAAAAGTTGTCTTGCCCACGCCCAGGTCACCTTTCAACAACATGATAAAAGATGTCTTTAGATGTTTGGCGACACTTGCAGCCAGCGCGATCTGCTGCGATTCATCTGCCAGAAATAACTGTTTCTTTTCTAACAAAGCATTCACTGTATTACTTTTGCTAATTCATTTATAACGTCGGATGCCAGCAAACCACGCGTTTTATCCTGCGTAACAGATTGTGCCGCTGCGGCATGCAGGCAAACGCCCAGCTCTGCTGCATCACTGCTCTCTATCTTCTGCGCCATCAACGCGATGACAATACCACTCAAAATATCTCCCATACCCGGTGCAGCCATCGCCGCGTTTCCCAGCGAACAGACTTTTGTTGTTTGACCATCAAAGATCAGGCTTCCCGAGCCTTTCAGAACAACAACACAAGATTCACTGGTATCGAACAACTGACGCAACTGTTTGATCGCCGCAAAACGGTCACACTGAATATCGGCGCTGTTTAATGCTGTGCCTGTCGACAGCAACCTCGCCGCCTCACCGGGGTGCGGCGTTATTACCAGTGCAGATTTTATTTTAATATCATCGGTCTTTGCCAGCAGATTTAATGCATCGGCATCAATCAGCATCGGTTTATTCAGCGATACACAAAAACGCAACATTGCCAGTGACCAGTCGTCCTGCCCCAACCCCATGCCGACAGCGATATGCGTCACGCTTTTAAGTAACGCATCGGTAAATACTTCTGTCAGAGAATCTTTATCACAGGCTTTCACCATCGCTTCAGGAACCGCTGTGACGATGGCCCCTAAGCTTGAAACAGCGGTGATAATAGTTACCAGCCCCGCCCCGGTACGCAACGCAGCTTTCGCCGCCAGTATAACCGCGCCCGGCATGCCGGTGTTGCCACCGACGATCAGCACGTGGCCGAAGTTTCCCTTGTTTGATGATGGTTTGCGCTTTGGCAGCAATGCATAATCCACGGTTTTGATCAATCGTGCATCAGCTTCGAGAGAAGCATACACTTGTTCAGGAAGCTCCAGGTCGGCAAAAATAATTTCACCGCACACGTCATTTGCCTGCGCAGTGAACATCCCCTGCTTTAAACCGATGAAACATACCGTGGCATCTGCCTCAACAGCGCAACCTGCGACAGCCCCTGTGTCGGCAATCAGCCCCGATGGCAGGTCAACAGCTATCACTGGTTTCGCAGAATCATTGACGGCCCTGATCCACTCGGCCCATTGCACAGATACATCACGTTTCAGCCCGGTTCCTAACAGGGCATCGATAATAATTTCGGCCTCATCTATAACCGATATGTCTGCCATCGTATTTTTTGCGACAGATGACCAGTCCTGATAAGCGAGTAATGCTTCATTCTTTAACGTAGCGGGGTCAATCAAACTGACAACAGTAACATCCAGTCCTGCCTGTCTGGCAAGCCGGGCAACCACATAACCATCACCAGCATTGTTACCTGCACCGCACAAAACCAGAATTTTTTTATGCTGTGGATAGCGCGAAGTGACAACATCAAAAACCGCCTGACCGGCACGCTTCATCAATTCGTATGCCGGGATGCCAAACTGTTTGATCGCAAGTTGTTCGAGCTGCACCACAGAATCTACGCGGTAGAGATTGTCTGGCAGGTTTTGCATAAAAAATAAAAGCTTATTTTATCCACAGATAAACGCAAATGAACGCAAATAAAAACCAGGCATTGCTTTTAAATTTGCGTTCATTTGCGTTTATCTGCAGGTTAATTGTTTTTCAGGAAAGTTTTTCCAAACCACCCATATAAGGTTTCAGTACCTCAGGAATAGCAATACTGCCATCTGCCTGCTGATAGTTTTCCAGCACTGCAACCAGGGTACGGCCGATCGCCAGCCCGGAACCGTTTACTGTATTCAGCAATTCAGGTTTACCGGTTTCCGGGTTGCGCCAACGTGCCCGCATTCTTCGAGCCTGAAAATCACCGAAACAGCTACACGATGAGATCTCGCGGTAAGCTTGCTGACCGGGTAGCCAGACTTCAAGGTCATAGGTTTTTGCCGCAGAAAAACCGACATCACCGCTGCATAAAATTACCGTGCGATATGGCAGTTCCAGTTTCTGCAAAATAGTCTCGGCATGCAGGGTTAATTCTTCCAGCGCATCCCAGGCGTTATCTGGTGTGACCATCTGCACCATCTCGACTTTATCGAACTGATGCTGGCGGATCATACCACGGGTATCTTTGCCGTAAGAGCCAGCTTCAGAACGAAAACACGGCGTATGGCTGGTCAGTTTTAACGGCAAGCTCGATGCGTCGAGAATCTCGTCACGCACGATATTGGTCACCGGCACTTCCGCCGTCGGGATCAGGTAATGCCCGGCTTCCTTGTCGACGCAGAACAGGTCTTCTTCAAACTTGGGCAGCTGGCCGGTGCCTTTCAGGCTTTCACTGTTGACGATGTAAGGCACATACACTTCGGTGTAACCGTGTTCGTTGGTGTGCACATCCAGCATGAACTGGATCAGCGCGCGATGCAGTTTGGCCATCTGGCCATGCATGACCACGTAACGTGAGCCGGTTAACTTACTGGCAGTTTCGAAATCCAGCCAGCCATTGACCGCGCCCAGATCAACATGATCTTTCACCTCGAAATCAAATGATTTCGGTTCGCCCCAACGCCTAATCTCGACGTTATCCGCCTCGTCTTTACCGACTGGCACAGACTCGTGCAACAGGTTGGGAATACCCATGATGATGGCATCAATCTGCTGCTGCACTTCAACCAGAGCTGCTTTTGCCGCATCCAGTTTTTCACCGAGACCGGCGACTTCATCCAGCAGTGGCTGAATGTCTTCACCGGCCGCTTTGGCTTTACCGATCGATTTTGATTTGGTATTTCTTTCGTTCTGAAAAGTTTCGGTTTCCACCTGGCAGGCTTTGCGTTTGGCTTCCAGACTTTCCAGTGTTGCCACGTCGAGCTCGAAGTTGCGTTTTTTGAGTTGCTCGGCAACGGCGCTTAGATCAGAGCGTATGAGTTTTGGATCTAACATAATTTCTTTGGCATGATTTTATTATTGTATTCCCGGGGTATTTTTATACGATTTGTTTTGCGAGGTAAGCGCCCGCCCAGACAGCGGCGATACATACGACGACACTCAACAGGATGTTTGTCATGGCTTTTAACATGTCGCCCTGTTCGAACAGCACCAGTGTTTCGATAGAAAAAGTCGAGAAGGTGGTAAACGAACCCAGCACGCCGACCAGAATCGCAAGATGCCACTCAGCACTCAGGTTAAATTTTTCTACCAGGAAGATCGACAGCAGACCCATCAAAAACGAACCGACCACGTTGACAAACAATGTGCCGAACGGGAACGATTTTCCGACCAGTTCATAGACCGTCGCCTGCGATAAAAAACGCATGGTGGCGCCAAACGCGCCGCCAACGGCGATGAACATTAATGTTTTTAACATGCGGGTATTTTCATTTTACGAGATGCTGACTTTTACTTCGTCAGCCACCTGCTGATATTCTGGCAACAAATGGAAGTTCAGGTAGCGATAGATGTCCGCTGACATCGGCTCGATGTGCTTAACACCTTCCATATACTCTGCCACCGTCGGGATATGACCCAGTGTGGCAGCCACCGCACTCAGTTCTGCCGAAGCCAGATAGACATCGGCATTATCACCTAAACGGTTGGGGAAGTTACGGGTTGATGTTGAAACCACCGTGGCATTATCCGCGACGCGTGCCTGGTTACCCATGCACAACGAACAGCCCGGAATTTCGGTGCGCGCACCGGCGCGGCCGAATATATTGTAGACACCTTCTTCTTTTAATTCGCGTTCATCCATTTTTGTTGGTGGCACGATCCACATGCGTGTCGGCAGGCTACTGACGGCTTCCAGCACTTTACCAGCGGCGCGGTAATGACCGATGTTGGTCATGCATGAACCGATGAAAACTTCGTCGACTTTCACGCCAGCAACCTCGGATAATGTTTTGACATCATCCGGATCATTCGGACAGGCCAGTATCGGTTCCTTGATCTCGTTCAGATCGATCTCGATGATCTCGGCGTATTCTGCATCGGCATCCGGCGCGATCAGTTCAGGGTTTTTCAGCCAGTCCTGCATGGCGACGATGCGGCGTTCCAGCGTGCGCTTGTCTTCGTAGCCATTCGAGATCATCCATTTCAACAGGGTGATGTTCGAATTAAGGTATTCGATGATCGGTTCTTTGGCAAGATGAACAGTACAGCCATTGGCCGAACGTTCGGCAGAAGCGTCGGATAATTCAAACGCCTGTTCCACTTTCAGATCCGGCAGGCCTTCGATCTCTAACACGCGACCATTGAACACATTTTTCTTGCCTTTCTTCTCGACCGTGAGCAGACCTTTCTGGATTGCCACGTAAGGAATGGCGTTGACCAGATCACGCAGCGTGATGCCGGGCTGCATCTCACCTTTGAAGCGCACCAGTACCGATTCGGGCATGTCCAGCGGCATCACTCCAAGAGCGGCACCAAACGCTACCAGACCAGAACCTGCGGGAAAACTGATGCCCATGGGAAAACGCGTGTGCGAATCGCCACCGGTACCGACCGTATCCGGCAGGATCATGCGGTTCAACCAGGAGTGAATGATGCCGTCGCCCGGACGCAACGCAACACCGGCGCGGGTCTGCATGAAGTCAGGCAGCTCATGCTGCAGTTTTATGTCGACAGGCTTTGGATAAGCGGCGGTATGACAGAAACTCTGCATCACCAGATCGGCGGAGAAACCCAGGCAGGCCAGTTCTTTTAATTCGTCACGGGTCATCGCCCCGGTGGTATCCTGCGAGCCGACAGTGGTCATCTTCGGTTCACAATAAGTGCCCGGGCGAATGCCATCGACGCCACAGGCGCGGCCGACAATCTTTTGTGCCTGGGTATAACCCTTGCCGGTGTCGCTGCCTCGTTGCGGCTTCAGGAACACATCGGATGGCCCTTCATTTAAAAAGGTGCGCGCTCGCTCGGTCAGACCACGGCCGATGATCAGCGGGATACGACCATTCGCGCGAACTTCGTCAGCCATGGTTGCCGGGTTCAGATCAAACTGACAAATTTCATCGCCAGCTTCATTGACGATCACACCATCGAATGGACGGATGGTAATCACATCACCGGTTTCCATCGATGACACATCACACTCGATCGGCAATGCGCCGGAATCTTCAGCAGTATTAAAAAAGATTGGTGCGATCTTGCCGCCGAGTACGACGCCACCTTCGTGTTTGTTCGGCACGTGAGGAATCTCGTTGCCCATATGCCACAACACGGAATTGATCGCCGATTTTCGTGAAGAACCGGTGCCGACCACATCGCCGACGTAAGCGATCGGAAAACCTTTTTTCTTCAGCTCTTCGATGGTCTCAAGTGGCTTCTCCATCTTGGTAATCAGCATGGACCTGGCGTGCAGCGGAATATCCGGACGGCTCCAGGCTTCGGTCGCAGGTGACAGGTCATCAGTGTTAGTCTCACCCGGCACTTTGTAAACCGTGACAGTGATCTCTTTTGCCAGCTCTGGTTTTGAAGTGAACCATTCGGCATCCGCCCATGAACGAATTACAGAGGCAGCGACGGCATTGGATTTTGATTTTCCTGCGACGTCATGAAATGCATCATAAACCAGCAACGTGTGGGATAAAGCTTTGGCGGCAGCCTCTGCTGTGCTTTCACTGTCGAGCAGATCGATCAATGGCTGAATATTATAACCGCCTAACATGGTGCCCAAAATTTCGGCGGCACGAACCGCATCGATCAGATCACACGTAACCTTGCCTTTGGCGACATCGGATAAAAATGCGGCTTTAACGTAAGCAGCCTGATCCACACCCGGTGGCACGCGATTGACTAGCAGATCCATCAAAAACTCACCTTCACCAGCCGGGGGACTTTTAATCAGCTCGACCAGCTCCGCAACCTGACTGGCATCAAGCGCTAATGGTGGTAAACCTTCTGCTGCACGTTCGGCGACATGCTGACGATATGACTCAAGCACAGGGATTCCTCAATAATAAATAAAGGCGCATATTATACCCGAATAGCTGTGTTTTTGCTTCTTCATCAAATAAAGCGATAACAAATAACAGGCTTGAGAACTGATTTGGAGACGCCAAAATTTAATATTTTTTAACCATAAAAAAAGCCCGGATAACCGGGCCTTTCCGTATATCGAAGAAACGATAAGTTAGTTCTTCTTCCTGTAATCATCAATCGCGGCGTTGATCGCATCTTCTGCCAGTACCGAGCAATGAATTTTTACCGGCGGCAACGCCAGCTCTTCTGCAATTTGTGTATTTTTAATGGCTTTCGCCTCATCCAGTGTTTTACCCTTGACCCACTCGGTCAACAATGAGCTGGAGGCAATCGCGCTGCCGCAGCCATAAGTTTTGAATACTGCATCTTCGATAACGCCATCCGCATCGACCTTAATCTGTAGTTTCATCACATCGCCGCAGGCCGGTGCGCCGACCATGCCGGTGCCGACATTCTCGTCATTTTCAAAACTACCGACATTTCTTGGATTCTCATAGTGATCCAGAACTTTCTCACCGTATGCCATGATTATCTCACCATCTCTTTATTAAGCATTGTTTTGTCAACATTAAACACGCCCTGGTTGATCGCCGCGGCCTGTTTTTTAGCCAGGATAAAGCGACCGATCATCTTGTCGCGTTGCAGGGATAATTCCGGGATGCCGGGGCGTTCGACAAACTGCGCCAGCGTGATGCCCGATAAAAATTCGTGCAGCCGGTCGCTCAGATTCGTCCACAGTTCATGCGTCAGACACTTGGTACCATCCTGGCAATTACCTTCGCCTTTACAACGGGTAACATCGACATTTTCGTCGACCGAGCAGATGATCTCTGCAATGCTGATCTCTGACGCCGGTCGCGCCAGCCGGTAACCGCCTCCGGGGCCGCGCACGCCTTTCACCAGACCGCTCTTGCGCAGGCGGGCAAATAATTGTTCCAGATACGACAAAGAAATACCCTGACACTGGGAGATATCCGCCAACGTCACGGGGCCGGCTTTATCGTGGATAGCTAGATCAAGCATGGCTGTTACGCTGTAACGCCCTTTGGTTGATAAACGCATGGAGACACCTCAGAATTCCTGACTAATTTAGTAGGTTATTTTACTAATACCCAGTAAATTAGTCAAGTATTATGGAGCAGAAAAGCCCCATCATAAGTGATCGTAAAAACTAACGATATAATGAGGCCGATGCTAACTCACGCGTGTAGTCATGTTTCGGATTATTGAACACCTGCTCAACGTCACCCTGCTCCACGACTTTGCCCTGACGCATGACGATCACACGGTGCGCCATGGCGCGCACCACACGCAGATCGTGGCTGATAAACAGGTAACTCAAATGGCGTTTTGCCTGCAAATCCGCCAGCAAAGCTAACACCTGTTTTTGCACGGAAACATCGAGTGCGCTGGTCGGTTCGTCGAGTAATATCACATCAGGCTCAAGCACAACCGTCCGTGCGATAGCGACGCGCTGGCGTTGACCACCAGAGAATTCATGCGGATAACGCCACAGTACATCCTCGTCCAGACCAACTTCCTGCAAGATAGCAATTATTTTAGCCAGCCGCTGCTTCGAATTCAGTTCCGGGAAATGCAGCCGCAAACCTTCTTCGATGATCTGCTGCACCGTCAGCCTTGGTGATAGCGAAGAAAACGGATCCTGAAACACGATCTGAAAATGGCGGCGCAGCGGCCGCATACGTTTTTCATTGAAGCCGGTCACATCCTGATTTTTAAATTCAATGCCGCCGCTCGATGCCAACAGGCGAAACATCGCCAGCCCCAGGGTGGTTTTACCGGAGCCAGATTCGCCGACGATGCCCAGTGTCTCGCCCGAATATAATGTCAGGCTGACATCATCAACGGCCTTCACTTCGTCAATCTTGCGTTTGAAGAAACCTTTGAAGATCGGAAAATAACAGCGCAGGTTCTGTACGTTTAACACCACTTCATCGCTGGCTTCGACCGTGGCGATTTTTTTATCCGGTTCGCTGTCCAGTAGAAAACGCGTGTAATCGTTTTGCGGATTGGCGAATAAAGTTTCAGTGTCATTAGTCTCGACGATCTTACCCTGATGCATGACGCAGACACGATTAGCAAAACGACGTACCAGATTCAGATCATGTGTGATCAACAACACAGACATGCCAGTGTCCTGCTGTATCTCATGTAATAGATCGAGGATCTGCTGCTGGATGGTCACATCCAGTGCCGTCGTTGGTTCATCCGCGATCAACAACGCTGGATCACAGGCCAGCGCCATCGCGATCATCACCCGCTGGCGCTGACCACCGGATAAAGCATGCGGAAAATCATTTACTTTTTGCTCTGGCTGTCGAATACCGACACGATCCAGCAACTCGATAACACGGCGTTGCCTTTCAGCTTTAGTCATATCCTGATGCAGAATCAGCACTTCTTCGATCTGCTGGCCGATGGGAAATACCGGGTTCAACGATGTCATCGGTTCCTGAAAGATCATCGAGATGTTTTTACCACGAACATCTTTTATCTCATCGTCATTCAATTTTAATAGATTCTTATTCTCAAATGTAATTTCGGCATCAGAATAAACCGTATTTTTTTCATCATGCAGTCGCAACAAAGAAAAAGCCGTAACCGATTTGCCCGAACCGGACTCGCCGACGATAGCAAGATTTTCACCAGCGTGAATATCAAAACTAATATCGTTGATAATATTAACCAGACCGTTTTGCGTGCTGAAAGACACACTTAAATCCTTAACGATTAATAAAGATTTTTCATTTTTCATTATTTATCTCCATGGATGGAGTGTATGCTGTAATCGTCAGGAACAATTCCAGTGCATTTTTCATTAAAAAATTAATCTTAATTTTTCCTGGTGTCGAGCGCTTCACGCAAAGCCTCACCGATAAAGATCAACAACATCAGCGTGCCGACCAGTACGATAAAAGCACTCAACGACAACCACCAGGCTTCGATATTTTCTTTTCCCTGCGCCAGTAATTCACCCAGGCTCGGCGTGGTCGGCGGCACACCCAGGCCCAGAAAATCCAGGCTGGTCAAAGCCAGGATTGCGCCACTGATGCGAAAAGGCAAAAATGTGATCACCGGAGTCAGACTGTTGGGTAGCAGATGCCGGGTGATGATAGTGAAGTTACTCAGGCCCATCGCCCTTGCCGAGCGCACGTAATCTAAATTTCTGCCACGTAAAAATTCTGCGCGAACATAATCGGACAGACCCATCCAGCCAAACAGAGACAATAATATGATCAGCAACCAGATACTCGGTTGAAAGATCGAAGCAAAAATAATCAGCAGATATAGTTCGGGCATCGAAGACCAGACCTCGATGATGCGTTGCATAATCAGATCTGTTTTACCAGAAAAATAACCCTGCACCGCACCGGCGACGATGCCGATAACGACACCGATAACCATCAGCGCTAACGCGAACCAGACCGATATTCTAAAACCATAAATGACGCGCGCTAACACATCACGACCTCGGTCATCGGTGCCCAAATAATTTTGGCCTGATGGTGGCGCGGGATTTGGCAGATCACTCACAAAATTAATCGTGTCATAACTGTAAGGAATAACCGGTTCGATCATCCAGTTACCATTGCGTGTTAACTGCTCTCGTACAAAACCATCGGTGTAATCAGCTTCAGTTTTAAAATCACCACCGAAGGTTGTTTCGGGATAAACTTTCACCACAGGAAAATAATATTCGCCATCATATTTCACGATCAAAGGTTTATCATTCGACAGCACCTCCGCAAAAAAA
>SWCD01011963.1_pt1 | contig 88817 bp, 122 predicted proteins | sample 4693011 | NCBI WGS metagenome assembly SWCD01 (sample SAMN10267278, study PRJNA491770) | bioreactor metagenome | isolation source: DHS bioreactor inoculated with marine | place: Japan: Omine Ridge, Nankai Trough | reverse complement strand
AAGATGTGAGGAGGATCGGATGATCGGGTAAGAGGATGATCGGGCGTAAGGATGATCGGGCGTGGAGATGCGAGGAGGATCGGATGCGAGGATGATCGGGCGCGGGGATGTAGAGGCGTGGCGACGTGAGGGTGATCGGGCGTGGATGATCGGTCCGCCTGGGCGGCTGCGCGATGCGACGCGAGTATTGAAAGGCGGCTGCGCCGCCTGCCATCGGAGTCGGATATGGCGCTGAGTGCTTGAATCATGAGGCGATGTTCAGAAGTAATCTGCAGGGTGCAGGGTCATTTCTGTTACCCCATAGAGTGAAAAATTACGGTTTTATGTATAAAAGAGATTATCGAAATGACAAATCCACAGCTTCGCTGATCGTTCATGTAAGAGATTTACCATTTGACAAGTCGAAATTAGTCCAAAAGCCGTAATTTTCGTCTCCAAGGGGCGGCTCTAACCACCCTGCAACCCTGCACACCCTGCAGGGTCAAAAACCACCCTGCATACCCTGCACGCAGATGGAACCGGGTCGCCGCGCCGATCTGCCAAAGTAGATTTGTCAAGTTTTACTTGTCATTGTATGTATGGTGAACCTTACATTCCAAATCAGGAGTACACCATGAATCTTAAAGGATATCTTTATCGTCTGGGGCTTGAGGGGTTGGAGACCAGCGATCTGACAGCTCTGCTCGGACTTTCCAGGCAGCGCATCTATCAACTCTCGACCGTGTCTGATGATCGGGCAATGAAGTCCGCCCACGTACATATACTGGAAGAAGCCTCGAAGCTTGCGACTCTGGCCGCAGACTTTCAGGTTGCCGCCTACCTGGGCGATGGTCCTGACTGTGTGGAAGAGATCAGCCGGAAGTATGAGCCCGGCCTGACTGAGCTGCACGCGGACATCAGTCGGATCGCTGCAGTATCCAAGGTCCCGTCTGCACTGGCAGGCGTTGCCGGAGACGGAGCCATCGACGCGATCCGGAAGCAGATACGAAACAAGCGAAAGTCGGAACGCTTGGCAGAACACGACTGGTATCTCCCCATCCGGCTGAACGCACTGGGCGTCCCGCCCTTCCCGCCTGTCGGGGAACATTCCGGGAAAGGGTTCTTTGCGCTTCACAATATCGCCATGCGTGAAGCATATGTCCGGATCAGGGAACTCGGAGGCTCGCCTCTCGTCACGACCAGTTCGGATATCCCCTCGGACTGTATCCGGTTTCCTGACTCCACATACTGGGCAGGGGTCTGGAAGAAGATGACCATCGACCAGCTTGACACGATTGAAGATGTCCCCGCCTCCTCTGTCGTGTGGAAGTGGGACTTCGAACCCGATCTGGACGGCAAGGCCTACGCCAAGCTCGCATAAAAAAGTGCCCACGATCCATGGACCGTGGACACTTTCATCGCAGCACAGACAGGAGCGTCTGTTGGGTTAGCTCGCAGAGGCGAGGAACATTATTGTGAGCGCAGCCGCCATGACGAACGTGATGGCCATCCACATGTAGGACGCTCGTCGGTGGTCTCTCAGGGACGTATGCATCTCCTCGATCAGGACATCCCGATCAGCAAAGGCAGGAAGATCGAGTAGGGATTTCAGAGGCTTCTCCGAGATCACAAGATCGGGAAATTCCCGAAGGACTGCGTCATAATCTTCCCTGAACTTCAGGAACAGGAGCCTGCCCTCCCCTTCAGGAAGATTGGACACTCCGTACAGCTGGGACTTCCTGATCCGCTCCACTCCGAAGGCATCGTCTTCAGGCCACTTGGCGGTCTTGAACACGTTGTCGCGCCACTCTGATGGAGGAAGGTCCTTCAGGAGGAGGATGTGCCGATAGCCTGTGTTCACGAACCCCCGGATCGAGTCTTCCTGCTGCTGGCTCAAGGCTCCACGCTCAAAGATATACTGCATTCTGGTCTCCTTCCTTTCCCTTTCCTATAGCAGGATTCGTCTACTTTCAGTTACCAAGATACGGCAAGGCGACGATCATCACGCACGCCACGGCAGAGCAGATGAACCACAGGTCGCGCCATGCACGTGCCCATCTCAGATCAGATACGAGCTGCTGTATCTTGTACAGGACACGTTTATTCCTGACCGGATCGTCCAACATCGGTTGGATGGCCCATGCGAGTATTGAACTGTCCAGACCAGCCCGCTCGGCGAGTTCGATGATCTCGTCCTCGTCCAGACCGAAGCGTGTGCAGATTGCCCGCCAGACAACGAACTGGTCGTTGTCTGCCTGACCGGGCTCATGAGCCTTTTCGACCTTGATCGAAGTCACGATGGCGACGAGATCGTCCATCGAGATGATGTGTGAGATGTTACGATCCATCCTGCGCGCCTTCGAATATCTCGCGGACATCGACTGACCGGAGGGAGGACATACACTTCCAGCTGAACTCGACCGTGCCGCTGTAACTGATACCTCGCCAATGCATCTCTGCCATCTTGCGCTCTTCGTCAGCTCCTTCAGGGTACGGCGTACTGCCATCCCGATAGACCAGACCGAGGATCACCTCAGCGACGTCAGGGATCGTGGCCAGACGGTTCCGGAACACCTGCACTGCAGAGCGAACCTTTTCACGGGTCTCTTCATCGTAGAAGTAGAACTCGTTGATCCCGTTCTCTTCGGCCTCGACCATGGAGTGCTCTACGCGGGCCGTCAGGATCGCGCATATGTCGTCAAGCTGACCGGCGCTGATCGTGTCCTTGGTCAGGACCATGGCAGGGATGACTTCTCTGTCATCGTACATGCCCATGGAACAGGTGATTACAAAGATACCCATTCAGCCCTCCAATGCCTGATCTTCGATGTGGTAGTCCATCGGTTCCAGAAGGAAGTATCCTCCGAGAGGGCATTCGGTCCCGAACTTCGACCAGTCGAGATCGTACATCTCGTCAACACGCTTGCGGAGATACCAGCACTGGGACTCGTCAAAGAAAGGCTTGTCCGTCCCTTTGTGGATGATGTTCGCCGGATCATCCTCGAAGTGATACATCTGGTCGGTAACAATCAGGTGACGGATGAATTTCAGGGCATCGGAGATGCACGTGATCGGTTGAGTGAACAGGTCCGCCTTCAGAGGCATAGTCTTGCCTGTACGGTCATAGACAAGGTCGAGGCCGTACTCGCGGTGAGCACGTTTGAGGTCGGAACGCGCGACACTGTTCTTGTCTGCGAACAGCTCCTCAGCCTCCAACAGCTCTGCAACCGTGATCAGGACCTCGGTCCAGTCGTCGGTCTGCAGGACGAATTCCATGTTCGTATAGGCATTCACGGAGACGCTGAAGCGATCCGCTTCCTCGATCTCGCGATCAGACGGATTGGCGAAGTCCACGAAGATGTGGATACCCGCGCCAACCATGAAGGAAGGACATACGTCATTGACGTAGGAGACGTCTTCCCAACTCTGCGGGATCGGTGGAAGGGTCTTCAGATCGTAGGACGGGAAGGCCTTGCGGAGGTTTTCAAAACGGGACATGTGAACTCCTTTCTCTTTACTGCGATAAGACCGTTCTAGATTAGTGATTCCCGTTTGTCAAACTCTTTTTTCGACCTCGACGCCAAGATTCTTCACCTTCTTTCGACCCTTCATCAGAGACTTCATATAGTCCGCCTCCTCCTTGGACCGGACAAGGATATCCATCTCCAGCGTCCCGTTGCAGAACTTGATCGCCTGATCCAGTGAGGACTTCAGTTCCTTCTTTCTCTTCTCATCCATGACATCTCCTTTCCTGGGATTTCCACATAAAGGAGTACATAATTTCCAGAATGTCAATAAATTTGTTGACAAAAGGGATTGACTAAGAGTTCCAGGTGTGGTTCCTGTCGTCCAATCGCAGCCTGGAAGAAAGGAGATTTAAATGGCACACATAACTATCCATGTCGGCCTGAGCCACGCCTCGAAGGCGGTGCACATCAGTATCCCCATGGGACACGCCGTCGAGTTCATCACCCAACTCAAAGTCGAGGAAGGCGTGATAGATCGCGTTGACGAGGTCGTAGCTGCTACGCTTGTAACGGCACGCACACTCGTCCCATCCTATGTCAACGTGTTCGGACCGCTCTACAGCGTAGGAGGGTTGTCTTGCGACCGTGCCGACTTTATCATCGCTCTCGATCTAATCCTCTCGACAGTAGAGCCGGTGGACCTGCCCGATCCGGACAACTGGGTCGAAGAGGAGGACTGACATGGCATATGTTCGTTGGTCTTCGGACGACTTCAAGTCGGATTTCTACATCTACACAAGCGGAACACATTACCACCTGCTATTGGCTGAGAGAAGCCTGAAAGAGGGAGCACCGCCAAGCAGCGAAAATCCATTCGACATGCAGACGGATTTCGAAGCCCACTGCAACTGGAGCAGAGCCCGTTTCGAGGACATCGACGATCCGGAAGCTGGAGCCTCATACAGGTTCGACACCATGGAAGAAGTCGTCGCTGAGTGCGAACGCCTGATCGAGAAAGGCTTCTGCGCGCCTGACTGGATGATGGACCGTCTGCGGGACGTAACGAAGCAAGAGGACACCTAGCCATATGCAGGGATAGCTTAATCAAAGCACCCGGTAGTTAACCGGAAGATGGGCGGCTCGCGACCGTTGGTGAAAATCCCCCTCCCTGCTCCACCCTCAACTCGACATGAAAAACAGATGAAAGAACTCACACTCCACGACTATCAGCAGATGATCCACGCGATCCTCTCCCGCCTCCCGAACACTGGACACAAAGGCCTTCCGGGCGTCCAGATCGTGATGGACACGCGCCATCCAGACGTCGTCCTGCCGGACTTCGTATTGGCAAAGTATCCTGAGACGATCACCCTCATGTTCCAGCATCAGTATGGCGACCTCGTTCTCAAGAATGACAGGTTCACGGTCCTGTTGTCGTTCAACGGATACTATGCAAGCGTCTGCATACCTCTGGCCGCAATCATTCATTTCACGGACTTCGAGTCCGGCCTGATCATGATCTGCCAGTCCCCTGACATTGAAAAGCCGGACCTCCACCTCGTGGAGGAGCCCGAAAAGACTGATCCAGAGACCTCGAACGTCGTCAGTCTCAGTTCATGGAGAAAGCGCTGATGGAAGACCATTCGGATAAAGGCGCACTCGCCTATGAAGCGGACGTCATACGCCTGATGAGGAAGCTCATCAGGGCGCATGCGAAAGGAACAGGCTCGAAGCTTTCCCGCGACGACGTCTCCCTTCTCTGGATGGAGATGGGCCTGCTCGTAGAGGAAGTCCATGACAGAGCGAAGGAGGCCGTAGGATGTTCTGGAAAATGAAGAAACCTGAAGAACTGCCCATTCAGACGGCCTTGAAATCCTACCGGATAGAAGAGGAGGTGAAAGGCGACGGGTCGAAGCAATGGTTCGTTCTCGGAATTTGTTCGACGGGATGGGATGATGCCGACTGGTTCCGTCTGGATCAGGCAGGAGGCCGTGCGTTCGATAGGCCACAGGAATACGTCTCCTATTCGGAAGCGCAAGACGCGGCCATCGAGTTCGCCAAGAATCTCCCCGTCCGATCCACTATCCTAAACGTGGACGTCTCCCTGTTATCGATCAGGAGGCTGCAGGATAATGGCTGAAGTAGAAGACATGTTCGGACCGATCCATATAGGTAATGGCGCCTACCGTATGCCGACAGAGGAGGAAGCCAAAGCCTGGGCGGATCGCAACGGGTTAATCCTGAAGAATCATATGCACGACGAATTCGCGTTCGTGAAGAAGCCGGAAGACCTGAAGACATACTCCCGCTGTCCGAGGTGTGATGCCCAAATGGAGGACGTCGGCCTGTTCCACGCCGAGACTGGGTTCACACCGTCCTGTCAATGTAACTCGACAGAAGACTTCAGAGAAGACGAGCGCATCGCCATCCTGTCCCGACTGGTTGAGCAACTGGAAGAGAGAATCAAGGAGCTGGAGACCTCTAAGTGACCACGCGCCCGAAGATCGGAACCAAACGGTACACAGCACTTGTCTGGCAAGGGAAGGTCGAAATCGCTGTTCATGTCCTACGGACGATCCGAGGGCGTTATGGTTACATGATCCAGCATGTTCATGGCGTCACCTGGATCAAGAAATCCAAAAAGCACGGAGACTGGGGGTATGCGAACAATACGCCAGAGTACCGTACCAAGTTTCCCCTCAGCTCCGGACTCCCCTATTTCCCCACAAGGCTGAGCGCCCTCCGGGATGCGCTCAAATGGGCGAAGGTGTTTGCGAAAGAGGACGGACTCGATGAGCTGACCGAGATCGGAGATGACGCCCAAACCACCTACCGGCAGGAGATCAGGATTCTGGAAACCGCGATCAAGCGAGAACGTACCAGACGGACGAAGAACAAGGAGAAAGCCAATGATCGAGTGTGATGACGACGAAACCACGATCCGGGACTGGGAAACGCCAGAGGACATCAACATAAACTACGTGTCTGACCTCCATCTGGAGTTCAGCGAGGTCATGCCCGAACAGGCCAACAAGGTTTTGAAAGGCGGTGATGTTCTTGTTCTCGCAGGTGATGTATTCCCACTCAAATGGTTGCCAAAGGCGAAGCACCTGAAGCACTTTCTCGACACAGCCTCGGAGCGATATCAGCGCGTTTACGCCGTCGCAGGAAACCATGAAGCTTATGGAAGAGACCTTATCGACCTCGACACTCTAGGCGGTTTCTACGCCGAGCACGGAGTGACCTACCTAGACGACACTTATGATGATTTCGGGGGACTTCGATTCTTTGGGGGAGTCCTCTGGCCTGATATGAACAATGGGTGTCCACTCACCCAGGAGACTGTCAGGAGCTATCTGAATGATTACCGTGTGATCAGAGGCATGTCGCCAAACGAAGCCATGCGGAGGCACCGAGCGACTCTTTACGCTCTCCACCAATGCCGACCGGATGTCGTGATTTCCCATATGGCCCCAAACAGGGGATCGGTACACCCACGCTTCGAGAGGGAGGGAAGAGCCAATTACGGGTATTTTTCTGATGTCGATATCCCGGAATATGTCCGCCTGTGGATACATGGACACGTCCACGACCCGTTTGACTATACGGTCGGGCGGACCAGAATAGTCTGCAATCCGCGAGGCTACCCTGCAGAGACTGCTCGAAATAGGTTCAACTGGAATCGCTCAGTAACTCTCCAGGCCCTCGAAAAAAGTATTTGACAAACGGGACTCCTATCTGTATCTGTCGCGTATCGCAGACAAACAGAAAGGAGATCACATGTACCACGACAAGGAAACGCTCAAAAACGAAATTCTCTGGACCCATCCGGAGTTCGAGCAAGCCGCCGCCCTGCCGGACAATATCCCAGCGGATTGGGAGAACCAATCTTGGCATAACGACACTTGCCCGAAGCTCGAAGTGGATGGCATCATCATTGTCTGGTTCGACGACGAAATCGCTCCGGGAAAGCTGACCTTCTGCATCGATACGCACTGGGATGCCGCCCCTGAAGAACAGTTCCGTACAGAAGACTTCGACACGGCGTTGAAAGTCGTTGAGATCATCCGGAAACGTATTGAGGAAGGCTTCGCCAAATTCCAATCCACCCGCGTCCGCCAAGACGACATAGCCTCTCCCTACGGGGAAGGCACGATTGACGCGTATCTGTACGCGGGCGGCGAACTGAATATCGAGATCGATAACGACGCTGGAAAATACCTGCTCGTCTTGGAGAACAGGGATTGGTATGACGCGGACCTCACCACCCTTGAGCGGACCCTGTTCCGGTACGCCAGCGACTGTGGGGACTATCCTGATCTTGTTAACTGGCCGTCCCACGGTTACCTGACCAAGCAGGTGGCAGCATGAATCAGACAGGAGTGACCATCATCGGCGAGTACGACACCATATTCAAACCCCTGCTGGAAGAGGCAGGGATCGCCCCTGAGCGCCTTTTGAGCCTCGTCGCCATCAATGGAGCTGTGTCCAGTACAGCGGCTCCTGACACCCCTCTGGGCGATTGGTTCGAGGAACCTGATGTCGTCCACTGGACAGACGAGGAAACGGGATATCAATGCGTGATCCTGCGCGCCCCGCGTTCCCTGCATCTGTGCGGGTATGTCCTGATCGATTACAACCACCCTCTGAACGGCATGGACGTTGATACGGTCCGCCTGACCCTGCCATGCGTGCGACCGGTTTCGTTCGTGTCAGACGGCTTCCCTGCCCCGCACTTGCTGGAAACATCATGTGACTTTGCGACTCAGGTCTTCGGGTTCCATTGTGCGGAGAACTGGGACTACGTTCCGGGCCATCACAAGATTGAGAACAAGGGACCCAAATCCTATCGGACTGTTCCACAAGTCGCTGGAATGTGTCGGGAATTGGCGCTTACTCTGCGATCCCGTTCGAAACACTGATCAGACTGTCCTTCATATCCAGACAAGTAGAGCGCGCCACATCTCTGGCGCGCTCTTTTTCGTTTGGAAAGTCGGTGTGGATTGCCCGATACATGCTCGTCTCGCAGCGATCCTGAAAGGACTCAGGCAGAGGCTCCTCCAGTATAGCGACAACATGCTTGTGATAGTCGAAGAGGCACTGAGTGTCGATCTGGGCGAGGGTCAGGCCTCCTTCCTCGATCCGGGAGCTTGTACAGGCGGATTTGAACTCGCCCTCCGATGGTCTCCATGGCTCTTCTGACTGGACAGGCGGAGCGACGATCAAGGCGGTCACAAGGCCGGTGAGAAGGTACTGGAAACGCATCATGTTCTCCTATGCGGGTGTAGGGATGTCCTCTACAAGATTTGCGCCAGACTGAAGCGTGTTCAAGGCGTTCGCCAGATCATCCCTGCCAAGCCTTAGCAATTCATCAACGGCCCGACGATGTTTCGTTTCCCACATGCGGCGTTCGATCCGCTCCTGTGCTGCCTCGTCCTCGGCGTTGCGCCGAAGGCTCCGCTCCAAGTCCAGCTGTGCCTCCAGCTCGTCGATACGGTCCTGTGCTTCACGTTCGGACTGCCGGATCGCGTCAATGCGCGCGACCAGGTCCGAGTGAACTGCGCCTGCCGCCTCCTGAATCTGGCTCCGCTGGCTCGAAATATGCGGACTTATCCGTGTCCAGACCTGCCACGCAATGAGCCCGACGACGCTGACCAGTCCGACAATACCGCCGAACTGGCTTAGTTGATCTATTCCTTCCATCATCTCTCCTGCAGATCAGCGCCTGCAACCAATACCTTGCGAGGTTCCCACTGAATGGGCATCCCTCGTCTCTGCTGCGGACCGTTGAGTCCTTCATATATTTCGAAGACCACCGACCGACCGTCTGTCAGGATCATCTTCGGAACGGTTGTCTCCAGACTGTTCACCTGACGTCTTTTGCAGATGTAACTGGCGACCGGGATGCCGTTCACTTTCTGCACGACCTGAAAGATCACGCGATCACGAAAGGACGGCATGCTCGGCCTCCACGTATCTGTCCTGGTTGAATTTTGCGATCTCGATGAGAACCCTCTTCTCCCACCCTTCCCGGCGTGAAATAATGATCTCATGTACTGGATGACGCAGACCGACCTCGGCTAGGAAATCGCTTCGGAACCAGTCCCATTCTTCGAACAGGTCGTTGATAAATCGTTCCCAGTCCTCGCCTGCACTCTCCCCTGACATGGAGGCCCTGCAGGCAAAATCATCCAGGTTCTCTCGGCAACGAGATATGCTTATCTCAGTACCGAGACTGTCGCGTATCCATATCTTGTCCTCGTCCTCCCACAGGACGTATCCAAACGGGTGCAACCCGATGACCGGCTGGCCACGGAATTCGTACATCACCCACTTGTTGAAAAGAGCATGTTTTGTGTTAATCATTTTATGCCTCGACGGACGAGGCCTCGCTCCCAATGTTTCCCACATATGGGACGTCGAATCAAATCAACATTGGCAGAAAGAAAAAGGCCTGCCACCGAAGTAGCAGGCCTTGCGACATCTTCCTGAAGGTGCCAACCTTCTATCGCAGCATAAGAAAGGAATGGGTCGCGCCATCCAGCCTTCAATTTAGACAAACAGGACAACAAAGTCAAGCCTGTTTCGGGACTCTTTCCACAGCTGACAGGCGATATTCGTTCACTCTGCCGTTCCGTTTCGTGACTTCCACGCGAACCTCGACGGTCTCGTCGTCCGTATCGAATTTGAACTGGCGATTCTGGAGCATCTTGAGCTTCCGGGCGAGCTTGCTTTTCAGAGAGCTTTCGCTGTTTGAATAGACGAAAGGAAGCTGCTGCTCGGACAGGACCGCGAACAGGCCTTCTGCATCGGAGCCTTCTCCGCCCCCGATTCCGACATATTCGTCTTCGTACATGTCCCACCACAGATAGATGAATTCGTCCATTGGACCACTCTCACCATCCGATGACTGACGGAGTACGCTCTCGTTCTCCATGAACCCTTCAACGCCGATGGATTCCATGATTCCACCCATACAGGCGGAATAGTGTTCGTAGGAGGCCTTCATCGTATCCTTTTCCGGACATCCATCCGCGATCCAGGCCTGACACAGAACCAAGCAGGCATGGACAAGTGCAGGACGGTTCTCCTTGACCCAGCGCAAGAGGTGCTTGTGCTTGAACCCTGACCGGGCGGTCGGGTCGGCTGTCTTCGGGTCGAGGTGGACGAGCAGCATCCGTCGAATCATTTCCGAACGCATGTCCACGTTGTTGCCACAGACAATGAACTGGTTCCGGATCGGGAAGCGGATCGTGGAGCTGGAACCGAGACGCCGCGCCTGAAAGAATTCGGAAGACGTGACGGAGGCGAAGCTTTCGGAGTCGATGGTCCGGTCCACATTGTCCAGCCAGAAGTAGGAGGCCCCTTCGGACAGGGACGCGGTGATCGTCTTGCGGAACTCTTCCTCGTTTGCCGGAATTGTCTGTGCCTCGCCCGGACGCCCCGACGAAATCCGCAGGACGGAGTCGATCAGCAGTGTCGCACCTGTCCCAGGAAGTGGCTTGTCCACGAAGTAGATAGGGGTCGGGCCGGAGATCATCGGACGTATGAAAGGCTGCAGGAGCATAGCCAAGGCGTGACATTTCGAGGACACGCCGTCCGTATTGTCCTCGAACGGGAAATCGACAAACAAGTTGTCCATGATGAAGCTCAGCGCATGATCGACTTCTTCCTGTGTCGGGTCCATCGGGACTTCCGGATACTTGCCCGCATCCACGTCGGCGAGATAATACCCGCTCTCATTGTATCCTCCTTCCATGACGAGCGTGCCGTCTTCGGTGAAGAATGGCGCGGTCACGATACCTTTCAGGAGAGGCAGCCGGTTACGTGCATTGTCGGACGCCATCATGGTCCGGATCACGGCGTCTGGCGGAGGTGCCGTCTGGTCTCCTTCCATGGTGAAGGTCTTCCAGTGACATGAATGGGCGACGGCGTCCATGAGATCGTTCGAGTTGATCTCTCTGACAGTCTTCATGCCCATATTGTCTCGCATACGGACGATACGCCCCTGATCAGACCAGAAAAGGTAAGGATTGTTCTTCTGCTTCTTTCCCAGCTTCGACCAGGCGAGCCGGACCTGAGTGTCGAAGCTCGTCTTGTCCACGAAGATCACACCCATTTCAGCCTTCTTCTCGTACTCTTCCTGTATCGCGTCGGATTCCGTAAGCATCATCCGCTCCTTGGTTTCCTTGTAGTGTTTTTCCATGGCGGTCTTCGAGAGTTTCAGGGACTTTGACATGTCCTTCAACATCTCGGCCCGTTCCAGCGTCGTGAACTTGGCTTTAGCGATGGCTTCGATGATCGTGTCGGCGCGGTCCACCTCCCCTTCATTCAGGTCCTTGATCGCTTTCTTGATGTCACCACGGGCACCGAGCTTGACCGCCTCTTCAGCCTTCTCTTCGTACTCCTCGTCGCTGTCCGCAACGATGGCAGTGTAGTCTTCATCCGTGATAAGAGCTTCATCGAACCATTCCTCGACGATCATCTGATGCAGATAGTCCAGCCGGTCCCTACCCTGACAGGAGTCGTGCATACAGTGAGCGACGAAACCTCCCTCGGATTCCGACCCGTTTATGACGAAGAATCCCTGATCCTCCGGATCGCCTGGGTTGGAGTGCTCGTCATCGAATGGACACTGCGCGTGCATGCCTTGATTGGACGAGCAAGCGGACCTCAACTTTTCCGGAGCATGATCCTTGATCAGGTCCAGTATCTCGAAACCAGCCGCATAGGTCGCTGCCCATTTCTTGAGAGACATGCCGCCCGGCGTCGCAAGAGACCCGGACCCGGACAGGGATCGACCGATCTCCTTCAGAGCCGACAGACCCTTACGGACCGACTTGACTTCCGCGACCGAGTCGAAGTCCAGCATCTCGCCGGACAGAAGAGTGATGAAGTGAGGCCGATCCTTGCCGTGTGCAGGCAGGTAGAAGAGCCTGGATGGGTCGGTACAGGACTGATCCATCTGGTCGATCCCGACCATCTCGGCGAGACCTCTGAGTTTGTCTGCGAAGCGTTCCAGACGATCCTTGTGAGCCTCGGTCGGGTGCGAGAACTGGAAGTCCTCCTTCAGAGGAAAGAAGACCCGGAACTTTGACATGGGACGGTGGTTGAGACGCCATACCGGCATGTCTTCGTGGGTGAATACCGGTTCATCAGACAGACCCTCGAACAGGGCTGGGTCCAGCCCTTTCATGCCGGTCAGGTATCCGACCATCATCTCTCGTGTGGGCGTCTCGCCGTCGTCGAGATCGAGTTCCTTGATCAGTTTGTCCTGTGCCACGTCCGTGTGGGACTTCATGTGGGAGTGCGTGGAATAAATCAGAGCACAGATGTTCAGGTCCAGAAGACGATCTTCGATCTCTTGCGGACTCTGCCCATTATCCACATCGATTCCGACCATGGAGGCAAATCGCATGGACCGCTTGGACCGTTCCGAGCCATCACCCAGAACGACGCATGGACCATCTTTCGGCCCTACTGTATGTTTCGAAAAAACAGAGGCGAAGAACTCTCCGAATGTTGCAGACCGGGGAGTCCATTTGTCTCTGGATAGGCGGGCTCCCTTCGGGGAGTAGAGTACGGATATCCTGCGGTCCCAAACTTCTTTGGAGACCACGCCGACGACTTCGGCGTCATTGAGGATTTCGACTTCAAGTTCTTCGGTAAATGTGTCTGTCACGGCCTATTCTGTGCAGAACACGTGATCCGCCCGATCCGGGCTGTCCACAAGATGTCCTGATATGTCTGCCTCGGACGCGCTGTCAACAAACCTGATATAGACTTTGGGACCTGATTCAAAGCCGCGACATTCGCCGATATAGATGGAATCTCCCACCCGCGAACTCGTGATGTGAATGTCGTAGTCCGAGAGAACTCGACTGGTCGTGAAGTCAACTGGGCTGTTCGCTGCGAGAGCGAGGGCTATTGAACTTACGAGTGCGAGCATGGTCTTCTCCTTTTTATCTACCATGCTTCTAAATAGTCCTGTTTGTCAACTATTTAAAGGGTGTCGGGATGGACGCCTTCGGGTATTTCTGCCGTCCAGGCGTCGTCGAATTCAGCAAGCTCGCCTGTCACTATTCCGAAACAGGAGGCACTTCGCCACTTCCTTGTGTCCTTGATCCATTTCTGGATTTCCTTGGATGCGCCGGAGGGCTTGATATCTCCTGCTGCGAGAGAGGTGGCGATCTGTTCGATCTCGTCGAGAGCGATGCCACGGCATTTGTTCTCGGCTTCGACAAATTGGAGCAGATCGAAAGTGCCTCGGAAGTAGGAAACAACAGTCCCCAGACGGAGCCTTTCGCTGTCACCCAGGAGAGGGTTTGCCAGAGTGAGATAAGCCTGCTTGAGCATCGATTTGGGAGACCGATTGAATCTGGGCAGGCCATACGGATTCTTCTTCGCCATATCAGTCCATCAATTCCAGAGGCCGGAACAGGGTAACTTCCGGCTCTGCGTTCGGGTCACCTCCGAGCTTCAGTGTGGCCACACCGACGCCGCAATATGCATTGAGAGCACAGGCAGCCACGGCGGCTTCGACTGGAGAAGCATTCATGTGGAGGGCTCCAGCGGCGACTTCCCTGCCCGACCCCAAAACTATGGAGCCGTGCTTTGCAGAGAAGTATGCCGGGAACTGATTGTGATCGGTCAGGCGTATCTCGCCGTCTGGCGTGATCCACAGGAAGTCGGATGTCTTCTCCCCGTCAGCTTCGTCTTTAATGATGAAATCCGGACGGCTATCCGTGGCCACTGGTTCCATGTCGGCGGCATTCCGCTGACGGACCCATCGGAGCAGGTCCTCGAACTGGAATGGATCGCCCACACCTCCGAACAAGTGACCGTTGATCTTCGCGATCTTCAGGACCTGTGTTGGCTGAAGCAAATCACCTATGGTTGCCTGCAGGTCGCAGGCGAGGACACCGTCCTTGTAGACGACAACAGACATACTAGGCCTGTTCGGAGCGAGAGAATGCCTTGAAGACTCGAAGCGCCAGCCACAAGACCGCGCCGACAAGTGCGGACAGGACGACGATAGCGAGGAAAATGACGGGGAAGATGTAGATCGGGAGGAATACAAGCCACCAAGACCAGCTGATGTATCCGAACAGTTTTGCGATCACGAAGATGAGGCAGAGGGCAGGCATGAAGCCAATGAGGGGGCGCGAAACAGAACCTGCCTGCTGAATGGTCGGGGAAGATGAGAGTGGCATTTACATGAGGTCTCCTATGCTTGTGAACCTAACAAAAAAGGCATGATGAAGGTTTTTCCTTACATCATGCCTGATATATTTGCAAATTTCGGTTGGCAGAAACTATGCCGTTGCGTAGCTCAGATCGGTAATCATTGCCTTTGCTGCCGGTGTCTCGTCGATGTACTCTTCCGTCGTGGAGAGACAGGCGTGCCCCATGGCTTTCTGGACGTCCCGAAGCGTGCCACCATACTTGTGGACAGCTTGTGCCTTGGAGGTCCCGAAGGTGCGTCGACCGGAGTGCGATGACGCGCCAGAGAAGCCACAATCGGCATAGAAGCGACGGAACCACTGGACCATGGAGTTGGCAGCCAGACCGTCCTTGTCAGCCTTCGGCGAGTGGATCACATAGCGCTGGTTACCACCTTGCGCAGCGTGCAACTCGATCAGGGCGTCACGGATTGGAGCCGGGATCGTGAGAGTGCGTTCGCGACCATTCTTGGCGATGTCGCCAGAGACCCAGAGCTGACCCGTCATGCGGCCTTCAGCATCAAAGACGTGGCGATCCCATTCGACACCCGCGATCTCACACGCCCGAAGTCCGAGCCCGAATGACAGGTGAAGCGCAACAACGTCGCGTTCCGGTGTCCGGGTCTGACGCGCCTGCTTGAAAGCATACGTGATCTGATCTGGTGTGAGGCGCTTGGCCTTCCGGCGAATGTTCTTGGTAGACATGTATTCTCCTTTCTCTTTTCTGCGATGTGGAGAATGTATAGTCATGAATCCCGTTTGTCAACGACTTTTTCCGCTTTCTTGCCTTCACTCTCGCCCTTTACTGTCTCTGTGGACAGGATGAAGCGATGCACCGGACAGTCCCTGTGCCAGGCGAATGAAGTCCCGTCAGGACAGTCGAACAGGACCGCATCCTTCAATCGGATGTTCCTGCAAATGCATTCTGAGGTTGTCTCTTTTTCTGCCATGATGCCTTTTCTTAACTTGACAGCGTAATTTTAACATGAAATGTCTGCTTTTCCTAACATTCGACAGGTTTGACAGATATGATCCCTCGCAAGTCCGAGCACACCCTGGAAGTTCAGGGTAATGTTTCCACAAAAAAGATGACGATTGCAGCAAATGCTGTCGCCTTCCGGGCTTTGATCGACGGCATGTATGCCGACAAGATCGGGTCAATCATGCGGGAACTCTGGACCAATGCATGGGACGCTCAGGTCGAAGCCGGGCTGACTGACAAACCATTCGAAGTCCGCCTGCCGACATCTTTCAATCCCTCTTTCCATGTACGCGATTTCGGCATCTCCATGCCCCACGCCATCGTCATGGAAGTCTTCACGACCATGTTCGAATCCACCAAGCGGGAATCGAATGCCGTCGCAGGAAAGTTCGGGGTCGGATCGAAATCACCTTTCGCGTACACCGATGCCTACACCGTCACCTGCTTTCTGGATGGGGAAGTTCGAATCTACTCCGTACACATTGGGAGCGATGGATCACCTGAAGTCGCCTTGATGCAGCGCGGAGAGACGGAAGAGCCGAACGGCCTGATGGTCGCCTTCCCTGTGGAGAAAGACGATTTCGCGTCCTTCGAAAAAGCTGCCGCCCGCACGAGCCTAGGATTTGACGTCAAGCCGATCATCAATATCGGCGACGACGTCTTCATGGACCTCCCGGAGATCGAACTGGAGCACGAAAACTGGAAGCTGTACAAGAAGACCGAATATCGGATCGGCCTCCGGATCAAGATGGGCTGCGTCACGTACCCGATTGATCGGGAGTTCTTCTCCGATGAGATGGACAGCAAGATCGGCGACGCCAATCTCATCGTGGAAGTCCCCATCGGCGCGTGTGATGTAAACCTCTCACGTGAAGCCCTCTCCTATGATGATGAGACGGTCGTGAACCTGCAGACAGCCTTCTCGGAGGCGATCCAGTCCATTGAGGATTTTATCGCCGCTTCCCTGACAGGGGCCACATCCTACCGAGACGCCTGCGTCAAATACAAGAAAGCCTCGGAGACTTTGGCAGCCATCGGCATTGAATCTGGTGACCTGTCCTGCTTCCATAACGGCATCCCTGCACGGACGAAAACGTGGTTACCTGCATACTGGACACATAGGGTAAATGCGTACGCGCGTCGGCATTTCACAGCCACCCGCCCGACCGTAAATCTAAGCAAGAATGATATCACATATTTCAGCTCAGACGATTCCATTCTGACTGCGAACGATACTCTATATGTCTTCTCGAAACAGGGACAGAACACGCCATATCTTGGCGACCGCATAAAGCAGTATCTTGAAGATATTTCCGAAACTTCTCCGCACATCCGCTTTGTCAAAAGGATTGAACTCCGTTCAGTCATGATCCCCTGCCGGGACACGTTGAAAACCGTGCTTCTCGACATTCCGGACAACCAGATCGTGTTTGCAGACGAGTTGCCGTTCGACCGCTCACGCATCCCCTCTCCAGTGGACGGCGAAACCCCGCAGGCGAACTATCATTACATGATTGGCGGAACTTACCGGTGCCAGTCCAGGATCAGAGACGATATCGAATGTTACGTCCTGACAGCCGGAGCCCATCGCCCTGACTCCGCGCATTACAACAAGACATTCCGGGACCGGTACGACACGGTCTTGTCCGCCTTCGATTCTCTCGGATGGAACCCGGTGGTCATTCACCTCCCGAAAAAGGATCGTGAACTGAAGGACAAGCTGGACCTTCCTGACTTCTACGACCTCTGCCAGAAAAAGATCAAGGAAGTCATGTCCGGAGATCAGTTCCACGCCCTCCTCGCTTATGATCAGGTAATTTCCGCATACTCCAGCCACTATCATGCCCTGAACCGGTCGATGAAGGACATTCAGGAGGAGATCGACGTCCTTCAGTATCTTGAAGAGTCTTCTGGCGCACGCCCTCTCTTCGAGTTTCTGGATATGGTTTCCAAGTGCGAGCAGACATCCGCCTACCCACACAATGCCTCACGTCTCATCAAGCAAATCAGCAAAGTGACCACATCCCTCGGACTTCCGGAAAGCGACCTGCGTCAGGTGGAAGACCACAAAGCACGACTGCGCGGCCTCTACGACAAATTCGATTCCGAATACCCGATGGTCCGCCTCTTCCATTACCGGAATGTCGATGAAGCCACGCCCTGGGGCCACGCCGACTTCATCGACTACCTGAACTCCAAATAGCCCCTACGAGGTCATACGACATGACACCCAGTATCCCAGCAATTTTCACCACTGACTCCATTACGGTCACCCTCCGTTTTGTTCCGTACACCGTTCGAAGTTCTGATCCGTACTTCGACCAGGTCAAGGATTTGCTCAAGAATGGCGGAAGCGAAGAAGATATCCTTTATATCCTGAACCGCGCCAAGATGCTCGCCGAAATCGGAGACGGTGTCCTCGTCGAATACAATGGAGATGTCTACCACAAGGGGCGTATCGTCCATGAGACTCTGGCGAAGAAGTTTGTCGAGATCAAGGACGCAGGAATGCCTACCGAGCCATGGGAGCTGTTCGTCCAGAACCTGTACGAGAACCCCTCGAAGGATTCTATCTCCGAGCTGTACCAATTCCTCGAAGCCTCTGCGCTGCCAATCACACCTGACGGCCATTTCCTTGCCTACAAGCGCGTGCGAGAGAACTACACCGACTGCCACAGCGGTACTATGGACAATTCGGTCGGGAAGATTGTTGAACAGGACCGAGAGACTGTTGACTCCGACCGTACCCGGACCTGTTCGAGCGGACTTCACTTTTGCTCGTACAGCTATCTACGCTCATTCTCCGGCGCGCGACTGGTTGTCCTGAAGATCAACCCGCGTGACGTGGTCTCTATCCCGATTGACTACAACAATGCCAAGGGACGCTGCTGCCGGTACGAAGTTGTCGCCGACATCACCGACCGGAATCTGCCAGATGAGACCTACTTCGACAGTCCGGTTGAAGACGATCCGGAGCTGAAGCCTGATTTCAACGGATGGTCCTACAGCGACTATTCGAGTGCTTATGTTGTGGACGATCCGAAATCTGGCGAAGAGACAGTCGTTTACCCGAACGAGATTGATTTCCTTTCTCGAAATCCCGACGAAGTCGCATCCTACTCCAAAAAAGTCGGCGTCTCCCAGCGCAAGCTTATCGCGATGATACAGCATTTCGACGAGATGCCGGTGATGGATGAAGGCGTGGAGGAAATTCCTTCCGTCGCGGAGACCCCGAAACAGACAGCCGACGAAACAATTGCCTCCAATGGACGGAAGCTCTCCTACTACACGAAGAAGGGCGGACCGAAGACGGTTCAGGCGATCCGGAAATCTGTCACAGCTCTGGAAGAAATGGGCATCTCAAACCTCAAGACCACGATCCCAGAGATCGGCCTTTCTGACGCCAAGCTGAACGAACTCCCGAACAAGGATTTGGCGAAGATCGCCCTCCGACTGTACGGGATCGAACAATACCCAGAACTGTACAAGCAACGCTCGTCTGCTGTCACAGAGTCCAAGGAGCCTGAGAAGAAGAAGACGTTCTTCCAGAGAATCTTCGGCTGATGCCTGAACTCGTCACGATCCTTGAGTGGTCCGCCTTCGGATCATCCCTGCTTTGCAGCTGGGTATACGGCAACCGCACAATAGGCGGACCACTCATCGGGGTCGTGACGGCCATTCTATTCATGCTGTTCGGCTGGTTTGCAGGAGTTCCAGCCGCCATTGCAGCCAACCTGATATTCCTGGGCGTTCACATACGCAATGGTTACAAGATGATTATTGAAGACAAATCCCGCACATTCACCAAGATCAAGGATGGTGTGAACTACCTGGTCGAAACCATCTATGACGACAGCGTCAAGACACCGGACCGGGTGAAAGACATCATCAATCTTCTTGTGCGCGAAACGCATGGAGCCAGCGTCGCTGCCGGATGGTGGACAGACCTCGAAACGGGAGAACCCCTACCTGCGAATATTCCCTTGAAGACGGTTCTGATCCATTCCGAGATCAGCGAGGCCATGGAAGGGCACCGGAAAGACGCGAACGACGATAAACTCCCTCATCGCAAGATGTTTGAAGTCGAACTTGCCGATGCGGTGATCCGTGCAGGCGACCTTCTCGGAAAGATCGGATCAGATCATGCAGAAATTTATCTGGACGAGTTTGACGACCTCACTGAGTATTTGGCGGACCATGGACCCTACCACTACGAGTTGGAGTGGGTTGATCCCGGCGAACCTGTGGAGGTCATGTTGTGTAAGCTCCACGAGAAAGCAACTTCGGTCTTTGTTGAAGCAAAAGGCAATTTGGAAGCTTTGCACTACGTGGACATGGCTCTGTGTGATTTCCTCCTCGCCTGCTTCCAGGTCGCTCACTGCACGGACATTGATCTCGGCGGCGCGATTGCCGAGAAGATGGAGTTCAACGCCAACCGTCCGGATCACAAGATCGAGAACCGGAAAAAGGGTGGCGGGAAGAAATACTGACATGGCAGTCTACACGACCGTCTCTACAGTTTCGCATGGGTATTATTTGCGAAAGCGGAAGAATGACATCCGGTTCCGGATCGACATGCTCGCAGAAAGTCTGGAGCTGAAAGGAATCTCCCTCGATCCGGTATCTGACGATCTCGAACGGGTCCGGGACAATCCAAACCTGACGGCGTTCGCTCTCGCCTCGGTAGCGATGAAGCTTCACGGCCTGTTCCCCTCCGAAGGTACGACGGAGGATAATCTGCCATGACGAATCATACACTCCGATCCGACATCCGATCATTGTTGCATCTGCTGGACACGAAAGCCGCACACATCTCCTGCGTGCGGGCGCTCATGATTAACCCCCTCGGAAAGACAATCGCCGAGATGAAGATTCTGTGCACGTTCGGATCAGATGCACAACTATTTCAGGTCGTCTCCAATTTCATTTCCTACCTAGACCTTACGGAAGAAAGTGACAATGGACGTGTGTTCCATCCGGTCAAAGTTGCCGCGAAAGACGACCACAAAGACGACCTGAATAAGATTTTATCCAGCATCCGGTGCGCTGCCCGGCCTGAAGGAACAGAAGAAGGCGAGCTTTGTAATCGAGATGGATGTCAGGGAACGATGGAATATCCTCTCGCAGAGAACTGCTCCTGCCATATCAATCCTCCCTGCAGTTCCTGCACGAGTGTCCTTCTCACCTGTACTGAATGCCATTTCGAGGTCAATTGATATGTTGAAAACTCAAGTCTGCAAAGCCCTCCTTCTACCGATGTTGAGAATAAATCTGGTCATCGAGAGGATAAATACCGTCCGATTAAAGGACAAAGATGGCAATCCTTTTGGATACATGTCTCCCCGGAACAAAACCACCGGGAGACTGACAAGCTGGTCCAACAGAACGTTAAACCGAATTTACGAAGCAGCACATCCTTCTGATCAGGATTCAACGGTCGAGTGACCTTTTCACACTATGCGGATTATATTCGATGACGGACAATTCATTGCCAAGTGCAGCTTTGATGAGAGAACCACTCTCAAGAAAGCAGGGTGGACGTGGGACGATAACCGGAAGAGATGGGTCACATCCGAACTTTCAGAGGTTGAGCGCTTCATCTCCAGCTGCGAAGGAACAGCTCAGGAAATTGTCTCAGTCTATCTCGACGAACGCAACAAGATCATCGATCAATCGAGAGCCCTCGACACTGACTTTGTCGGACTTGTCCCAGATGGAAAATCGCTTTTTGGCTTTCAGAATGCGGGAGTTGAGTACGCCCTTGAACGTCGGGACACTCTCATCGGAGACGATCCGGGACTGGGGAAGACGAACCAGGCCATCGCCATTGCCAATGAGCTACATCGGATGGGAGAGCTGCAAGACACTCTTATCATCTGCGAAGCCAGCCAGAAGGCTCACTGGCCGCGAACTTGGCGGGAGTGGACTACCACGGGCATGGACATCGGGATCATCGAACGGAAGCCTCGCCAGAGGAATGGCATCAAGCGCACCGTCAGCCTCATTCCGGACACGCCTGTTGTCGTCGTCAATTATGATATCCTCGACAAGGTCCATGACTGGCTCACAGAGGACCGCTGGTCGCTCATCATTGCAGATGAATGTCAGGCTCTCCGAAACCAGGACGCTATGCGGACTCGACTTGTGTTCGGGGATACAGAGCGAACCGTCACAACTGGAAATGGACGTGGCGGAACGATTCGAAAGCGATTTGAGCAGGTCACTCCGATCCCATCAGATCGTAGATGTCTTCTCACCGGTACGCCCATCGAGAACCGGGTACATGACCTTTGGCCGATTATACGGGCGTTCGACCCTGAAGGACTAGGATCAGACTACGAATACTTCATCAAGCGGTATTGCGGAGCCTATTGGACAGACTACGGATGGAACACATCCGGATCAGCAAACCTGATTGAGTTGCAGAGGTATCTTCGGACAACCTTCATGATCCGGAGAACGACGGCGCAAGCCCTTCCGGACATGCCCCCGAAATCACGCCGACCGATCTTCTTCCCTGCCGACAAGTTTGCCTCCGTCCTGAAGAAGGAAGACGACGTATTTGCCCGGAATCTGGACGCCCTCGAAAAGCATCTGGAAATGGAGTCCGGCGATGCCCCGATAGAAGAGCGGATGTTCTCTGTCTGGGAAGAACTGATGACCGTCCACGGGCCGGATGTGGAAGACTGGTCCTATGAAGAAATCATGGACCACGTCCCTGAAGAAGCGGCAGTCGCCTTCAGTGAGATTGCCAAGCTTCGGTCCGAACTCGCCATCGCGAAGGTCCCGTACATAATTGAACACGTCAAGCAGATCACCGACGCCGGAGAGAAAGTCGTGGTGTTCTTCTATCACACAGCTGTCGGACAGGCCCTGAAGGAGGCGTGGGGCGATGGCTGCGGGTACATTGACGGGTCAGTCCCCGCGAACAAGCGCCAGCCTGAAGTGGATCGCTTCATGGAAGACGACACGTGTCTGGCAATGTTCGGGCAGCTCCACGCCGCCTCCAAGGGCTTCACGATGACCGTCGCGAAACGCGCCGTCTTCGGGGAACTTGACTGGCGTCCTGGCACGATGAAGCAGGCCGAGAACCGCATCTGGCGTATCTCTCAGGAAAACCACTGCCTCATCGATCACCTGATTGTCGAGGGCTCTATCGAGGTCCGGCAATCGCAATCCCTGATCGAAAAACAGGCCGCAATGGATGCGGCTCTGGACGATCATCTTGAATATGATGAGGTATAATCAAATGAAACGCGTTCTCCTTTTGCCGGTGTTGGTTGCCGGTCTTATTCTCGGCGCATCCTACGGCCTGAAAAATATCGGATACGTCGAACAGACTGTCCAGATCACACGAGATTCCGAGCGAGTCTGCCGAGGCGAATCTAACAATCGTCAATGCTCATACGAAGTCTACACCGACCAGGGTGTGTTCGCGAACAAGGATGACATCATGCATCTGAAGTTCAATTCGAGCGACCTGAACGCCGATTTCGTCAAAGGCGCGACCTGCGACATCACGGCAGTCGGCTTCCGCATCCCCTTCCTGTCGATGCACAAGAACATCCTGACGGCAGATTGCAAAAAGTAGTTGACATAGTGGATTCCTTTCTCTAGGTAGAATGTATCGCAACCAGGAGAAAGGAGTTCACATGTCTTTCAAGGATCAGACGCAATGCTATCGCACGATCAAGGGCGTGAAATGGCCCAATTTCTGCGACATTCTCGAAGACTCCGACCAAGCGGATGTGGACGCCTTCAAGGCATCAGGCGGGCGCGTAGCCATTCGGACACACCCTGACGGGTACAAGCAAGCCTTCGTGCATCCTGACGACCTCGACAAATGGAACAAGGAAGGAGTTTCTGAATGAAAGCGTTTTTGATCGATCCGAAAGAACGCACCGTCACGGAAGTTGACCACGATGGAGACTACAAGACGGTCTGCGCGCTCCTCGGATGCCCCAGAATCGACGCAGCCGGGATCAACGACAAGGGCGACGTGATCTACGTCGATGACGAGGGGCTGTTTGTGGAGGACCCGGCGTTCTTCATGTACAAGGGCTTTCCAACGCCTATGGCAGGCAAGGGTCTCGTCGTCGGCACAGACGAGGAAGGCGCTGACATTGCCCCTTCCGTGGACATGGACCACCTGATGACGACCGTCTTCTTCGGGTTCCTCTTCAAGGCGAATGATGGTCCACGCTTCTATGGCGATACGGCAGAAAGTTTCAAAAAGTAGGTTTCTGCCAACATCCATTTGCAAAGAAAACCTTTCATTGGTAGGGTCCTCTCAACAAACGAGGACCCTTTTTCATGGAACCAGTCATCGGCCTGCACAAAGGCGGAAAGTTCGACTTCAGCACGCCCGGCCCTGACGGGGTCAACATTGAAGTCGTCGCTCACGCCCTCTCCCAGATTTGTCGCTTTACAGGACACACGGAAGAGTTCTATTCGGTCGCGCAGCACGCAGTGTATACGGCCCGCCTTGTGGAACGCATGGGGCATCCTCAGTACGCTTTGTGGGGCCTGTTCCACGACAACCCGGAAGCGGTGTACGGAGATCATTCCTCTCCTTTCAAGGCCTACTTGAACGCGCGCACCGAAGGCGTGTACCGGAAAGTGATCGAGGAGATAGACGAGCAGGTCCTCCTACATTTCGCCGATGTTCTGGAAAACAACGACTTCTGTCACTACACTGATGAATGCAAGAAGGTCGTGAAGGCAGCGGATTACGAAATCCTGTACCTCGAACGCAACGAACTGATGCCGGATTCCAAATACCTTTACCCGGATTTCAACGATCCGAGGTTCAGCCCGATATCGACCGTACAGACACTGCGGGAACTCGATCCGAACTTCGAGCCGTGGTCCCCGAAACGCGCTCGCTACGTGTTCGTGAAGGAGTTCGAGCGCATCTGCAAGCAAAAGCCCGGAAAGGCTCCCATGAGCGCCTGATGGCGGTCTACTACAACGAAATCGAGGAAGACGCCGCCGATTGGATGCGGCGACTGATCCGAAGAGGTGTCCTGCCGGAAGGAGATGTAGACACCCGCTCCATTACTGAGGTTTCTCCCGATGATCTTACTGGATACAGCCAGTGCCACTTCTTTGCTGGAATCGGGACGTGGGCCTTCGCCCTCAAGAACGCCGGATGGCCTGAAGACCGTAAGGTTTGGACCGGCTCTTGCCCGTGTCAACCTTTCGCGGCCCCCGGTCGCAAGAAAGGCTTCGAAGACGAACGACACCTCTGGCCGGTATGGTTCCGCCTCATCACGGAGCACGATCCTGATGTCGTCTTTGGAGAGCAAGTTGCGTCGCCGGACGGACTTCCTTGGCTCGACCTTGTACAATCTGACATGGAAGAAGAGGGATACGCCTTCGGGGCTTTCGATCTCTGCGCTGCGGGCTTCGGCGCGCCGCACATCCGCCAAAGACTCTACTTCGTCGCCGACAAGGCCGAAAGCGGGGTATGTGACACCGTCAGCCCGCGACTGGAAGGACACGCCTGGGATGGCGCTGTACGCCGCAGACGGACGGAAGCGGATCGACCAACTTCCAAGGATTGCCGCAGTTATGGACCTTCCGGTCGAGAACTGCCGGTTCTCACACCTCCAGAAGAAGTCAACGGATTCTGGAAAGGAGCCGAATGGGCCGAGTGCGAAGACAAAAAGCTCCGTCCTATTAAACCCGGAATTAGCCCGCTGGCTTATGGGCCTGCCGAGCATTTTCTGCGAGTGCGCTGTTACGGAAACGGCATCGTAGAGCCCGTCGCAAGAGAATTCATTCAAGCTTACATGGAGACAGAACGTGCCTGAATTTGAAGTACGAACCATCGGCGAACTCGCCGCAATCCGAGATGCCCTAGACGAGCACCTTGTCCGCACAGAACGCAACGAATCTCGCGGGGAACCTGCTGATCTTTACGACACAGCGGTCGTCGAAGACCTCCTCGACCAGGCGAACATGGAGATCGCCCGTCAGGGGTACTAAGAAATGACAAAAGTACGCCTACTGGCCGGAGACTGTCGAGACTCTCTTAAAACCCTCATCTCTCAAGGAGTAAAGGTTCACTCTGTAGTTACTGACCCGCCATACGGTCTTGTTAGTATACAGAAGAGATTTGGAAAGAAGAATTCAGCCGCAGCAAAAACAGAAGGAAATGACGGATCGTTCAGCCGATTGTCTGGGGGGTTCATGGGAGAGCATTGGGACGGAACGGAAATCGAAAGGGACCCGGAATTCTGGAAGCTTGTCCACGATATTCTCCTCCCAGGTGGATTTGTTTTCGCATTTTCTGGATCAAGAACAGGACACTGGCAGGCATGCGCAATGGAGCAAGCAGGGTTCATCATGCATCCTATGCACGGATGGGTGTATGGCAGCGGATTTCCTAAAGGACACAAACCAAAGCTGGATGACTGGGAAGGATGGGCCTACGGAACACAGACACAAAAACCTGCCCTTGAGCCCATCTATCTCGGACAACGTCCCTTCAGCGAGAAGACTGGAACAGCCAACCTCATTAAGCACGGTGTTGGGGCATTCAATATTGATGATTGTCGGGTTCCTCCCAATGAAGGTAAAGAGAGGACAGACGAGCCATCTTCTCAGCGCCGCTACACCGATAATGGATCAACGAACTTTTCAACGATTCCGGGACCAAGAGGTGGTGACCCCAACGGACGCTATCCGTCGAATCTGTTGTTGGAAGACTGCGAAGAAGTCATCTCACTCTTCCCAGAGAGCAAAGGACAGATCGCAAAGACATCCGACAAGCCGAAAACGGCAGTAAATTGTTATTCCGATGCAGGCCCAAAACCTTCATCCCCTCCCCGAGACGACGAAGGAAGCGCAGCCAGGTTCTTCCACAGATTCCCTCAGGCCGATCCTGTTATATACAACAAGAAAGCGAACAAAACCGACCGGTGTGGTTCTAAACACCCAACCGTAAAACCTGTTTCCCTGATCCGGTATCTTATCCGTCACATCACTCCCCCCGGAGGAACCGTCCTTGACCCATTCGCAGGGTCCGGAACAACAGCCGAGGCGGCCTCTCTGGAGGGGTTCGATTCTATTATAATGGAATCTCAGCCAGACTATCTGAAGTTCTTGGAATCTAGGTTCTCTATCAAAAGCGAACCTATGCCTAACAAAACACACCGAGGAAAGGAAAGTGAATGACAAGCTTGGAAATTATTCCGACACCGAACTTCTGAATTACGTCAAACAGGCAGGTGGACAGAGAGCCGCTGCCCGCAAACTCGGCGTACCGCGATCAACGCTCCAATACCGGGTCTGGCAGGCGCAGGAAGCGATCCGCAAAGAGCGGGCAATCCGTGCCCCGCTCGTGGAGCCCCGTCCGAAGAAAGGCGTGCAGCGGTTCATCTTCAGCTCCGCCCAGGACAACACGTTTCTGGATTCCCGGAGCCAGAACTTCCTGAAGAATCTCGAAGCCTACGGAAAGTCCGAGAACGCCTCGATCCACATCGCAGGGTTCACCTACCAGAAGGGCCTGTTCGAAGACCACTCCAAGGAAGCCGGTATATACGATCCGAAGATCGCCTCCTACCTGATGCAGGCTCGAATGGAGATCGACAATCGGATCGCCTTCTGCGGGGAAATGAACATCCTGCCGACCGCCGTCCGCCCGCTGTCAGGCCTCGACACCTACACCCGGCACATGGACGGGATCATTCCGCATCCGAAGATTGCGCTCGAAAGCGTGCCTACGCCGAAGCACCAACGTGCCAAGCAGATCATGACGACAGGTTGTGTGACGCCTCCGAACTATGTCGCGAAGAAAGCCGGTCTCAAAGCCCAGTTCCATCACGTCATCGGCGCACTCCTTGTCGAGATCGACGCGAACGGAAAATGCTTCACCCGGCACCTGCTCGCAGACGGTCAGGGGAACTTCCAGGACCTGACAAAGAAGGTGACAGACGGAGTCGTCACTGATGGCCACCGTGTCCATGCCGTGAACTGGGGCGATATTCACATCGAGAAGATGGACCCGGTCTCATACGAGACATGCTGGGGGATCGTCCCTGAGTTCGATGAACACGGCAAAGAGACCGATATGCGGAACTGGAAAGTGAGCCAGAAATCCGGGTCCATGCTGGACGTTCTCCGGCCTCAATTCCAGTTCTTCCACGACACGTCCGACTTCTCCCCGCGCAATCACCACAACATCAATGACCCGCACTTCCGGTTCAGAATGTTCGCGCAAGGAAGCGACAGTGTGGAGGACGCACTTCGAAAGGCCGCGACCTTCCTCTTCAAGACGACGCGGATGGATACCGAAAGCGTGATCGTCGAATCAAATCACGATCTGGCCTACCTCAAATGGCTGCGCACGAACGATTACCGGAATGACCCGGTCAACGCCCTGTTCTTCCTGCAGAGCCAGTACGAAGTCTATCAGGCGCTGAACCGGGAAGATCACGACTTCTCGATCTTCGAATGGGCGATGCAGCATCTGTGTCCTCAGCCAGGTCGTCTCGATTGTACATTCCTGCGGGAAGACGACAGCTTCATGATCCTTGGCGATCATACGACCGGCATCCAATGTGCGATGCACGGACACATTGGAGCAAACGGCGGACGCCCCTCCCCGACCGCCTTCGCTCGCATGGGACCGAAGCTTAATATCGGGCACGTCCACAGTCCCTACATCCGCGATGGGGTCTATGCGTCGGGCCTCGAAGGCCTACTGGATCAAGGCTATAACAAGGGTGCATCCGGTTGGTCCCAGACCGAGATCATCTCCTATGACAATGGACGCCGGACCCTCGTCACACGAGACGGACCTGATTGGAGGGCAGTCGGATGAAGGAGTTCGAAGGCCTTCCGGACACGGTGAAAGCGTCCTTGGACAGAGCCCGGCATTACAGTCGGATTGTCGTTGATGCGCTTGTCACTCATATCCCCGAAGCAAGGCGGCGCTCATGGACAACGAGCGTCCAACTGGAGAATGGAATTGTCGTAACGGTGATCAAGTCGGACGACCTGTCATGGAGGTTCGACTATGACCCGGCCCTTTGCCAACGATCCTCCGTCCCAGGTTTGTTCCACACGAACGGAATGCGGAAGAAGTTCGATGACGGGGCGATCCAGATCACACGATATCTCAAAGATGGAGCATAAGATGGCATCCAAGACAACCAGATACCAATGCATCGGCGGACCGAAGCACAAGCAGTATATGAGCTTCGAGGGTGACACGCCCTCAGAGTTCGAGTTCATCGACGGAGCCAGACGTGTCTTCGGATACAAGTTCGACCCGATCCGAGGCGTCTTCATCTGTACCGTGGACGACGGACCTAAGTTCGACATCGATTTTTATGCCATACCGGTTCCGGAATTTGACATGTCGCTGGTCGTGGTGGAATGTCCTGTCCTGAAGCTGGGTAGTCCGGAAGTCCGGTACGTCACCTTCGAACAGACCATCAGCTGGACGGTCATGAAGAATGCTTCTCTGGGAGCAGACTTCCTTCCTGCACTGACGTCTGCCCTATTGAACGAGCTGATCCCCTACCTGTCAGATCAGAACATCATGGCACGGCCATGGAAGGAAGGGGAGCGAGACGCTGCCTTTGCAAAGAGACAGCCGCCAGTCACGGCGGAAGACGTTGCTGAAGAGGCTGCGCAAGAAGAGAAAGGAAATGACCCCGACCGAATTTGAAGAACAAGACGCCATCCTCAGCGGCGAGGAGCTTGGCGTTCAGAACCTCCCTGTACACGTCGGAGATGATTGCATCGTCTCTTGCTGGGAGCCCTCCAAGGAAGAGCTGGAAGAGATCAACCGGACCGGCAAGGTGTACCTCTGTGTGGTCGGAACCACGCATGCGCCACTCTTCCTGACTGGAGCCAAGGCCGATCTGTGGCCTGTGGAAGAAGGACAAGCCGGAGACTGACCCCGGCATGCCGATCAAGACCGCTATATGGGACATCGAGACCGATGGCCTGAAGGACAAGCTTACTCGCGTCCATTGTCTCCACATCCGGGACATGGAACGCGGTAAGACGTACCGTTTCCGACAGAATGATGAAGAGAACACCATTGAAGATGGTGTGGCCATGCTCGAAGAGGCGGAAATCCTCGTCGCGCATAATGGTCTGGACTTCGACGTACCTGTCCTGGAAATGCTGTACGACTTCAACCCGGTCGGTCGGCATTACGATACGCTCGTCATGTCCCGCATGGTGTTTGCTGACGAGAAAGAGCGGGACTATTCCCGTTGGAAGCGCTGCAAGTTCAAGTCCGGGCTTCCTGATCACAAGATATTCCGTGGAGAGCTTATTGGCACCCACGGACTTGAGGCATGGGGCATCCGTCTGGGTGTCTTCAAGGGCGACTACGCCAAGATAAGGGAACAGAAAGCCAAGGATCAGGGGATTCTCGATCCTTACGAGATTTCCGACTTCGTCTGGGGCGAGTGGAATCAGGAGATGGACGACTACTGTGTCGGCGACCTTGATGCCACAGAAGCCCTGTACAGGCATCTGATCGATCAGGAGTGGGAGGAAGTCGCCCAGCGCCTGGAACACCGCATCCACGACAAGATGGTCCGTCAGGAAGAGTATGGCGTGCCTGTCAACATCCCCGGACTCATGGAGCTGGAATCCACGCTCCGTGAGGAACACGCAAAACTGTCCGAGGAAGCCGTCGAACACTTCGGAATCTGGTTCAAGCCAAAGAAGAAGTATGTTCTGGACAACCGGAAGAACAAACCTCGCGCAGAGTACGGCGAAGACGACAGCCGGAAATGGTGGGGCGAAGTCGTCGTTCCGAAGAAGACCCTGAAGTACAAGGACCCGGCAAAGGCGGACAGAGACGCCAACTGTCCCTACTGTCCTATGGAGCTTAAGGAGTTCAATCCGAATTCCCGTCCGCAGATCATCGACCGACTTCAGACCATCTATGACTGGGAGCACAATCCCGAAGAGGTCACGGACAAGGGAAATCCGAAGGTCAATGATGACGTCCTCCGAGGTCTGAGCGACACAATCCCGATCTGCGAAACACTCGCCGAAACCTTCTATTACAAGAAGCGCCTCGGACAGGTGGCAGACGGGCAGAATGGCTGGCTCAAGAAAGTCAATATGGAGACCGGCCTCATTCATGGGCGGGTCAATGTGGGCGGCACCCAGACAGGCCGTGCATCTCACTCCAACCCGAATCTGGCCCAGGTCCCGAAGGTCAAGGCGAAGAAGATCGAGGACGGCGTCATCAAGGTGACAGGCCGGGTCTACTACGAAGACGAGGAAGGTGTCCTCGGTGTCCACGACAAGACAGCCCTGATCACGCCAGAACACCCTGACGTCGTCTCAGTACATGGCAGCACGGCGATCCTGAAAGGACGCATGGGCGACCATGGATGGGAATGCCGTGATCTGTTCGGAACGAGCTTCCTGACAAGACAGGTCGTCGCCAATCCGGATGACTGGACGACGGTCGGCTCTGACTTGTCCGGTATCGAACTGCGCATGCTCGGACAGCTGCTCGCAGAGTTCGATGATGGGGAGTATATCCGCCTCCTCCTGGAAGACGATATTCACACGGTCCACCAACACGCCGCAGGATTGGACAGCCGAGACAAGGCCAAGACCTTGATCTACGCCCTAATCTACGGCGCTGGCGACGAGAAGCTGGGATCGATCATCGATCCGACCGCAACCAAGGACAAGCAGCGTTATCTCGGTGCAGAAGCCCGCCGTAAACTGATGACCCGCCTCCCCGCTCTGTCGAAGGCCATCAAGAAAATCCAGAAGCAGGCCCGCCAGAAAGGCTACCTGTGGGGTCTGGATGGGCGCAAGCTCTATGTCCGCTCCCAGCACTCTGCCCTGAACACGCAACTTCAGTCCAACGGCGCGCTCGTCGCCAAGGTCTGGAACCTGTTCATTGACGACATGCTGGAAGAGGAAGGCCTCGTCGAAGGATGGGATGGCGACTACGTGCCGATGCTCTGGATTCACGATGAGGTCCAGTATGCGGTCCGCAAGGAACACACCGATCTGGTCAAGGAATGCATGACTGAAGCCGCCCTCGCAGCAGGCGAATATTTCGGTTTCAGCGTCCCGACTCCTGCCGAAGCCAAGGACGGTCCGACGTGGGCATGGACCCACTAAGGGACACGTTTAGTCAATGTCGGTATTTCTGCCAATGTTCGTTTGACCTTTCCCTCCAATTAAGGTTTGTTGCTTTTACCGAACATTTTGAGGATTGATTAACCCGACATGCTTGCACTTGTCTTCGACACCGAAACGACTGGATTGGCGAACTATCAGAAGCCGAATCTCGACCCGAAGCAACCTAACCTGGTCCAGCTGGCGGCGATCCTTGGCGACCCTGCCACCGGACGCATCTACGGGCGTATGGATTCCATGGTCATCCCTGAGATGGATGGCTACTCATGGACCATCCCTGAGAAGGCGACAGACATTCATGGCATCGCGACCAATGATGCCTACAAATACGGCGTCTACATGCCCGCCCTGATCGAAACATTTCTCGATATGGCTGACGCAGCTGACATCATCGTCGCCCACAACATCTCGTTCGACCTCAAGATCATCCAGATCGCGTGCGCCCGCATTCAGGAATACGCTGAACTGGGAAAGAAGAAAGGCCTGCAGTTTGCGGACCCTCTCACGGATTCGAACCTGTACTGCACGCTGAAGGCGGCAAAGGCCGATCCGAAGATCGCCAACACCTCTTCCCGTGGAACCAATCTCGGAAATCTGCACAAGCAACTTCTCGGATACGAGTTCGAAGACGCTCACCTTGCCTACAACGACACCGAGGCTCTGTGGCGAATCTTCTGCGAAATGAACAGACGGGCTGACGAAGCCCACGCTGCGAAGAAAGCAGCGGCAGGTGCTTGATGGTAGACTTCAATTTCAACGAATTCGCGGCGTCATATGTAGACGCCAACCAGAAGGTGTGGGGACACAAGCGATCTGAATCTCTCGGATCGTCCGAAGCTTTCGGTTGTCTCCGCAAGGCGTGGTATTCCAAGAACGACACGCCGAAGGATGAAGACTATGTCGAATCCTATGGTGCCATGGAGCGCGGCAACCTGCTCGAAGACAACTGGTTCGTCCCAGTCATGCGTCATGGCATCAAGAAGTTCTTTCCAACCGCGAAGCTGTACGGTGCCGGGAAGCATCAGACAACTCTGATCAAGGATCAACTGTCCACCACACCGGACGGCTTCGTCGCTGGTCTCCCTCGCGATTGCCTCGCATGGGCTGGAATCCCCGACATTGGACAGGACCCGAACTGCCCGGAAGGCCAAGGCTCCATCCTTACTGAAGCCAAGTCCATCGATCCTCGCGTCAATCTCAGCGAGGAGAAGGCGATCCACCACGGACAGACCCAGGTCCAGATGGGCCTCGTCCGGAGCGAAACAGACTTCAAACCGAACTACGCGGTCATCATCTACACGGACGCAAGTTGGCTGGACCAGAACGAGATGTTCGTCATCAAGTGGGACCCGGCAATGTACAGGGAAGCCCAGAAGCGGGCTGTCACTGTGTTCGAGTGCGACGATCCACTGGAAATCATCCCGGAAGGGCGGATCACAGGTGACTGCCGGTACTGTCCGTTTCAGGAGACCTGCTACAAAGGCTCTGCCGGACGCGCCCCGAAAGACGATAATTCCGATAATCTGGCCCCGGATCAACGCGAAGCTCTCAAGGAGCTGGCTGCCGAGGAACGCGCTCTGTCTGCAGAGAAGAAAGCAGCAGAGAAAGCTCACAAGGAAGCGATGGAAAAGCTCAAGCATCGAATGGAAGAGTTCGAGACCAAGAAGCTGATCGATCCTGACATCAAAATTTCTTACTCCTGGATATCCGGGAAGAAGACGCTCTCGAAGGACCTGCTCGCAGAAGCTGGTCTGAACCCGGACGATTATATGACCGAAGGACGAGGGTATTCGAAGATCACTGTAACGGAGCCGAAATAGGTCTCCGCAGCGATTGGGCTACGGCCCAGCGGTATCCCGGATTGGCTGGGAGTCGTGGCGAAAGCCGAAGAATTTGGAAAAACTTGGAGGCACCGATGAAATGGGTGAACTCGTAACACAATCGGGCGGCGCGCTCGCCCACCTTGACCTCGACAACGTCGCAAGCGTTTTCGGCTCTATGGCCGCAGACGTCGGTGATGGCGGAAACTACGGCAAGTTCAATGGCAACACAGGTGACTACACCTACGGCCAGGAAGACAACATGCTGGAGCACGGCGATCAGGTTCAGGTTGACTACACGTCGGCGTTCTCTGGCTATCTCTGCTGGATCGGCGGAAAGGTAGAAGACCGGATCACAGTCAAGGTTCTGGAAGGCAAACCGCCTCTGGAAAAAGACCTGCCGGACCATGGTCCATACGACAAGGAAGACGGCTGGGGTCCGACATGCGGATTCAAGATCGTCACGGAGACCGGCGAAGAAATTTCCCTGAATCTGAACAGCCGTTCCGGCGACATTTCCTTCCGTCGTCTGCTTGGTCAAATCGGTGCAGGCGCAGCGAAGAATATCGGCAAGCTCCCAGTCGTCGAACTCGGCGCAGCTGAATTCGAGAACAAGAAGTCGAAGGGCAAGAAGTACGCCCCGACCTTCGAGATCATCGCATGGGAAACCCCTGAAGAATTCGCTGGCACCGGCCACGGTGACGATCCTTCCGACTACGAAGACGAGGAAGAAATCGAACAGGAAGTCGAACAGGAAGAAGAGGAAGAAGAAGCAGCCATCCCGACCAAGGCGTCGGCACGTTCTGCTCGTGCTTCCAAGCCTCAAGACAAGCCTGCTCCGTCCCGCCGCAAGGCTTCGGCGAAGAAGGCAGACGATGGCCCGAAAGACGAAGCTCCACCGCGTCGTCGTCGTCGCAACGTCTAGCGTCTAGGCACTTCTAGACGTGATGATGGGGAGGGGCCACCCGGCCTCGCAGGTCCCTCCCCTATTTTTCCAGAGGCAGGAGAATTTCACCATGGATCGGGAATCCTTGTACAAACAATTGAACATCCCGTTCGATTCCGACAAGTCTGAAGTACCATCCCAGAAACCGGAACTCCCTCCTCAGTTCGATACAGCTGAAGAGATGCAGAATTGGGCGCATGTCGAAACCCTGAATGACTTCAAGGACAAAGGGATTGCCGAGTCTGACGCAGCCCAGCTTGTCAAGATGCTGAACGATCTGCCCCAGTTCACCGTTGAGCGAAATACACAGATCGTTGATACGATCTACTCGATCCTGGAAGACGAAAGCGTCGGACCGGTCAAGGCGTTCTTCGCCATCCACTCCCTTCTGACACAGCTCATGGACCTTCCTTCTGACATTAAGCCAAAGGAGAAGACCACCAGCGTTGTCTTTTCTGCCAGACTGGTCGGGAACGTCTATGTAGACGACGCTCAGCACTGGATCGGTGGATGGGACGATGACAAGAGACGTCTGTTCTCCGTGATCGGCGGCGTCGGGGACGTGTTCTCCGGTTCCGTCCCGAAGCCCGGCGATGCTGTCATGCTTACGGACATCGGAGACCCTGCCCTTCCGTATGAAAACGACTTTGGCGTCGGGATTGTTGTCCAGTCCTACCAAGGAGCTGGTTCACTCGAACTCTCCGAGTACATGCGCTTCAACCTGTACCGAAGCGATATACGGACGTCGTTCACTTCTGAAGACGTGAAACACATCATGGGACTCAGTTCCATTGTATGGGACATGCAGGATGATCCCGATTTCGAACACACGGCCTTCGAAGCTGTTACAGTTCTCCGGATCGCCTGACATGATCCAGCTATCCCAGAAACAAGGCGAATTCGTCACAGACGTCACGAACTGGTTCCGCAACGAATCCCACGCGAAGCTTTCCTATCGCGGAGGCGGTCTGGCAGGTACAGGCAAGTCCACAGTCCTTCCCTTCATTCTCGACGACATCGGGCTGAAGCATGATGAAGTCCTTGCCATGGCTCCGACCGGCAAGGCGGCTAAGGTCATGACGGACAAGTTCAAGGATCAGGGCCTGCCCCTGCGGGCCTCGACAATCCACTCATGCATCTACACACCGAATGCATCAGCCCTCGACCGGTTGAAGGAAGACATCGAGATCGCCACGCGTCAGCGTGAGGCAGCAGCCTTCAACGGTGACGAACCAAAGGTCACCCAGCTCTCCCGTCGAATCAGTGTCCTTGAGCGGGACTTCGACCGTCAGATCGAGAAAGGCGACAAGCCTTATTTCTCCCTTCGCCCGGACAGCGAGCGGATGGAGAAAGCCAAGCTTCTGGTCGTGGACGAAGCGTCCATGATCAACGAGGAAATGGCTGCCGACATCATGTCGTATGGAATCCCGGTCTACGCCACCGGAGACCCAGGACAGCTTCCTCCGGTCGAAGGCGATCAGTGGTTCCGCGAGGACAATTGCGACTTCTTCCTCGAAGAGATACACCGGCAGGCTGCCGACAATCCGATCATCCAGCTCGCCCATGATGCCCGCCATGGCAGACCCATAAAACTTGGTCAGTACGGTGATGACGTCCGCGTGATCCGCCGACGTGATGATGACATCACATATGACATCCAGCGTGACGTGACGATCATCTGCGGCACGAACGCCAAGCGCTATGCGATCACACGCAAGTTGCGTCGCCTCATGGGCTGCGACGACATGCAAGGCCCCTATGAGGGCGAACCTCTGATGATCTGCCGGAACTCTCGCAAGTATCCGAACCACATCAATGGGCTCGAAGTCCTGAGCGCGACAGACCACCCGGAAATGCATGACGGACATCCTGACTTCATGGTCTCCATCATGGTGGATGGTCAGGCTCGGAATGTGACCTGCGTGCAGGCCCTCTTCGAATACCATTACCTCGGAAAGGGGAAATATTCCTGCGGGAAACACGATCTCTATCGTGCCCTCCGGGAGTCCGAACACATCGACTTCGCTCACGCGATCACGTGCCACAAATCACAAGGTTCGCAGTGGGAAGAAGTCGTTGTTCACGATGAATCATCCGTGTTCCAGGAGGAACGCAACCGCTGGCTCTACACCGCCCTGACACGGGCGGAGAAGAAGCTCCATATCGTCACCTGAGTAGGAAAGGAACATGCAATACAAACCGCACGCAAATCTTGTGGCCTTCTGTGGTTACAAGGGATCGGGAAAGGATACCGGCGCTGCCGTACTGATCGAAGAAGAAGGCTTCACGAAAGTGTCCTTCGCCGACGCATTGAAAGGCATGCTGTTCACATACTTCGCTCACCGGCACGAGTACGACACAAATGCGCAGAGTGCCATCAATGGGAAAAACAAGGAGAAAACCCACTATCTTCTGCGCACGGAACTACTCGGTCTCGACAGCTCCATCGAAGCCATGATCGATTTCCTGATCATGTTCCAGGGCCACCCGAAGAAATACGCTGAGCGTGTGAAGAGCGAGATGTATCGTCACTGGGGCGAGCCTGCCCTTCTCGGACACAGCTACAATTTCGTCTTCAAGTCGTTGAAGGATTGGACGAAGTCACTCGGAAAGCGAGGCGACTGGTTGACGCCTCGCCACGTCATGCAGCAACTCGGAACCGAGTGGGGCCGTGACGTGATCGACCCGGAAATCTGGGTCATCCTGACGGATCGCAGGATCGATACACTCGACAAGGCGGTCGTCACTGATGTCCGGTTCCCGAATGAAGAGGCCTATGTCCGCCAGAAGAAAGGCCTGTTCCTCCGCGTAGACCGCGCGAACCTGAAGCCTGATCTGACTCATGTCAGCGAGCAGAGTGTCCGAGACTTCAAGGTCGATGCAGAGATCGAGAATGACAAGTCCATTGAAGCTCTGCGCGCAAGGGTCCTGTCTGAATACTTCGACTGGCTTCAGATGGAGAAGGTGTACGGATAATGTCAAAGACGAATCTCCCTCCCCTTCTCGCCGGTCCGAAAGTGATCGAGGAGACATCCGAACTCGCCCAGGCCTTGATGAAGGCGGCATACACGACGCCGCACCGGCCTGATGCAGAACTCATGCGAGACATTGAAGACGAATGCGCAGACGCACTCGCTGCGATCCATGTCTTCATTGAACTCAATTCCGTAGACGGCCTCATCGACCGAGACCGTCTTCAAGAGCGCGTCATCGTCAAGGCGCGCAAGATTTTGAAACGCAACAGAGAGGGTGACCTGAATGGCCTCCGTTAAAAACATCTATGTCGTCGATATTATCGGTATCGGGATCAGTGAACAACACCGGTTCTATGGCAGGCCGAAAGTCAAGTATGGCTCCGTCATCAAGATCAGCGGCCTATCTCCTATCGGAACGGAGAAGAAAATATTCCTTGAGCGGGTCCGTATCACGTCGATTGTCGTATCGGAGATCGAATAATGACGATTGAGGCCAAAGTCATAGCGGACAGCGTCACGAACTCGTGTGATTACAAGGGATGCGATCCTATCAAACGGAGGCACAGGATCACCACGGTGGCTCTGAAGTATCCGCGTTTCATTCACGCCGAGCTGATGACGCATCGGGTCTTTTCCCGGAACGCCTCCTCGTCCCGTGCCATCCCTGTTGAACGGATGATCGAGTTCATCAAGGAAGACACCGCGATGCCAATCCATTGGGGCAAGAACCAGAAAGGCATGCAGGCGTCGAAGGAAAGTTACCCTACGGTGGAGATTGTCCGAAGTGGCGGGTATTTCATGCCAGAAGACACGGTCACATTCTCTTGCGAGGAACAGTGGCTCAAAGCCAGAGATGCCGCCATCGACGCCGCCATGAGCTTCCATGAAGCTGGCTACCACAAGCAGATCGTCAACCGCCTGCTTGAGCCGTTCGCGCATATCAATGTTCTCGTGACGGCGACCGACTGGTACAACTGGTTCGAGCTGCGAGATCACCCCGACGCTCAGCCGGAGATCAAGGCTCTGGCACAGGCGATCCGGAAGGCTATGGCCGAATCCACACCGAACCGGGTGGAACGGAGCGAATGGCACATGCCTTACATCAATCTCGACACCTGTATCGAGGCGGCTACGTGGCATCGAACAATTACAGGGGAAGCCGCCTCTGTGATCGACGTCCGGAAGATTTGTCTGAAAGTGTCAGCAGCGCGGTGTGCTCGCGTGAGCTACAAGACATTCGACGGCAAAACATCGACGGTCGAGAAAGACCTGAATCTGTTCGAACAGCTCGCCGGAGGGCGTCCACTGCACGCTTCGCCTCTTGAGCATCAGGCCACACCAACCTCAGCTCCCTACGCCTGGATCAACCCAGTCAGCGGCGAGTACATGATCAGCGACGACGACGTCCGCATGAAGCAGAGAAACTTCACAGGATGGGTCCAGCACCGGGCATTCTGGGAAGACAGCATCAAGAAAGGCGAGGCCCGTGTATAGTTTATGGCGAAGTACGAACCCATCTCGAAGGAAGAGATCGAGTCCTGCATAGAACAGGGAATGACACGCGAGAAGATGATCGAGTTCTTTGGCGTTAACCGGTACTTCATGCAGAAGGAACTTGCCCGTCATGGCATCAATCTGAAGAAGGTCGGAAGAACGTCCCCGAAGAAGGTGAAGAGAAAGAAGTCTGATCTCTACGATCCGTTCCCGGACGACGAGCTTCCAGACGATTTCGATCCGGACGAGGTCCCCATGGACCAGATCGATCCGAGCCAGCTCACGGTCCTTGAGCGAGCGATGATGAAGCTCGGTGACCGGGTCAAAGAGAAGTCAACTGGCTATTTCATGGACCGGATTCCCGTCTCCGTCAGTGCGATTATCGCAGAAGCCGGACTGACTTGAGTCCCGTTCGGATTTCTTGCTCGAATAGTTGAAATGTGGTAGGGTCAAACCCTATCACTTTCCCACAATCCATAACATAACTTCGCCGCCGCAAGGCAGGCGAGGAGAGGCCTTTATGCGCTTTAACGTCGAGGTAGATCGCTCGCGGAACGATCTCCTATCCGATTTTTCACACACGACAGTCAACGAACGGTACCTGGTAGAGGGCGAAGAGGACGCCCAGGATGCCTTCCTCCGAGCAGCAACCGCCTTCGCAGAGGATGAAGAGCACGCTCAGCGCATGTATGATTATGCGTCGAAGCTCTGGATGGGCTTCTCCTCACCGGTCATCGCCAATGGAGGAACGAAACGCGGCCTCCCTATCTCCTGCTATCTGAACTATGTGGACGATTCCCGTCAGTCGATCCTTGATCACTACACGGAGAATGGCTGGCTGGCGTCGAATGGAGGAGGTATCGGCGGATACTGGGGCGCTCTCCGCTCCGCTGGCATCGAGACGTCCCGTGGCTCGGCATCAGGAGGCTCCATCCCTTTCATCAAGGTTGTGGACAGCGAGATGCTTGCCTTCAATCAAGGAAAGACACGTCGTGGATCATACGCGGCCTATCAGGACATCTCCCATCCGGAAGTCGAAGAGTTCATCAGCTTCCGCAAGGCGAGCGGCGGCGACGTCAACAGGAAGGCACTCAACCTTCACCACGGCCTGAATATCACCGATGCCTTCATGGAAGCCGTTCGGGACGATGAACCGTGGGACCTGATCGATCCGAAGTCCAAGCAAATCATCAAGACGGTGAGTGCTCGTGGTCTGTGGCAGAAGATTCTGAACACCCGGAAGCTGACAGGCGAACCGTACCTCCACTTCATCGACACGTCGAACCGTGCCCTTCCTCAGTCCCTGAAGGATCGTGGTCTCCGGATCAACCAGTCGAATCTGTGCTCGGAGATCACCCTCCCTACCGCGCCGAACTACACCGCCGTGTGTTGTCTGTCGTCCGTCAACGCCGAGAAGTTTGACGAGTGGAAGGATCACCCGACCTTCCTGTTTGATCTCGCCCTCTTCCTTGACAACGTCCTGCAGCATTTCATCGACAATGCCCCAGACGAGATGGAGAATGCGCGTCGGTCTGCCCGGAGTGAGCGATCCATCGGCCTCGGATGCATGGGCCTGCATGCCCGCTTTCAGCGCCTTGGTATCCCTTTCGAGAGCGAGGCATCCTCTTACGAGAACGCTCGCATCTTCTCCCACATCTACGAAGGCATGTCTGCGGCGTCCAAACGACTGGCAAAAGAACGTGGTGAGCCGGAATTCATGGAAGGCACGGGCGAACGCTTCGCCCATACGACGGCCATCGCCCCCAATGCGACGTCAGGCATCATCTGCGGGAACACCTCCCCTTCTGTGGAACCTCGCGCCGCGAACGCCTACCTCCACAAGACCCTGTCCGGATCGTTCCAAGTCCGAAATCCTGTTCTGGAAGAGCGCCTGGAAGAGCTTGGCAAGAACACTCAGGAAGTGTGGTTGTCGATCATCGCGCATGAAGGGTCCGTCCAGCACCTCGACTTCCTGACGCCTATCGACAAGGCCGTCTTCAAATGCGCGAACGAGATCAGCATGGAGTGGGTTGTCCGTCTGGCAGCCGAGCGCCAGCAGTTCATCGCACAGGCCCAGAGCATCAACCTGTTCTTCCCGCGAGAAGTCACTGCCAGAGAGATGCACACCGCGCATTTCATGGCGTGGGAGCTGGGGCTCAAATCTCTCTACTATTTCCGCACGGAGACCGAGAGCCGCGTGAAGGCTGTTTCCGTTAAAGGTACTCGCGACGAGTTCAACATCAAAGCAAATGCCGACGAATGTCTGGCGTGTGAAGGATAATGACATCACCGATTTTTGAAAGCCGACCCAACTACAAACCATTCGACTATCAATGGGCCTTCGACGCCTACGACCTTCAGCAGAACATGCACTGGCTGCCGTCTGAAGTCCCCCTTGCCGAAGACGTCAAGGATTGGAACGGACGCCTGACAGACGCCGAACGCACGCTCCTGACACAACTCTTCCGGTTCTTCACTCAGGCCGACACGGACATCTCGGAAGGCTATGTGACGAAGTACATGCCGATGTTCCAGAAACCGGAACTCCGCATGATGCTGTGCGCTTTCGCAGCCGCCGAAGCCAACCATATGCACTCCTATTCGCAGCTGATCGACACGCTAGGTCTGCCGGAGGAGGAATATGTTGCCTTCCGGGACTACAAGGAGATGGCAGACAAGCACGAGTACATGTTCAAGGAACATACCCGTGGTATGTCGAAGGAACGGTCTGCTGCGCTTGATCTGGCGATCTTCTCGGCGTTCGGGGAAGGACTGCAGCTCTTCTCGACATTTGCGATCCTGATGAACTTCCAGCGCCTTGGAAAAATGAAAGGTATGGCCACCATTGTTGAGTGGTCAATCCGGGACGAAAACCTGCACGTCGAATCAATGATCCGCTTGTTCCGCACGGTAATCGAGGAAAACCCTCACCTGTGGACCGACAAGTTCAAAGGCATGATCTACCAGGCCTGCCGCGATATGGTCGAACTGGAAGACGCTTTCATTGACCTCGCATTCGGCGTCGGAGGTATCGAGGGGATGACTCCGGAAGACGTCAAAACCTATGTCAGGTACATCGCGGACTGCCGTCTCATGCAACTCGGACTCAAGCCGAATTACGAGATCAAGGAAAATCCGTTCGATTGGCTGGACTGGATCATGTCCGCGCCTACGCATGCCAACTTCTTCGAGCAGCGTTCGACGGAGTATGGCAAGGGCATTCCTGTAGATTGGGCTACAGCTTTCGAAGAATTTGACTCTGACGAAAACTCTGCTACTCGCCATCCTGTTGTGATCTATACGAAGCCGGATTGCCCATGGTGTGCCTATGCGAAATCTCTTGCTGTTTCTCACAAGGTCCCCTTCTCCGTGAGGGATTTTGGAGAATACGAAAGATCGCCGGAACAAACACTCACTTGGCCGCGTATCCACTTTCTAACCGACACAGGGGAGCAAGGAGAACTTATCGGAGGGGCGTCTGAGTTCTTGGCAATTCTCCAATAGATAGATTTCGCTTGCATGAATTCCCCTTTTGATATATAAAGTAAACATAAGTCAGGACATGAAAGCATAAGGAGACTTGTGTTGGCCAAGGAGTGGCAGCATGGTTTTCGCCAAGTGACCTACAGAAAGGAATTTCATGGTAGCGGATACGGAACGGCGCAATAAATCCGTTTACGCAGACGCAATAGCGAAACTGGGTGATCGAATACGAGATGCCCGGAAGGAGAAGAACCTCACTCAAGAGGACTTGTCTGAGGCCCTGAGTCGTCAGAAGGAAACCAAGACGTCTCGGATCACTATTGGTGTCTGGGAGCGCAATGAAACCCAACCAAATATCGACCAGATTTACGCCATCGCCCAGATCACGGGCGTGGACCCCATCTGGTTGTTCTCAGGACTCGGAGGGGACGACAGCCAGTCTTCCAGACTCCAGCCTGTCACTAAAGTCATCTTTGACGATAATGGGGAACTATCTACCGTTGGTATAGCCAATATTGTTCCTGAGTATTTTCAAGATGTCGCATCGGATTTGAACGACCTCATGGCCTTGAACCACCAGCAAGGCCAGTGCTCTATCGGGAGTATCGATTGGGTTTTCTTCGATCCAACCATGGACGAACCGTCAATGGCCCCTGAGCCGTACTTGTATGCGATCTCAGAAGGCGAACCTGCTGTGGCGATCATGCGCAAGGTGGCTCCAAAGGATGGCCGGAGCCGGGTCACGGTCAAGAACAGCGATCTCATGATCGACGACACACTGTTCCTGGACGAGACGCGCATCCTCGGAAAGGTGGTCCGCTGGGTCGGCAGCTGAACCGGGATCAAACACAGAACAAGGAAGGCCGGTCGAGAGATCGGCCTTCGCTTTTTAGGAGAATGTAAGGAAAAACAATAGGTCTACAAATGGTCTACATTACAGAGCTGTAACAATTTCTATAGACATATTTTCCTTATTTTTCAATGATTTAAGGGGCTTTAGACTTTTTCGGAACCGCCCCTCCGAAGGCAGAGGCCGTAGGTTCGAATCCTACTGGGTGCGCCAACAAAATCCCAATAAAAACAACGAACTAGAGAGTTTTGGGAGTTAGGTCTTCCTAACATTCTTCTGTCCTGGATGACATTTCAACCCAACACGAGCCGTCTACAACCCGGTCTACACCGGTTGGTGGTCTACAGGTAGACCTCAGAGAGGTCGTTTTTGTGCTGCCTCGGCTTTACATTGTCATGTTTTCCTGTCATTGGAAATTCATGCAGAAGGCGAATAAGGAAATCGATCCGGTATTGGATTTAGACGGCGTCGTCGCCCGCTTCCATGAGTGGGGGATGGTCGATGTGAGCGAACGATATGTGAGGCACTTGTGGGAGAGTGGCATGCTCTCAAACAAGGTCTTCAAGAAAAGGAGGCGGACCAGTCAGAGTACCGTGGACACCTTTATCCGCAGAATGGCAGCTACAAAGTGACGGCTAGGTCCGGAGAAATACTGTCCTCCATGAGGTGCCCGTACACACTAACTGTGAATGCATAGTCCTCGTGTCCGAGAAGATAGGTTAGTGCCTTTGCATCCACCTTCTTCTTGATCAGGATCGACGCATAGTAGTGACGGAATCCGTGAAAACCGATATCCGGTATGTCAATCTCTTCTCTCAGAGAACGGAGCCTCTTCTGGAGGTTGTTTCTCCGATACATCGTACCGGTTCTTGATGTGAAAACTCGTCCTGTCGCAGGAATATCGTAAGCTTCGAAATACTCTTTGAGGACTTCTATCAGCTCTTTCGACATCGGAATCGACCGGATACCGGCCTTCGTTTTCGGCTTCTTCACTTTGGATACAGAACCAGACTCCAAGGCCTCGACCACGTGGACCCGACCGCCTTCCAGGTCGATATTCTCTCTTCTCAGACAAATAAACTCACCGGATCGGAGCCCGCATGACGCAGCCAGAATTGTCATGCAATAGATGCTGCTCCATTGCTTCTTCGCGTCCGCCCTCCCGCTGTTCGCTTTTTTCTTGATGAGCGCCAGAATGTCCTTCAGTTGTTGGGAAGTCGGTATCTCGATATTCGTTTTCGCCTTGTCCTCCTCTTCCGATCTCAGGGGAGGAGTGCGGGTTACGTGAAACGGGTCGGTCTTGCACCTTCGCTCCTGCTTGGCGAAAGCTGTTGCCGCCTTCAGGGTTTGTGCGGCTTTCGAGGCCGAGTATTTTCTCTGCTTCCCGATCTGGCGCATGAATTCGAAACACGCCTCCTCCGGAGTGTCGTCGATAGGCTCGTCATAATGTCGCCAGTCTTGGAGATAGTTCCTTTCGTGGACTTTGATCCTGTCAAGAGTCCCTTTAGTCATCGGACCTCGCCCAGATATCCCGGATGCCTCTCCAATCTCCTGATAAAATGCGAGAGCATCCCTGAACGTGGCGGCAGTTGAGGGGTTATATCCTCTCTCCAGCATTTCAGCATAGTCGCCCTCGACCCAGCCGTAACACTCCGACCGTGAGGAGAAGTATTTCTTCCTCTTTCCTCCGTCCGGCTTTTCCGGATCGTAGTACAAAACCCGCCATTTGTACCGAGGATGGGTTATCGCCTGGATCGAGACGGAGTTGTAAGGATCGAGTTTGTGGGACATTTTTTCGTTATGCACGAAAAAGCGGGCGCGTCCAAGTCAGGGAGGAAACGACGCGCCCGCAGGTCGTCCGCGCGCAGTAGGGGATGGGAGGTGCTGCCGCGTTCGATAAAGACGTCATAACCCAACATGTCATGTGAGGTCAACCCATCAAATACGCTTTTTGATTATTTTTCTTTTCTCGTTGACTCAGTGAAATCCACTCTGTATGTATTTCCTAACACGACGAGACCTGTTGGAAAGGAATAGCAAACATGCGCGGCATAGAAATACTGTTCATTATCCTGGTTCTCATCATCATCTGGTGACAATGAAAGGAGGAACAATGTCAGACCCCATCGAGTTCAACACGCTCTTCAAGTACGATTCCACAGGCAAGGCCCGTTTCTGGGATTACGAAGTGGACCCGGTAAATGGAGCATACCGCACGGTGCACGGCATCATCGACGGGGAGGCATCGGCCTCTGACTGGGTGTATTGCAAGCCGAAAAATATCGGCAAGAAGAATGCGACGACAGCTGAAGAGCAGGCCTTCAAGGAAGCCGAGGCTGCATGGCGCAAGAAAGTGAAGGAAGGCTACCACACAGACATCGCGCAGTCTGGAGCCACCTTCTTCGAGCCAATGCTCGCCCAGACCTATTCTCCGAAAAAGTTTGGCCCCGAACAGCGTGGGTTCCTCCAGCCGAAACTGGACGGTATCCGGTGTCTCGCTTCTAAGCGCGGCCTGTTCTCCCGTACCGGCGAAGAAATCCTGTCCGTTCCCCACATCTGGATGCAACTCGAACCTGTCTTCGAGGAGTACCCTGACCTGATCATTGACGGCGAACTGTACAATCACAGCCTTCGCCACAAATTCCAGCAGCTCCTGAAGAAGGTCCGCAAGACGAAGAACCTGACGCCGGAAGTCCTGCAGGAAGCCAAGATCATGCAGTTCCATACTTATGACTGCTTCTTCGAGGATGACGAATCCCGCATGCAGTTCAGCGACCGGTGGACGCGTCTGAAGGTCATCCTGTCCGACTACTCCCTCCCAGACGTCAAACGCGTGAGCACGGCCTGCATCATGGGCTACACAGACGCTGATCTGTGGGCTGTGCATGATAAGGCGGTCAGCGATGGCTACGAAGGCCTCATGGTCCGCACGAACGACGCCTATCAGTCCGGAAAGCGTCCTCGGTGCCTTCTGAAGATGAAGCGGTTCGAGGACAAGGAGTTCGCGATCAAGGACATTCTTGAAGGTGTGACGCGCGGAAAGGCAGAGAAGATCGTCTGTCAGACGGAAGATGGCAAAGAGACTTTCTTCCCGACCATCGCCGCGTCAGATGAAGAGTGTGTGGCGATCCTCAAGAACAAGCACCACTACATCAACCGGCAGGCGACCGTTCGTTTTCAAGGCCGGACCGAAGCAAACATACCGCGCTTCCCCGTCGCCAAGGCGCTCCATGCGGAGGCTCGGTGGTGATAGATTCAAGCGGTGTCGCCATGCTCGGTCGGATCGCCTCCATGATGGTTACATCCATGGGAATGCAGGCCGAGAACCGGAAGCGGGAATCAGAAGGTCTTTCGCCTGCGTATGGCGAACAAGAATTCTTCGAACTCCCTCAATCGTTCGGATGCGACGAGACATCGCTCCGTGATTACCTGAACTGGAGTCAGTAGATGCGTAGCAATATGACCGTAAGTGCGTCTCTCCTCGCTGCGTCAATCGCAGTGGCGGGTCTCAGCAAAGAAGATCGGATGATTGTCGCGTATGGTGGCGATCCGGATGACGATGGATTCTACGCTCGCCGCAGAGCCGCGAAACAGGCTGCCGAAGAGAAGGCCAAAAAGGAGGCCGAAGCCGAAGAGCAACGTAAACGTGAGGAAGCTGACCCATCGAAACTGTCTCGACAGCGTCGCAGACAGCTCGAACGCCGCCTCGCGAAGGAAGCCGAACAGAACCGCAAGGAGCTGGAACGGCAGGAGATCATCAACTCCAATCCGACCCTCCGGGAACGCGAACAAACCCGCAAGCTGCTCAATCGATACAGGGGATTCTGATGACCGCTCTTCCTCCGACCAACGACGAAATTCGTGATCACATCAAGAATCACTTCAGGGCGGAACACTGGGGCCTGACGGACTGCGACCGCTGCCCGTCCAGGCGCTCCACAGCTCCTTGTGATGGCTGCTCTCTCTGGCCCTACTTGATCCGCGACTTCAAGCACACAGGTGCCGTGAGAGGACACCCGATGCCTCCCCTCCCGACAGAGAGCGAAGACATCGACACCATGTTCAGAAAGTCTCTGCTCAAACTGGCCTTGATGACGAAGGATGAAATCGAGTCCATGGAAACCGCCCGCAAGGAGTGGTTTGTGCGCGCAATGAGTATGCATCAATCCGATCTCGAACAGGTTGGATAGTATGGCTGGCGCTGTAAACAGGTTCAAGTTCTGGCTGACTGGGATTCCTCCGCGCGAGGAGTTCGACGTCTGTATGTGCGGGAGCTATATGGACGATCACAACATGGGTAGCGGCCACTCCCCTGTCAGCGTAGGCGACTATTGTACACGCCCTCCGGTGTGGAAGCGAATGATCCAGACGATCCTGTGTAAATTCGGGAGGCACGCCCATCTCATCATGGATGACTATGCAGATTACGTCCTTCACAGATGCTCGCATTGTCAGAAGCCCATCTCTATAGACTTGGAGGCAAGGCATGATTTTCTCATTCGATAAGTTCGGCACGTGGTGGAGAAATCGACACTCGCGTCGGGAAGACAGGCAATGGGAAAGACGGCGGACACGCAAGGTGTTCGCATGGCTCCCTGTCCGGCTGGCGAGTGACTTGTCCAACGAGCACTACTTCTGTCGTTGGAACACCCAGACCTGGAGATGGGCGTGGCTGCGTCCGGTCTGGAAATTCAGTGTAAAGAAGTCTATCCGTATCGACAGCCGTGTGTACGTGTGGGCCACTATCTACAAGATAAACAGATCGGAGGATGTGAAATGAGCTTTGATCTCGATACCATCCCTGCCGAAGCCAAAGGGCTCCGCCTCTGCAAGCTTGTGAAAGACAAGCTGGTCGTCTGCGAGGTCGTCATGTTTGTCCGTGGACGTCCTGCTGTGCAGACCGTATTGTCGCGCGCCCGTGTGAGTGGTCCAATCGGACCCATCGGAGAGACGGGGGACTATTGGGCGGACTTCATGTCGGACGAGAATACATGGACCGATACGATCCAACTGAGTCGCGAAGCCTGGAACAAACTGAAGAACCACTGGATGCGATGCAGGATCGAGAGGTAGGACATGAGCGCCAATAAAGAAGACGACCGATACTTTCGTATTGTGTACGTGCCAGACGAAGACGACTGGACGACCGATGACCCGGTCACCCTCCCCGGCTTCATGGTCGCATGTATGGTGACAATCGTTCCCATGTTCGTCCTGGCCCTCGGTGCGGTCGTCGCTTGGAGTACATATTATGGATAAGTTTTTCGAATCCCTGCGTGGCGCGAAATGGTCTCACGAGTGTGGGATGATCTTCGTGATGCTTCCGAAATACGGCCCGACACACCTATTTGATGTCCGTGGATGGGGGCACCTGACCGGAAAGGGTCTGGCTTGTGGTTACGACGAGAAGACGGCCATGACCATCCAACGAAAGATGGGAGACCTTGCTGTCGATGCTATTGGCAATTACCGCGACCGTCGCTTGCTGATGGAAGACGTTGAATCTGCCCTTGCCCAGATCATGATGCTCGCAGATCGGGGTATGAATGGCGAAGGAGACGACGCTACAGCTATCCTGGACTTGATCTGGAAAAGAGCCAAAGATGCATCTACCAGCCTCGGAGCCGAAATCTCCCAGATTGAATCAAAAGGATTGAACATTGTCTGATACCGAGAAGGCGGCTCTGAAGGAACTTTCCGACGCGGGATATATCGCCTGGGATTTCCGAGAACAGAACGCTACCAACGGCAGCACACGGTTTGACCGGTACTTTGTAGGAGCTGGGAGTCACGGGCACTCCGGTCCTACCCTCAGAGAGGCAATGATAGGGTGCCTCCACTGCTGTAGCATCTGGAAATATTGGACATCTGACGATGGGTCTCCGATCTACGTGACGTTCGAAGACATCGCGGTGCGTCATCTGGGAGGCTCCCTGTCGTACCCGGAATACGAATACCCTGAGAAGGAATAAGAGACATGCCCACGATCATCAACCACTCCGGATTCGATATGTCATCCGGGACGCGGGTCCTCCTCCTCAAAGGCAGGTACAAGGACGGCGTGACCAATCAACGGACAATCACACGTGTGACGCACGGGGTTGAAGAGTGGAACCGCAAGTTATCGGAGCTGGTTGAAGAAGTGCTCCAGCCTGGTGAACGTATTTACGGGACGGCTGGCCAGAGAGACATGCAGAAAGCGATACGCCTTTTCAAGGAACGCCAGCTCTCGGCTGATTATGATCAGGATACTGAAGCCTTCTATCGGAAGATAAATGCTCGCTGGTCATCGTGTCTGATGGCTGAGACAAGCCAAAGCCTGAAGACATGGCTTTTTGACTGCGATGATATAGAGCAAGTGATTCGCGTCCACGGATTCCTTATTAGAGAGGACATTCCGTTTCACCGGTATCAGACGAAGAATGGAACTCACTACATCGTTCAACCGTTCAACAGGTCGATCCTGGATGAAGACCTTCGTACTATCTTGCATTCGAACGCTCTGGCGCTATTGGTGTACTGATGCCCTACAAGCATGAGACCTCCGGGAAGACGATCCCTTCCGACCTGAAGCGTACCTCACGCCTCACAGAGGAGGAACGTGCCCGTATCAAGGCAAACCCTGACAAACTCTCTCAGCGGGCTCTGGCACGGCAGTATGGCGTTTCCAGGCGAACGATCCAGTTCATCCTCGATCCGAAGAAGCTCGAAGAGAACAAGAAGCGCCGGGAAGAGCGTGGTGGAAGCAAAATCTACTACGACCGGGAGAAGCATACCGCCTCCGTTCGAGCGCATCGCCGGTACAAGAAAAGGCTGGACGATGCCAGCCTTCTCGTCGATCCTGAAGATTGATACGCTACCGCGCGTAAGCTAGCTCACTGAGCCTCGCCAGATGTCGGCGCGACCGAGGAATCCCGGAACGGTGCTCCGTGCTCCATCATGGTCCGGAAGCCGAGGGTCGTCACCTTGCGAACGAAGTTCAGCTTCTCGACCGGATCGGATGTCTTCGCTCCGAGCATCATCAGATCGTGTGCGTATCCATAGATGCACAGGATGTACTCATCGAGAGTGCGCTCGCCTTCGCCTGGTCGCTCGCTGGAGCCTGTTTTGCCCCACACCGCGCCTTGGTATTCCAGTTCCGACTTGATGGCGGACAGGACAACTGTCGGACTTTGTGGACCAACCTCCGGATCGATAAGACCGCCTTCGTCCCACTCCAGTATAAGATACGAGATCGCAGCGATTTCCTTTTCGAGGGGCTTGTGGTCGATTGTCGGCTTGACCCATTCGTACTGACGGGTCTGACGATATCCGCGCGAGGTTAGCAGGTCGTACGCTTCCTTGTCGCTGCCGAACATCTCACGAAGGTATTCAGGTGCTGATGGCATGGTTATTTCCTCTTTTCAGGTAGACTACCCTTTGATGTTGACGATCTGACGCAGGGTGTATCTGATCTTGACCAGTTCATCCTGCGCCGCCATGACCGCGTCGATATCCTTGTAGGCCGCAGGGCTTTCGTCGATGACGTCTGCATCCTTGCGGCACTCGATACCTTCTGTGGCCTTGACATGCTCTTCCAGGCTGATGCGTCGTTTCGCTTCAGTCCGGCTCATGACCCGCCCTGCTCCGTGCGAGCACGAACAGAATGAATCCTGATTTCCCAGTCCTTCGACGATGAAGGACTTCGCGCCCATGGAACCGGGAATGATCCCCAGATCACCTTTGCGAGCCCGGACGGCACCCTTGCGGGTGATCCAGATATTCTCGCCGTAATGGTTCTCTTTCTGCGCATAATTGTGGTGACAGTTCACCGCCATGCCCGTGATCCGGAATGGAGGAATGTCATTGTGATCCTGCAGCGCCTGCAGCGTCGCATCCATCATCGCCCTCCGGTTCTCCGCAGCGAAGTCCTGTGCCCATGACAAGGCCTCGACATAGTCATCGAAGATTTCTGTTTTCTCGACGAGATAGGAGAGGTCCTGATCCGGAAGGAACTTGTCCACGTGATACCGGCGCATCTCCTCCTTCGCCTTCTCGATGAAGTAGGAACCGATCTTGTTACCCGGACCGCGCGATCCTGAGTGAAGCATCACCCACACCATGTCGTCTTCATCAAGACAGAGTTCGACGAAGTGATTGCCGCCGCCAAGCGTGCCCATGTGCTGGTGGATCGCCTGATGTTCGATCTTCGGGTGTTTCTCGATGATGCCGAAGTACCGCTCCGCAAGTCCCATGGAACGTCCACGGTGCCCTGCGGGCATGCTGAGATATGTATTCCAGGCTCCCTTGTCGGTCTTCACATTGCCATTTTTCGTGCGTCCATGCGGTACGGCAGCCTCGATGTCAGATCGGATCGAGAACAGATTGTCAGGCAGGATGTCAGCATGGAGATTCGTCTGTACGGCCATCATGCCGCAACCGAGATCGACGCCGACCGCTGCCGGGACGATCACGCCCTTGGTGGCGATCACGGAGCCGACCGTCGCGCCTTTGCCAAGGTGGACGTCTGGCATGACCGCGACGTGCTTGTGAATGAAGGGCATCGACGCGATGTTGCGAAGCTGCTCCATCGCCTGTGGCTCAATCGGCATGTCGCCAGTGAAGGCCTTGATGGCTTTGCGCTCGGTCGGGATGTAGTTGTATCGGGTCATGATTATGCCTTGTAGTTGACGGCCTGCTGGAAAAGCTTCGCCTGGTGTTCACGTCCCTGCCGGAACATGTAATCTGCCATCGAACGAAGTGCGGAAGGCGCTACGTCCCACTGTCCGCGCTCATTCTTGTAGACGGATGTCTTCGTCCGCCAAGCGCTTCTGGAATTACCTCCTGCGACGTATTCGAATTCGTATACAGACGCATCCGAATCGTCCTCGGTCGTTGGAAGGTAACATAAAGGATCATCTGGATGGTCCTTGTAGAAGTGTATCTCTAGTTCCATGTCAGCCTCTATATCGCCCGCAGAACTGGGTGGTCTTCCACCTCTTCCCGCAGTCTATCGATGAAGTAATCCCATCCGAATGACTGGATGTACGTGCAAGAAATGCCGAACACGCCGAGATCGAACTTGGTGTCGAACACGCCTTCAGCCCTTTCCGGAAAGTCGTGCGTACACGTCTGGACGAACTCCACCGTGTAATCATTTTCGCACACGACCGTTCCGCAGAAGAGCGCGAAGACAGGCGCGTCTCCGTGATCGAGGATCAATTCCGCCGCTCTCTCGATGGCTGTACGCATCAGATCGGCATCACTGAAGGACAGGATTCCGCCCGGCTTGATGTCCTTCGGGTAGACGTACCGCTGTTTTGTTGCTTGCTGGGTCATGGTCTCGTTCCTTTCGTCAGAATATGGTGAAGCCCCTCCGCCATGCCGACAGCGTCATGGAGTGGATTATGGTCATGCTTCGTCTTGGAGAAATTCCTCCAGCCGCCTGTGTCGCGTGGGTTCTTCTGAAGCCCTGCCCAGTAGTCCCCGATCCGGCGACAGGACCATCCGTATGGGTGCTCCCCATCGTACAGCTTGGTCATGTGGTAATTGAACCACGGCCAGTCATATGCCGGGTTGTCCGACCAGAAGATCGGACGCGCTCCTTGGAGTCGAAATTTCAACCACCCGTCCAACTTCAAGAAGACAGAGTCTTTGTTCGGAAAGGTCAGTTGGCGTTCGTATGATACGCCGCTGATGTATCGGGCTTTTGGCCTTCCAGGCGAATCCAGCTCTGGACGGATGCCTGAATAGAACCATGTCAGAGACATAGAAGGGGCGTCGTCCGCGAGAGGGGATTTCGGCAGAACTTGGCCCAACTCTACGTGCTCCAGACTAACAATGGAGAAGGAGATGGCATTGTACAGGCCCGGCACCGGTCCATCGGACTCCCAGTCCATGGTGAAGTGTTGGAAGAGTGACTTATTGCTCATGGGATTCGTACCAAAACTTGACCCGTGGGGGCTCGTTGAAGACGGCCTTTGCGACCGGATCGGCGTCGGCGTATTTGCGCTCTGCCTTGCGAAGTGTTCTCCCACTTTGTTGAGCGGTGTCGATGATCAGAAGCGGGCCTCTGTGCTTTGGGGGATTTCCTCCATAGGGAACGAAGGGGACACCCAGCTTGTGTGAGGCATAGACAGCTGCGACCGCGCCAGATCGGCCCGGACCCATCACGGAACCGAACTCGATACCCTCGAACGTATCGAGGAGTTCTTCGAGTTCCTTCCGGAATTCAGGTTCGGAGACGACGCGGCACATGATCAGTCGTCGAACCGCCCGATCTGTGGGGCGACTTTGATACGTGACACAGGTTCCATGCCAGACACGGAATTTGCCGGATACGCAGTGATCTTTACCGCACCTTCATTGAAGAAATGCACGTATACAGGAGAGATATCGCTCCACTCCGCCACGATGTCGAATTCGGACCTGCCATTATGTGTGTACCTTCCCTCAGAGGTCCACTGTTCAAATTCCAAGTCTCCGTTCGAGCTTGTAGTGACCCCTCGGACGGGGAAAGTGACCCCGCCGTTGAGATCGATAACAACAACCTTTTCGCCATTGCGCAGAGCATATGACTTTCCTGGTTCGATATTCATGTCTTCTGTCTCCTGCGCTTGGCCCGGCGCTTCTGGTTTTGTTTGTGGGTCACCATTTCCAGGTGATCCGGATTGCAGCACGCTCTGTTGGAGCACACATGGTCGATCTGCTTCTGGTTCGGCACAGGGCCGTTCTCGATGATGTACATGACACGGTGGACTGCCATGGTTGCTCCGTCCACGCGCATTCTTCCGTACCCGCCGCCTCTCCCGTCCCCAGAAGTGCCACCCTGCCAGTTCCAGCAACCAGTGTCCGGACAGACCTTCACATTCTTCTTGATCTTCTGCTTCAGAGAGGTTCGACGACACATTCATCCGACCTCCTTAACCAACGAGATTCCAGCTTCTCGCTCCTCTTTGAGATGTGCTCTCAAGGCGTCGAGATCATTGTCGATGAGGCATTTGCGCAAGAACACGCCGGTCGTTGGAACGAACATATCTTCGATGTCATCATCCAGCTCCTGACCGAACAGGTCTGCCATGTTCTGGAAGGTGTCATAGGAGAGCGGTCCCACGTCGAACTGGAGATCAAACCGTCCTGGACGGATAAGTGCCGGGTCGAGTCGGTCCGGATAATTGGTTGTGGCGATGACCACGAGACCGTCAGGTGTCAGGAGGCCGTCCAGAACGTTCAGGAGCGCCGACAGGGTCATCTTCTTGCTGTTGTCGCCTGCTTCCCCTTCGCGCGACCATGTGGCGACTGACGCGGCGTCTGCATCCTCGATCACAAGGAGGGATTTCTCCCAGTTGCGTCGATCAGACAGCAGGGACGTCAATTCCTTGTCGTCTTCGATCCCGCCAAGGTTCAGATACATGATCGAACGACCGAGTTCGGAAGCGATGGCATGGATCAGTGAGGATTTCCCTGTTCCCGGAATGCCGGACAACAGGATACCGAGATGATACGGAAGACCTCGCAGCCGGTAGTCCTCCTTGTCTGCCTCGAACTTGCGGACGGAGGAGATGATTTTCTCTCCGATATCGCCTTCCGTGAAGACTGTGGAGATTGAGCGCTTCGGCATCTCGATACCGGACCTCCAATAGTCGCCGACATTGGTACGGAGGGTGATCTTGTCACTGGCTTTGCTGCGGTCGCACTGTCTGGCGATGAATTCAGCGAAGGATTTCAAACGAGACCGGCGCGGCGTCCAGAATGTGAGAGTCAACGTCTCCTTGAACTCTGCGGTCTGCGCCGAGTCACTTTCTGAGCGATTGACGAATACGAGAGTACCCTCGAACCATCCGAGAGTGATCCCATAACCTGTGGTCAGTCCTTCGTGCACCCGGCGATCCGAGCCATCCTCATCATGTGCCGTCCCATATGTCTGGTAGACAAACCGTCTGCTGAAGTTCTTGCTGACGATCTTCGAGGCGACGATTCGCTGCACCAAGTAGTAGTCCGGCATGTCAGAATTGAAACGCACTTCCAAGGTCAGGACACGCCTGATCTGGTTCCATATCTTCATCGGAAGACTGCGAGCGGCGTATAGGATGAAGGATGCAGGCCCTGCAAGAAGGGCTGCCGACATGAAGTCGTTCGTCTGCAGCTCCTGCATGAAGTATTGGTATAGTTCTGCGAACATATCGTTCTATCAGGCCTCGCGGATTTGGTTGGCAGAGAACTTGGCGCAGAAGCCCGTCCCCTGTTGTAACTTCACTCCTTTACAGAGTTCGATTGGGGCATTCATGTAGTCGATCTCGGCAGCGCGCGGAGAGGAAACGCAGGCCGTCAATCCGGCTGCGATCATGATCGCCGCAAGATGTCCGGCGACGGAGCACAGGAATGCTATGAGCTTGCGCATCAGAAATCTCCTTCTGCGACCTGGACGCACTTGACGCCTTGGCTACGCCACATCCTGACCATGCGGTCGCGGTCATCGAATGCCATGGTGATCGGATCGTGGGTTCCGTACACGCTGTAATGCTCGTACCATTCGAGCTTCAGTTTATCGTCCGGCGTGTAGTCGCCGTGGGATCGCATCCACAGGGAATCAACAATCGTGTCGCCCGGCTCTTCGGAGGCTCGCGAGATCGGATCATTGCCGATCACGATGCCCCATGCGTTGAGCTGGTCGATGGTCGTGAGACGCGCAATGTCTGAGCATCCCGACCAAATCATGACGTTCTCGCCCATCTCGACGAAGTGCTTCAGATTGTTGATCTGATGCCAGATTGGAGCATCGTCCTTGCAGGCACGGTAGAAGGCATCCCAATCGCGCGATCCGTTCGAGATCAGATGGATGCGATGTGATGCATCCCGAAGAGTGCCGTCCAGGTCGAAGACAATCATGCCATCGCCACCCGGAGCGCCTTCACACGATCCTGCAGGTGAGCGTAGGTGCGAGGTGCCCGATCTTCCAGTCTGGCGAGGCCGGTTCCGATCCCGTCTTCAGGGAAGATGATGCCCTTGATTGAGGGCTGCCTCGTCAGGATGCATTCGTACAGGTCTGCGAAGCTCTCATCGATGACAGCCTTGTTGTCTTCGAAATAGTCGTCAGACCAGAACTCACCCGGAGCGACGAGCGTAGGAATGCCGAATGCGTTCGGCTCGCCTCGCATTTCCTTGGCTTGTCCGCCAAAACCTACGCGCTGCTCGTTGTCCCCGAAGATGTAGATGTAATCAGGGTTTGCGCGGAGGTCGTCTCTCTTGATCCACTTCTGGGTGATGAATGTCATAGGTTACTCCTTTAGGTCCGTGCAGGGAGCAATACGCCCTTGCTGCGTGTGTATTCCTTGGCAAAATGCTCCGCTCCCTCGGCAGTGCGATACGGGAACGCCTTGAGCACTTTCCATGCACCGAAGATTCCTCGCTTGACCTCGATATAATGGAGGTCGTCCACGCAGATCGGTCGGACAAAAGTGCTTGTAATATCGATTTTCTTACTGAGGCTCACGGTGCGAAATCTCCTTCATGAATCCTGTCTGACAGGCTTTCGTCCAGACGGAGTGATCCATCCGGGAGCCATCATCGATTGAGCAAGTGTCGGCGCAGGAGAGGACGTCTTCGAACGTCTTTACAGAGGCGGCGCAGGCAGCGCCTTGCGTCTCTCCCCTCTCCTTGTAGTCCTCGTAGGTTCTTCCGTGAGAAGTCATGAATGCGACGCCACCAATAATGATTGCGAGGACAAGGATGACCGCCGTTCCGATGAAATAGTCCGACGAGACTGGATTGGCTTCAGTTGTGGTGGTTGTCATACGACTCTCTCCTCGGCTTCCCGGATGACAATCGTGTCGATGCTTCGCGTCAGACGGATGATCCGAACTTCGGAAAACCGCCGTCCTTGAATGCTGACGCAATGTTTTGTGTCGAGAACGATGACGAACTTCCGCCCGTCCCTCAGTGTCCCGGACGTCGCCGAGGTCAGGCGGGCTCCACTTTCCTTCAGGACGGTGGAGGCGTGTTTCAAACTGTCTGTGAGATAAGCGACAGGCAGGAACTCACGCACATCATTATCGGGGATGATGTCCCTGATAGGTGTGGTCATCTTGTCAAAGATGTGCCCGGTGAGCTGCATGTTCGTTTCTCCTGACATTTAATGTTAGGAGCACAATACATAGAAAAAGGGCTGGCGCAAGGCCAACCCTTCAAAAAATTGCCAGAAATGTTCGCTTAACCTTACTTACGCAATTCGTTCGACGCGAGTAACGGTTTCGACAGTATTGATCGTGTCGGTTTTGACAGCCACATCGATATTGGTCATCTGGAACTGTTTGTCCGGATCGATGGAACCGTCTTTCTGCTTTCTCGCGAGCGACGTTGCCAGTGCCTGCCGTGTTTCCGTGAAGTATTCGACCTGATCCACTTCCATGAAATCCAGCCGCTCGGAAAGCGTGGGTGGAACGGGATCAATCGGTCCCGCCAGGTCCATGAGAACCTGTCTGTATTGTGGCGTGATCTCTACGACCCGCTTCCCCTTCTTCGCCATCAGCTCTTCCTTTTCTGCCCTATTAACCCATGTTAGCGGCAGGAAGAGGTACACTTAGTTAGTCCTTTTTGTCCAGCTCTTCTTTGAACGTCTTGTCGAACTCATGAAGGATTTCGCCGATGGTCTTGTTCCGGTCCTTGCAGACCTTGAAGGCTTCCGCCAAAGCGACCTTGAACGTATTCTCGTCCTTGTCACTAGCCTCCTCCCCGGTCGGGGCCTGAGTCACGGGATCAGGACACTCCAGAAGAGTCTCAGGGATCGTTGGACGGAGGACTCGCGTCTTCTCCACAGGAGGCAGGCCAGAGCAGGCAGTTAATGCGAGCATTAGTGTCGCGATCAATATCCGGGATGGTTTCATTCTGATCCTCTGGGACAGACTTGATGTAATCGACAATCTCTGCAGCGTCTTTCGTTGTCTGTCCTTCGCTATAGTGGTGCCGTTCGATGATACGGGTCGTAACTTCCCGGTTTTCGATCTCTTTCTTCGTCAAAGCCAGCTCGGCCTGGACGGAGGCCATCTGGGACTTAAGCTCGTCCAGCTTCTGGTCCTTGGTATCCATCCGCCAGTCGATGAAGAACATGACGCCGATCATCAGGGCGACCTGAATCGTCCTGCTGTCTTTGACGAGACTGAAGCCTTTCAAGCCCCATTTGATGAGAAATGCCCACATGTTCTTCTCCTACAGTTTACGGACGAAGTCTGAGTGGACCCATCCCGTTGCATCCTTGGAGAGGATGATTTCGTACCACTCCCTGTTCTGGGAGACGATTGTTACCTTGTCCCCCGACCTCCGACTCCCAGCTACCGCTGAGTGGATTGAGGGACCCGTCCGGACATTGAGTGATCTGGCCGTAACCTCCCCTCTCGTCTCTGACTGGTCCTGCACGTCGGCGCTGCGGTCGTCGAGGAATTGCTTGTAGCGCATCATCGGGAATGCCGGGCCGGGATCGACCTTCCACCCACGTGTGTCGATGTCCTCATGGCCGACGATGTCCTGAATAGGGTACTTCGACACAAGTAGAGGAACGATCTGATCGAGGGCTTTCAGTTGAGCGTCCGTGTATTTCTGCCAGTACAGGTCGCCGGACCCTGCCTTTGGATAGCGGCACAGCATGACCTCGCTGTCAGCCAGACTCACGACGGTCCCTGCCCATGTCTCGTACTTGCCCGGCCCGGCCTTCCGGAGAAAGCCAAGATTGACGATCTCGATACCGATGGAGAATCCATTCAGGCCGGAATACCCGGCATATTTGGAAGGACCGGCGTGCCACGTCTTCACATTGAAGGCCTTCATGTTCGTGACAGTGCCATCTCGACCGATGACGAGGTGCGCGCTCACCTTCGCGGAAGGGGTTTTGAACGTCTGGATGGCGTCTTCGGCGTCGTCTCCTGCCGTGTAGTGCATCACAATGAATCGAGGTGTGGTCGATCCGCCACCATTCGGTGTGTCGTCCTTGACCACATTAGGGCCTGTCAGTCGATGGTACGATATTCCGTATTCGTTTCCTTTCATGTTCCTCTATGAGATCGTGTATGATCTCTCTTCATTCGCCGCCCATCCGGTTTCACCGGTTACGCTGAGCACTGTCGTCCAACTGTCGCCGCCGTCTTCCGTTCGCTCCAATGTGAAGTCACTAGGCGCACGTGATTCAACCGTGCTAGGGGCTGTCAGTATCAGGGCATCTGCCACGTCGTCAGTCCCGGTTATGAGAGTAAGAATACCGGGGTCGGTCGTTGATCTCCAATAGTCTCCAGGCGTGGGGTAGAATACCACGTCAAACCGGTCATAGTCTCTGTTGATCGTCTGATTGGCGTACCCGTGCCAGCGTCCATCTGGGAGTAGGGATACTCCTGACTTCTCCAGGTCCACTCCGGCTATCAGTCTCTCAGACTCCCCGTCATGGTTGATCGTCAGTCTATATCGGGTCGGGGTAAGATGGCGTGGTGATGAGATATCCTGATAGAAACTCCGGTTCACAAACAACTCAAACGAGTAGTCCCCGGAATATAGAATATCCGTATACGTTACCTGGTCGTCGGAAATCTGGATAGTGAACGGATCATAGTAGTTTCCATGATGGAATACTGCGTAGAATCCTATGATATCCATGACGGACCCCAAATCCACCTCGATCCAGGGGGCGTCATCAGCATCTGACGGCCTCCACGCATCGCTCCCTGAATTACCAGGGGTCGAAGTGTTGCTGATAGCTTCACTCGGCTGGTCGCCAGCCCCTCTGGAAGACGATGCCACTATCGTGGACGATGGTGTTGTTACGTCTGTCCCTATAGCAGTGCTGTACACCTCTATCTCTGCAAGCCGGATACCGCTTGCGCCCGAATCAAACTGAAGGCGGAAGTACCGCCCTGAATACGGGGCAAAGACGGGAGCCGGTTCATCTGACTGGCTCAGTAACTTCCCCAGCTTGCGCTGGTTGGCTAAGACGCCCGGAAGGATCAGCATATCAGATACCCTCGGTCTGTTTCACCACCTGCACAGCTGCATCGTATCGGGCTACTCTCTCAGGCGTCCACCACGCCCGGATCGCGGCCTGCGCGTCTTCTGGCAGGGGGCCATTTTCATGAGGAGTGAGAGGAACATTGTCCAAGTCGGTGTGAGGATTGACGACGACACGGTGGTGGGAAGGTGCTCCGAAAGCGGCCCCGTCCTTGAACACCCGGACCGTGGTTCTAACCTCAACGAGGCCACTCTCTTTAGGGGTGAACTCTGTTGTCTTTATTTCTTGGTACTCTGACATTATGTGGCTCCTACTTACAAACTGTAGCTGATAGAGATGAGGGTTCGAAGCGCATCGCCAGATGCAACTTGTGCCTCGGACAGGAAGAACCCTGTTACACCTTCCCCGGAAGCTCGCAGACCTCCATATGTCTCTCCGGGTAGAGGGATGAACATAAGTTCTGTGCGCCCGCTCCACGATATCTCGCCCATTGTTTCGCGGGCGACATTGTTCCCTGCCAGAGTTCCGCAAGCAAATGGCAGTCCGCCAATCTCAAGCATCCCGCTCGCTGTGGTGTGCGTCAGTCCTCCTGTCGCACCTACATCCAGGTCGCCAAATACTCGATTCCCGATACGGGTATACGAGCCTGTTTGGTGGCTGTATGTGAAGGACAGGTCTCCGTTCGTGGCAAATGCGATGGTTGGTGTAAACGAGCCTTCTTCGTAAGGTTCGGTCGCACACGTGGAGTCCACGATCTCGTCGATAGCTGCTTGCAGGTCGGCGGCGGTGAGTCCACTGGTCGTATTGTCGTAAGCGACGTCTTCAGCGTCCGCAAGGGTCCCCGGCGTTGTTTCGAGATCGCCTATCAAAGACCATTCATCCGTCCCCGTCTTGATGACAGTGGCCCATGAATCCTTTGCTCTGAGTTTGTCCGATGCTCCGGAGGGGTTCGACAGCGTGACACCTGTGTCGCCTTCCACTGAGACCTGTCCGTCCCCTTTTTGCCACAACGTGATGGTGCGCCCTACAGGAATCTCGACGGCAGCGTTTGTCGGGAGGGTCAAGGTCACAGCCGAAGCATTGGTGAATGACACGATCTTGCCGTCTCCGTCAGTCAGGACGAGCGTGTACGAAGTCCCTGTCTGCTCGTTTTCTGTGAGGCTGGCAGGAGGACTTTCACCTCCACCCCCTGCCTCACCGAAGACGAAGGCGTCTGCATCATTGTCCCAGATCAGGGCCATCCCGTCCTCGGAAGCGCCTGGCGCAGCAGGCATGTCTGCAAGATCGGTTACGCTGATCTGGGCGGGATCGAAATCAATCGTCAGGACGCCTCCGGATGCGGAGGCTCCAAATACGGTGTCATCGAAGTTCAGTGTCGTATAGTTCGCGCTGTCCGTGACATCCACGCCCAGCTCCTGAGCCTTGATTGTGACAAACTCGACGCCGGATTCGTCGTCCTTTACGCGAATAAAGAAACCACCTGATCCTGTGTAATTGGCGGGCGTATCCGTCAAAGCGGTCAGAGCGCTGGCATCATCGGCGGCAACGATCCCGTCAAGGTTCGTGCCATCATAGATCAGAAGTGCAGTAGACTCGGTAGGGATTTCAAAAGTGAGGGTCCCGTCCGTCACGGTGACAGAGTATGTGTCGGAGTCATTCCGTACTAGGAATTTTCTCTGAGGCGTGACGGGCGAGCCATCCACAGTGATCTCGTCGGGGATGGTGAGGTTATCATCATCCACCTGTCCGGAACAGCGGAAAAGGACGTTGCGGAGAAACTGGGTCTCCGTCAATGTGACGTCTCCGCCAGACATATCGACAGCCAGCTGCCGGTTCTCTGCCTCTTCGAGGGCAGTGATACCAGCATTTGCTACGAGATAAGCGGAAGATTGTCCTTCGGCGATCTGGGGGATCGCCAGGATGGGAGTCTGAGCCATTTAAGGGAACCTGCGAGTTTGGTTATTCTTACATCAAAATAGGCGAAATGTCAACTGAAACGCACATCTAGGCCGTTAAATCGACATTCATGACCGCTGGGAATCCGTCCCCGATCCGGGAGGACACCTTGCAGATCGCGAGATGGAGTGTGTCTGTATTTGGATCGAACCCGTCTGTTGACTGATCCGCTGCCGAGTATGTCCAGCTCTCCGAGGTGACGGTTGTCTTCCGGATGTATGATGTTGGTGCATCCGAGCCGGTATGGGCTTCCGAGAGGACGTACACATTGTATTCCTCTGTCGGCTCACTATCAGGGATTTCAGTCCCTGTGGTACTCACCAACCAGTCTTCTGTGTACAGGCGCTCTCTCCGGAGCCATGAGACATCGATATCCGATCCGTCCAGCTCTGCGTTCAGATCAGAAGGAGCCCACGGGCGGATGGCATTCCCTTCCATCGTGAAGACTTCCTCTGTCGCCTGATCCTGATATTGATCTTTGGAGACAGCCCTGTACGAGATCGCCGTTCCGACGTCCGAATAGTCGATAGGCATGGATTCCACCGCAGCCTGGTCGAGGACGATGACAGTCGGGCGGATGTTGTGGGTGTTGATCGCCCACTCCGTGCCACGGAAGCCTCTGCGTAGATAGGAGACTTCCCACTCATAATCAGAAATCAGCGTCGCATCACGGAACTGGATAAGCTCGTCATCGACGAGAATGATGTTTGATGTGCCAGCGAAGAACTCGGTGTCGGTGATCGTGGTCAAAGTCACATCTGATGTCCGGAACTTTACCCGGATGACGTTCTCATCATCGACCACAAATGGACCATGCGGTGGTGACGGGAGTTCGGTTTCCATGCGTCCCCATGGGATGTCCACATTCTGGAGCAGCCACGACGAGTAGGACTCTCCTTTGTCCACGGAGCGTTGCACCTGAGCGTAGCTCCAGCTATCCCGGTCAGCCCCTACTCCCACATAGACTGGGATATAGGTGGACCCGACAGGCTCATCGACCACGGCGAGCAATGGGATGTCCATCATGAACAGGTAGCTTTCAATTGCCTCTGCAAGCGTCTGCGTAGGTACGCCATCTCCCACCGCTCCTTTTGAGTTGGAGATGAATGTAGGAGGATAGACGGACACCGTCTCCAGTTCGGAGTTGAAGGCATGTCCGATGTCAAACGATTCAATACGTTCGAGATAGACGGTGCCGTCGTTCATCTGAACATTGATGACGTCGCCGGGATCGAGGTCCATATGCTTCGGCATGAAGGCGAACTTCTTCTGCTCACGCTCGGCAGACTGGGTGTACAGCAGTCGGTCACATTGCTTCTTCGCGTCGTCCGCGATCATGACCATAGGCCAGTTGTGGTTCTGCGAGCTTCGCGAATAGATCGCCGGGACCGGGAAGACAGGGCGCTTCGACGACTGGTTGCCTTCCAGGAAGTTGCGATCCAGATCGTAATAGGTCAGCTCCACCTTCATGGGCAGGTCCCGTTCCGACTTCCGGGTTCTCGTGAACCTCTGGATGCCCTTCTCGGAATCGTCGCTGACATTGATCAGGTCGTCTTCAGTGACAGTCCGGACCGGGTCACTGTTCTTCTTGGAGAATACCAGCTTCCCGTCGATCTCCCGCCCGATGAAGTTGTAGGCCGTCATCAGGTTTTCGATGATGGTTTTGGGAGTTGTCTCGGTCGAGGAGATGTATCCGTACACGACATCTTCTTCGAGTTCCGTCACGTCGATCTGGTCTTCTGTCAATCCTGTCTCAAGACATAGCTGCAGGATCAGCTGATCCAAAGAGATCGCCGACCGGTCGAGACGACCTGTGAAGATGGACGTCAATCCGAGATTGGGTGTCGTGGTGACGAGGACGCCATATCGGGAATCGTAGAATTGATCGGAATCGTCTTCGTGTTCGAGGTCTTCGTCGATCAGGTCCAGATCGGTCAGCGTGACCTTCCCGTCATAGATGCGAACCGTCCATAGAATCTGATCACTGATCCACTGGACTTCGCCGCTCTTGATCGTGCCATAGCGCATGCCGGTCGGCATTGCGGCATTGAAGTGGAACGACCATCCCTTGTCGTGGTTGCTCACCGTCGAGTACGGCTTGCCTCCTGCATAATACTTGTCGTAGATGGCCTGCTGCTTCTCGGAAGGCGGTTCTGTTTCCACGAAATGATCATGTGATGTCTCATCGACAAGCACTTGTGGTGTGAACCGGCGCATATGAGGGACGCCCTCATCTTCGAACCAGTAGACAAGGCACTTGTCTGACTCCGAATAGATGACCTCTTCCGGAGCCGGAGTAACGTCTTCGATATCCTGTACCTGGATGTGAGCGTCAATCGTGCCAGACGAGCTGATCGGGCACTCATGAATTCTCATGACTGACTGGTCATCATCTTCCGAGAGCAGATAGATATACCGCTTGCTCTCGACCATCGGTCCGATTGCGATATGGGTATACTGCTGCTGGCGCGCTCTGGTATCGGCGATTGGGTTTGACGTCCAGTCCTCCGGCCTGCGATGAAGGATGTAGATGTCCGTGTCGGTATCCACGACAATCCAGTACCGCTCTGTGGCTTGTCCTGACACTTCCACGGTAAACGGCTCGGCCCTGAAAGGTGTGTCGATGCCTGTCGTCCGGGCGACCTCTACGCCAGTATCGATGTCCACAAGACTCATCGCCAGTCCCCCTCCTGTGTCGAGGGAGCCAAGGATATAGTCATCGTCGCATGTGATCGGAGTGAAGTTGTCAGGAGTCCGGGACGGAGTTGTGAAGTCGAAGTCCTGCAGAGGAGTCCGATTGAACGTTTCCTGTGTCGTATAGTTGATCCGCATCACGTATGGAGTGGAGCCAACATTCGCTACCTTGATGATCTCGCGGCGCTTCTTGCTCACGCCCTGGAACAGTTCGGTCTCGGTCTCGGCGACGTTCTCGCCATCGTGGTCGAACGTCACATAGGAAGCGATTTCGGCATCGCCGTCCGACACTTCGACCTCGATCTTCGGGATGCGTCCGCCGAACAGGGTGACATCCAGCTCGTCGAAGACGACCATCGCCACGCCCCGGAAAGCAGGACATGATCCTTCGACGCCTGTGATGCCTTCGACAATCTGTTCGATCTTCGGGTCAGGAAGCTGGTCTGCGCTGCCATCATAGAACCGGATCGGTGCGCCCAGACGTCCTTCCTCTTCAAAGGACACGCCGTCTTCTCCACCTACATATCCCGAACTGTTGTTGCGCGTCACATCATAGGCAAGCTTGTTGTTCACCCAGATACGGAGCATCTTCTCCTTCGGGTGGGAGACAACTGCAGCCAGAGAAACAACATAGGAATACGTCGTCTCCTCCACACTCCCGCTCTTTTTGGATGGTCGATAGTTTCTGGTTGACTTGATTTCACGCACGCCGGAGGACACGACGATCTTCGCGGGGACCCGGCCTGATCCATACACACGAGGGATGACTTCGCCGTACCGGCTGGTCGTCTGATTGTCGATAGCCAGACGCGTTCCTTCTGTCTTGGTAGTCTGGGACTGCCCGATCAGGAAATTCGCCGCAGTAGAGATGGCGAGGGGGATAAGAAACGACACTTAGGATTCCTCTTGTGGAGCCAGCTTGAAATCAGCGACATCCAGAATGTTTCGTTCGTAGAAGAACGGTTTTCCAATCGGCTCCTCCATGACCTTGCCGTGGAGAAGCCGTTCAATTTTTGTATGAACCATGTGCCAGACGCCGTGCTTCAGCGTCAGGATTCCGAGATGGCACGGAGAGCCGCGTTGCTTGAGCGCTACGACACTTCCTTCTTCCCGAAAATTCCGTCCCCTGGACTCAAATATCTGGAAGAAGTTGTTCGCGAAAAAGTTCCCAGTGAACTCCGCCGAATAATTGAGAGGCGGGAGAGGTTGGAGCGCTTCACACGTGTCCGCCACTCGTCCAAGTAGTCCATAGCAATCAACACTGTGATCGGTGCTCCCACGATGACAGTAAGGAGTACCCCGATAAGACCGCGCCAGAGAAACGATCTCACGGCGGACATCAGGAGGCATGGAAGGTGTCAATTTCATCCTGCCCCGGAAGGTCTGGGAAGCCCTGAAAATTCAGGATGTTCTCAAACTTGTCACGGCATGTTTCGCGTAGCTTGTCGCAGCCAGGCTGAATGTAACAGACGTCCCCGATCTCTGGTGTCCGGGCATTTGGGAGCCACGTCTCAATGTCATAGCCGTTCTGCCCTCCGCCGATGGCGGATGTTGTCTTCGCCTCTATCGCTCGGCCTGCATTTTCACCTTGGAGCCATTGGATGACCGCGCCGTCATAGAATCCGGCGTTCGATTTTCCACGCTCGTCGTCATTTACGATAAGCGTGAAGGTTGAAGCGTCAGTGACATCTGCAACCACGCCGACAACACGCCATGCCTGTTCGATGTACAGTTCGGCAGTTCCGTCCGTGACAGTCGATCCAACCACATCCGTGTAGGATGGCTGCGATGCTGCAGTCGTTCCTGCCGTGGTGACGAGGGCGTACCTGCCCGCATAATCCATCTCGGAGGACTCGGTGTCGTCGAGAGACATGATAGAACAGATGACGTCGGCGGTGCCTGCATCCGTGCTCGGTCCGCCATCCTGCGCCTGATTCAATTCGACTCTGATCTTGGTGGCTGTCGCGGGGATATCCGTCGTGATCGCACGGATACGGAACCAGTCCAGATTCTCTTCACCCGGCGTGGGATTGTATGGGTTGTCCTCAGACAGGACGAGGCCGGTGTCCACAATAGGCGTTCCGACTTCATTGTCGTCGGCATCGATGTAGACGACCTTGACCTGTCTGCGGTCGAACTCGCTATGGTAAATCCATGCCGAGAAGAAGCACCATACCCGGTTGTCCGTAATATCGTCTTCCGTTACGACCCCGCTTGTGAGATCGAATTCCTGGTGCAGGTCGGTCCCGTACAGGTTCTGTCGGAGGAACCGGTCCACATGATCCGGAAGCAGGTCGTCTTCAGGCTGGTCAGCGGCTTCGATGTAGAATTGTCCACCTCCGGAAGTCCAGCCTGTGGGAGCTTCTTCGTTGATAAACTGGGTGCCAATAGGTTCAGCAGTGAAGTCTCCGTTGACGACAACCTGATCTCCGCCCCGGAACTTCTCGGTCTTGATACGAACGCCTACCCTGTCTCCCACCTTGTAGGCCGTGCTTCGTTCGATATCGTCGAGGACAATCGGCAACCTGCACATTCCGTCTCCCAGATCGGCATCGCAGGTCGGTGAGACGAAGCGCTCAATCGAAGCATTCAGGTGCTCCTTCAGCCCGAAGAAGGTGGCCGTGAAGCCTTTTGCATTCGTCAGGGGCTGGATTTCGCCAAACCGCCCGGTGCGGAGAATGATCTTTCCGAACCCATCCGGGTCCTTGTAGTTGACCGCGAACAGTTCGACCTCTGCCCAGTCGAACTTTCCGTTCTCAAGGTCCTGCTGGACGAACAGATCGGAATTCAGCAGGGCGTAGACTTCAAGGTTGTCGGACTCCATGTCCGATCCGGCAGCGACTGCGGACCGGTCGTAGCTATCTGAAGCGGAATACGTGTCTCCGTCGAAAACGATGTCCACGGTATTGTCCGTCAGGAAGAATTCTTCTCCATCGGTCCGTGTGATCTTCCAGCATGTTGCAAGGGACGTCGTCGTGCCGTCCAGATGCTCACGCATGGCTGTGCTGATCGACTTCACCTCACTCCTCCTCTTCTTCGCGGTAGACTTCGATGATGGGAATGGAGTTGATCGAGTTCTGGTCGAAGGCATCCATAGAAATATCGAGTTCGTCGATGTCGAATCTGACAGGGACATCGAATTCGATGTAATCCAGGCTGATGACCGTGCCTTGTGTGTACGGCTGATTGAGTGTGATCTCGCCGGTTGTCCAGTCCACTGAGTAATGGGACGCCTGCATGATCACATTGTTATGCCGGAGATTGACGAGACTGCCTTCCACCGGTTTCGAGATGATCCTGTCATAGGGGTCCCCTGCTCCGTCTTCATACCGCTTGAACAGCTGGAAGACTTCTCCGGCAGTGTAGTCGTTCTCGACCACATGGACATTCTGATCCTCGATCTGATAGTCAAGCCAGTCTTTGAATCGCCACGAGTAAGCCCGCCCTCTGCGGGCGTAGAAGAACTTGATGACATTGTGCATGTCATTGGTGTCCCGGATTCCGTATTTCAGATCATATGTGGCACGAGCGCGTTCCCACTCCTGGTTACGCTGCTCGTTGCCGGTGCCTGATGTGGCGACGGATGTCTTGAAGCCTGGACCGCCTAGCGATCCGTAACTGATCTCGACATCGAGTCGTTTGTTGTGAAAAGCCATCCTTTCTCAAGTCTCGTGTTTCTTTTTGTTTACATTTTATTGTGCGTCAAAGCAAACAGGTCTTGGCAGATCAAGCAACTGATCTGAGAGACCGGGCGGCACGTGACTTCAATTGATGCTCCGAACGACGGAACTCATTCGGGTCCTTCGCCTGAATGTTGAACACCACAGACTGCTGTGTCGTGTTCCCGCCCTTGGCCTCGCCGCCACGCATCTGGACCGGTACATAACGCCCACGGGAAAGCGGGATGACGGCCTCATCGTCGTGCAGGATCGCAGGATGCTCTCCGGACGAGATGTTTGGCGTACCGACTGCGAGGCGTGGCGCGCTGTTGAAGGCAGACATAGGTGCCATACCGTGAGCCACGGCGGAGCCTGTGATGCCTCCTTCCTCGAAGAAACCTGAAAGAAGGCTTCCGATCTGTCCGCCGATGCCAGGCATTCCGAACATGGCCCCAATACCGGTTCCGGCAGCGCTCAGGATACCGCTGGTTGCGTCACCACCGCCGCCGCCTCCCATGAGACCGCCCAGCATGCCCCCGATGCCGCCACCGCCGCCTCCCATGAGACCGCCCAGCATGCCCCCGATGCCTCCACCGCCGCCTCCCATGAGACCACCTAGCATGCCGCCAGCTCCTCCGGCTCCGCCGCCGAGAAGGTCTCCGAAGATGCCTCCATTATTGAAGAGGTCAGAAAGACCACCAGCAGCTCCTGTGCCGGAATCTCCGTTCAGTGTGTCTCTGATCTGCTCAAGGACCGTGACGATGGCGTAGTCGCCTTTGGACAGCTCATCCTTCTTGATCTCGCTGTAGCCGGACTGGAACGAGGACAGGAAGTTTCCTTCCTTGCCATCGAACAGCGACATCGCACCTTTCTTCAGACCACCGATCAAGCCTCCCTTGTTGCCAAGGCCGACTTCATTCATGATGTCCTTGGTGACAAGCTCTCCAGCGCCTTGCGCGGCTTCGTCCCGGATCGCCGTCAGGAAATCCGTCATCTCGAAGTCGCCGGTCGCGAACAGTTTTGCAAAGGACCCTGCCAGCTCGTCGCCGACCGTCGTGGACAGATCGCTCATCACTTCAGAGAGCGTGCGGGCTTCGTCGATCCACTGGCGGAAGCCGGTCGGATTGTCCATCTTGTCTTGCAGGATGACCATCTCGGATACGTTCCGGATCAGATCAGATGTGATATCCACGCCTGCCTCTTCCAGCGTGTTGATCTCATCTCTGATAGCTGCGTAGCGGCGCGCTGACGTCTCGTCCATGCCGGAGGTGGCCCGACTTTCAGCAAACCGGCGCTGCATCGCTCCAACAGGGTCCGTGGCATCACGGCTCTGCTTCTTCAGGCGTTCCAGCATGCGGTCGCGCTCTGGTCCGGCAGGGACGGCGTCGAGAACTGCCTGACGGTCGAGACCGTAGTCCCGGCGTGCAGCGGCGAGCGGGTTCAGATTGTCGCGGATAGACGAGAAGCGTTCGAGGCTTGCTTCAAGGCGCATCTTCTCGCGAAGCTCCTTGTTCTCGTCAGCCTGCGCCTCAGCATTCTCATGACGTAGCTTCGCCATGAATTCGTAGTATTCCTTGATGCCCGGAGCAGCGTCCATCGTCTGCCTGGTCAAGGCAATGTTACGCTCGGTCTCGCTGATGAGTCCTTTGACAGGATCGATCTGAGCTTCGTACTCGGTCCGCAGGTTCTGCTGAGCCTGTGCCAGTTCCTTGTCGGTGATCAGCTTCTTCTTGTGAGCTTCGAGGAGCATCTTCTCGGAAGCGGCAAGTTCAGTTACGGCAGTCTTCATTGGAAGCATGCGTTCAATGAGCTTGTTGATGTTGGCAAGCCGTTTTGCCGCTGCTTTATCGTCGTCTTTACCTTTCGACGGATCATAATCGTCCGTGAACAGTTTCAGGTTCGCCTTGCGAGGGTCAATCGTTTTGGCCTCCTCGCCGCCGAGCGTTCCGCGAAGAGAATTCTTTGCCCGATTTTCCTTGATCTGCCGTGTGATGATGCCGTCACGGGAGAAGATGTCAGACTGACGCCCGAAGAAATTCTGGTCGATGGCAGCATTGTTTGAACGGTACTGCATGACGTCGGCACGCAGCTCTTCATCGCTCTTCAGTCCGATGGCATTTGCGATCCCGGACCCACTCAATTTGACATTCTCGCCGAGCTTGCTCCAACCTCGATCAACCTTGTTGAGCATGTTGTCCCAATGGTTAAAGAACTGGTCGATAGCCCAGATCATGTTCTCGATCATTGAGCCGAAGTCGAGTTCGATATCTCCCCAGATACCACCAAGATACTTGTTGTAGGTGTCGAACGCGCCCATGACAAAGTTGAGGCCAGTCGTGACTCCTTTCACGATCAGGTCCCAGACAGCCTTTACGGTTTCACCGACCGTGACCATCTCGTCTCCGAGCATGTATGTCGCGTCCCGGTTCTTGTACAGGATGGCAGCAAGCGCCGCACCGGCAGCGAGGATCGCCACGAATGGGATAGACAGCATCGCCAGGCGCAAGGCCTTGGAAGCGCCTGTGGCAGCCCCCAGTGCTTTCGTTGCACCCCAGATGTTCTTCGCCATGATCGCGAAGTTCGTTCCAGACTGGATGATGCTGGCTCCGAGATTGACTGACTTGTAGGCGACGGCAGCGATCAGGATGGCCTTCAGGCTCTCCTTGACCTTGTCCATGTTCTCGATGGTCCACACAGCAGCGTCGCCGATGCCACGCACAGCACGACCGAGGCCTTCACCCAGAGTGATGGCGAACTGGCGGAACTGGTCGGTCTGCATCGCAACAGTCAGCTTGTCGAAGGCGATCCCCAGCTCATAGAGGAACCCGGAATCTGCGACTGTCTTCTTGAAGAATGTCCACTGGTTGCGGAGACGGTTCAGAGCAACATCCGGACGCTTCAGAGCTTCGCCCAGTTCATCGCCATACGTCTCGTCCAGAACCTGTGCGAAGCGCTGCATGGCTTCGATGGAGCTGATGTTACCTTTCTTCAGCTCTTCGTTCAGTTTGCGTTGAGCGGCTTCCATGCCCTCGGTTGCAACAATGTTCGGATACAACGCTTTCGCCATCGCCTGAAAAGCGCCGGGCAGACGTTCAGCCAGCTGACGGCGAAGTTCTTCCGAACTCAGGACGCCTTTCGAGATGATCTGCTCAATCGCGAGGAAGGCCAGTTCGGAGTCTTCAGCGTTCGCGCCGAGAACCGTCAAGGCTCCGGAAACGGATTCGAAGATGTCACGGGCTTCGCCGACCGTCAGACCGGATTGACCGGCAGCAGCAACAAACTTGGAATAGCGTGGCAGGACAGTGTCAATGGCACCGCCCGTCCGCTGGATCATGGCGATGGCTTCTGCCATCTCTTGTGTCGCTTCTTCCTGAGAGGAGGTGACAACCCGGAAGGCTGCGTCGGCCTTCAGGTACATGACAGACGTGTCGAAGACGCTCTTGGCGAATGTGCCGAGAGACAGGGCTCCGATCATGGTACGGAACAAGCTGCCTGCGTGGTAGGAAAGCGAGAACGCGTTCTCAAGCCCGCGCAGTGCGCCGGTCATCCCATGGATGTTTCGTGTGGTCCGGCTGAAGGGGATACCCGTCATGCTCTTGCGCATCATTCCGAATGCCCGCGAGCTGCGTGTGGCAGCTGTGGCGATCCGGTCGAGGCCTGCAGCCATGGGGCCGAAGTCCTTGCGGAGCTGGACTGTGTTCAGGAAGGTGACAAACTGCTTGAAGCGTTCGATCTGGGAGGCAGTCGGCGGGCGGAAGGCACGCATCGAGTTGCCGAGGCCCATCAGGCCTGCAGCCAGACCATTAGGCACACGGGCTCGCTGGATGCGGTCGAGGAACCGATCCATGTTGTCTACACGAGCTGAGGTAGGCGGACGGAAGTCCCGAAGCGCTGCGCTGATGGCAGTCAGCTTGTACAAGTCGTTCGAGATGCGAACGGCTTTGAGCATCTGGAAGAAGAGTCCGAGCTTTTCCAGGTTCTGGGGCTTGATCCGCGTCATGCTGGAGATCGCTGTCTTCAGCGTCTTCATATGTGATGCGGCGTTGCCGATGCTTTCGAGCGACTTGACGGCCTGTGCGATCTGCTGGATCACGGAGGCCCCCTTCCCTCCGTTCGCACGGGCAATGTTTGCCACTGCCTTGGAGAGATTGTTCAGGCGAGTGATGGCAGCCTGGCTGGGACCCTTGAAGGCACTTATTTCCCTCAGCATGGCCACATAGTTGGACATGCCTCTGGAGGAGAACTTCACACGGGAGAGCTTGGATACCTCGCTCACCATCTTGGAGAAGTTGGCACCGGAGATAGCAGACTTCAGGCGCTCGAAGTCTTTCGTCGTAGCGTCAATGCTCGCTCTGGAGTTCGTCCGGATCGATTTGACCGCCTTAACAAATTGACGCGCGCCAGCCTCTGCTGAACGCGCGTCAATGGAGTATTTCAAAGTGCGGTCGGTCACCGGCTAGTACCTCGTGGGCGGTCTCCTTGGATTGGAATCGCGCTTGTTCTTCGCGTCCTGCGCCCGACGCTCCTCGTCCCGGTGCTCCAGCATCACGTCATCAAGGACGCCGATGAAGCAGGCGAGGTCTTCACGATCTTCTTCCTCATGGATGCGGAACAGATCGGCATAAGCTTTGATTTCTGAAGGGGGGATCGCGGAGATCGAGGAAAAGCTCGGTGGCCGTCTTCGATCAAGATAGACAAACGCTTCCCAAATCCATCTCAGGTGCGGGAAGAGTGTGGGCTCGTCTCGGAGGGAGGGAAGTTCTTTCCCCTGCTCCTCCGCGATCTTCTTGAGCCATCCGGACTTTCTTGCGGTAGGCTTCAGGGACCACCGCAAGAAGTCGGTTAGTTTTTTGCTGACTCCTCGTCAGACTGTGCCTTGAACACTTCGCGTTCCATGGCGGCACTCGCCACGGCATTCCGGAAGTCTGGTAGATCAGTCAGAACCTGGACCTTCGCTTCGGTCGTGTTCGGAAGGATATTGCCTTCTCGGTCGGTGACGCCTTCCCAATCAACGATGACAGCTTCAGCGATCAGTCGGATCGTGATCTTCTCGGCGATATCGTCAGGGAGCGACTGACCGCCACGGACAAGACCGGCATACGGCTTCTGGAGACGCTGCTGGACCATCTGTACAGGCTTCGACTGGAAGCGGCGTACCTTGACGCGGGTGCCTTCGCCGAAGGGAATCCATACGCCGTCAGTTTCGGCAGCGAGGTCGGTGGAAAAAGTTTCGTAAAGAGACATGTCGGGTTTCTCTCAAGTTGTGAATGGCGAGGGGTTCGGCCCGACTCCTCGCCCCTCGCCTGCCACGTGGCATTGGGGATGTTCCGTTACGGAGTCGGGTATTTTGTGCTCCAGCCTGTATCGTGTCTTACGTCCACTGAGTGGGTATAGCCGTGCAGGGAGGCTGGAGGGACTGACCACGGTCGCATGCTGAGCAGAGGCGGGTCCGTGGTGTACTTCGAGAGCCTGTCCGTAGTTTCCCAGAGGGACAGGCCGTATTGTTAAAGCAGGAAGTCAGACGCCTCGACGGGCGGACTGGGTTCAGCGATCCTTCCTGCTCCGGACCATTAGGAGGCTACCGGGTGCTGGGTTTAGGCTGTCGGTGCAGCCGTCGAAGAGAAGCGGTCACGCTGGAACATGCAGCGGGTCGTTGGATCACGGAAGGCCGTGAATTCCAGCGGCTCAAGCACATCCTGGTCGATGCCTTGCGGAGTGATGTCATCAGACGTGAACTTCACTGCTGGAAGCGTTGTCCAGTAGGTGTTCTTGTCGAGGTCAACATAGTCGAAGGCGAGAGCGACAGTATCGTGATCGATGAAGTGATCATACATGACGCCGTCTTCGAAGTAGGCCGTGACAGAACCAGTCAGGTTGAACCGACCCGTGCCGATGCCGCGTGCGTACTTGGAGCCTACAGCATTCTGTGCACGAAGGTTGGCTTCGCCCGTCAGGGAGATCGACTGGACCGCCGTTGCCAGTTCGACGCCACCTTTGTAGATGGAGCCGACATTGGTCGTGGCGTTGATGACTTCAGTCGTGGTTGCTTCCAGAGTGTCGTATGGAGCTGCGCCGAGAACCGTTTCGGTCTTGCGCTGGCTTTCGCGTCCGAGGAATGTGAAGGAGCCCGTAACGATAGCGCCGGAAGACACTTCTTCGTTGAAGCCGCCTACACGCAAGCCGTTCCGGACAAAGATTTGGCCGATGTCGGTGTAGTTCTCTTCCACGGAGAAGCTTTGTGGCGTGATGTCTTCGATGTCACCAGGGTTGCGGAGCATGGAGCCCTTGATGGTGACAGAAGCGCTGGAGGCTACCGTGCCGACAGCTTCGGCGACCGTGATGACATCATCCGTCAGAGCCGTGATCGTGAAGAAGCCGCGCGTGGTTGCGTCGCCGCCAGAGAAGTCGGTCGTCGCGATGACGGTTCCTGCTTCATCTTCAGCGAGTGCACCGCCTGTGGAGTTCAGATTGTTGATCGTGACAGTGTCGGTGGCGTCGGAGACAGCCTTGACGTTCACGAGGCCAGCAGCATAGTCGGCCTGGATTACAGCAGCCAGATTGTCTGCAGCGCCTGCGACGTTGGCAGGAGTTCCAACATCGACAGATGTGTCAGGAACCGTGCCACCAAACTGGTAGGTGCGGGTATTCGTGCCATCAGAGACAGTGACGATGTCGCCAGCTGCGGGTACGCCGGAGAAGGCAAATGTGCCTTCTTCGAAGCCGATCCCTTCAACAAAGATTTTCTGACCGACAGCCAGTTGGCCTGCTGCGATGGCAGAGGCGAATTCGTCATTGCTGTTGGAGTCGAACGTCTGATTGCCGCCCGTACCAGCCCGGATGTTCGCGCTGTTCAGGACGATAACGTCGTTCGCATCCATGACGCGGGTATAGCGGGATGCGGCCTCAGCCACGAATGGCGTGCCGGACACGGTGATGACCGTATTGCCGGACGTGAACGCAACCGAGGAAATCTCGGCGTAGGCGTTGTTGGCAGGGTTCTTGAAGCCTTCGGTCTTGATGCGGCGACCTGCAGTGAGGTAGTCCGTATAGTCACGACCGGAGATAGTGATGGCGCTGCTGGAAGTGATCGAGACCGTCTCGCCTTCCCAGCGATCAAAGCTCATTGGACGCGTCCATGCACCCAGCACAAAGGCTTCCATGAGTTCATCATGAGAGCCTGCGGAAAATTCAGTGGAAATGTCGCCACCGGTCCCGGCCTGAACCTCGATAACGCTCGAAACCATACGGTCAGCGCGAAGTTCGTCAGATACGGCAGTCTCTTTCGAGGCCGTCAGGCTGGCGGAAGTGAGGCGAAGTTCGCGCGTCGATCCAGAGGCTGGAGTCGTACCCCAGACAACCTCTTTGATGATGCGCGCGATATAGCGGTTGCTGTCAGCAAACATTCAGTAGACTCCTTGGAGTGTGCGGCCTATGACCGACACCCCCGGTGTCTGTCTTCCTTTTCTTTTCGAGAAACGAGAGAAGCCACTCCAATGCATTTGGATGGCTATGATGGGTGCACCATACATCAAAAGACCCGGAATGTCAAGTTTTCCGGGCCTTTGGCATAAATGGAATTACTGTTCAGGCAGCCTGGGTTCGGACGATCTTCTTGAGAGAGAACGGGATCGATCCGATCACGACATATTTTCCGTTAAGATACTCGTCCGTATCGAGACCGGCCTGCCGGAAAGTGAGCGTTTCGTCCGGTCCGATCTTGTGCTGGGTCTCGTTCAGGGAGTTCAAGGCGTCCTCGCAGACGGTCTCGGCTGTACCGGCTCCAGTGTCTTCGGGAACCACAATGTTCAGTTGCAGGATGCCGACCTGTTCGCGGTATGCATTCGATCCGATTGAGGTCCGTGTGGTGCCTCCCCGGACCCAGAAGAATTCGGCGTACATGGCATCGTCAGGTCCTGAGAAAGGCGCGTTCGGGAACTTGACTGGGACGTCGGGATAGTTCGTGGCGAACCATTCGAAGACGAGTTGTTGTGCTTTGCCCTTGGCGGAAGTCTGTGACATTAGAGAAGCCCCTCTGCTTTCATGCGTGCCTCTACTTCGAGCGAGGACACACGGAATACACCCTTCGGAGCACGTGCTTTCAGACCATCACGAGGTGGCAAGCCAAACTCGATCCGACGCATGTGTGGCGCATTGTTGACCAGGATGAATTCCTGAAACGGGTTGGAGAAGTTGAGCTGGTTGAAGCTCGCATCGGCAACTGCCTGATTTTCCGGCCTGCGTGGTTCCGATCCGACGCGCATGCTGTTGGTCGGTCCGGGGTCTTTTGATCCGCCAGCTGCGCTCACGACACCTACTGCCGGTGCTCCGGTGCTCCACTGCATGTTTGCCAAGGCCGTCCCCTTCCAGACCGGTATCTTCGACGTGGACAGGCGGTGCATCAGCGTCGCTGCGCGTTCGACTCGCCGAGTCATGTCACGCTTGATGTCGTTCATTATAGAGAGATCGTCGTCTCGAAGGAAGGAGCTGGCATTCGTCTTGAGCATCAGGCCTTTGTCATATGCAGAATCCAGACCGACTTGCCCGGCACGGAGAGTATCTTCTTAACGTTCCACCGTGTCCCGTCCTGGTAGACGATAACGTCCTCCTCTTCTGGCGTGACCGTCAGCTGAGGGGCGTGGATGATGAATCTGGCATCGGTCTTCAGGTCCACGTCGCCATTCAGCTCGGTCGCGGTGAAGCGCGTCTCGATAACCTGTTCGATGGGGTAGCTGTCAGGTGTTCCCGGCGTCACGGTCCCAGTGGATGGATCGTACTCGGAATCCGGGTATCGCAGGAGTTCGCAGTCCTGCTCAGCGAGGTCGCCGATGGTCTTGAACCCGACACCGATGAGATCGGAAACGAGACTGCGCATCAGGACCTCCTGATCTTGGCGAAGGACGGCTTGTCCGTCTGGGTCTGTCCGTACTGGCGGAGCAGGCGCTGGACCGTGGCAGGAAGGCTGTTGATCTGTCCGTCCGTGAACTTCAGGCGGATGACGTCCACCTCGATCTCTTCGAGTCCTTGTGTGGCGTTCGGGTCACGCGATGGGCCAGATGCAAGCGTGCGTGCCAGTTCAATCGTGGCCTGCCGGACGGCTGTCGGAATCTCATCGACCTCGACAGGTGTTCCGTCCGGATGTTTGAGACAGGAGCGAGGAAAGGACAGCGCGCTTTCATCTGCCGTCTTCTCTCCCTTGAACACGACCTTCTGGTCGATCTCGCGGGTTGCCATGGCCAGAAGCTTCTCCTTGACGGAGTCATCCAGCGCAGGCCATGTCTGCTCGTGAATATCGATCTCCAGATAGGTGTCCGCCTCCTCTACGGAAACGTAGCTGTTGGAGTCCGTGTATCCGGTTCCGTCTTCGACTTTAAACGTGAATGCCATCTGCTGTTTTCTCGAATGCCATTACCCACTCGCGGGCGTGATGTGATCTCTCCACATCGGCGGAGGAGAAGGTTACGATTTCGGCGTCAAGGTCGAACCTCGTCACCATGTTGACGACCGTCATCAGGCCGCTGTCCGGGATATCGGACTGATAGGGATCGCCGTTGATCAGATACTGGCACTCCTCACCCTGCCGGGTCAGAAGGAGCTTGAAGTCTTCGAGGCACAGGTTCTGCGCCTCATCGACGATCACGATGGCGTCCTTGAAAGTGCGGCCTCGCATGAACGCAAACGGGACGACCTCTATGGTCTTGTCCCGCATATGCTTGTCTACCTCTGCCTTGCCGACCTCTTCGACCATGGCTTCGACGAGTGGCACCATCCATGGCTTCATCTTGGATTCCTCTCCACCTGGAAGGAACCCCATCTGATGCCGTCTGGGTGTGATCGTGGCACGGGCAATATAAATCTTGCCGACATCGCCATCCTTCAGCTTTCGAGCTGCCCGGCGAGCTGCGAGATATGTCTTTCCGACCCCTGCGGGTCCGATGCCGAAGACCTGGGTCGAGGTCTCCATGGCATCGAGATAATCCTGCTGGCTTTCTGTCCGGGGCTTTACGGGCTTCGGTGTTCTTGCCAGCTGCTTGGTCTTCTTGGCTTCCTTACGGGCTTTGCGGTTTTCGGCTTTCGTCGAAACGCCTTCTTCAAAGAACTCCGTACTCAATTCCCACCTGTCAGGTGGTCATCACCTTTCAGGATTATGCGGTGTTGCTCGCAACCAACTTCACAGTGCATGGATCGTTTCTTTTGGCCTCTCTGAGTGCGCCTGCCTGAAGCAGAAGCTCCGACAGGGCGGTGGTGAAATCTTCAACCTCTTCGAGCGTCGTCAGACTGTGGGCCTGTGTCGCCGCCTTTGCTGCCCCGATCATCAGACGTTCTTCGAGATCGGCTGCTCTATTGGTGTTAGGCATCTTCTATTCCTCATCTTCCCAATTACCTTGGAGACCGTTTTCACCTGAAAAGGGAAAAACGCAAAGGACAAGAATATTCCTTTTGTGTACTAGTTAACCGCCCCACACACACGTGGTTAAGAAGGCGAAAACACCTAATGCTGCAATTCCAACGAATGCGCTAACCTTTTGGAAACCACTGGCCGACTTATCGTCTTTGCTGTCCGCTTCCGCTTCCATTTTGATCTCCATTTTGTCAACGCGTTCTTTGAGTTCTGTCTGGGCTTTCTCAAGGTCCTTGAGAGACTCACTGATGTGCTCCACAGCTTCGGCCCCTTCTCGGAAGGGAGCCAGATGCTCGAACGCCTCCTGGATGGCGGCGTCCATTGCGTTCAGTGTGTTTTGAATGACCTTTGCAAATGCAGCGAATTCGGTACGGGAGATGTACGTGTTGCCTTGGTCAGTTCCTTTCGTCATTGGGGGCTCGCATCACCCAACGCATGTCGGGCTTGATTAGAATTTCAGCTCCGACTTCGCCTGGCGACAGGCTGTCTTTTCGGGGCATATCTGCCACGACGAAACCCCCGGTCGCGCCCATGTCTTTGAGGGGAAGCTCTCCTTCCCGTGTAAATTCGATCTCCAGCGGCCATTCGATCTGGAATAGCGTCCGCTGTTCTCCTGTCTCAGGATTTGTGATCTCCTTGATGCAGAAGATCGGCTCGCCTTCATGGACGACATTGATCTCCCGTCCGGAATACTCGATGGCGGTCAGCTCATTGGAAAACTCTGCATCTGCCTCGTACCTGTCAGAGGAAATGCCATACCGATCCGCGTAGGCCCGGTTGGTTCTCACGACGAAGCCGGAAGAGACCTTGATCCAGGCTGGCATCGGCAAGCGCTCGAAGAAGGCAAACAGATGTGAGTCCGCGCCCCCACGTGTCTGATACGAGTCGGCGAGATCATTCATCTCTTTAAGGAGTACACGCAGGCGTGGCTCCTGAACTGGACTGGATGTCATGTGCAAAGCCGCTGAGCGGCGGTGATACCAAGAAAGATATCAGAGAACAAATTTGATATCGTCTAAGCTACCATATTCCGTCCCGTTTGTCAAATACTATGCGGGTTCGGTCGCATGAGCATTTACCGGAACTATTTCGATGATTGCCCATGTCTGTTTGCCTTCCGGACGGATCAATCTACAGTGTGCGACATATTCCTTTCCGCCTCGCTCGAAAAAGTGCGCGCCTTCCGGATCGAGATAGTGAAAGACGTTTCGGAGAGGTCCTATGTCAAGCTTGCGTTGCTCCTTGCCCAGACCACTCAGGATCAGGCCTTCATCGGTGATCATGAGCTTCCGGACGCCCATGGAGAAGGCCTTGATGTTCAGCTCGTGGTCAATCGCAAATTCGATCCCCGGATTGTTCTTGATCCTGCCGACAAGTCTGGCCTGTTCCATTACCGCTGGGTAGCTGTAGTTCGGCATGATCTGCATCATCTGCTCTTCATGGGCCGGAGTGGGTGTGGCCTCCCCTCTGAGCCAGCGCTGTGCTGTCTTCTCCTCGACCTCCATCAGCTCCGAGAACTGGGAGGCGGTCAGACCGAGGTCACGGCAGATGCGTCGGGCCAGTCCGCATCTCAAGGTGCGGTGATCACCTGACAAGGGTCTGATCTTTCTCGGCTTCCGCTTGATCATCTAGTAGGCATCCTGAATGATCTCCTTCAATTCGGTGTGTCGGTCGTCCACTGTGAACGTGTATGTTATTCCCTGACGGCCCTCTATTTCGAGACCTATCGGGACGATCCTCATCGAATAGACGAGGCCGCGATAGCGGATGCCGTGGAGGAAGGCCTGACTGCACTGGCCGGAGAACATGCCCCGGCGCAGGAAATTCCAGAAGAAAGTCTCGATCTCCGGCAGCGGATTGATGTCGCGCATATTGCGCCCGATACAGTCACCCGGCGTGAGATCGAAGGAAGCTGCAGCGCTCCGGGACATGGCACGGACTGTCAGGTTCGTGTCCAGATACGCGCTATTCAAAGGCGATCCGTTTGTGGCACGTATTACTGCCTGCCTGTTGGCTCGTTCCAGGATCGGCATGATGAGGTCGAGAACCCTCTGTCGTTGCCTTTCCGGTATTCCATTCTTCTCCCATTTTGACAGCACCGATTGAGTACAACCAAGACGCGCGCAAGTCTCCCCTTGTGTTAACCTCGCTTCGTGGCGGTACAGGCTTAATAGTGAGCCCGTTTGCATCTAATCTCCTTAAAGGATTCTTGTTTGTCAGTTCTTTTTCTTACTTGGTCCTACTGAATTGCTCCGATGTATGCAACCATATTCTTACATGCAAAAAGCCCCACCATGTTGGGTGGGGCTTTCAATATAGTTAAATGTTGGACCTAACTATCAGATTCTGTTTGGAAATCCTGTTCAATTTCATCGAAAGTTTCCGCAGCTTGATCGACAGTGGAAGACCTTTTCCGAGACTTCGAGGTCTTCTTTGGCTCTTCCTGGTCCTCGTCTTTTGGAGGATCGACGAGTTCCGGCTTGGATCGCGTCCACCCTTTCTGGAGAACAAGGTAGGGGATGCGGGAGGCAGGAACCTCGAACATCTCGCCTTCGGGAGAATACACTTTTTCGTGAAAGGCCATGGTCGCTACTACTCGGAAGCCTTCTTCTCGGCGGCGGCGATCTTCTTCGCGAGGCTGTTCTCGGTCGCGTTGCCTGTGACCTTGATGCCGAGTGATTCAGCCTTTGCCTTCAGCGCGTCGAATTCGCTCTCTGTGCTTTCGGAGTCGGGATCAGACTCAGAAACGGGATCGGTGTCATCCTCGTCCTCGTCTTCATCCTCATTGTCGTCTTCGTTGACCTTGTCAGCGAGGGGATCGACATTCTTCTCCTTCGGGATCGGCGCTGGATCGACCGGGGAGAGGACTTTGCCGGGCTGCCAAGCGTATCCACAGTGCCGCGTCAGATCGACTGCGTTCGCGCGGAGGTGCTTCTCAGGCTTGCCCTCTGGGTTGTAAATGGTGACTATTCTTTGTGCCATGTCGGTTGTCTCTTGTTCGTCGGGGAGATGGTTGGAGGGAAAGAGGCCGGGGAACTCTAGGCTCCCCGGCTTCTGGACAGTGGCAGGGTGGGTTTCCCTGCTACGTGCTTAGACGAGCCAAGCAGCGTATTTCAGGGCCGGACCGGTGCCGCCCACGTCGGCAGCAATGCGTAGGGCGTTGCCGTCAGCGTCGGCTGCAGTGATCTGCTTGTCCGTCAGTTTGCGGGTGTATTCACCAGCGCCCGTGACAGTGACAGATTCGATGACCGTGCCGTCTTCAGCCTCGATGTTCAGGACATAGGTCTCGTCGGCGTTTGGCGTTGGAGCGTCATCAACAACGATAACAACCGTGTATTCCTGAGCGCCGAGCGCGTCCTTGTAGCCGCCATTGTGCTTTACGAGACGGTCGAGAGCGACGTCAGCAGAGTCAGCATCAGCTTCAACAGCGGTTGCCATGTCGGCAATGGTGCGGAAGGCCGTTGCTTCGTCATAAATGTAGCGAAGTGTGGAGTTCATTTCAGATATCCTCTGGGATTGGAAAGAAGTTGAGGGGAGGAGTTACCCTCCCCTACGTGGCCTTCAGTTAGCTGACGACGTCAGCGTTCTTGATGCCCCACACGCGAGCCGCACAGCGACCGTGTTGAGCGGCGAAGGAGACGAGCCATTCGAGGCGGGTCCGGTAAACCGGCTTCGCATCGATCTCACCCAGGTCTTCGACATCAAGGATGCCGTTCTGGAGACCCGTGATCATGTTCGGTCCGAAGGACACAACGTAGATCGACGTACCGACAGCGGAACCGCCGTTCGGGTTGGCTTCGTTGAAGCCGATGATCTCGTTGCTTTCATTGTCACGGTCGGTGACAAGGATCGGCAGATCGTTGTAGTAAGCGATGCGCTTGCCGAATTCATCGAGACCCCACACGATGTCACCGCCGATGTTCTTGCGGGCAGCTGTGTTCAGCTTGTTCCGCATTTTCTTCGACATGATTAGGTGCGTTGGGTTGTCCACCTGGTCGATAGCATCGTCCAGAAGTTCGATGGACAGAGCGTCACCACCAGATGTGCTACCGGCTGGGATCAGCTGGTCGCCGACGATACGCTTGCGCAGGCCGTCGAACTCAAGTGGGTTGGCTTCGCTGTCACCGTTGATGATCTTGCCCGTGATCGACAGAGCGATGGACTTGATCTTCAGGGTTTCGTGCGTGGTGCGGACGCGTTCGCCGCGAGTCTTGATGAGTGCCTTATCGACATCCATGTCACCACCGACGATGCGCAGGCGCTCCGTGGAGTTGTTGATGATGCCAGTGGACTCGTCGTAGCCTTGGTTATAGCCACGGAATGCAACGCCAGGCAGTTCGCCTTCGGTCGAATAGGAGAAAGAGTCTCCTGGAATGTCTTCAAACGGCATCACGCGCAGCAGGTCGGACGAAGATGCGAACATCTCGATTACGGCCTCGCGCTTGGTGTCGCCCTCGACGAGCTTTCTGGCTTCAAGAAGGGTCAGCATTATAGTGTTCCTCGTATCGGAATGTTGAGTGCTTTCGAGTTTCAGGGACGGTCTTGTATTGAGGCCCCCGGCCTCGGTTTGGCACTCCGCACCGTCCGGTTACGGATCACCTGAATTCGGCGACAATCGAAAAGGGGGAGATCAGGCCTGTAAGGACCCGACCTCCCCCGGAGACCGATTGTCGTTTTCTTGTTGACCGGCGCGCTTAGCGGCGCGGCTTGGTCGAACCTTTGTTCGCAAGAGCCAGTTTTTCGGTGGCTGACATCTTGTCGTAGGCTTCTTTCGTGAAGCCGAAATACTTCTTGGAAGGATCACCTTCACCGCCGCCGCCGCCTGATGGCTTGGCAAGGATGGTCTTCGTGGACACAAGGTCAGAGACCCATTCCTTCATAGACATCGGCGTTGCGCCGTCCGATCCGTACAGGACCGAGTCGCCTTTGCGTGGAACCAGCTGGTCGTCCTCGTCGAAGGAGAAGACCTTCTGGGCGTCGGACAGGATGTAATCCACAGCTTCCGGGTTTGCGCCTGTTTCCGGGTCCATGGCTGCTTCGATGACAGCCTGTTTCAGGATCAGGTTCTTGAACTTGCCTTCAGCGGCCTGAGCACGCTCTTCGGCTTTCGTCTTGGCTCCCAGGGCAGCTGTCTTCTGGTCTTCCAGTTCGCGCTTCATCCGCTCGGTGCGTTTGGCCACTTCAGCCTCGATGTCACCATTCTCTGACAATTCACCGTCAGCGACCCGCTGGGCCATTGCTTGAAGGTCTGTCATCTGTGTGCGGAATTCATCGTAGTCCGTCCCTTCAGGGATGATGTCCTTGAGCTTCTTCAGCTCATCGACTGCTACGTCGCGTTCCTTGGACACATTGATATTCGTGTCACGGAACTCGTCCAGCTTGGTCTTTGGGACCACGTTGAGTTCGAAACCACCGGCTTCGCTTTCCTTTACGAGGTCACGCAGCTCTTCAGGCCACGCGTCTCGCGTTTCGAGTTTGATAATGGGCATGTTCTCTCCGAGATTCGCCGTAGTGTCGGGATTTGGATTTGTGGGGGATTGAGTTCTGACGCTCCGCGTCCTGTTCTCAATTTGTGGGCTCGTTATACATTAAAAGCTCCCGAATGTCAAGTATTTTACAAGCATTGGCAGAACTTGCCGGGCTGTTTACTTGCTTTTGGGCGGCTTCTTCTTTGACGACTTCTTTATCCGTCGTTTCGGCGGGCTGCGGCGTTGATTGAGCAGATCATCGTCGTCAAGGAGCCCGTAGATCGGGGACTCCTCGGTCAGTTCGTCGATACGGCGGGAAAAATCGTCTTTCATTACTCCGTCTGGGGAGGTCTTCCCTGCTCAGGGTTCTGGGGTGGATTCTCTGCTTGCTGCTTCAGGGCTTCCTTGCGCGCCTGTTCGTCAGCTTCACGATCCTTGTCGTTGTTTTCCTGTGTGACCTTGGCTTGTGAGTTCGGGAATCCGGATACGCGGGCCTGGAAGTCTGGCTGGTTCGGGAAGCTCTCCTGATCGTCGAGGAAGTCCTTGAATTCTTCGAGCGTGATGGAGGTCGGAACGACTTCGGCTTTCACGAGATAGTCGTAGACGACTTCAATCGGGATGATGCCATCGACATACATTGCGTGGATCGCACGGAACTCGCGGGCTCCCACATTCATCAGGAGGAAGTCCCGGTTCAAATGCATGCTGATCTTCTCGTCCGGATAGGCTGCACCGGCATTCCACATCACCCACAGACGCAGGAGACGGGACATCGACCGGTCTACGACATTGGCGATGTTCAGCAGGAGGGAGGCCTCGTTGCCTTCCTTGAGTTTCAGCTCATTATCCGACAGGGAGGCTCCCTTCGATGAGGTCAGGAGACGTCCGCCAAGGGACTCGATCTGCTTTTCCTTCTCGACCAGGGAGTTCTCAAGCGATCCGAGGCCGCGGCCGTGGAATTCGATCACACCGGGCTTCTCGTCCGTGGGGCCTACCTGCCAGACCACATTCGGTCCGATGACGTATTCGTTATTGTCCCCAGCGGTTGGGGCGTAATAGATCGGCAGGGCTGTGTGATAGCGTCCGTGCTGGAGCTGGGCGTAATCCTTGTAGTGGGCGAGGTTCAGCGTGACGATGTCGCGGAGAGGTGGCTTTTCGACCTCTGGTCCGCCTTCGAAGGGTCCGAAGAACTCGAATGGGATACGGTCGAACGTGCGGCCACGGTTCATCGGCGTGACGACAGTCGGCTCGTCTTCCAGTGTGGCATCGCCGTCTTCTTTCCAGAACTTGTACTGGCGATAGACAAACTTGCCGCTGGCCCCCTCCTCCAGTGTGAGGAGACGATAGCTTGTGTAGATTTGCGAGCTGAAGAGCTGGGTGACGTTGGAGCGATCCTGACGGAGTTCACGCAGGAGGACCATCGTCGGAACCTTGCGGCCCTTGATCTTCTCGACATGCCAGTCGAGGATGTCCTCCGACAGGTAGATGGTCACATAGGGGGAATCCTTGCCATCCGATGTGCGATCCAGAAGTGCCCCTGCTCTGCCGACTTCGAGGATTTCTCCCGTGATCTTCTTTGCAGCATAGGTCGGAGAATTGTCATCATCCGTGAACTTCTCTTCCAGAAGCTTCTTGATGTTCTGATTGACGCCTTCGAGGGCCGGGTCCTTGCGGAAGATACTGCCGAGCAGGCCTTCCTTGGTCCGGGCTGTCATGTTGACGAAAACAGCGCGCGACAGGAAGTCTGCATAGTCTTCTTCGTCGGCAGCGGCCATTTTCGGCAGATACTCCTGCCCGCGTTCCTTGATCGCATCTTCTCCGTGAATACAGTCACGGTTCGACTTCCAGATTTCCTTGTACGCGGCGTATTGCGGGTGCCCGTTGATAGGGTCCCGTGCGACGTCATGAATTCTACGATACTTGGTGCGTGTGGCTGGCATCCTTTCCTGCTCTTGATTGGTATTCCCGATGGGATTTGAACCCATGTTGCCGACGTGAAAGGCCGGTGTCCTGGACCACTAGACGACGGGAACTGGTCTGTGTGGCAGGATTTGAACCTACGACCCCCTGCTCCCAAGGCAGGTGCTCTACGCAGACTGAGCTACACACAGAAAAAGAGACACAACGCTTAGGCGCGTGTGCCTTCATGTTCAGGTGGGGTGCTCGGTCGGAAGTTCATGAATTTGGTCTCAAAGATAATGGCCGTACTCTCCGGCCTGTCACCGCGTCTTCTTGCTATCCGGGTCCAGAAGGGTCCAAGCTCGGTTCCCTTGTTAGCCTCTGGATCGGATGTGCCAGTTGATCCCATGCTGGCACTCATTCGAGGGCGCTGCCGCTTCGCATCCTCTGGGTTTCGGCATGAACGCATTCGCGTCTGCGGTGCCTACGATGTTAGATGAAGTATGGAGCCAGTCTCTCGCTGGGGATCGAACCGGGACACCTTTGCTTACACCTCATGGGTGCGATGTGATTGCTCCCTGTTAATTCGGGGACTTACTCCTGCGACCGCCCTTGTCGGTCCTATGGATGCCTGAGCTAAACCCACCTCTCAGGAACATTCGGGGCTGGTCTCCAATTATCCGCCGATCTTGCCAGACTTGCACTGGCTGCAGGGTTTCCGAGAAATACGCCTCTGGAAGATCGAAGGAGGTCTCACTACGGTTACGGTGATGGTATGGGACCGTTGTGAAGTCTGGATACTTGCACATAAGATCGAGAATGTCAAGTTTTCCTATCATATTGGCAGAGCAGATTTCGGTTTATCGCATGCGATAAAATTCCCTGCTAATCTGTGATCTGATATACGTGTTTACCGAGTAGGGTAATGTGAGTATTTGTTCACTTTGCTCAAAATTTTGTGCGTACAAGGCTCGCACCGGATGCGTCGTGTCCCAGGATGGCACAGGGGGGTCTTTGGGTCCCCTGTCCCAAACCAGGACAGCAGACTGTGTTACCATGGCACAAAGAAAGCCCGCCACAAGGGCGGGCTTACTCATTGGTCTGACTCGGTATGGCTAGAACATATCAGGCGTTGCATCGCATCGCACGGGCAAGCCGTCGCTTATGCGCTCCCATGCTTCGCGGGCTTCCCGCATAGTCTCGGCGTCATGCTCGCAAGCCGCCTTGTAAACATCCGAGTCCGGATTATCTGCTACCCATTTCAGGGCGGGCGACTCGGACTCGTCGCCTTCGAATTCGATCAATTCATCTGCAACCCATTGCGCCAGATTCTCGCCCTGTATCTCGCACAAGGTAGAGTCGCCTAGCTGTATGTGCTGATAGAAAGCCGTGTTTTCCTCATATATCAGCGACTCCGTCACCTCGCTTGTGAGCTGGTCGGCGCTTGTCCAGCGGTCTGCCTGCTGCAAGGCAAACAGGAACAACGTAGACAGATGATTGTGATCGAAATCATCTAGTGAGTCAGGCCAGCGTTCATCCGTATTAGGATAATGTGAGTGAAACCCGTCACGGGAACTATGCCGCTCACTGATCATTTTCTCCCATGCTTCGCGGTTGTGTTCATTGCGGGCAAGTGCCAGCATTGCCGCGAAAGCCTTTGCACTGCCATATACAAAGAGTCGATCAGTCTCGAAATTGTAATAGCGTGGGCTTGTCATGGTCTCAACGCTCATTGAGTCCGCTAATGCATACAGGGCTAGGCTAAACTTTTCATCCTGCCTCATATCCTCGATAGAGTCCGCGCAACGCGCGGGATCAAGGGTTTCTTCTTTGATACACTCGGCAAGGGCATCGAGCCATTGTGCATTCACGGCTTCCCTGTAAACGGCAAAATCGGCGCTATAGTAGGAGTCACAAATCTGCATTTCAGTTGCGCGTATCTTGTCCGGATACTGCAGATTTGAGTCGGACTCGTTGGCGTAATATTCAGAGTCGCGTTCAATCTCCCAATCCAATTGTTGATCGAGTACAGAACAATACCAACCGGGGAAAAGCGGCATTACAAAAACAGTCTTTTCCATGATCAGACTCCCGCAATGCCAAGGCAAGCGCCGAGCAGCACGCCGCATGCGACGATGATTCCGGCAACCGGCATGATATTCATCTTAGGCGACTCAAACGTCACATTGGGGCGCGGAGTCGGCTTGATTGGGCTTGCATGTTCGCCAGACCAGTCTTTTGCAATTTTATAATCTTGGATGTTCATATCGCTTTCCTTTCTTAGCTGCGATGAGTCTTTAATGACACAAGCCGAAAGGGAAAGCAAGCTTTTTATTGCTTTTTATGTTCGTTTTTCTTGTCTTTTGTTTTTCCAGGGAAGGCCCAGGCGATTGCCAGGCGTTTCCAGGGAAGGCC
>SWCD01023777.1_pt1 | contig 88836 bp, 91 predicted proteins | sample 4693011 | NCBI WGS metagenome assembly SWCD01 (sample SAMN10267278, study PRJNA491770) | bioreactor metagenome | isolation source: DHS bioreactor inoculated with marine | place: Japan: Omine Ridge, Nankai Trough | reverse complement strand
TTGATTGAGCGTGCCAATCCGCCTTATGGCTGGGCCGTGCCGGGCGGGTTTGTCGATGTCGGCGAAACCATGGAGCATGCCGCCGTACGCGAGGCGAAGGAGGAAATCAGCCTCGATATCCGGCTGATGGCCTTGCTGGGCATCTATTCCAATCCCAAGCGCGATCCTCGCAATCATACCGTGACGGCCTGTTATGTCGCCGAAGCGCACGGCACGCCCGTGGCGGCGGACGATGCCAAAAACTGCGGGATTTTTACATTCGACAACCTTCCCGCCGAACTGGCTTTCGATCATGCGATGGTGCTGGATGATTACCGTAATTACCGTCTGACCGGCCAGGTCGCGCCGTTGCGGCTATAGGAAGCGGTCGCAAAGCACTGATCGGAACCTTGCGCGGCGGTATTTTTGACCCTCATGAGGTGGGTGATAAGCACTTTAAATTCCGACCGAATGCGGCCTTAATTGCCCCTTAAAATTTGAAACAGCCAAGCTTGTACTGTAACATATTGATAAATAAAATATTTTAAACAAGGAACTACAGACTCCGCTGCGTACGCCTACAACCCTTAGTGGGCGTGGGTTTCACCCAGATTGCAATTATGATTATTTTCTTTGTCCGCTCTTTATTTGTATCTGCTGTGCCGGACTTATTGTCCGTCAGGCAAAACCGCGATATCGCGCAAAACCCTCACCCCGCCGGCGCCCGTATCAAACCTTGGCTGGCAGCCTTATCCACGATGGCAACAGGCAACATCATTCCTATAATTATCGGCGGCACCGGTTATACCCGTAACGCCGGGCTTGCCGCCAACTAACTAATGACAGGTTGGATTACCTGTGGTTTTTTAGCTTCCTTATTTTTCTACAGACGCTTTAAAGCCGCGCCACCGGACGGGTGAGTTTTTGCGCGTCCCCCCTGGCCACCATGGGTTTCGCCAGCGTTTTGCGCCACTACAGTAAAGCCCTTTCCGAACACGATTATCAGTAACCCGCACAAAAGGAACCAAGAGAACAGCAACATGAATTTTCATAGTGTAGAAAAAATTGGCGGCACCTCCATGAGCAATTATGCCGCGGTACGCGACAACATTATTTTCAAACCCACACGAAGCGACCAGCCTTATCAGCGCATCTTTGTTGTTTCGGCCTATGCCGGGGTCACCAACGACCTGCTGGAGCATAAAAAAACAGGGCAACCCGGCGTTTTTTCCTTGTTCGCCAACAATGATGACGATGATGGCTGGCGTCAAGCGCTGCAGACTTTAAGAGTAAAAATGCAAGGCATTAATGCCGCTCTCTTTGAAAACGGCGACCTGCTGGCGCAAGCTGATGCCTTTATCGGCGAACGACTCGATGATGCCGAACGCTGTTTAACGGACCTGCATCGTCTTTGCCAGCATGGCCATTTTGCCCTGGATTCTCACCTGGCTACAGTCCGGGAAATGCTTGCCAGTATCGGCGAAGCGCATAGCGCCTGGAACATGGCGCAGTTGTTAAAATGTGACGGGGTTAATGCTTGTTTCATTGATTTAACGGGTTGGAGATCCACGCGTCATTTTGCTTTGGACGATCATATTCAGTTGGCTTTTGAAGGGCTTGATTTCGATACCCAACTGCCCATCGTCACCGGCTATGCGCACAGTGAGGAGGGTTTGATGTCCAGTTTCGACCGGGGCTACAGCGAAATGACATTCAGCCGGATTGCGGTATTGACCCAGGCCAAGGAAGCCGTCATACACAAGGAGTTTCACCTGAGCAGTGCCGATCCGCGGGTGGTAGGTGAGGAAAACACGGTTCCCATTGGCCGCACTAACTATGATGTCGCGGACCAGTTGGCTAATCTGGGAATGGAGGCGATACACCCCAAGGCTGCCAAGGGGCTTCGCCGGAACAATATTCCTTTGCGCGTCAAAAATACGTTTGAACCGGACCACAGCGGCACATTGATTACCGGTGACTACGTCAGCGATACCCCGTGCGTGGAAATTATCGCAGGTTGCAAAAGCGCTTATGCCCTGGAAATTTTCGATCAGGACATGGCGGGTAATATTGATCGATACGATCGCGAAATCCTGACCGCGATACGCCGCTTCAACGCCAGTATCATTGCCAAGGACATTAATGCCAACACCATTACGCATTATCTGTCCACGAACCTGAAAACGATAGAACGGATTCGACGGGTGCTTGAAGAGGCATTTCCTGACTCGGAAATCGACCAGCAGAAAGTGGCCATCGTTTCGGCAATCGGCAGCGATATGCAAGTGCCTGGCATTCTGGCCAAAACAGTGGGGGCTTTAGCCAGCCACAATATCAGTGTGTTGGCCATGCATCAATCCATGCGCCAAGTCGATATGCAGTTTATTATCAATGTCGATGATTATGAACAGGCGATTAAAAGTCTGCATAGCTGCCTGGTTGAGGTCCATGATCATGGTCGGGCCATTTGTCTTGCCTCATAGCGCCATTGCCGCCGTTGCGGCTATCGGCGGATGGGCGTAACGCACCGGAAAAGGCGCGTTACGCGGCGGCGCGTTAGATCACCATGAAGGGGTTGGGCTTGGGATTGGCCAGTATTTTCAATACCGACCGGATATCGGCTTCCAAGATGTTGAGCGTGGTGTAAAGCTCTTCGTTGTCATATTGTTCGTCGAACCGGAAAGACTCGATCATCGGCAGCAATTCCGCTAATTTTGTCTGTAAATTCTCTCTGTCCACTATTTATCGCTCCAAAAGGTCAGAACGGGTTATTGATCGGTTTAGCAGGCAGGCCGCCTGCTGTAAGAGGTTATCTCCAACAGGCAAAAGTCTACGATAAAGACGGTGTTTGTTGAAAGTCTATTTTTGGCGCGAGGCCGGTAGGGATAGCGTGCGGGAGCGCTTTCTATCGGCAGTCTCCTTTACGGCAGCAAGCGAAAGCATATTTCAAAGCCTTCGCGTCCTCGACACACAGCTACGCTGCTCCTGCGTTGCCTACAGGGATGTAGGTACTTAGCGTGAGCAGGAGCAGTTTTCTACCTACCTCCTGCATAATCCCCATGGATGGGGTGAATGCAGAGAAATGACGGGATCATTTCCTGTTCCTGTAGTCGTTCGTGGTGAAATATTCAGGCGAATCGATTGCTCAGTCTTCAGGACCGTAGCACTTGGCATAATCGGCACAGACATCACAGGACGGCGCGCGGCAAAGGTACAGGCCTTCCGCCTCGCAGAGCTGTTTATACAGGAATTTTTTCCATTTCATGTCCTTGTCGTTTTTGGCGGCCAGCCCGGGAAAATTGTAGCCCAGCATGTCGCTCAACTGGCCGCGGCTCCATAACCCCAAATCCTGCCACAAGTGATCGCTGCCCAGGCACCCGGCCACGATAATGGAAATGATACAGTTGTTTTCAAAGGTGTAGGCCTGACTGTATTGCTTAAGCAGATTGACCAGATCGTCCCGTTCCAGCATGCGGCTGAAATCCGGCCGTATGCCCGAAGGCGCCTGTTCGGGCACGTCGCAACCCGGAAAAAAGTGGCCGACCAGTTCGTTAAACTGCAAGGGCTCAAGGCCCAGATAGTCGGGCAAGGCGCTTGCACCGGCACACCAGCTGGCCACGATGCAGGCCAGCCATTCATGGTTGGGCGTCGCTATCGCTTGCGATTTCAGCCGGGAATACAACCTTTCCCTGTCATCCTGGAGCCGGGGCATGGCAGCCATCATCAATATTCGACCAGAATGTCTTCATCGCGAACGATCATCTGACAGGCCAGACGCCAGGGCGATGGCAGGTCATCGACGATCATCTGCTCCAGCTCTTCCTTGGTGATTTTGCCGGATTGCCTTAATACGGTTTTTTCCTTTTCCGTTAAAGGGCCGCCCATGCGCTCGAGTTTTTTATCGATACTGCTGACTTTAACCAGACAAGTGCCGCATTCGCCGTCTTCGCATTCAAAATTGATCGGAATTTTGTTTTCCCGCGCCAGTTTCAGCACGGTTTGGGTATGGCTGCCAGCGACAGCATAGACGGTTTTGTCCCGGTATTCAGGGCTTGAAAAAGTAACTATGGCCATAACACGTTTCCTTAAAAATTGAGTTGATTATCACGATTTACGGACGGATCCGTTCATACCGGCTTGACGGAGATTTTCCCGCTCAGGACCTGAGCCTGACAAGCCAGGCGGTTATGCTTGCCGGCCATGTTTTCGCGCAGGACCTTGTCCTCCAGCACTGATGGTTCGGTCAGATTGTTCCAGCCGTCGGTGACTTTCATGATGCAGGTGCCGCAATCGCCTTCGCGGCAGCCGTAGGTAATGCCGGAACCGACTTTTTCCGAGATTTCGATAATCCGGGTGCCGGCCGGCGCCGATACGGTGATATTGATGTCTTCAAACGTTATGCTTGCTTTCGCCATGGTGGTATCTCTTTAATGTGGTTAAAAAATTGTAGGGTACGCATCGCGTACCATTGCCAAACCATAAAAGGTACGCGATGCGTACCCTACGCCAGATCAGCCATGTCAATCACTCTGGATTGCCGCACCCCCGTCAGTTCCCGAGCCAATTCCAGACCAAATTCGCGGCAGTTCCGGATTTCTTCCTCGGTCGGAATTAATTTAACGCGCAGCCCCGGAATGGGGACGCGCAACTTGAGGCCACGCAAGCGATCCTCAACCATTTTCACCGCCTCGCCGCTCCAGCCGTAAGACCCGAACACGCCGCCCAGTTTGGTTTTGAGATTGACGACGGCCAGGGACGACAATAAATCCCAAACCGGCTTGACGGCATCGCCGTTGATGGTCGGCGTGCCGAACAACAGGCCGTCCGCGCCCTCGATCAAATCGACGAAAGGGGCTATTTCACCGCCTTCCAGGTCAAACAGGGACACGCGCACGTTGTTGACGGTCATGGCGCCTTCATAGATGGCCTCAGCCATGCGCCGGGTATTGCCGTACGAGCTGATGTAAAAAATCAGCAGGGTTTTGGGGCCTTCGCCGGTTTCGCTTTGCTGGACCGCCCGCGACAGTTCGCGATAGCGATGCACATAGCGTTGCGGTTGATCGCGCAGCAGCGGGCCGTGCGCCGGGGCGATCTGGCTGATGGGCAGCAAGGGCTCGATCAGATCCAGGGCACGGTTTACATGCTCCTTGAACGGCCGCATGATGTGGGCGTAGTAATATTCAAAGGAAAAACGGAAATCGCCGACTTCGTCATTGAACAGGCGCAGGTCGCAAAAGTGGCAGCCGAAGACATCGCCCGAGAACAGGATGCGTTCCTCGGGCAGATAGGTGCATTGCGTATCGGGCCAATGCAGATACGGCGTATGGAAAAATTCAAGCGACCGGTCGCCCAAGGTCACCTGGTCGCCGGTCATCACGGGCGTGAATTCAAATTCGTCCTGCTTCAGCAGGGCCTTGAGCATGGATTGGGCTTTCTGCGAGATATAAAGCTGCGCCTGGGGCGCCCGCCGCATGAGTTCGGGCAAGGCGCCGGTATGGTCGGGCTCCAGATGATTCAGGACGATGACTTTGATTTCGTCATAGCGCGCCACGGTTTCCAGCCGGGCAAAGAAATCCCCGGCAAAATTTTCCTTAACGGTGTCGATAATGGCAACACCTTCGCTGCCCCGCACCGCATAGGCGTTATAGCTGGTGCCATTGGCCGTTTTGAGGATGATGTCGAAGGTACGCAGGGTCGGGTCGAGCGCGCCTATCCAGTGCACCCGCTCCGATAAGGCCACCGCCTGGACCTGTCCATCCTTGATCAGCTGCGGAACTTTGCTCATGGTTGCAACTTGGCTGTTGAGCTTTCGACTGCTTTTCGCCGGCAGCTTTCCAGGTCGCTGTCGATGTTGATCTCGCGCAAGCCGATCCAGCTGTCTATTTTCTGCTGGTCAAAGCCGACCATTCTTTCGTCGCCGACCTGGAGCAGGGGGCGACGAATCAGTAATGGCTCTTCCAGCATCCGCGTCAAGGCCATCTCTTCGCTGATGGCAAGCGGATCAAGCTGGCCATTTTTGATGGCCGGTGCGCTATAGTTAAACCACTGATGCACGGGTTCATTGCCAAAGAAGGCACGCAAGCGTTCCTTCAGCCAGGGCTCGGTCAATAAATTGCACGCAATCACCTGATGGCCTGCCGCCGTCAGCAGTTTCTTCTGCCGGGTATTGTTGATGCAACCGGGTTTTTCGTAGAAATAGACCGTAGCCACGGCTGTCGTCCTGTGTTTAGTGGGCTTGCAGCTCGGCCATCGCTTCGGCCATTTTTTCCGGCGGAATGCCGGTCAGGGATCCGGGCGGATTGATCGCCTCGCCCAGCGAATTGAGTATGGCCCCTTCTATCGGGCAAATGCTGGCGCATTGATAAACCGGATAGTCGCCTTCGCATTCGGTGCATTTTTTGCTGTTGACCCGAAAATGCGGTTTGGCTTCATAGATCGCCTGGCTGGGGCAGACCGGCTCGCAGGCATAGCAGTTAACGCAGGATTCAATAATTTTTACCGCCATATCAGGCTCCTAAGAATCGCGGGGCATGCATGCCTTGCAGGCATGCATGCCTAAATATTCCAATGATCAGGGTGGGAGCAAGAACACTGCCACCCTGTGTTACTGTGCAGCTTTCTCGTTCCCACGCTCCCGCGTACCCTGAAGGGCATAAATGGGAACGCATACCGGGCTTACATACGACGTGCCGCTCTCAAAACCCGGTATCGGTTCCCACGGAGGACCGTGGGAACCAGGGAATGGTCAGGGTGGGAGCAAGAACACTGCCACCCTGTGTTACTGTGCAGCTTTTATGCACTTGCTCTGGCGGCTTCAGGCTTGGCATCCAGCTTGCCCGCCGCAGCCATTTCCTTGTAAACGGCCATGACGGCTTCCTCGATCGGTTCCATGGGATGCTCGCCGTTCGGCTGGATACCGGCCGCTTCCAGCTGTTCCCAAGGTTCATAGCCGACCTTCGAACACAGCACCGCTTCACAGCCTTCCAGCGACCGGATCGTGCGCATCAGGGTCGATTCGGTTTCGCCGCAGGTAGTATCGCCGCCGCAATATTGATCGGCTTTGCGATGACTGATAAAGCGCACGCCGTCTGGCGAGGCCTCATAAATCAGAAATTCCTTGGCATGGCCGAAGTGCATGTTGATCACGCCCTGTCCGCTGGTCGCAACCGCCATCAATACCGGACGCGTATCAAGCTTGGGTTCTTGCTTGAACTGCTCGACCTTGGCCGCTTTCTCCAGGCGCTTGCTGTCCATCTCGGCCTGAATGGCTTCATGGATGACCTTGCGTTTTTCCATCGCCGCCTGGTAATCGATTTCCATGTCCTCGATCTTGTCCAGCGTGAATTCATCGCCGCGATCCTCGCCGAGCAAGCCTACGGCATCGGCGCGGCATTGACGGCAGTGGCGCATCATGTTCATGTCGCCGGAGCAGGCATCCTGCAGGTCTTGCAATTCATCGGGCGTAGGACCGCGCTGCCCCATCACGCCGTAAAACGTGCCATGCTCGGCTTCGGCGATCAGCGGCATGACGTTATGCAAAAACGCCCCCTTGGATTTGACGATTTTACTGACTTCAGCCAGATGCTTGTCGTTGACGCCCGGGATCATGACCGAGTTGACTTTGACCAGAATGCCTTTGGCAATCAGCATTTCCAGGCCTTTCTGTTGCTGTTCGATCAGGATTTTCGCGGCTTTTACGCCTTTAATGCGGCGGTTATTCCAGAAGATCCAGGGATAGATTTTCGCGCCGATTTCAGGATCGACCGTATTGATGGTAATCGTGACATGATCGATATTGTGTTTGGACAACTCTTCCACGGCATCGGGCAGAGCCAGGCCGTTAGTGGATACGCACAATTTAATATCGGGCGCTTCCTCGCTCAGCCGGCGGAAGGTTTCGAACGTACGTTCCGGATTCGCGAGCGGATCGCCGGGGCCGGCAATGCCCAATACCGTCATTTGCGGAATGGTGGCGGCCACGGCCATGGTCTTTTTAACGGCCTGATCGGGCGTCAACAGTTCCGAAACCACGCCAGGACGCGATTCATTGGCGCAATCGTATTTACGGTTGCAATAGTGACATTGAATGTTACAGGCGGGCGCCACAGCCACGTGCATTCTGGCGAAATAATGGTGGGCGTCTTCCGAATAGCAGGGATGGTTCTGGACCTTCTCCCGAATTGAATCGGGCAGTTGATCCATTTGATCATCGGTTGAACCACAGGAACCTGCTGAACATCCGCCTGCTGCTTTGGGTGCATCATTGAGTACTGGCAATTCCATAATATTTGACCTCGTAAGTTATGTTTGCATAAAGTAAATGCATAGGCCGTGCCAATATATTATGTTATTGATTTTTAATGCATTTAGTTAGTTTTATGCGGACGATGTCGCAAACACAACAGGTATATAGGCGAGTTTTGTAATCAATCGGACAATGAATCAATCACGCAATCTTTGGTAATAGCCGGGGCAATTTCGCCTGCTTGCTCGCGCTGTCGAGTGCCGCGGCCCAGCACAGGATGCCGCCCTCCCTACCGGCTTCTACGGTAGATGGGCAGTCCCGGCCGCCAGGCACTCCAGCCCGGAGGCCACTCGTGCAGCGATTCATGCACGCCGATCACGAGCAGCCCGTCCGTCGCCAGGCAGGCATCGAGATGATGCAGAATTTCCTGCTGCCGGTCGGCCGAGAAGTAGGTAAACGCCAGATTTCGGCAGAGAATGAGGTCGAAGGGTCCGGTCGGCATGGCTTTACGCAGGTCCTGCACCTTCCAGCTTACCGGTCGGCGGTATTCCGGCTTGATGCAATACTGCCCCTGATCCTCGGTAAAGGCGATCTCGCGCCAAATCGAAGGCAATTCCCTGAGACTGCTGGCCGGGTAGCATCCGCGCCAGGCTCGCGCGATCTGGGCCGGATCGGCGTCCGTAGCGGTCAGTGAAAACGAGATATCCGGAACCCGCGGCGCGATTTGCAGCGCCCAGATCAAGGCCAGCGTGTAGGCTTCCTCGCCAGCGCCGCAGCCTGCGCTCCAGCCATAGAGCCGGAGCCCATTGCGGTTTCGACATAGACGGACCAGTTCCGGCAAGCCTTCCCGGGCGAGCACATCGAACATCTGGCGATCGCGGTAAAAACGCGAGATCGTGATCCGGCAGAACGTGTCCAGTATCTGCCATTCCTGCTCGTGAGTCGTGAGATAGCGGCGGTAGCCTTCCAGATCAGTCAATTGCAATTTTGAGATACGGCGCGCCACGCGCTTGATCACCTGGCGCCGCACTTTCCGAAATCCCGGCCAGCGCAGTCCCAGGCGCGGCAAGGCCCATTGCAGAAAGTCCAGCCATCGCGCCTCCGGCTCGGTCACCGATAAGCCTGGCGGCCGTAACCGAAGCGCGCCGTCCGCATAGCGGTCATTGTCATCATGCTATCTCCGTTGCCTTCAGGTTTTTGATACCGTTCTCATAAGGAGCGGAAAACAAAAATCAGACAGCAAAAAGGGCACGATGATCCCGCTCGTCTTCCAGCTTCAAGCCACATCGTAATACCATTCCAGCAATTCCTCGCCACCCCAGTTTTCGGCTTCGGCGGGGATGGTTTCGTCTGTTTCGTAGAGTGTCATTTGCCCAGGCTTGGGTGAAGTCACCAATAGGCTTTCGGCATACTCTATCGAGCAGCCTTGTTTGCCTGTGGCGTCTGTTAGCCATTGCGCGGCCATGGCAATGGCTTCTTGCCGGGTCTCGCCGAAGCCGAAGACGGCATAATCGTGTTGCACGTATAAAATAGTCATTGTTTTTTCCTTGCAGGCAGTCCTCGAATGCCGGGTTTATCAACCCAGCCGACCTCGGTTAAATTTGCTTCATGGTGATATCCAGCACCTGGATGCGATAGGCGATCTGGCGCGGCGTCATGTTGAGCAGCCTTGCGGCCTTGGCCTGCACCCAACCGCTTTGCTCCAGCGCGGCGATCACCCGCTCACGGTCATCAAGCGTTTCATCATTGACATCGACTGGCGGGGCTTTTTGGGGTTTAAGCACGGCCTGGTGACCGATTTCATCCTCTAGCCCGGTGTTGACCATGACGTCCCTGTCGATCACGCCGTTGGGACTCATGATTGCGGCCCGCTCGAGCCGGTTGGCCAGTTCCCGCACATTGCCGGGCCAGTTGTGCTTCATCAGGATGCGGATGGCGCTGTCCTTGATTTCCAGATGACGCCCACCCTGCTGGGCCGAGATCCTGCCCAGCAAAAACTCGGCCAGCTGCGGAATGTCTTCGGTTCTGTCGCGCAAGGCCGGCATGTGGATGGGCATGACATTCAGCCGGTAATACAAGTCTTCCCGAAAGGTACCTTCAGTGACCAGCTCTTCCAGATTGCGATTAGTCGCGGCGATGATGCGCACGTTGACGTTGATGGTCTTGGTGCCGCCCACGCGTTCGAATTCGCCTTCCTGCAGCACGCGCAGCAGCTTGGCCTGGAACGAGGCCGATATCTCGCCGATCTCGTCCAGAAACAGGGTGCCGTTGTCGGCCAGTTCGAAGCGCCCTTTGCGTTGCGTCAGGGCGCCGCTGAAGGCGCCTTTTTCATGGCCGAACAATTCGGATTCCAACAGGGTATCCGGCAGGGCCGCGCAATTGAGCTTCAGGAACGGTCCGCTGGCGCAGCCCGAGTTGAAATGGATGGCATTGGCGACGACTTCCTTACCGGTGCCCGATTCGCCGCGGATCAGGACAGTGGTATTCCATTTGGCGACCTGGCGAATCAAGTCGAACACTTTCAGCATCGGCGGCGAATGGCCAACGATATTTTCAAAGCTGTAGTTCTTGATCAGGGCCTGTTTCAGATGATCCCGCTCGCTGAGCAGATCACGCTGCTTGCGCTCCATGGCCCGAAGCATCTTGACGCTTTGCGCGATCAGATTGGCGACCATTTCCATAAAACGGGCCCGCTCACCCAGGAACAGGCTGTTGGTGGGCTGCGCCGCCAGTACCCCGACCAGCTCGCTTTTTTCCACATAAATGGGTGAGCCTATGAACGGCAACTCGGGATCGTACAGCCCCAGCCTGCCCAAAAAGCGCGGTTCCTCGGCTACTTTTTCGACCACGATGGTGCTGCCGGCATCGAGTATGGTGCCGACCAGTCCCTCGCCCGGCTGGTATCTGACCGGTTGGGCCGGTTTGACGGGGCCGTCGCTGTGCAGGGCCGTGACGACCATGGCATTATTTTCGGTTTCCCGCAATGCAATCATGCCTGAACGCATGCCGGATCTTTTATGCAGAATTTCCAGCACGCCTTGCAGTTTGGCGTGCAAGTCTTGAGTGCTGTTCAAGACCTGACTGATCAAGTATAAGGTGTCCAGTTCGGCTTCTATTAATTCGGTACGCTCAATCATTATACTTACTCGCTATTCCGACACTCTGCGCATGGGGAAACTGATGATAAAGCGGCAACCCTGATGATAATTCGGGTCTATTTCGATCAATCCCTGATGCTGGTTGATGATTTCCTTGACCATGACCAATCCCATACCGGCTTGGTTACCGCCCATGGGTCGCGTGGTATAAAAAGGTTCGAATACTTTGGAGCGCTTATCGGGGGGAATGCCCGGGCCGCTATCTTCTATGCAGACGTAGACCAGGTCGGCATCGGAATCGGTAGTGATTTTAAGCCGCGACTCCCCGGAACCGGATTCGCTCATGGCTTCGATCGCATTATCGATGAGTTGCTTGAACAAGATGCGCAGGCGATTTTCCGAGCCCAGGATCGTCGGCAGCGCCTGCATGGGATGCCAATGCACTTCGATGTCATGGCTCATGAAACGTTGCTCGCTAAGCAGCATCATCTCATGCAGGATTTTGTTAAGATTGACCGGAATAATGGCCGTTTGATAGATCTCGGGGATGCATTTTTGCATGGTCGCAACCGCTTCTTCGCCCGATTTCTGTATTTGCTGCAAAATCTGCAGCAGCCCTTGATGCTGGGCATCGCCCTTATGCCGAAAGATCTGCTCCGCGGCTCGGATCTGGTTCATCGGCATCTGGATCTGGTGCATGGCGCCCAGCAATGTCTCCCTGATACCGCGTACCCGCTCATCCTCGACCATCATGGTTTTCAGGGTCTGGATATGCAGTTCCTCCATCTGCCGGCGTTGTTTGGTTATATCGGTCAGGGTCAGTATCAGATAGCGTTTTGAATTGTCTTCAAAAAAAGCATCGGCATTGACTTCTTTTTCCACGAACCAGTTGCCGGCGCAGGAAAACCAGCGCACGCCCTGATGCCCCCGGGTTTCCACCCGGAACTCCCGGTTATTGAAGCCTTGTTCGGCAAGTTGCAGCTGCTCCCACATGTCGCCCATCTCATTGCGCAACAGCTCCAGGAAATAAAGCCCCGGCTCGCCTTTATCCAGATCGCTGACCAGCGCCTTATACAGCTGATTATCCAGAATGACCCGGTCATGTTCATCGAGCACAACCATGGCGATCGGCGATGAATTGATCACGGATTCAATCAGCAGTTTTTGGTTGGTGACTTTTTTCTCGAACTCGTAGTCGTTGGTTACATTCCGGTGCATGCCGATATAGTGCGTGATTTCCTTTTCACTGTTCAGCATGGGTGTGATAGTCAGGTCGGCGAGATAACGATGCCCCTGTTTATGCCGGTTGATCAGCCGGCCGTGCCATATCTTCTTGCTGCTGATGGTATGCCACAAATCATAATAAACATGCCGCGGCGTGGATTTGTCCGATAGCAGGGATTCATTTTCGCCCAGAACATCCACCGGCGTGTAGCCGGTGACCCGGGTGAATTCTTCATTCACATAGAGGATCCGGGCTTTTTTGTCGGTAATGGAAATAGCGATGGGCGCCTGCTCGACCGTTTCGATAAACAGCCCGCACGGCCCCCTGTTATCAATGTCATTTCCCAGCATAATGGCTTCAAGTTCTGCATTGATGCACTTGCCTTTATTGCTATGAGTCCACAGGTATTGCAACGAGGTCTTTTTCATACGTCATATCGTAAATTAAGAATTCTGCCGATACTCAAGCAAAAATAAAGCCAAATTTTGTAAGGAAATAAAAATAGGCAGAATCCGGGATGCGAAATCTCCCTTGCAGCCTTATTTTCAACCCTAAATTATGTAAGGTTTACGACACAGGGATTCCTGTCTATGTCGCTATGTCTTAATTGCGACAGTATTTTTGCACCATATTAGTGCATTGATGCACTTTTTTTGGCCATAGGTCTTATTGAATCGGCATTTTTATCAATTTGGCATGTTTGATGCTGTAGGTGAGTAAAAAAACAGCCTGGAAAAAACAGTGAGCGAATATTTGTTACTTTTATTAGGTACAGCGCTGGTCAATAACGTGGTGCTGGTCAAATTCCTGGGGCTTTGCCCGTTCATGGGCGTGTCCAATAAGCTGGATACGGCCCTGGGCATGGGACTGGCGACTACCTTTGTCTTGACATTGGCGGCCATCGCCAGCTGGCTGATCGAGCATTTCATTCTGGCACCGTTCAATATTCAGTTTCTGCGCATCTTGGCCTTCATTCTGGTGATTGCCGCCGTCGTTCAGTTCACTGAGATGGTGGTCCATAAAACCAGCCCGGTTCTGTATCAGATCCTGGGAATTTTCCTGCCGTTGATTACCACGAATTGCGCGGTCCTGGGCGTGGCTTTGCTGAATGTGCAGGCGCAATACGGGTTCATGCAAAGCATGACTTTCGGTTTCGGGTCCGCCGTCGGTTTTACGCTGGTCATGGTATTGTTCGCGGGCCTGCGCGAGCGATTGGCCTTGATGAGCGTGCCGGTCTTGTTTGCCGGCTCGCCGATCGCTTTCATTACGGCTGGGATTTTATCGCTGGCGTTCATGGGTTTCGCTGGACTGTACACTAAATAGTCTATTTAAGGGGAAATCATGTTTATCTTAACTGCCGTTGTAAGTTTGACTACGTTAGGACTTATTTTGGGTTTAATGCTGGGTATCGCCGCCAAGTATCTGAAAGTTGAAAGCAATCCGATCGTCGATGAACTGGAAGCATTGATGCCCGGTTCACAATGCGGGCAATGCGGTTATCCTGGCTGCAGACCGGCCGCGGAGGCTTTGGCCGCCGGCGAAGCGTCCCCTACCTTGTGCCCGCCCGGAGGCGGTTCACTGGCCGAACAACTGGCAAAATTGCTGGGCGTGGAAATCGACCTGAGCGATGTAAAAGACCCTGAACTGCTGGTCGCCCGGGTCAGTGAAGATACCTGCACCGGTTGTACGCGCTGCTTTAAGGTGTGTCCGACCGATGCGATCGTCGGCGCGCCGAAACAGATACATGCCGTGGTGGCCGATGCCTGTATCGGCTGCAAGAAATGCGTGGCCGTCTGTCCGACCGAATGCCTGCAAATGCATCCGGTCGAGGTCACCTTGCGCAACTGGCGCTGGCCTAAACCGTCCGTTTCCGAAGAGGTCGCCACATGCTGAAACTATTCAAAAAGCGTCGCATCCGCGGTGGCGTTCATGCCGAAGAACATAAAGCCTCCACGTCCGGCCAGCCTATCGCCGTTGATTTTCCGCTGCCCAAGAAACTGTATATTCCACTGCAGCAGCATGTCGGCAAAGCGGCGGAACCGGTAGTCAGGGTTGGCGACCGGGTGCTGAAAGGTCAGCTACTGGCCCACAGTCAGGGCATGATTTCCGCGCCAGTCCATGCCTCAAGTTCGGGCGTGATTGTCGATATCAATGATTACCCGGCCCCACATCCTTCCGCATTGCCGATACGCACCGTCGTACTGGAAACGGACGGCGAGGACAAATGGCTCGAACAGCCTCTGGCCGGTGATCCGTTTCAACTCGATCCCGAGGAAATCAGCCTGCTCGTCGGCGCCGCCGGCATCGTGGGCCTGGGCGGAGCAGCCTTTCCTTCGGCGGTCAAATTGAATCTGGGACGCAAAAACAAGATACACACGCTGCTGATTAACGGCGGCGAATGCGAACCTTATTTAACCTGCGATGACCGTCTGATGCAGGAGCGGGCCGTAGAGATTATCGATGGCATACGGCTGATGCTGCACGGCATGGAGACCGGACAGGCGATTGTCGGTATCGAGGACAACAAGCCCGCGGCCTATCAAGCCATGCGGGATGCCAGCCTTCCCTATCCGTTTATTAAAGTGGAACAGGTGCCGACCCGCTATCCCATGGGTTGGGACAGGCAGCTGATCCGCTATCTCACCGGCAATGAAGTGCCGGCCGGCGGGCGGTCCGCCGATGTGGGCGTGATCATGCATAATGTCGGCACGGCTTATTCGGTGCATAAAGCAATCCGCCTCAATCAGCCGTTGATCAACCGTGTTGTCACGGTTGCCGGCGGTGCCGTGGCATTGCCTATGAATATCGAGGTGCCTATCGGTACATTGATTAGCGAATTGTTTGCTTTCTGCGGCGTCGACCAGGATGCCACACAGCGGATCGTCATGGGCGGCCCCATGATGGGCGATGCCCTGCCGCATAGCAATTTGCCGATCGTCAAAGCATCCAGCGGTATTCTGGCGTTGACCCGGAAGGAGATCAGATCCACGGCCCAGCAGCCTTGCATCCGTTGTGCCCAATGCGTCAGCGCCTGTCCCGCCGGACTACTGCCGTTAGACATGGCTAACCGTATCCGTAATAATCAATTGGATGCCGCCGTCGACATTGGCCTTAAAGACTGTATCAGTTGCGGCTCCTGTTCTTATGTCTGCCCGTCCAACATTCCTTTGGTGCATTATTTCAAGTATGCCACTGGCGAACTGGTCGCCAGACAGCAAGCCCAACACAAATCAGAACAGACCAAGCGGTTGATCGATGACCGTAATGCCCGCATAGCCCGCATCAAAAAGCAGCAGGAGGAAGAGGAAGAAGCGCGCTTGGCGGCCAAGGCGGAAAGAGAACGCTTAAAAAATGAACAAGGGACATTAGCATGATTGCAACTAAAAAGCTTAGCAGCGGTGCTCATACCGGGACCAACGTCACGGTCCAGCGCATTATGTGGCAGGTGATATTGGCCATAACGCCGGCGACTGCATTGGGACTTTTCTGTTTTGGCTGGCCCGCCGTGAACCTGTTTATTATTACCATCCTGTCCGCCATACTGTTTGAGGCGTTCTGTCTGCGCCTGGCGGGCAAGGTCGCCAAATCCGCCATTCTGGATGGTTCCGCACTGTTGACCGGCTGGCTGGTGGCCATGACGCTGCCGCCCTGGGCACCTTGGTGGATAGGTGTTGCCGGTTCCGGAGTTGCGATTATTCTAGGCAAGCAGGTTTATGGCGGCCTGGGACAAAACCTGTTCAATCCGGCCATGCTGGCCAGGGTCGCGTTGTTGATTTCTTTTCCGATTGAAATGACGACCTGGGCAAACGTGGCGCCGATCAATTCATCGCACGCTCCCAATTTCAGCGAAAGCTGGTCAATTACTTTTTCCGGCCTGGATACTATGGCGCCTATCGATGCCATCACCGGCGCAACCACGCTGGGATTCGTTAAAACCGAATTTTCACAAAAGCATTTATTGCCCGATATATTGGCGGATTATTCCTTATTTTTTGATTTTTTAGGCTGGACTCGCGGCAGCCTGGGCGAAACCTCGGCACTGTTGCTTGGCCTGGGTGGACTCTGGCTGATCCGGCAAGGCGTAATCAAATGGCACATCCCCGTCTCGTTATTATTAACCGTCACGGTATTGTCGGGTTTCTTTCATCTGATGGATAGCCATCATTACCTTACTCCTTTAGTGCACTTGAACTCGGGGGCTCTGATGTGCGTCGCGTTTTTTATCGCTACCGATTATGTCACGTCACCTAACACGCCGGCCGGCCAGCTCGTTTTCGGCATGGGCTGCGGGCTGCTGATTTTTGTTATCCGCACCTGGGGCGCGTACCCTGAAGGCGCCGGTTTTGCCGTGCTGCTGATGAACGCGGCGACACCGCTGATAGACCATTACATTAAGCCGAGAATATACGGCCGCTATCGTAACGGAAAACCCTTGGAGCCTAAAACTGTTGAACAGGAGCGTAAGTCATGAAGCTCGACTCTGCCGAATCCAAAGGGGCGATGGAAAAGGAAAACCCGAAACACTGGCTGGAACTGTCAAATCTGGAACGCTTGAGATCCAGGCTGACTTTTCAAACAGGCATTTTGGCGGGATTTGCCCTGATTGCCAGCTTTTTGCTCGGCATCACCAATTTAGGTACTCAGGATGCCATTCAACAACGACTGGACGAAGATTTAAAAAAATCGCTGGAAGAAGTAATGCCCGCGGCATTGCATGATAATGATCTGTTAAAGGATACGTTGATTATCCCATCCAGGGAGGACAACTTGGGCGCTAATGAAACCATCGTCTATATCGCCAGGAAAGCCGGACAAGTCAGCGCAGTCTGTTTCAAACTTGCCGCGCCTGATGGTTATTCGGGAGCAATTAACATGGTCATGGGCGTAAGCCGCGAGGGGGAAATTTTAGGCGTACGCATTATCAGTCATGCCGAAACACCCGGCTTGGGCGATAAGATCGAGACAGCCAAGTCAAACTGGATAATGGATTTTGATGGCCGCTCCCTGCTTAACTTGACCGATACCCAGTGGGCAGTCAAAAAAGACGGCGGCGTTTTCGATCAGTTTAGCGGCGCTACCATTACGCCGCGCGCGGTCGTAAAAGCAGTCCATCGCGGCCTGCAGTTTTTTAACCGGCACCGTAACGAATTAGTCGACTCAAAATAGAAGGCGGTAATATGTTTATCTCTGATAGCTATCGAAAAATAATGCGGGACGGCATTTGGGACAATAATATCGTATTTAGCCAATATCTGGCACTGTGCCCTTTGCTAGCTGTGACCGTAACGGCGACCAACGGCTTGGGCATGGGGATGGCCACTCTGGCAGTACTGATCAGCACTAACGGCATAGTTTCGCTTTCCAGGCAACTCATCCCTTCGGAAGTCCGTATTCCGATTTTCGTATTGTTGATTGCCGCGATAGTTACTGTTGTGGATATGGTCATGAATGCCTGGCTGCACGAATTACATAAAGTATTAGGTCTGTTTATCCCGCTTATCGTCACTAATTGCGCCATCCTGGGGCGTGCCGAATCATTTGCCTCCAGACAGCCTGTTTCGCCTTCTTTATGGGATGGATTGATGATGGGATTAGGTTTCACCATGGCCCTGGTCGTATTAGGGGCAGCCAGGGAAATCGCCTCGACCGGAACATTATTCGCCAATGCCTCACTGCTGCTTGGCGATAGTTTCAAGTTTATCGAATTGACCCTGATTCCTGACTATAAAGGCTTTCTGTTGATGGCGCTGCCACCGGGCGGATTCATCATGCTGGCGTTTATTATTGCCGGTAAACGATTGCTGGACCGGAAGCGCGCCGCCAACAAGCCTCAGGCAGATTTACTACCCGAACAAGCGATACCGGAGGAAATAGCATGAATGTAGGTGTTTGTTACGCACAGGCTGATAAACAGTTATGGATGCGTCTGGAAGTCCCTGAGAACAGTACCATAGAAGAAATTATCCGCCTTTCCGGCATATTAACCCAGTATCCTGAAATCGACCTGTCCATGCAAAAAGTCGGCATTTTCGGCAAGATAGCCAAACTGGACGTCACCGTGCAAGAAGGCGACCGCGTGGAAATCTATCGTCAGATCACTGCGGACCCTAAGCAGGTTAAGCGCCGCAGAATCGAACCTTCGGCACAATCGTGAAGATGCTGATATCACCATAAACGACCGACAATGTATATTTGCGTTTGTAAAGCTGTAACCGACTCGCAAATTCAGGCCGCTATCGCTATGGGCATGTGCAGTCGCAGGCAGTTGGTCAAATGTTTCGGTGTCGGTAAAGACTGCGGGAAATGTAATAAAGAAGTTAAAGCCATGCTTGAGCAAAGCATACAACCTTTGTTCTCACCCTCTTCTTATAACAGAAGTGCCAGGGAATTAAGTGAATTCGGCACTTAAGCTGGCAGCATATTTAAGGCAGTGGAAAATAAGCAGGATAAATGATTAAGCCGGAAGCCAGGCTTAAATTGATTGATGGTTCAGCATGCAGAACTACTCACAGCCTTAAGAATCATTGCAACGCTGGCCCGAGGACGGAACCAAGCTTATTATTGATCTTTATCAGCAGTAAAAATGAACCTGAGCCTAATTGTCAAGACATTTATTACTTTTAATTTTGGATTATGGACTTGTCGGATCGATATCATCCATCGTTCCCATGCATTGGCATGGGAACGATGAAAAATTTTCCGGACAATCAAACTGTCGTCATCCGACTGTTGGTCATTTTAAATAAAATTTCCCCAGAGGAATAGCCCGGATGTTTTCTAGCCTTCAAGCACCGCCAGTCTGTCTTCAAGCAGTTTCTCAAGTGTTTCCAATGCTTTGGTAAAGCCTTCGATACCCTCAGACAATTTTTCGGAAGCCATACGGTTTTCAGCATGCATGCGATCGAAAGTGGCTTTATCCATAGTGATTTTTTCAATAGGGGCATTAGCTGCTTTTTGTGGATCCAGCTTGCGCACTAATTCACCTTCGGTAGCCTGCAATTCGCCTAATAAAGCCGGAGCAATCGTCAGCAGGTCGCAGCCCGCCAATTCTGTGATTTCTCCAATGTTGCGGAAACTTGCGCCCATAACTTCGGTTTTATAACCGAATTTTTTATAGTAGTTATATACATCGGTAACTGATAATACGCCTGGATCTTCAGCAGGCGCATAAGAATCGCGGCCGGTGTCCTTCTTGTACCAATCAAGAATACGGCCCACAAACGGAGAAATCAGCGTAATGCCATTCTCGGCGCAAGCAATCGCCTGATGCATGCCAAACAGTAAAGTCAGGTTACAGTGAATACCTTCTTTTTCCAGAACCGCCGCAGCCTGAATCCCTTCCCAGGTGGAAGCAATTTTAATCAGCACTCGCTCGCGGGAAACGCCTTGCTCTTCATACATCTTAATCAATTCACGGCCGACAGCAATGCTGGCCTCGGTATCATAAGAAAGACGCGCATCAACTTCTGTAGAAACACGACCTGGAATAACTTCGAGTATTTTATGCCCAAAAGAAACCGCCAGACGTTCGAAAGCAAGGTTTGCCACCTCTGCTGCCGACGCGCTCTTACCTAATGTTGCCCTGGCGCCTTTCAATGTATCATCGACAATACCTTGATATTGCGGCATTTGCGCGGCCGCCGTGATCAGTGAGGGGTTAGTCGTGGCATCGCGTGGTTTGAAAGTTTCAATAGCCTGGATATCGCCGGTATCGGCTACAACCACGGTCATTTCCCTCAATTGTTCAAGTAAATTCTTTGCCATAAATGGTACCTTTCGTTTTCAAATTAAAAAAATCCGCAGGCGCACTTACTATATTCAAATATTAAGTAAGATAGCAGCAATTAGACCGTGAGCGGAGAACTCATCATTGAAGTAAATCCGGGCGTATATATTACCTTAATCCGAGGAGGAGACGCATAGAAGAGTCGCAATTTTTATCGGACCTCTAGAATCCACCCGACTTCAGACCGAATTGTGGGAAAAAATTTTCAAATCTGTTTTTTATTTTTAAAGCTACTAATTCGAAATCAGATCGGTTAATGACCGCTCTAAGTCATTCGATTGCTTTGTATTTTATTTCCCGCTTCACGTCAAGAAAAAGGCTACTGCCCTCGCATATACGGGGGCAGTCATTCACCCGGAGCCCTTTGCGCAGTTGCGTTTCTAATGTACACCTTTAATATAAAGGTTCAGCATAAGTAGGGGGCCTATTTCTCTTGGATTCGGGGCAGCGGATGGAATATGCCCCGGATTTTCAGGTATGTGTTAACCCAGGTTGCGCAGATACTTCTCTACTCCGGTGGCTGATTCTTCTTCCTTTTTATCCAGATACTTAGCCACTCCGGTTGCTGGAGCGGCAGCCTCTGCAACTTCTTCTGATTCAGTCTGTCTTTCCAGGTATTTGGTAACGCCGGTTGCCGAAGCCGCTTCCTGTTCCTTCAAATATTTTTCAACTCCAGTAAGACCGCTTGTTGTATCTCTGGTATAGACAGGATACGTTTTTTCAGCAGGCGCTTTAGGTTTTCTGCCGAAGAAAAATAGTCCCGCCACAGCAAAAGCACCTAAACCAAGTAAGTAATTTGTCATTGATTTCTCTTCTTTCTTTTCTGTAGTAGCTACCGCACCAGTTGATTTTGATTCTTCGGTAGAAACCGATTTTGGAGCAGCTGGTTTTGATTTTGATGTTGGAGCAACAGGAGCGGATTGAGTATGTTTGTATTCAGTATCCTGATAAACAACTTCCGGTTTAAAAGTTGCCGCGGGATATCTTTCATCAGGTTGAGCTGTTTCCGCGGTAGCTGACTTGGATTTTTCGGCCGAAGCAGACTCAGCATGTTTGTACTCTGCATCCTTGTAAAGAACCTTCGGCTGGAAATCAGCTGCTGGATACTCCGTTTCTGCTCCCGCTATGGGACTGGCTAGCAGCAATGCTGCTAATACACCTGTCGTCAAATTATTCATTTTCACGTTGTTCCCCTATGAGTCGTAATAAGCGGTTAGAAACTCCAGGACTGGATGCTGATACCATCCAGTTCAAGGAGTTTCCTCGCCAAATAATATATATTATTTATAGATTAAAGTACTGCTTCTACGTGTTTGACTACGTTTTCAACGGTGAAACCGAACTCTTTAAAGAGTACGCCTGCTGGCGCTGATTCACCGAAACGATCAAGACCCACGACCTTGCCGTTGGATCCTACGTATTTCCACCAAACATCGGTCACGCCCGCTTCCACGGCCACACGCTTGGTCACGGCAGATGGCAATACCGACTCACGGTAAGCGGCATCTTGAGCGTCGAAAATATTAGTAGAAGGCATAGAGACAACACGAATTTTCCGACCATTAGCTGCCAACTCTTCCGCAGCTTTCAATGCCAGTTCAACTTCAGAACCAGTAGCGATGATGATAGCTTCGGGTTGTCCATCGCTGTCTTTCAGAATATAGCCGCCGCGAGAAATTGCGGTAATTTGGTCTTGACTCCGAGGTACATGTGGCAGGTTTTGACGTGAAAATACCAGAACGGATGGTCCGTCTTTACGTTCAATAGCAGATCTCCATGATACGGCGGTTTCTACCGCATCGCATGGACGCCATACATTCATATTTGGAATCAGACGCAACGTTGCGGTTTGCTCAATCGGCTGATGCGTTGGACCGTCTTCACCCAAACCGATGGAGTCATGGGTGTAAACAAAGATCGAACGGATCTTCATTAATGAAGCCATACGCAACGCATTTCGCGCATATTCGGAGAACATCAGGAAAGTCGCACCGAATGGAATAACCCCGCCATGCAGTGCCAAGCCATTCATTATGGCCGACATACCGAACTCACGTACACCGTAGTTAACATAGTTAGCATGCGGCTTATCCGCACGCATCGGTTTGTAACCGGACCATTCGGTCATGTTAGAGCAACCTAAATCGGCTGAACCACCAAAAATTTCAGGCAATACTTTTGCATAACCTTCAATGGAAGCCAATGAAGAAAGGCGAGTAGCCGTAGTTTTAGCTTCATCATTGACAGCACTGATAAACTTGTCTGCTTCCGCAGCCCAGTTTTCCGGCAAGTCACCGGCCATGCGGCGCTCATATTCAGCGGCTAATTCAGGATGAGCGGCTTTATAAGCGGCAAATTTCTCATTCCATTCCTGTTCCGCTTTAGCGCCTTTCGCTTTGGCGTCCCAGCCGGCATAAATATCGGCAGGCACTTCAAACGCATCATGATCCCAACCTAAAGCAGCTTTGGTAAGATTGATTTCATCTTGGCCCAAAGGCGCACCGTGGCAGGCATGGCTGCCTTTTTTATTAGGAGAGCCGAAACCGATGGTTGTCTTGCAGCAGATCAACGTAGGTTTGTCGGTCATCGCTTTAGCCATCTCGATCGCTTTTAGAACAGCGTGAGAATCATGACCATCAACATCAGGAATTACATGCCAGCCGTACGCTTCAAAACGCATTGGCGTATTGTCGGTAAACCAGCCTTCAACGTGGCCGTCAATGGAAATGCCATTATCGTCCCAGAATGCAATCAGATTACCCAAGCCCAAGGTGCCTGCCAGGGAACACGCCTCATGTGAGATACCTTCCATTAAGCAGCCGTCACCCATGAACACATATGTGTGATGGTCGACGATTGTATGATCGGGTCTGTTGAATTCAGCCGCCAATGCTTTTTCGGCAATCGCCATGCCAACGGCATTTGTAATACCTTGGCCTAATGGACCGGTAGTGGTTTCAACGCCCGGCGCATAGCCATATTCTGGATGGCCTGCTGTTTTAGAATGAAGTTGACGGAAATTTTTCAGATCTTCGATAGACAGATCATACCCGGTCAGATGCAGCAGTGAATAAATCAGCATCGAACCATGGCCGTTGGAAAGAACAAAACGGTCGCGATTTGACCATTTTGGATTGTTGGGGTTATGACGCATGAAGTCATTCCACAAAACTTCAGCAATGTCCGCCATGCCCATAGGGGCGCCTGGGTGACCAGAGTTTGCTTTCTGTACGGCATCCATGCTCAAAGCGCGTATGGCGTTCGCTAATTCTCGGCGCGAAGTCATAATCTTCTCCTTAGAGATAAATTTTTATAATGTTTACAGACCAAAGCCCGAATCATTATGCATCCTCTTACCGTTTATTTCGCGGTTATGATAAAGAAGGCAAAGTATCCGAATTTTGATCTGCGTTGAGTATAAATGATGAATTAATCAGCCCTATCAACTTTGTCACGAAATAATTTCGATACCTGACATCTGATACGGTTAAAACGAGTGACTGTAAGCCACTCGTTTTTTTGGTGCTACTCTAAGTTAGCGTGTCTAGACCGCATTTCTTCTTCAGGAATTCCTTTTTCATGTATCACATGCGAAATCAGGGCCTCCAAAAAGAATAATGTGGACAGTTCAAACACTGTTCCCATCGGCATACCGACAACTTTACCATATTGTTCAGGGTTACCGATTTGGAATACCGCATCTGCCATATCACCAATAGTTGAGTCGCTTTTCGCCGAGATTAAAACAATTTCAGCGCCTATATCTTTAGCGCGTTTGGTGAAGGCCACCAATTGTTCAGTTTCTCCGGAGCCTGAGATAATGATCAGCAGGTCACCTTTTTTAATGCTCGGTGTGACGATCTCACCAACGACACTCACATCATAACCACTATGCATCAATCTCATGGCGAAGAACCGGCCGATCAAACCTGATCGACCTGCGCCTGAAACAAAGATGCGGGATGCTTTATCGAGCATTCCAGTCAGCTTTTCATCATATGAATTATCTGTAGCCGCCAGAATACCAGAAATTTTTTCTATGATAAGTTGCTGATGCATACTTATACCCTTACAGCATTAACCAATTGACGGATTTCACGAGCCGCTTCAGCAGGGGAAGGAGCACCATAGATCGCTGCACCGACAACAATAATATTTGCGCCAGATTTTACAACATCTTGAACAGTAGATTGTTTAATACCGCCAGCAACTGAGATTCTGACGTTTAAGCCTAATCTAGCAATATCGTTCAAGTCGCTAAATGGTGTGTGGCCTGCAGCCTGTGCATCAAGACCTGTATGAATACCCATAATATGAGCACCCATTTCAGCAGTAGCGCGCGCGCATGCTATTTTATCTTCAACATTAATCAAGTCGATTTGTGCTTCCGCACCGTGTGCGTTCGCTGCTTTTATAACGCCAGCGCAAGTCGCAAGACCTGATACGCCTAAAACAGTACAAATATCAGCACCTGCCGCATAGAAAGGTGTTGCTTCATACTCACCAGCATCCATTGTTTTCAGGTCAACTAAAAGCAGTTTATCTGGAAATCTGTTTCTTAATTCTTTAACCAGATTGATGCCGTTATGCTTAATGCATGGTGTTCCGATTTCAAAAATATCAACATGAGGCGCTACTTGTTCTGCAAGCGCAACTGTTGCGTTGAAATCCAGTGAATCTAATGCCATTTGAATTAATGGTTTTGCCATGATCGTGCTCCGATATGTTTTATTTATAGTTGGTTACATAATTTAATGCGATGCTAACTGTAAATTAGAAAGGGGACGGCTGTCAATGCCCAATCCCGACGTCAGCGCAAGGATGAGAACTGGTCGAGCCTGTTCATACGGTCAATTTCAGACATGCCATTATGCGTTATATATATGGAATGACTTTATTATGTCAGCTATTGTGATAAGCCCTGACGAGCTAGGACCGATGCCTTTTAGAATATATTTTCATGTCAGCAAACCAGACAAGGCCAGCGCATAAGCCTTTGAATAATGAGTCAAAACAGCATTAAAATGTAATCCGGGTTAAAGTTAGTCGTATTGCATATCCAGGCAGACAGCTTACGAGGTTAATCGATGACTTGAGTCAACAGGTGGAGACAGGAACAACCGGGCTCGCCTTCATCAAATTAAACCCGCCATGTCTCACGGCGAAACGGTAGACTATTTTCTTCAAGATTGCAAAACCCAATCCAACATAATTTAATTATCCGAGAGACCTTTTTGATGGAATCCTTTACTAATATTCGCGCATTCATCATCGATATGGATGGCGTCTTATGGCATGGTGAACAAGCCCAACCTGGATTACAGGACTTTTTTCAAGCCTTGCATGACAATCAAATCCGATTCATTCTGGCCACCAATAACGCCAGCCTGACTCCGGAGCAATATGTCGCGAAACTCGCACGCATGGGGATAACAACAGTGGACCGTAGCAATATTCTGACTTCAGCCACGGCAACAGCATTGTATCTCGCTGAACGTAATCCCCCCGAGAACACCCGAATATTTATTGTCGGCGAGGATGGCTTAAGACAACCTCTTTTAGACCAGGGCTTCATGCTTACAGGATTGTATGAGGTAAATACCGACACGCAAGAAAACCTGGGCGCTCATATTGTCGTCTGCGGCAAGGATCAGACGCTGACCTGGGACAAGCTGGCGACAGCAACATTGAATATTCGGGCGGGAGCGGACTTTATAGGCACCAATGGTGACACGACATTGCCGACAGAGCACGGCGTCACCCATGGCAACGGCGCCATCCTGGCCGCCCTGCAAGTCGCCACCGGCATATCGCCAACCATAATCGGCAAACCGGAACCAATCATATATCAGCAAGCCCTCGCCTTGCTGGGTGTAAAACCTTCGGAAACGGTAGCGATTGGCGACCGGCTGGAGACGGATATTCTGGGCGCCGTTCGTACCGGGATACGTAGCCTTCTGGTTTTATCAGGCATATCCACCGAAGAAGATGTAAAAAAATCGAATTACCAGCCAACCTGGGTGATGCCCGATATCCGGGCCGTGACCGAGGCATTGCGGGATTGTTCCTGATTGTCGATATAGCCGGGAATGTGACTTTCACAAGTCGATTGATCGCATTTCCGACACACGCTACCATGAAAACATAACTATAAAATACAGGAGTCGCCGCCATGAAAAAATTCATTAACAGTATTGACACATTGCTCGACGAAAGTCTTCGCGGCTTCGCCAAAGCCCATGCGGATATTATCCAGCTCAATCTTCAGCCGCATTTTATCAGGCGCGCCACCCCGACTGTTTCCGGCAAAGTGGCCTTGATTTCCGGCGGCGGCTCAGGCCATGAACCTTTGCATACCGGTTTTGTCGGTCGTGGCATGCTGGATGCGGCTTGTCCCGGCCAGATATTCACCTCGCCCACCCCTGACCAAATGCTGGCCGCCGCCCAGGCAGTCGAAAATGGCGGCGGCATCCTGTTTATCGTCAAGAATTACGCTGGGGACGTCATGAATTTCGAAATCGCGGCGGAAATGCTGGACTGCCCGAACGAAACGGTTTTGATAAACGATGACGTATCGCTGCCCAAAACCCACAGTACCGGGCGACGTGGTGTCGCGGGCACCTTAATCGTGGAAAAAATCGTCGGCGCCGCGGCGGAAAACGGCGCCGACTTGGCGACGTGCAAAGCGCTCGGCGAGCGCGTCAACCTGGCGACGGCATCCATGGGCGTGGCCCTGAGCAGTTGCACGGTGCCGGCCCTTGGCCACCCTACATTTACTATCGACGACAATGAAATGGAAATGGGCGTCGGCATACACGGAGAACGCGGCCGCGAAACAATGGTATTAGCCAGCGCTATGGAAATTGTCGAGCATCTCGCCCAAGCCATTGATGAAGAACTGAATCCGAAAAAAGGCCAATCGGCATTGCTGCATGTCAACGGCTTTGGCGCAACGCCGTTAATGGAATTGCATCTGATTTACGATCTGGCCGCCAACTTCTTTGCAAAACGCGGCATCAATATTTGCCGTTCCTTGGTCGGCAATTACACCACATCACTCGACATGGCCGGTGCCTCGGTTACGCTGACGCTGTTTGATGAGGAATTGATTCGGTTATGGGATGCGCCGGTTCATACCGCGGCTTTACGCTGGGGATGTTAAGCGCTCGATCAGCACAGCGACTATCGCGCAAATCATTAACTGAGCGGTTTTAGCGCCAGCATCAATATGCCCCCTGCTCCGCTCTTCCAAAAAGGAAGCCCGACCCTTGGTGGCCAGCATATCGCGGGTGGATTCCATACCCGCGACCGCCACCTCTGCCAGCCTGGTTAACGCGACAGTCAACTCGGCACCCTCCGCCGATGATTGTCGCAAGCTGTCCGCTACAGGAACCAGAACATCGAGCATGGTTTTTTCACCAACATCCGCCTTTCCTCTCTGCTTGACGGCTTCCACGCCCTGGGCATAAACCTCGGCAAAACCGGACAAATCCAGAAACCGCTCGCGGGCCGCTTTGCTCATAGCAATAAACAAGGTGCCATATAGCGAACCCGATGCACCGCCTACCGTCGACATCAATGTCATACCGATTTTCTGCCAGGCAGCATCCCAATCCAATTGACTTACTTCAGCGCTTTGCACCATCAAGGCCTGAATGCCGCGCTGCAAATTAATCACATGATCGCCGTCGCCAATAGCCTGGTCCAGAATGGTTATCTCTTCGGCATTGTTTTCGATTACATCGGCGATAGCCTGAATCAGGCCCGGCAATAATTGAGGAGTAAGTTGCATAATGGTTTCCAATCCAGAATATTGAAAAACAGGAGAATAGCGCGCAATTTATGATGCTGTCCAGTCAGCCAACCCGACAATGACAAACGGAATCCGATCATTCCGTCTTAAGCAGTCATGGATTTTGCCGGCTGAATACTTTCCATCAATCGAATTAAGACCCGAAAACTCCATCGCCCCGCCGAGTCCGGCTTGCCAGCAAATACACCATGGTGATAATCTTCAAAAATTTACCCTTACCCTTGCCGATTTACTTGAGGGCCTCACCTTTGAGCTCAAATCATTTTAATCTTTCATGGCGGCTGATCTAATGAGAGTGGATGTACTTTGCATCGGTCATGCATCTTATGATCTGGTTTTCTCGGTTTCGCATCATCCCGCCAAGGATGAAAAGCTTTTTGCGGACGGTTTTATCAGCTGCGGAGGCGGGCCTGCCGCTAATGCCGCCGTCATGGTCTCACGACTAGGTCTTAACGCCGCTTTCGCCGGCTATCTGGGCCTGGATCTTTATGGCGACAAGCATAATGAGGAATTCGTAGAATACGGCGTCAATACCCGACTTATCGTACGAGGCTCATCCCCTACGCCGCTGTCGACAATATTGGTCAAACCGGACGGGGACAGAGCCTTGATCAATTACAAAGGCGATACCCGGGCCTTGCCGGCAGACGCTGTGGATTTCTCTTCAGTCAAACCCAAAGTCGTGCTGTTCGATGGCCACGAACCCCATCTGTCTCTGGCATTGGCGAAGCGCGCACAGCGGGATAACATTCCTACTGTACTGGATGCGGGCTCTTTACATGAAGGGACTTTAGCCTTAATGGATCAGGTCGATTATTTGGTCTGTTCGGAAAAATTCGCCCGCCAGTTTGCCGGCAACGAAGAAACGGCCCTGATGCGCCTGGCGGAGGCCGCGCCTACCGCCGTCATCACGCTAGGCGAAAGAGGACTGCTCTGGCAACGCGGCAAAGAGCGCGGCGTTCTGCAGGCTTTTCCGGTTGCCGCGGTCGATACCACTGGCGCGGGCGATGCCTTTCATGGCGCCTTCGCCGCCGCTGTCGCTTTAGGCCTGGAGTGGCTCGATGTCTTACGCTATGCCAGTGCCGCCGGAGCCCTTTGCTGCACCAGAACAGGTGCTCGCCTGGGCATTCCATCAAAGGAAGAACATCGCACATGGCTCGAGCAGCATCGAGACATTCATGTATAATATTCAAGTTGATCCGCAGCCTGAAGCAGGGATTCTCCAGTCACCGGCATGGAACCACCCGCTATTATTTAACGATCGAAACGCCAAGAAACAGCAAAGAGTTGAAAAACATTGATATATCAACTATTCCCAGGAACCATAACTGACCATTTGCTTGTCAAAGAGTGTATGAAACAACTGTTTTCCCTCATTGCCCGACGGACAAGCAATAGCGATCCGCTTACTGGCCAAAACACCAGGGTTAATACTGCTTTTCAGTTTTTTCCAACCCATTTCGGGATGACTCTCGAAAGTGCACTCTATTTGTTTTTTCACCCGCGGACACAACTATTTCGTGTTCAGCCTGATTTTCCTAAATACAACTGACATTCATTAAACTTCATCTTAATTTTTTAACAAAACAAAAATGCAAACGACAACATTTAAACCCTGCGATTTAGTCATTTACGGGGCCATGGGAGATTTATCCCGCCGCAAACTGCTCATTTCTTTATACCGACTTGAAAAAGCCAATTTAATTGAGCCCGACACCCGGATCATAGGTATCGACAGAATTGCCCAGGACAGCGCCGCCTATATCGACATTGCCTACAAAAGCCTGCAGGATTTTCTGAATGAAGAAATCGATGCCAGCGTATGGAAAACCTTCTCCGCGAGGCTTTCGTACCTGCAAATAGACTTGACGCAACTGGACCAGTACAAACAGTTACATGACGTCCTCGATCCAAGCACCAGGGTTATGGTCAATTATTTTGCCGTCGCACCGTTTTTATTTAAAAACATTTGCCAGGGCCTCGACCAATCAGGGGTTTTAAACAAAGAATCACGCATGGTGATGGAAAAGCCTATCGGTCACGATCTTAATTCCTCCAAGGAAATCAACGATGCCGTCGCTGAGGTTTTCAGCGAGGAGCAAGTGTTCCGTATCGATCATTATTTAGGCAAGGAAACGGTACTCAACTTATTGGCACTGCGCTTCGCCAACTCCATTTTCACCTCTAACTGGGACCATAACACCATCGACCATATTCAGATTACGGTCGGTGAAGAGGTCGGCATTGAAGGCCGCTGGGATTACTTTGATAAAACCGGACAGTTACGCGACATGCTGCAGAACCACCTGTTGCAGATTTTGACTTTTGTTGCCATGGACCCGCCGGTCAACCTGGAGGCCCAGAACATACACAGAGAGAAGATCAAAGTGCTTGAAGCACTGCGTCCCATTACCATTGACAACGTTGAAGAAAAAACGGTGCGTGGACAATACGCATCCGGCGTTATCAAAGGCACAGCAGTACCCGGTTATCTGGAAGAAGAAGGCGCCAATAAGGACAGCACGACGGAAAGCTTTGTCGCCTTGCGCGTCGATATCGATAACTGGCGCTGGGCGGATGTGCCTTTTTACCTGCGCACGGGCAAACGCATGGCTGGCAAGCGCACCGAGATTGTCATTTACTTTAAACGCTTGCCGCACAATATTTTTACAGACAGTTACGACGTCCTGCCCCCCAACAAGCTCATTATTCACCTTCAGCCGAATGAAGGCATCGATATCGTGATGCTGAACAAAATCCCGGGGATTGATGAACACATTAAGCTGCACAAGACCAAGCTGGATTTAAGTTTTGATGAATCCTTCAAAAAGAGCAGTCTTTTCGGAGGCTATGAAAAACTGGTGCTCGAAGCCATGCGCGGCAATCCGACATTGTTCCTGAGCCGTGAAGAAATCGAACAGGCCTGGACATGGATTGATTCGATACAAGATGCCTGGGCGCATATTGATACAGCCCCTAAGCCTTACCCCGCAGGCACCTGGGGACCGGCCGAAGCGGATGAACTGCTTGCCCGGGACGCCAGGGCCTGGGAAGATCCATGTTATAAATAATAAATATTTCACGCCCTTTCCGCCATGGAGAGGGCTACAAAAAATAGAATTAAAGAGCACAGCCATGGTTAAAGAATTTTTGTTTGAAGACCGCGCCAGTTTATTCGCGGCGTTGGCAAGCGATTGCCGGACCCATCTGGCAAAAGCCCTGAGCGACAGAGGCGCGACAACCTTCATGGTATCCGGAGGCAGCACCCCGGCGCCATTGTACGAAGCGTTATCCCTGTCCGACCTGGACTGGGACAACATCAATGTTGCCCTGGTCGACGAACGCTGGGTAAACAAAGAGCACAGCGCCAGCAATGAAGCCCTCATTGATTGCTCGCTCCTGACTAATAACGCAGCCAGGGCTTCATTCGTCGGCATGAAAAACGCGGCAGCGAGCGCCGCTGAAGGCTGCGCCGAAACAGAAGCACTGTATCAGGCGCTACCGAAACCGTTCGCGATATCCATACTGGGCATGGGCAATGATGGCCATACCGCCTCCTTATTCCCGCATGCGGACGGCCTGACTGATGCCCTGGCAGAAAACAATCAGCAACTCACCGCCGCCATCATGGCCAAGCAGAGCGATGTTACCGGCCCTAATACCGAACGTTTAACCTTGACGCTGAACGGCCTGCTACAGTCAGAGCGCTTGATCATTTTGTTGACCGGCGAGGAAAAGCTCGCCGTATTCCGTCGAGCCATGACCGAAGGCCCAGTAGAAGACATGCCAGTACGCGCTGTGCTACGGCAGAATAAAGTGCCGGTTGAACTGTATTGGGCACCTTGAGGTATATTGACTAATGTTAAGCCGTCATCACAAGCAGTCGTAGGAAGAGAATATTATGCACCCTATATTAGAAAAAGTTACTGAAGAAATTATTGAACGCAGCCGTGCAACACGTGACGCCTATCTGGCGCGCGTCGACGCCGCGGTTGAAAAAGGCCCGCACCGCGCGAAACTGGCCTGCGGCAACCTGGCGCACGGCTTTGCCGCCTGTGCGTCCGGCGAGAAGACCGACTTGGCCGGCAGCGAGAAAGCCAATATTGCGATTATCTCTTCTTATAATGACATGCTCTCCGCCCATGAGCCGTTTAAAGACGCGCCAGCGCTGATTAAACAAGCCATCAAGGAAGCGGGCGGCGTCGCCCAGTTTGCCGGCGGCGTGCCGGCCATGTGCGACGGCATCACGCAGGGTCAGCCCGGCATGGAGCTGTCGCTGTTCAGCCGCGACGTGATCGCCATGGCGACCGCAATCGGCTTGAGCCACAACATGTTCGACGGCGCCCTGTATCTGGGCGTTTGCGATAAGATCGTACCGGGTCTTCTGATCGGCGCCCTGAGTTTCGGCCATCTGCCGGCGGTATTCGTGCCGGCGGGGCCGATGCCCAGCGGCCTGCCTAACAAAGAAAAGGTTCGCATCCGCCAGCTGTACGCGGAAGGCAAAGTCGGCCGCAAGGAACTGCTGGAATCGGAATCGCAGTCTTACCACAGTGCCGGCACCTGTACCTTCTACGGCACGGCCAACAGCAACCAGATGATGGTTGAGATCATGGGCCTGCACCTGCCGGGCAGCTCATTCATCAACCCTTACACGCCATTGCGCGATGAATTGACTAAAGCCGCCGCCAGGCAGGTTCTGAAATTCACTTCCCAAGGCAACGATTTCCGTCCGATCGCGCATATGATCACTGAAAAAGCGATTGTGAACGCCATCATTGGGCTGCTGGCCACGGGCGGTTCCACCAATCATACGATTCACCTGATTGCCATCGCGCGCGCCGCCGGCATCATCATCAACTGGGATGACTTTGACAAACTGTCCCGCATCATCCCGCTGCTGACCCGCATTTATCCGAACGGCCAGGCCGACGTCAACCACTTCCAGGCCGCCGGCGGCATGGGCGTCCTGATTGCCGAGCTGTTGCGGAACGGTCTGCTGCACGAAGACCTTCTAACCGTCGCCGACGAGCATGGCATGAAAAATTACACGCAGGAACCTCGCTTGCTTGACGGCAAATTGACTTGGGAGCCTTGTCCCGAGGCATCGCTGGATACGGAAGTGCTTAGCACCGTTGCCAAGCCGTTCGCGACCAGCGGCGGCCTGCATGTGATGCACGGCAACCTGGGCCGCGGCGTTTCCAAAATTTCCGCCGTGGCGGAAGAGCATCAGATCGTTGAGGCACCCGCGGTCGTATTTGATGATCAGGACGATATGATGGCGGCGTTTAAACGCGGCGAACTGGAAAAAGACTTCATCGCGGTCATCCGTTTCCAGGGGCCCAAATCGAATGGCATGCCCGAGCTGCACAAACTGACGCCGCCATTGGGCGTACTCCAGGATAAGGGCTTCAAAGTCGCGCTAGTGACCGACGGCCGCATGTCCGGCGCTTCCGGCAAGGTACCGTCCGCGATACACATGTGCCCTGAATGCGCCGACGGCGGCCCGCTGGCCAAAGTGCGCGACGGCGACATCATTTATTTGAACACACAAACCGGCGAAATCAATGTCCGGGTGGATGAAGCCGAATTCAATGCCCGCACACCGGCCGTCAATACGGCCACGAACCATCACTGCGGCATGGGACGCGAGCTGTTCGGCGCTTTCCGCCGCGGCGCATCGTCATCTGAAACCGGGGCATCCAACCTATGGGTTGAAGATTAACCGGTACTGATTGCACCGGTCCGGATTTTTCCGGGCCGGGTCTATTATTTCTCCAGCCAGAATGGCTATTTTTTAGTTTATAAATTTGGAATTTATTAATGACTGCATCCATTAAAGACATTATGAACACGTCCCCGGTCGTGCCGGTGATGGTTATCAACAAACTGGAACATGCCGTGCCGCTGGCGCATGCACTGGTTGAAGGCGGATTGAAAGTGCTGGAAATTACCCTGCGCACACCGATTGCCCTGGATGCGATCAGAAGAATCAAAGCCGAGGTGCCGGGGGCCATCGTCGGTGCCGGCACCGTTATCAACCTGGAAACATTAAAGCAGGCCATCGATGCCGGCTCTGAGTTTCTGGTCAGCCCCGGCGTGACCGAAAGCCTGATTGATGCCGCGCTTCAGTCGGGTGTTCCTATCCTGCCTGGCGTCATCAGCCCTAGCGAAGTCATGCGTCTGATGGAAAAAGGCATCACGGAAATGAAATTTTTCCCGGCTGAAGCCGCCGGCGGCATCCCGATGCTGAAATCGATCGGTGGTCCGCTGCCGCAGGTCACCTTCTGCCCGACTGGCGGCATCAGCCCAAAAAACGCGGCCGATTATCTGGCGTTGAGCAATGTCGCTTGCGTGGGCGGTTCGTGGATGGCGCCTGCCGATCTCGTGGACAAGGAAGACTGGGACGAAATCAAACGCCGCGCCACAGAAGCGGCCGCGCTAAAAAAATAACACCAGTCAACCGCTACAGGATCCTATTCGGGTCCTGTAGCCAGTCGCCGGGCGCTATGCTTCCTTCCATTTGATATTGCAGCCGATGCTGGGAATCTGCTCGGTATTGATAGGTTTATTGGCCAGCAGATTGTCCAGCGCATTGCGCAGATCCTCGCCAGTCAGCGGCACATCGTTTTTTGGTGTCGCGCCATCCAGGCGGCCGCGATAAACGCAGGCCAGGTTTTGATCAAACACATAAATATCAGGGGTACAAGCCGCCTGATAGGCCTTGGCGATGTCCTGGCTTTCATCATACAAGTATGCCGCGAAAGGATGCCCCCAGGCATCCATCATTTCCTTCATCTTGTCGGGCGCGTCCTGCGGGTAATTTGCTATATCATTGGCACTGATGGCGATAGTGCTGATGCCCAAAGCGGCATAATGCCTGGCAATATCGATCAACTGATCTTTCACATGCAGCACATAAGGACAATGATTACAGATAAACATCACTACCGTGCCTTTTTCACCTTTTAATTCTTGTAAACTGTTGTGAGAGCCCGTGACAGAATTGAACAAATCGAAATCGGGAGCGATAGTGCCCAAGGGCATCATGTTTGAAGGGGTTGCTGCCATGTTTTCCTCCTAAAATAGTTATGAAAATTCTGAATAAAGCTTGTGATTATAAAGCGCTATCGGTTTTCATAATAACCGGGATATCGGCTTTAAGACCCATAATCATTTATAAATGTTTATTATCCTTTTACTTAGCATTACTCAATCGGTGTTATTTTTTATATAATTTCCTGCCATTGCTTTTTCAATAGCCACTCTTATGGTTATTGCTTTAAATACGAATCGCCTTAACGCGACACCATTAACCCTTAACATTTAAACGACCTATGACTCAAAACGAACTGAAAAAAAAAGTTGCCGAAGCCGCCCTGCAATATGTTAAAGATATTCCCATTATCGGGGTCGGCACCGGCTCAACGGTTAATTTCTTTATCGAAATGCTGGCTGACTATAAAGCCGATATCGAAGGCGCTGTCTCCAGTTCCATTGGCACTACCGAGCGTTTGAAAAAAGTCGGCATTCCGGTTCTGGACCTGAATGCCGTTAACGATCTTAAAATCTATATAGACGGGGCGGATGAAGTCAATCCCGACAAAAAACTGATCAAGGGCGGCGGCGGTGCTTTGACCAGGGAAAAAATCATCGCCGAAGCCAGCGAAAAATTTGTCTGCATTGCCGATGAATCCAAATGCGTGGATGTATTGGGCGCGTTCCCGCTGCCTATTGAAGTCATTCCGATGGCTCGCAGCTTTGTCGCACGTGAAATGGTCAAGCTGGGCGGCCAGCCGGTTTGGAGAGAAAACTTTATTTCCGATAACGGCAATGAAATCATTGATATCCGCAACCTGAATATTACCGATCCTATCGAGCTGGAAAAAACCATTAACAATATTCCGGGCGTTGTGACCGTCGGCTTGTTCGCATTGAGAGGTGCCGATATCGTATTGGTCGGCAAAGGCAACGAAGTCGTTACTTTATAAAAATCATGCCGGAAGGCTACCATTAGAGCCTTTCTCCCGCCATTAGACCATAGTACACGGCCGCTCCAAGCTTCAGGCGGCCTCCATCAAAAAAATAATTATTCAAACAATATTAAGAGGGTAAAAAAATGAATGAAAACTGGATTGCACCTTCCATTCTATCGGCGAATTTCGCCAAACTGGGCGAAGAAGTCGACAATGTTCTAAAAGCCGGTGCCGATGTCGTGCATTTTGATGTCATGGACAATCATTTTGTACCTAACCTGACTATCGGTCCGTTGGTCTGTGAGGCCTTAAGAAAACACGGCGTTACCGCACCCATCGACGTACATTTAATGATCGAGCCCGTGGACCGCATTATTCCCGATTTCGCCAAGGCGGGTGCCAGCTATATCACTTTTCATCCGGAAGCATCGGTTCACGTCGACAGAACCCTGCAATTGATCCATGACTGCGGTTGCAAAGCCGGTCTGGTATTCAACCCGTCCACACCGTTGCATTATCTGGATTATGTGATGGATAAAATCGACATGATTTTATTGATGTCGGTCAATCCGGGTTTTGGCGGTCAGTCTTTTATCCCGTCCGCACTGCCTAAGCTGCGTGAAGTCAGAAAACGCATCGATGACAGTGGACTGGATATACGACTGGAAATCGACGGCGGCGTTAAAGTCGACAACATCCGCGACATCAAAGCGGCCGGCGCCGACACCTTCGTAGCGGGCTCGGCGATATTCGGCCAGCCTGACTATAAAGCCGTGATCGACGCGATGCGTGCTGAAATAGCTAAAGCGGAATAACCGCTTAAGGCCTTACATAAGCGGGAGGATTTGATCGAGAATCTTCCCGTTTGTGACTAAAATCTGCTTCGGAAAAACGCCCGCGTTACCCTGAAAGTCGGTCACGGTCGCGCCAGCCTCTTTGGCAATTAAAGCGCCTGCAGCAATATCATACAAGTTCAATTCCTGTTCCCAGAACGCATCGATCTGACCGTCGGCGACCAGGCATACGTCCATCGCCGCACAACCAAAACGGCGCTGCCCTGTCGTAACCCGCGCGATACGGCAGAAACGTTCAAGATTGTTCTGTTCCAGATAATTGCGCAAACAGGCAAAACCTGTACACACCATTGCAGCACCAAGATCAGTTTCCGATGAAACCGTGATAGGCTGACCGTTTTTCCATGCTCCTTTACCTTTCTCGGCGCAGTAATAATCACCGAGTGCCGGGGCATACACTGCACCGGCCACTAATTCCCCATCGATTTCCAGTGCCACGCTGAGCGCCCAAAAATACTGACCGCGCGAAAATGAATGTGTGCCGTCAATCGGATCGACCACCCAGCGGCTGGACTGATTTTCGGTTTTACCACTTTCCTCACCCCAAAAACCGAATTGCGGGTACTCTCTAGCCAGAGCCTCTTTTAAAAAAGCCTCTACAGCGACATCAGCCTCGGTCACAAAATCGCGCGGGCTTTTTTTACTGACTTCCAGATCCTTCAGATTTTTGAAATGCGTCAGAGCGATAGTTCCGGCTTCACGGACCACTTTTTCAAGCACGGCAAGAGAAATACACATAGATTAACCTTAAGAATTAAGCAGAATTACCCATTCGACCCATCGGCTCAATGCTAGTGCCTAAAGCTCGAAAGCAAGATAAATGATAATGTTATAAATTGACAGCCGCGGACTTTACTGTCCGGGCAATGTTATGACAAGTATTTTACTAATGAAGCTGGCATTGTGCATCTATGTATTCAAAGTATCCATCAGATCAATCATAAATTCCATTTCTTCATCGTCCACGCGAATCCAGGCATCAAAACCCAGACTTTTCAACACTCCTTGCCCTTTCTCATCATTATTCATGTCGACCAGCAATTTTTGAAAGACTTCTTTTTTATCCGCCAGTCTCGGGCCGATCATCAACGAATGATGAACGACGCTAATCTGGCTGCGGACCAGCACTTTCAGCTGGCTTTTGATGATATTCGATAAATTATCATAAGCTTCGGCCAGGAAAATACCGACGTCGGCATCTCCGCGCAGCAGTTGTTTTGCAATGAGAATATAGCTATCGCAGACAATTGCCTGCACGTTACTGTTATCCAAGTCCCCGGGCTCCAACATGATCATGCCCATTAAACGGACATCAGGATCTTCTGTGACGGCTACCCGAATACCCGGCGACAAATGAGCCACATCTTCCACTGCATTTTGAGCCTGGACAGCAATAATAGCTTCATCAGTCACACCGACCGGCCTCACTAATGGTGAAAAGCCTTTTTCGCGCACCAGCATGGCGGCATCAAATGGATTCGCATAAATCAAATCAATTTTGTCCTGGTCGATGGCGGCTCTTTGCGTAGGGAAATTGTTATACATTTCCAAATGAATCGCTTCCCCGGTCTGTTTTTGAAGCCAGGTATTAAAGATATACCAGCCGGAAATATGATCGGGGGGAAAATCTGGACTGACTGTAAACATGTTTGGCATGATTAGGCTCCGTATAGATTAAAACAAGGTTGGATAAAGCCTGATGCATTCTTCCACTTTCGTCCGGGAGGGTTTGCGGCGCACAGAGGTATATCCGACTACTTTGCCTTTTCTTACATTGGGAATAACGGTGGCCTTGACCCAGTAATAACCGCCATCCTTGCGCAAGTTTTTAACAAACCCCTGCCATTTATTCCCTCTTTGCACCGTATCCCATAAATCCTTGAAAGCCGCCGGCGGCATATCCGGATGCCTTAGAATCGAATGAGGGGCATTGATCAGTTCATCTTCGGTATAGCCGGACATTTCAATAAAAGCCTGATTGACATGCGTAATGACGCCCTCCGGATCCGTCGTCGATACGATCAGCTTGCCGTCAGGATAAGGCGTTTCAATTTGGGTATATAACACCTTGCGCTTCGCACCGCCGTATAAATTCAGAGTAACCTCCTGATAATCACCGGTTATGTCTTCTGGTTTCATATCATCAAGCATTGTGTTTCTCCATCTGGTTACGTTTCAGTTTAACTGAGCACCAGTTTTTATATGTTGTAGTCAGCCAGCTTAAATCAACACGCAGGATAATGGGGCCGTTACTGTTTCTTATTTTCATATCAAGCGTGCCGCCCTTCATCGCGGCCAGTAAAAATCAACGCCCTGTCGTTAATGAGTATCATCAGGGCATTGATTTTATGAGGTTAATTTCTGATTATTTATAGGCCTTGGCAAGATTGGCAAATAGCGTTCTACTCATGCCGGAAATACAGAGGAATTTCTCCAGTTCATCGGCAATCGTCGACTCTTGATAGGACTGCTGCATTATCATCAGGGTAAGCCCGGTGACGGAACTGATCGCCTGCAGGGCTTTTGAGCATTTTTCAGGATCATGACCAAATATTTCGACAATGATACGGATGAGTTCATTATTGATCAGGGTCATGGCACCCGCCATAAACTCAACAGGCAGATTGACTTTGACGTGAATATCACCGACTTGAAACATATGTTGAGCGAATTCAGCATCGACATTAGCGGCAAATAGCCCTGTCATCCATCTTAAATGAGCTATTTTCAAGGTCTCAAGACGGCCTTCCAGATATTTTGCCGTTGCAGGTATAGCCGCTAATTGATCATAAAAAGAATCAGTGACGGCTTTCAGATGCGGCGTGATTTCTGGCCCAATATCTTTTAGACACAACTCAAGCTCAGGCGTTAAACCGGAAAATGCCTTGGCATAATCGATCAATTCGTTAAAGTTTTGTGGCATTAGCTTTCTCAGTTGCTGAGTATATTGAATCTATTATTTCGTATTAAATTAATAATATTTCAATAACTATTTATTTTTTATAATATAAATCCTATGGTTATTTTCCTGGAACAAGAACACTGGGGCTCTATAAAAGACCGTAATTCCTGGCTGCGCAAAGCACCTACAATAATTCCGCAATACTGCTTGCGGCCCGCTTTACGTCAAGAAAAATCAAGCCTAATTTAGCATTCGGCTTCGCCAGAACAGTTAATACGGATTCATTACCGGCATAAACCATCAGGACATAGCCCTTAGCTCCCTTAATTAAAACTTGTTCCAGAGTCCCCCTTGTCAATTCTTGAGCGGTGCGGTCACCTAACGACAGCATTGCGGCACTCATGGCGCCAACCCGGTCTTCGTCCAATCCGGCGGGCAACACAGAGGCCATCATTAAACCATCCGTTGATATTACACCTGACGCTTCAATATCTGCCGAAGTACCATTAAGCTCTGTTAACACTGAAGCCAGCATATCTGCGCGCATATTTTGCTCTCCTTTATTTAATAATTATGTTTAGAACGGTCAAATTTTAATAAAGCGTTATTTAGTGGCATAACGCAGACTTAATGCCCAAACCAGAGAAACGAATTCTGGATGGTTAAAGTGGGGAATGCCCGAAATTGCAATAACAAAGCGGTTATTGCCAATAAATAACGGCCAAAACCCGAGCTGACTATTACCGCGCGCATCAATAACAGCCCAAGCGTTACTAGCCAGTCCCATATTATTCATCAATAATCCTGATCGGCGTTCATGAATAATTGCAATTTCCGCGCTTAATGCCGATAACTCCTCAGCAACTTCATGCGGAAACCCATGACTAGCCAGATAGAAGCCTTGGCTATCAGCCAAAAGAACCTTGCCATTTTCTGAAATTCTGCTTAATAGCTCAGGCAAAATATCTTCCAAGGCATCGTGCGGATAATTCAGCGCTGCATCAAGCCCCTGAACCCAGCCCAATTTTTGGCAATGATGCAATAACTCCAGGCATTTTGCTTCTTCCTGTTGGTCCATTAAATTTTGTAGATTCGACAGGTTGAGTTCTGGGGTTTGCTGCTGCGCAAGTAATGCTCTTAAAAACTGCCGAGGCTTGTCCCTATTAACAGAACAGACGGCGTAATAAGTACCGGCCGGGGTTGGGTATAAATACACCCCCTCTGTTAAGACATAGTTGCTCATGTGCTATTCCTCGAGTTCAGGATCCAAGGAATACAGCAATGACTGCACTAAAAGAGACACATCATTTTTAACCCGGGCGTCGACGGAAAATACCGGCGGCTTAAGCCCCATGCCCTGCAATTGAATATGATAATCATTGATAGCCGGCTTAGCACTTAAATCCATCTGAGTTACACCAATGGCCACATTGGTTTTTTTTATAAACTCTTGAAACGAATCCAGAAAAAACTTCATATCCTGGAACGGATCCGTTCGGGTATTATCGAGCAGCAAAATCAGGCCTATACCGCCCGTAGTCAGAATATCCCACATAAAGTCAAAGCGTTCCTGGCCAGGTGTACCGTAAAGATGAATTTTCTCACCACCTGCAAGATTCATAATCCCATAGTCCATGGCTACAGTGGTCGATGATTTCCTGTTCTTTGTCATGTCACTGGCAGCCGCATCCGTTTTAACCGGGGGCACATCGCTTATTGATTCGATAGCTGTTGTTTTACCTGCGCCAACGGGACCGGTAAAAATAATTTTGTATTGGCTCATATTGTTATATTGTTCCCAACTTTATGTTTTATGTCCACGTAACTTGCTGATAATTCGAGTAAATAACCCTTGTCGCTCATTATTTTTGCTGACTGGAGGCTGAATGATTTCATCGGCTTGCCGTTTAGCTTGTTTAATCAGGCCAAGTGCATACGCGGCACTGATGAAAGCAAATACATATTGGGGCTTGATTTTTAAAATTTCAGCGATATCAGGCAAAGTTCTTGGTCCAGCTATAAGCAATGCTGAAATTCTTAATGCATGAGGGGTGACAATAAGGCGGGTGAAGTTCGGCCAATGTTTTAAAAAAACCGGTTTATGAATATCAAGGGCTACAGGATAACGCCCCCTTGACGTCCATACAGCCAGCTTCCACAGGAAGGCGTCTAGATTATGGAATTTCTCCGGCGCGTTCTCGGCAGATAACACATGCGCACTCGCTGGAGTAAGCGACATCCCCTCCCCTGACAGGTTATTAATCGGCAGTCCGGCAAACGATCTCAACTGTTTGTCGTCCGCATCAAGCCAGACTTCATGATTATGAGGAAAAATAATCAGCAACTTCCAACCTGAGTTGAGATGCAATACCTGTTTTTTTGTCTGGGCAATAAGGCATGCGGACTGAAAATATCCCTGGAAATACTCTTTGGGATTATAAAAAGCATTAGGAAATTGTTTCGGATCATTTACGTCCAGACCAGGGATAGAGCCCATAAATGCATTGAAATTCCCTTCATCAAGATGCATCGCTGTTTGATGCTTGGATGTTTTTTTCCGCTCATCCGTATTAATAAATAACTTCCTGTCTGCCCGAACATTACCGCTCGACTTTTGTCGTGCAGTCAACATCGCCTCGGCTTTAGCCAAGGCATCCAGCATCTCCGCTGTCCTTACCGGTTTTTTTACATATAATACATTTTCCAGCTTCTGTTCCTTTAAGGATAAGACAATAATTGGCCTGACCGAGTTTTCAGCCTGCTTCTGCTCAAGTAACGTTTTGGCATTGACGGAGTCGGCATCAATCATATCGACTTCGGCATCTATATCTTCAACAACAATGGCCGCGCCTTTACAAGGCCCTTGAAGATACATCACCATTGTTTTATAAGTGCGCCCATCCATGCCATGAAGCACAACTTTTAAAGGGCTTTTGCGTTTATCGTTCATTGTTCCCGCTCATAAAAATCGCCATTAATTCATTCCAGCCATCGGGCATGGCTATATCCAAGGTGGCGAAAAGCTCAACCATTTTTTTCAATCCTGAAACGTCGTGCGTTGATTTATAAAGTTCCAACAAGCCCTGATGCAATTCCAGCCTGTGCGGTTCGCTAATAATAGCCTTTTCCAGCACGTCTTTTGCTTCAGTAAGCTGACTGTATTCAATATAATCACGAGCCAAATCCAGCGGGTCATACGTTTGTTCTTCTGAAGCATCAACCAGTCGCACTAAGTTTTGAGTGCCAATCAATCCCCTTGTAAAAATAGAATATTGGTTTCCTGCCAGCAAGGCGACATCCATTTCATTAACCATAAACGCCTGCAGCAACCTATATTGTTCCCGAGAGAGCTTGGATCTTGTACCCTTTATCATACGCCGGCTGATTTTTGCACCGCGCCGGTCTAAAATGACCAGAAAATCAACCAGCGCAGCAAAAAGCTGTTCCGATAAATCGGCGGAGTAACAATAATAAATTCGCTGAATATGAGCGATTAATTGCCTTGGTTTTCTGGCAATATGAAAAACAAGATTTTTTAAAGTTTGCTCAGGTAATTCGTGATCGGCAAAATGAAAGATATTCGAGTCTGATGGCAAAAAAACATTACGCTCGGGGAATTCAGAAGTGTCTTTTGGTCCCTCACTGCAAGTAATCAATTTCCGGCAAATAATCATGCATTAACTCTCAAATATTCATGCGAAAGATTTTCTATATGAATTTTAGCTGCTTTTCTTTAAAAAAACAGATACAAGAGCCACAAAACTTAAAATATAATTCGATTAAACTGAGCTTTATATTATTTTGTTGAAGCAATTAATTATTAGAGCATGCAACAAGATGTATCTCATAACTTTTTACTGTTGACATAAAAAAGGCTTGTGAAGCCGTGTTTCACAAGCCTTTTTTTTGATTATTGAATTATTGCTTAACTATTCAATGCATCAGCATAAGCCATATCGAATGTAGGAATATGATGATCCAGCCATCCTTTCACCATTTGACCGACTTCCTCCGTAACATCTGCCTCGCCGGCATGAAATTTTGTTTGCAGCCCGGCGCAAATGCTGACTAAAGCGTCATGCTCGGCTTTGTGAGCCGTATAACCATTAAAATCTTTTGCCTGCATTTCCCTCTCTTCATGTGCGAAATGCTCGACAACATAAGAAATCAGGTCATCCAACTGATTTCCTACAGCAGAACGTTCTGCCCCGCCGGTTGCCAGATCATACAACTTATTCAGCTTATCAAATAACGTTTTGTGTTCGTCATCGGCGAATCCTACATTAGTACCAAATTGACTAGCAGTCCAAGTAATTAAAGCCATATACGTTCTCCTCAATAATTTTTATAATAACCGCACAAAAATTATAGTTTTTACACCTGTCCAAATGTTGACCTAGATCAATTTTTATTCAGATCACCCGATATATTCGCTGACAGCTCATCAAAATCAGCCCGGGCAGAATACGGCAATACGCCTAACAAAGGCGCATCCAGAGCAGCTTTGACAGCTAGAATGGTTTCCTCCCGGTTCAACAGATCAGGATCGGTGCATGTAGCGATCCAGCCCACACAAGAAAGATTTGACCAGCGGACGGCCCGATCGGTTAATTTCGCCTGATTAATGCAGCCCAGCTTGATAGCCACCACGATAATAACTGGCAGGTTCAGTGCTTTTGCCAGATCGGAGACATCCTCCGTGGCATTAATTGGCGACAGCCAGCCGCCCGCCCCCTCAACCAGAACGATATCGGCCAATTTTTTGAGGCGATTAAAGCTGCCAACGATTTTATCCAGTTGCACCGGATTATCGGCGCCGGCGATATGGGGCGAAACAGGGGCTTCATAGGCATAGGGATTGATCAGCTCATAATCAACGGGCAATGAAGCATTCTCCTGAATCAACAGCGCGTCTTCATTCTTCAGGATGCGGTTAGTTAACAGACAGCCCGATGCGACCGGTTTCATGCCGACCACGGATTGGCCCTGCTTTTTGAAGTAGCGCATCAGCGCAATAGTCGTCCAGGTTTTTCCGACATTAGTATCGGTGCCGGTAATGAAATAGCCTTTTTTCATGCGATTATGCCCGTGCGGTAATCATGATAACCTCGAAGGAGGCAGGAATCCGTCCGCCGTTTCTAAACGCTTCATAAGCCGCAATCATGCCCTGCATCTGCGCTTTGGTCGTGATCCTTCTGTTTCGCCCCGCAGTCACGTTATGCGCGCCGATATGCTTCAGTTCCTTCATCAAGTCCTGGACGGAGTCATAAGTCGGCCTATGCAGTTGACTTTCCGTCCTTATCCGATGAAAGCCGGCTCGTTCAAGAAAACAACCGTGCTGTTCTTGGCTGAAAAACTCGTTAACATGGCTATAATCGTCAACTTCCGCCCAGGCGCTTTTCAGTTCCCGCAAAGTACGCGGCCCAAATGTCGAAAAAATCAGCTGACACCCGGGCTTTAGAATGCGCCTGATGTCATTGAAAACAAGCTCCAGATCCTCACACCATTGCAGAGCCAGATTCGAGAACACATGATCAACGGCATGATCCGCAACCGGTAACGCTTCCGCGTCGGCACATAAATACCAGACATTGCCGGCATCGGCCAGCTTCCCGCGCGTGATTTGCAGCATAGGCAGCGCGAGGTCCAGCGCCAGCATATGTTTAGCGCCCGGCCATGATAATAACTCCGCGGTTAGAAAACCGGTGCCGCAACCGATATCCAGCACAGTACCGGCCAGCCTGTCCGTTTCGATACGACCAAGCAAGTCCCTGCCAACTGTGCGCTGTAATTCGGCGACAGCATCGTAGGACGCACAGGCCGCTGAAAAAGATTGTCTGATTTTGTTTTTTTCTAACACGAAATCAGCGCTCATCTCTGCTCCAGAAAACGGGCGATAACCGCCAGAACTTCTTGCTGATGCGATAAAAACGGCACGTGCCCGGCCTGATCGAGAATGTTGACTTCGCAACCGGCATTCAACTGCGGCAGCTGTTGCCCGACAGAAACGGGAATCAATTTATCCCTGCCGCCCAATATGACCGATACCGGGCACTTCAGTCTGGACAAGGACGGGCGCAAATCCGACTGTTTCAAGATATTCAGGCCATCCAGCAATGTCTGCCGATCCGGCACATCATACTCGGATACGGCTTCTTTCAGATCTTTCAATACTGTTTTACAGTCCACCAAGCCCTTCACCTGTAGCGCCAGAAAACGTGATAAAGTTGCCTGACAGTTGGCCTTTAAGCCATCGATGAATGCATCCAGCTGATAAGCCTCCATGCCCGGCCAGGTTTCCGCTTGCACGAATAGCGGATTACCCGCCAGCAATACCAGCGAATCAACGCGCTCAGGGAAGCGCTCGGCAACATCAAGCACAACCGTAGCGCCCAAGGACCAGCCCAGCCAGCAGCAAGGCCGGTCGGGCAACGATTCCACTAATGCCGCGCTGATTTGTTCCAGTGCAAACGGCGTGATTTTTTCACTGCGCCCATGCCCCGGCAAATCGATGCAGGTAACCTGACAATGCCGAGCCAAAGCCTTGGCAAAATCGCGCCAGACGCCGGAATGCATGGCCCAGCCATGCATCAGGACAACCGGCTGGCCCTGACCGAAGGTTTCGCAATGGAGTCTTGTCATAAATGCAGTTGATCAAGCGCTGTTAGCAGGCGGTCGACATGCTGCGTTTCATGTTGCGCTGACATGGTTACGCGCAGTCTGGCACTGCCTTGCGGCACGGTAGGCGGGCGTATCGCGCTGACCAGCAAGCCTTCGTTGAGCAAGGCATTACTAATATCTATCGCGCGTTGACTGTCGCCGATCATAATGGGCTGAATGGCCGAGGACGACGGCAGCAACTGCAAACCGAGCTGTTGCGCGCCCTGCCCGAAGCGCTCGGACAGCATTTTCAGCTTATCCCGGCGCCAGTTTTCGGCTAAGACGATTTTTAAGCTGGCCCGGGTCGCTTCGGCCACGGCGGCCGGTAACGCCGTGGTATAGATATAAGTACGGGCTTTCTGGATCAGCATTTCAATCAAGGTCTCGGAACCGGCCACAAAGGCGCCGAACGTACCGAAGGCCTTGCCCAGCGTGCCCATCAGTATCGGCACATCGTCCTGACCCAGGCCATGGTGATCGATAATGCCCCGACCCTGCGCGCCGATCACGCCCAAGCCATGAGCATCGTCGACCATCAGCCAGGCTTCATGGCGTTTGGCTGCTGCCGACAACGCCTGCAACGGCGCGAAATCGCCGTCCATGCTGAAGACGCCGTCCGTTACGATCAGTTTGCGCTCCGTCGCGGTTTCGAGATGGCTGATCAGATGTCGGGTATCGGCATGGGCATAGCGTTTGAACCGGGCGCCGGACAAAAGGCCGCCATCAATCAAGGAGGCATGGTTCAATCGGTCTTCAATCACCGTATCACCGCGGCCGGCCAGGACCGAGATAACGCCCATGTTCGCCATATAACCGGTCGAAAACAGCAATGCCCGGTCGCGACCGGTAAAAGCCGCCAGTTCTTCTTCCAGGGCATGATGCGCGGCGCTGTGCCCACAGATCAGATGCGCCGAGCCGCTGCCGACACCATAACGGTCGGCGCCCGCTTTAAACGCCTGAACGACAGCCGGATGGTTGGCCAATCCCAGGTAGTCGTTGCTGCAGAAATTCAACACCTTCCTGCCGTCGATCTGTAGATGAATGCCTTGAGGCGACTCGGCGATACGCCGCGAACGGTACAGTCCCTGCGCGGCGATGGCTTCGAGGCTGCCGGTCAAGGTCAACGATGCGTCTGTCATTATGCGTAGCTGGAACCGCCAGAACGCAGGCCCAGACGCTCGAACAGCCGGAGATCATTATTAGTCATCGGATTGTCGGTCGTCAGTAATTTGTCGCCGTAAAAGATCGAATTGGCGCCGGCCAGGAAACACAAGGCTTGCATTTCATCGCTCATGTTGTTGCGGCCTGCTGACAGCCGCACGCGCGACCCGGGCATCATGATGCGCGCCACGGCGATGGTTCTGATGAACACAAGCGGATCCAGCGCCTCGGTGCCCATCAGCGGCGTTCCCTCGACCTGCACCAGCATGTTGATCGGTACGCTTTCGGGATGCTTGGGCAAATTGGCCAGCTCGATCAACAGTTTGGAGCGGTCGACATCGCTTTCACCCATGCCGACGATGCCGCCGCAACAGACGTTGATGCCGGCATCCCTGACGCGCGCCAGGGTATCCAGCCGGTCCTGATAAGTGCGTGTCGTGATGACTTCCGAATAATAATCTTCCGAGGTATCCAGATTGTGGTTGTAGTAATCGAGTCCACCCTCCTTCAGCCGCGCCGTCTGTTCATCGGTCAGCATGCCCAGTGTGACGCAGGTTTCCATGCCCAGCGCCTTAACGCCTTGCACCATTTCGACGACGCGCTCGATGTCCCGGTCTTTCGGCTGACGCCAGGCCGCGCCCATGCAAAAACGCGAGGCACCCTGGTCTCTGGCTTGCCGGGCGGCTTTCAAAACGGCGTCGACCGGCATCAGCGCCTCGGGCGTCAAATCTGAATCGTAGCGCGCGCTCTGCGGGCAATAACCGCAATCTTCCGAACAGGAGCCGGTCTTGATGCTTAGCAAACTGCTCACCTGAATTTCGTTTGGATCGAAATGCTCTCTATGAATGGCTTGCGCTTTAAAAACCAAATCATTGAACGGCAACGCATAAAGCGCCTGAACCTCATCCAGCCGCCAGTCATGGCGGATAGAGCTCGACTGCTGAATCGGGTTTATTGCAGGGTTTGCAGACATTCTGTTAATCTCCGGCTACGGTATTTATTATTAAGGAAGACAACCATGCTACTTGTCAACCTGTCCAAATGAAAATAGGTTACAACTGGATCGATATTATACAGGATTACCTGCTTCCGCCTACCTGCATCTTGTGCGGAAACACTGGATTTGCCTCGCGCGACCTCTGCTATGCCTGCTATATCCATTTACTCAGAAACAATCCGTGCTGTTACCGCTGCGGCGAATCTTTCGAAATAGAGACTGAGATGCCATGCGGCCGCTGCCAAAACCAGACTCCCGCCTATGACCGGACTTATGCGCCATTCACGCATCAAGGCGCCATGCGGCACTTGATAACATCGCTGAAATTCCATGCCCAATACAAGAATGCGCGCCTGCTCGGCCAATTACTGGCCGAGCATGTCAAGACAACGGCGGAAATGCCGGATCGCATTATGCCCGTGCCGCTGCATAAAGCCCGTTACCGCCAGCGGGGATTCAACCAGTCGCTGGAAATCGCCAGAACCGTCGCCCGTGAATTACAGTTGCCTCTCGATCTTGAGTCATGCCGGAGGCATCGCAATACACCGCATCAAACCGACCTGCCGGCCAAACAGCGGCGTAAGAATCTGAAAAACGCCTTTTCACTGGTGAAACCGATTCAAGAGGGTCATATCGCCATTATCGATGATGTCATGACGACCGGCTCAACCGTCAATGAACTCGCCACCTTGTTGAAAAAAGCCGGAGTCGGCCGGGTTGATGTCTGGGCGTGCACCAGAGCTTGATATGCGTTATCTCAAGCTACCGCACTATTTGAGCGATGGCCTGATCGAGCATTTTAGACAGTCTGGCTTTCGCCCCCTGATTCCGGCGAACAAAGGCCTTGGCCTTTGCCACGAGCGATGCGCCGTAAGCGGCATCCTTGTATAGTTGATAAACGGTTTTGACAATCTCATCCTTATCTTGACATTGTATGGCCGCATCATGCGCCAGCATCCCTCCGGCAATCTCCTTGAAATTGGCTATAAAAGGACCGAACAAAGCCGGCACGCCGATCGCGGCAGGCTCCAGCATATTATGGCCACCCACCGGCACCATGCTGCCGCCGACAAACACGACATCGGCGGCAGCGTACAGCATTTTCAATTCGCCCATCGTATCGGCCAGATAAACATCCGTATCCTGGCGACAGTCATCACCGGATGTGCGCGTCACTACGGCCAATCGTTGCTGTTCGCACAGCTTCCTGACCTCGCCGAACCGTTCGGGATGCCTCGGCACCAGGACCAGTAGCAACTCAGGAATTTGCGGCTTTATCTGTTTGTAACTATCGAGAAATATCGCTTCCTCATCCTTATGTGTACTGGCTATTAACCAGATGTACCGGCGCTTGAACAAATCCTGTTTTAACTGCCGCCCCCGCCCTATCGTTTCATCGCCAATTTCAACATCAAACTTGATATTTCCTGCGACAGTCACTCGCTGTTTTTCGGCGCCAATCGCGATAAATCTGTCCGCATCATCCTGTGTTTGCGCGGCGATCAATTTAACCTGCGCCAAGGACGGACGCACCAGTGAGGGGATTTTTTGATACCCGCGCGCCGATTTTTCCGACAATCGGGCATTGATCAAATAAAGAGGAATACCGTTTCCGCCGCAGCAGGCGAACAGATTGGGCCAGATTTCCGTTTCCACGATAACGGCGATAACCGGTTTAAAACAGCGCATAAAACGGCTGACGGCGCCGGGCGTGTCGTACGGCAAATAAACATGCTCAACGGATTCCTGCAGTACCGCCTTAACGCGTGCGGACCCGGTAGGTGTCGTAGTCGTGATTAACAGCCGCGCATCAGGATGTAGGTTCTGTATCTGACGGATCAGTGGAAACAATGCCTCGGCCTCACCGACTGAAACGGCATGAAACCAGATGACGCCTGGCGCATAGGGTTTAGTATAGTAGGCTAGTCTTTCGCGCCATCGACAGCGGTAAGCCGGCGCTTTGATGCTCCGCCAGAGCAGGCGGCACAGTATGAAGGGGATAAGCAGATAAAAAAGGGCGGAATAAAAAGCACGCATGTTAAGAAGACACAAGGTTCAAGGCACAAGATTGAAAAGCCGTCGCTTTACCTGTTGCCTTGTCCCTTTTGCCTTTAACTATTATGCTTCAGCCGCAACCTTGACAGGTATCGTTACGACAACATCCGTATGCAGGTTGATGTCGATATCGTATTCGCCAACCTGACGAATCGCGCCTGTCGGCATACGTACTTCGTGCTTTTCAATGGCAACACCTGCCGCTGTGATCGCATCAGCGATATTGTGCGTACCGATAGAACCGAACAGCTTGCCTTCATCTCCTGCTTTATGCGTGATGACAACTTCGAGTTTGCTCAATGCATTCGCACGTGCTTGAGCGGCGCTCAGTTTCTCGGCGGCAATTTTTTCAAGCTCCGCGCGACGCGCCTCGAATTCAGCAATTTTTTTAGCCGTTGCAACAACAGCCTTGCCTTGTGGAACCAGATAGTTTCTGCCATAGCCTGGTTTAATCGTGACCTTATCACCCAGGTTACCCAAGTTTGCTATCTTTTCAAGAAGAATAACTTCCATCTTTTAATACCTCACCTTTCGGTTTTAGCTAATTATTTTTGCGCCGTCAGGCGTTAGTTTGATTTGAAATTTTGTTTCGCAAGTTCAGCCATGCATCAATTAAACCCACCAAAGCTACAGGCAACATGGCATGGGGTATCAAAAACAATGTCAGATAAAACATCGGCACCATATAGCGGCCGAGTTTCATCGAAGCAAAAACCGCATGCATTACGGCCGTTCCGATACAGGTGTATAACACAAACAGCAAGATGGTCATATTCCAGGCAACTTCGGAGAGCACTCCGGAACTGGCCCACGCAACGACCACGACAGCGACACTGCCTATTGCCAGCCGGGGCTTCGTGTTCAACGACAAAAACTCTTGCTTGAAACCGCCGGGGTTATAAAGCACCGACTGCCACCATCGCCCCAGGAACAGGCCAAACAGCAAACCGAATACGGTTCCTGCCGCCACCACGCCGGTCATATAATGAGACAGAACATCCAAAGTGCGCTGAATTTCGTCAACAGGCGCATTGGGCGGCACCATCTGCGAAAGAACCTCTTTCCACATGACGGCGGGCTCTGCCTCATAGAGGTAAAAGCCAACAACCCCAAGCATGCCCAGCAGCACCGCGAATTCAACCGCCAGGGATAAATGGCGGCCTTCTCTCAATATAATCGAAATCAACCAGACAGGCAGCCACAGCATCATGCTATAAAGCAAGGCAAACTGGTAGCTGCCTAGCAGGAAGAGGCCTAATAGTGAGGCCGCCGCACTTGAGCAGACTAAAACATATAAGCCTTCAAAAGCACCCCGCCTTAACGTAACGAGCGCAACAGAGGCTGAACTTACTATACTTACCGGAGGTATGATCAGTGACAACAATGCGAGACTGGAAGCCACTATCATGGCTTGCAGCCGGCCTCGCATAATATAAGCTGCTAGAAATCTCACTGATTACCCCGGCCTGGTAGTGATTATTTGTGAGCGTCGCAGAATGGCAGTAAGGCAATAAAACGCGCACGTTTGATTGCCACGCCTAACTGTCTTTGATATTTAGCGCTGGTACCTGTAATACGGCTAGGAACAATCTTGCCGGTTTCGGTAATATAATCGCTTAATAGATCCAGATCCTTATAATCAATCTGTGTACCGCCTTCCGCGCTGAATCTGCAGAATTTTTTGCGTCTTACGTTGCGTGCCATAGTAATCTCGTATCCAAGTGTTAAAAGTTTTATTCAGAAGCGGCTTCGTCAATATCGAAGCTCTCATCGGCATCGTCCAGGCTATCTTCCGCACCGGTGTCTGCCGCCGCTTCTTTGGCCGCCGCATCTTTGGCTCTGGATTCAGCCGCTTTATTTTCCTCGGCTGTCGCTGTGGCGATCGGAGAAGGTTCGGTAATCGCTTCTTTTTGCAATAAAGTCATGCTACGCAAGATAGCGTCGTTGAACCGGAAGCCGCTTTCCAGTTCTTCCAGTGTAGCTTGATCGCACTCGACATTCATTAACACATAATGTGCTTTATGAATTTTGTTAATAGGATAAGCCAGGTGTCTGCGCCCCCAGTCTTCCAAACGATGGATTTTACCGGATGCCGTTTCGATAGTTGATCTGTAACGATCAATCATCGCCGGAACCTGAGAACTTTGGTCGGGATGGACTAAAAAGACAATTTCATAATGCCGCATAATTTTTCCTTTCGGTTTTAAGCCTTCCACCCCCGTTTAGCTCAAGGATGGTAAAGCAAGGAGAGGCTGAATGCCCCAAAGAACCGACTATTATAGGGGCTTTTTCTTATATTGGAAAGCCTGCATGCCAAAACTGCTTTGCGAAAACAATATTCGACCATCCGCCATTACTTAATCAGCCTTAGTTTTAACGAGTAAAATTTGTAGGGCAGTCATAGAGTGCGAATACCCTCAAGCCACCAGTACCCATAGGGCATAAATGAATTCGCACCTACAATTTACCCATCATTCGCACCTACAATTTACCCATCATAATTAAATTGACTGAGTACTAGGCATAGAGGCTGAGCAAACCATTGCTGACAGCCGCCCGACCGCTGGCGAGCTCCTCCGCCGCATCAGCCGCAATGGGTACGGAGCCATGTGTCCTGGCATCGGCTGTTTGAGCGAAACGATGAGATTGCTCCTGGCCAGAGGAAAAATTCTGTGCGACATTGACATCGGCCAGATTGAGCTGCTGTGCGCTCATCATGTCTCTTAACTTGGGAATAGCGGCTTCAAGCGCCTCCCTTACCACCGCATTCTGAGCGGTAAAAGCGACCGACGCCTGATCCTGATTAACATCGACCCGGACAGAAACCGGCCCTAATTGCTGAGGATTCAGCTTGATTTCCGCTGCCGTTATTGCCTTATTGCTCATCCAGATGATCCGCTCCCCGAGCTCCTGATGCCAATCCGGATGCGCGATGGGCTTGGTAATGGCCGGCATATCGATTTTATTATCCATTACCTGCTTAAGATCCGCCGTAACCCGAGGCAGGGTTTTCTCTCCATCTACTACAGGAAGCTGCCCCTCGCTTTGCATCGACTTTTCCGCTTTACCCTCTTTGCCAGGAGAACTTAATTCGCTGCCCGGCTCCCGCAGGAGAGTCTGCCCCAGAACCTCTTCCTGTTGGCCAAAATCAGCGGACACTGCATCCTCGCCCGAAGCCTGCGGCTGACCTGCTTCAGGCATCGCCTTTGTCAAACCGGGAATCGTCTTCTCTTGACTGGCTGCCGCGCGTGCCAGCTCATTGCCGGTGGTTTCCGGTGCGGACAGCATGGCAACAGGCGAAGCGTCGACAGCCGTCAATAACGCGTCACTTCCCCGGACATCACCAACCTGATCGTTAAATTGATCGTCGCTGGCTGGCTCCGTATGCCTGTGAGCAGCCGTCTGTTCGGGAACCATCACGATAACAGCCGCATTTTGACCCGCATGTCCCATGACCGTTTCAATTTTATCGTCGATCTGCGCCCTCTCCAACTCGCCATCCTCCAACTCGGGCGCCACCATGCCCTGCGCAGCCTCGCCTTTGGCAACATACTTTAGTATATCCTTTAAAGTAACCAGCACGGCTTCAAGATCCTCACTGGCATTTATTTCCGAGGCCGCCGGCAAGTCCTTGCCGAATAAAGCGGCAAGCTCTTGCGCATCAGCCTTATCGAGCGGCAAGCCGGTAAGGCGCGCATTGATATTTTCGAGCCCGCCAGCCTCCTGCGGGGACTTAGGCAAACTGTAGCCTTTGGATTCGATCAGCATTTCAATCCGCGCCATCAAGGTGTCTGCAAAGCCTTCGGGCATCGCGCCATCCGCCGCTAAAGACGGCGACGCTTCTTTAGCGCTCCCCTGAACCGGCAAAGAGGGAAATCTCGCGCTGTCTACATTCATATCAATTCTCCTAAAATCCTGAAGGTCTATTAAGCATTTTTCGCGCCACCCGAACTGCTTTGGAAAAATCTCGATGCCCACTCGTCCTGCGCGGCCTGCTCAAGTTTGCCGGCCTGCCTGGTCTCAGTCTGCAAAGCGGAATCACAAACCTTGCGCAGGCTATTGGTTTGCTGATGCGCGCTTTCCCAAACCTTTCTTTTGGCCGCCAGGTCGGCATCCATGGCCCGCATCGCCTGTTCCTGCCCCGCTATGGCCTTATCCAGCTTTTCAATAAACGACCTAAATTCCAACAATTGCGCAACCTTGACGCCGCCTCCGCCGAGCCGGTCAAACCGCTCCTGGTATTCCTGCCGGTACTGCTTCAAATTATCCAGCTGCGCCTGCAATTCGGCCTTTTTCCGCTGCACCGCTCCTAAGACTTCCAGGGAATTTTTTTCCTGGGACGCCTTAATCTCGACGATCGTTTGAATACGCTGTGACCTTTTCACTTATGCGCCTCACTCATTTTTGATGCCCAGTAAAATTTGCAAATCGCTGAGACTCCGGCTCATGTCGACAGGCTCATTCATGTCTTGCTGCAGGAACGCCAAAATCGCGGCATTTTTCTCGATGGCTTTATCGATTCTAGGATCAGCGCCGCGCTGATAAGCGCCGACACTGATCAAGTCGCGGTTTTGTTGATAAAGAGAATAGAGTCTGCGCACTTCTCGCGCCATCTGCAGATGCGCCTCATCAACAATATCGGGCATGACACGGCTAACCGAGGCTTCGATATCGATCGCCGGAAAATGCCCGGCTTCCGCCAGGTTTCTGGACAGGACAATATGCCCGTCCAGGACGCCGCGGGCCGAATCGGCGATAGGGTCATTCGTGTCATCGCCCTCGGCCAATACCGTATAGAAGGCCGTTATGGACCCGCCGCCTTCATCGGCATTACCGGCCCGTTCCGCCAGATGCGGCAGTTTGGCGAAGATGGATGGAGGATAGCCCTTGGTAGCGGGCGGCTCGCCTATCGCCAGGGCGATTTCCCGGTGGGCCTGCGCAAACCGCGTCAATGAGTCCATCAGCAGCAGCACATCCAGCCCCTGATCGCGGAAATATTCGGCAATACTGGTAGCCAGAAGCGCCCCATGCACACGCATCAACGGCGGGTCATCCGCCGGCGTCGCGACGACAACGGCTCTTTTCAGACCGTCCTCGCCCAGGATTTTCTGCACAAACTCGTTAACTTCTCGACCTCGCTCGCCGATCAGACCGACGACCACGATATCGGCGGTCGTAAACTTGGTCATCATGCCCAGCAGAATACTCTTGCCGACGCCGGTCCCGGCAAACAAGCCCATGCGCTGCCCACGCCCCACGCACAGCATTGAATTGATCGCCCTGACGCCGACATCGAGCGGCTCGCGAATCGGCTTTCTCGATAACGGATTAATCGGCGTTCCGGTCAGCGAAATCTGCTCATCGGCTTTAAGCGGACCCTTGCCGTCGAGCGGCCTGCAGGAACCATCCAGAACCCGCCCGAGCAAACCGAATCCCACCTTGGCCAGACTGCCCTTGCCCATCGGAATCACGCGGCAATCAGGCTCGAGCCCATGCAGCTCTCCGGTCGCCATCAAAAACACCCGCGCACCGGCAAAACCGACCACTTCGGCTTCAATAATCCTGCCGCTTTTGGTTTCGATCTGGCAGCGGGAGCCGATGGCGGCCCGGCATCCAATCGCCTCCAGCGTCAACCCGACCATGCGCGACAGCTTGCCCTCAACAATCAGCTCAGGCGCTTCCTGCAATCTTTCGGCATAAGGTTTCAACCGAGCCAGCCAGATTCGAGACCGATCGACGTCAGGAATCACGGATTTTTAGCCTCCGCTTCGCCTAAAGCGTCTGCTTTTGGTGCTCCACCGCCTTCATCCATGCCGTCGCCGGCGTCTGCTCCCTGCGCCCTAGCAGGGACCCTCTCCGCCTCCCTGCAGTCTTGCGCGCGTTCACCGCCGAACAAATTCGCTATCACGGCAGCCAAACGGTTTTCTATCGTGGCGTCAATATGCGAAACCTCGGTATCGACTTTACAGCCGCCGCGCGTAATCAGCGGATCCTCGATAATGCGCCAAGGCGGCGACATCTCATCCAGCGACAATGCGGAACGCACCAACTCGGCATCGTCCGGATGCAGATGCAAGCTGATTTTTTGCGAGGCCAATGGCAGCACCCTGACCGCCTCCTTGACCGCGGCAACCACTTGCCCCGCGTCCATTTTGATTTCGCGTCGGATAATTTGCGTGGCGATGCTTATAGCGAGCCTGACCAGCTCTTTTTCAACTTCTTCATCGAGCGCTTTGAACGGCTCGCTCAGGGATTCAAGAAGACTGGCAAACATGGCCCCCTGTTCACGCAGCAAGTGCGCATTTTCCTCGTAGCCTTTTTTCGCGCCGTCTTCGAAGCCCTGCCGGAACCCTTCCTTATTGCCTTGAGCAAACGCCTCGTCATAGGCCTGCTTTTGCATCAATTCAATTTCCTCAACCGTCAAAACCGGCGTCGGCTCTTCATCGATATCGACGGGCTCCGATATTGCCACCGTCTCGGCACCAGACACATCGGGCACGTCCCATAATTTCAGCAGCGCCAGTTCGGAGGAGGAAAAGCCGTGCGATTTAGATGAGCACATCGCCGCCGCCGCCAAAATTAATCTCGCCCGAATCAGCCAGCTTTCTGGCAATCGCCAGAACATCCTTCTGCGCCATCTCCACTTCACTCAATTTGGTAGGCGGTGCGGCCTCCAGGTCATCCCGCAGCATCTCAGCCGCCCGCCTGGACATACTGCCGAATATTTTATTCTTAAGCCCGTCGCTGACGCCGCGCAACGCCAGCAGCAACTGATCGGTTGAAACTTCCCGCAACAGTTTTTCCATCCCCCGGTTATCCAACGAAAGCAGATCTTCAAAGACAAACATCTTATCTTGTATTTTTTGCGCCAGTTCGGCCTTGCTTTCGGCTATTTCCTCCAGCAGCACATCACTGACCGCCCCTTCCATAAGATTTAAAATATTGGCGGCCGTGTTAATGCCGCCGATGGATGAGGATTTGATATTCTCGCCGCCCGTCAACTGCTTTTCCATAATGTCATCCAGTTCCCGCAACGCGGATGGCTGCACCCCTTCTATGGAAGCAATTCTCATCAGCAGATCGGAGCGCATGTTTTCAGGCAGGAACATCATGATATCGGCCGCCTGGTCACTGTCCAGCAAGGATAAAATGATCGCGACGATCTGCGGATGCTCGGAACGCACCAAATCGGCGATGGCGCGCGTATCCATCCATTTCAATTGCTCGATGCCCTTGCTCCTGCCGCCGAGCAAAATCCGGTCGATAATGCTGCTGGCTTTGTCGGCGCCCAAGGCATTGGTCAATACATTGCGAATATATTCCTCCGAATCAATGCCCAGTGCCGTCTGGTTTCTCACCGCGACAATAAACTCCTCCAGCACCACATCGACCATTTCCGGCGAAATGCTGCCCAAAGTCGCCATCGTCGAACCTATGAGCTGCACCTCCCTCGGCCCCATATGCCTCAACACGGCCGTGGCTCTTTCCTGACCTAGCGCAAATAATAACAATGCGCCACGCTCGGTCCGCGTCAAATCTATATCGTTAGCCATCTCTAACCCATGATTTAATGACTTGCGCGACTAGTTTCGGATCTTCATCGACCAGCCTTTGCACATATTCCAGACGTTTCTCGTAGCTCTGAGGGGCCGACAAGAGCAGCAGGTCGTCCATTTCCATCGGCTGCGGAGCCGCGTATTGCTCGGCCGGCACCGCCACAGGCACGCCGTCTTTGTTGTCCTTAGCCGCTCCGCTCTCCGCTTCTGTCGCCGCATCGGCTTTTTTCTCTTCGGCCTCGCGCCCGACCAGACTGCGGAAAGTGGGCCTTAATACACCCAAAAACAGCAATACCAGCGCCAATACCGCCGCCACCTGTTTTATCAGGTCGAGAAACCAGGCCTGTTCCCAAACCGGGGCCTCGGGCAAGGCCTCCATTTCCTCCGCCCCCCTGAATGCGACATTGGTGACAGTCACCTGATCGCCGCGGCTGTTATCGAAACCGACAGCCTGCCTGACCAGGTCGCTGAAGCGATTGATATCTTCCTGGGCGTAAGGCTGGGTTTTTATCGTCCCGTCCGCCTGGGTTATATGCCGGTCGTCGACAACGACCGCGACGGACAAACGGCGCAATATGCCGGTGGCCAGACGCGTATGCGTGATGGTTTTATCGAGTTCGAAATTTCGGGTGGCGGTTTTTGTCGCTGAACCGGATGCTTTTGCCGGGTTCGCGGCAGAATTCTGCCCGGTTGCCGTTTCCGGCGCGATACCGGCGGGCGTGGGCTGGTTGGACAAGGCGCCGGGAATGCCTTGCACGGCGGACAAAGTACTTTGCTCTTCGGATGTCTGCTCGCTTCTTAAGGCCGGCAAGTCGGGATTGAACATTTCCTGCGTTCTGTCCGTCTCGGTAAAATCTATATCGGCTGAAATCTGCGTGCGCATGCCGTCCCGGCCGACCAGGGGCGATAAAATATTGCTGATGCGCTCCATCAGGTGCTCTTCAATATTTTTCTTGTATTCAAACTGCCTGGAGGTCAGATAAACCTCCGATGCCGAATCCCTGCTATTGAGCAACTGTCCTCTTTGATCGACCACGGTGACCTGCTCGGCTTCCAGTTGAGGAACACTGGAGGCGACCAAATGAATTATCGATTCGACTTGCCCCTTATCCAGTGACCGGCCCTGATATAAGTGCACCAGGACCGAGGCGCTGGGCTTCTTGCGCTCCCGCACAAACACCGACTGCTGGGGCAAGGCTAACAGCACCCGGGCCGATTTCACGTTCTGGATCGCCATGATGGTCTGCGCGATCTCGCCTTCCAGAGCCCGCCGGAAGCGCATCATTTCAACATTTTTACTGGTACCGAAGCCCTGATCCTTGTCCAGCAGGTCATAACCCAGGCTTTTACTGCGAGGTAATCCCTGAGCGGCCAGTTTAAGCTTCAGCTCACGCACTTCGTCGGCCGGCACCATGATCGCGCCGGAACGAGTGTCGACTTTATATTTGACGCCTTGCGTATCGAGGACTTCAAGAATGTCGGCGGCATCCTTGTCGCCGATTTCGGCAAACAGCAGGCCATAGGAAGGCTCCTGCGACCATAGCACAACGGCAACCGCGATGGCGACACTGAGCGCCAACCCGAGCATCAAGCCGATTTGACGGGGCATGGTCAGTTCGGACAGCCCTCTAAGCGCGGGATGAACCTCGCTCTTGGCCGCCAACGCTTGCCCGCTTCCGGCCTCAACCAGGTCCTTGCCGTTTTGTTCACTCATGTGCTAGTAACAATCCCTGATCTACATCGGCATGTTCATGACATCTTGATAGGCTTCAACCAGTTTATTTCTGACTTGCAGCATGGCCTGGAATGAAACGCTCGCCTTTTGGGATGCCACCATCACCTCGGCCAGACTGACATTGGCATCGCCTGTCTCAAACGCTTCCGCCATTTTGCCGGCCATTTGCTGGGTGTCGTTGACAGAATCGATGGACTGTTTCAACAAGGCGGCGAAATCGCTAGTGCCGGCGTCGGCTTCCCGCGCTTTAGAGCCGGCCTCAAGCGACATGGCGCGCATCTGGGCCAGCACCTGGTTTACATTCATCTCACTCATGGATTTTCCCTCTTAATTTTCATCTACCAGATGCTTCATGCATAATTAATGCCATTAGTTTAGCATGGAATAATGATGCCTGATTCTTTCATTCTGGCCATTTTATACCTGAGGGTCCTGGGGCTGATTCCGAGCTTTTCGGCGGTGGTTTTACGGCTGCCGTTTTCCATCTGCAAGGTCTGCAAAATAATGTTTTCCTCGACCGAGCGCACGCCCTCCCCCAAACCGGCAAATTCCTGATTTTGATCTTTAGGATCAATCACTTTAAGTAGACGTTCCGGGGTATGACCTGGCATTTTCTCCGTCATTGAGCCGATATCCTCAAATACCAGATCCTCTGCGGCAATCGTATCGTCTGTGCGTAAAATCAGCGCCCGCTGGACAATATTGTCGAGTTCCCTGACATTGCCCGGCCAAGCGTAGCCGAGCATTTTTTCGACGGCCTGATGGTTAAATTCGGGCAATTTTTTGCCTTGCCGGCCATGCCGGCGCACCAACTCCCTGGCCAGCGGCAAAATATCGCCCGGTCTGTCGCGTAGAGGCGGAATCGTGATGGGGAATACATTGAGCCGGTAATACAAATCCTCCCGAAAACGCCCCTGTTCCAGCTGTTCCTTGAGCTTCAGATTGGTAGCCGCCAAAATTCTGACGTTCAGCCGGATCTTTTTATGGCTGCCCAGGCGCTCGACCTCTTTCTCCTGCAGCACCCGCAACAGCTTCGCCTGCAGATTCAAATCCATTTCCGCAATTTCATCCAGCAACAAGGTGCCGTCCTGCGCCTGTTCGAATTTTCCGGGCATGGCCTGGACGGCGCCCGTGAAAGCGCCTTTCTCATAACCGAACAGCATCGCTTCCAGCATGTTTTCGGGGATGGCGGCACAATTGACCGCGATAAAAGGACCTCGATGATAAGTGGAATTTTGATGAATATATCGGGCAATGACTTCCTTGCCGGTACCGCTTTCGCCCTGCAACAGCACCGTCACATCGGTTCTGGCAACCTTGGCGGTCAGGGCGTAGAGCTTTTTCATGCCATGGTCCTGAACCACTCTGTCATGGCTTACCGCATTCACTTCATCGGCACTTGCACCTATAAAATCGGCCACCTTGCCGACCAGCGCATCGGCCTCGAAAGGCTTGATCAAATAATCGCAGGCGCCCGCCTGCAAAGCCTCCACGGCTTTAGGAACCGTACCATAAGCCGTCATCAACAGTACCGGCGTTTCCGGATACTTATTGCGCATGTTTTTCAGCAGCAAAAAACCATCCATAACCGGCATCTGCACATCGCTGACGACCAACTTAAACTGGTCGCGTTCCAGCTTGCCCAGCGCTTCCGTGCCATTGCCGGCGGCGCTGACCCGATACCCTTCTATTTCCAGCGTGTCGCAGAGCGCTTCGCACAGCGCCAGATCATCCTCAACGATAAGCACATCGTACTGTTTCATGCTACATCTCTCTGATTGTGATTCTTACCGGAAAAACCGCCCGGCAATGGATTAAACTGCTGCCCGAGGCAAGGCAAGGTTAAGGCAAAGACCGTGCCCCTGCCGAGCGTCGAGATGCACTCACATTGGCCGCCGTGAGCCCTGACCACGCTATCAACGACAGCCAGGCCCAAACCGGTGCCGCTGGTCTTGGTCGAGAAAAAAGGCTCAAAAATCCGTTGGCATAACTCCGGCGCCATGCCGGGGCCATCATCCTCGATAACAAACCGGACATTGTCATCAAATTGACTCACGCGAATCTGTATATCGCCGCCCCGGCCGATCGCATCGACGGCATTGTTCAGTATATTCATCAGCGCGCCGCGCAGGGCATCCTGGTTGCCGAGCATGACATCATCCTCAGCATCATTGATGATCCGCCAGGTGATACCGCATTGGCCGGCATAGTCTTTTAAAGCTTCGCTAAGATGATCAAGCAAGCCTGACAGGAAAAAGCTTTCCATCGCCAGGCGCCCGTCCTTGGCGAAAATCAGCATATCGTTAACCTGTCTTTCCAGATACTGCAGGCGCTCCAGGATTTTCCGGGAAAACCGCTGCCGCTTGTCATGATTCAAGGCCGGATTGGCCATCTGCGAGGCATATAAAATGGCCGTCGCGAGCGGGGTTCTGACCTGATGCGCCATGCTGGCGACCATCTCGCCCATTGACGACAATTGCTTTTGCTGATTCAACAAGGCTTGCAAAGCCTGCATTTCGCTGACATCGGACAATAAAATAATCTGCCCTGTGTCATTTTCCAGCTGACGGCAGGTCATGTTGACGCGTTTGCCGTTTAACAGCCGACGTTCATGCGGATTATCGGAAACAGTTATCATGCTACGGGCGACCACTTCCGACCAGGGCAGTTCCTTTAGCGGCTCGCCCAAAAAATCGACCGCCATCTCATTGCAGTCGACAATTTTGCCCGTGACATCGAGCACGATAACGCCCGCCGGCAGCGCGGCCAGTATTTTCTCCAGCCGGTTGGCCAGCTTCTCTTTTTCTTCAAGCGTTTTAAGACGCTCGCTACGCGCGGCGGCCAATTCGCAGTGCAATTTGGCGACCTGCTCTTCCAGCCCCTGATAAGAAATGGACAAATTCTGCGAGAGCTCATTGAACATGCGGAACGCATCGGTGAGCTGTTCTGTTTTGTTTTGTTTCTGAGCCTTGCTTGTGTTCATGATTGAAGCGCCTGGTTTTTCATGTGAATCAAAGAAAGCAACAATCAGGCCACTAATAATTTATATTTGTTTTCAATTAGTTAAACATGGCGTCGAAAATTTGACTCGCTAGCGCTGCACATCATACTTGCGCAATTTTTCCACCAAGGTCGTACGGCGCATATTCAGGCGCTTGGCTGCATGGGCGACGACGCCGTTGCATTCCACCAGTGCTTGCCGTATCAGATCGCCTTCCAGCACATTCAGATATTCTTTCAAATCAATACCCTGCTCCGGCAGATGCGCCAGGGACGCCGGCAACGCATCAGACTGTTCATCCATTTCCATTACCCCGGAGGACCGGTCCAGGTCTTCCACATTAGCCGCCGGGGTATCGACGATCATTTCCTCCGGGACAGGATAGTGCTGGAATTTTTCCGGCAGATCGGCCACATCCACCAAGCCTTTCGGATAAATAATCGCCAACCGTTCAATCAGATTGGCCAATTCCCTGACATTGCCGGGCCAGGTATGTTGCATTAAAACCGCCAGTGCCGCATTGGTCAGCTGTACCGACCCACGGTTAGCCGCCTCCAGTCGGGCGATAAGATCCTGCACCAGCAGCGGAATATCGCCGGCGCGCTCCCGTAAAGCGGGCACTTCAATCGGAAACACATTCAAGCGGTAAAATAAATCTTCCCGGAACCGGTTCGATTTAATCTCTTCTTCAAGGGATCGGTGGGTTGCGGCAATTACCCTGACATCACAGTAGATGGTTTTATTGCTGCCGACGCGCTCAAACGTACGCTCCTGCAATACGCGCAGCAGCTTGACCTGCATGGCCGTCGGCATGTCGCCGATCTCGTCGAGAAACAGCGTGCCGCCTTCCGCCATTTCAAACCGCCCTTGCCGGGCATTCAAGGCACCGGTAAAAGCGCCTTTTTCATGGCCGAATAACTCGCTTTCCAACAATTCGCCTGGAATCGCTCCGCAATTGATCGGCACGAATGGTTTTGATTTCCGGCAAGAGGCATCATGCAAAGCCCGGGCAATCACTTCCTTGCCCGTTCCTGACTCGCCGAGAATCAACACTGTCGCGTCGGATTCGGCCACCTGTGCTATGGATTTACGAATATTGACAATGGCCTGGCTATTACCTTGCAGTCGTTCGATCGCCGATGAACGCCGCTCATAAACCCTGCGCTCCTGGAAATTGACGGGATTGCCCTGGCGCTGACCGTAAGCCGCTGACAGTTTATCGATTGTCGGCTTCAGGCCGGGATAGGCCACTGGCCATTCCTGCACCTGAAACACCCGGTTGTTGATGGCTGTCGGCACTCGCAAGGCCGCCCCCTTGTCGATCAACAAAATCACGGGGATATTATCGGTGAGCTCTACTATTTCCTTGATCACCAGCGCCTGTTTGTCGATACCGTCACCGACAAAAATCCCGAAAACCGGCTCAATCTGACCGATCACTGCCGCATAATTTGATGAACCGGCCGTTTCCACCTGGTATTCCATAAACTGAAGAATAATCTCAAATTGCTGGGATCTTGTTTTATTATCATCAATTAACAAAATACGCGGCAAAGCCATATTCCTATACTCATCATTCAAATATTAATCTGCAATTAAAACGTGGCTTCAAAAAGCGGCCATGATCAAAGAATCAGTTATCCTTAATCTCTAAGGTATTAAATATAATCCAACTTGGTTTTTTAGCTACTCGATAAAGTTAAGCATCGAATCGAGCCGCTGTCAAAATACTCTTTTTTTCAAAATGTTCTATAACTTTTTTAAAGTAATTCAAAGACAAATAACAGCTTACGCTCCACATTCAAGCTTGACAAAAATTTCCCATTGTAGACACTAGAGCTGTTTCCACTACTCTAGAGCCCTCATTCCTTTGAACGACATACCCCTTGGTATGCTCTTTGGCATACTTGCATTAATGCTTATTCTTTCGGCTTTTTTTTCCGGTTCCGAAACGTCTCTTATGACCTTGAACCGTTATCGTTTAAAGCATCTGGTTAAGCTCAAACATTCCGGGGCAATAAAAGCCCATCACTTACTGCAGCGGCCCGATCAGTTAATCAGCCTGATTTTACTGGGCAATAATTTCGTCAATGTCATCGCCTCCTCATTAACGACAGTCATTGCCATTCGGCTCTTTGGCGAAAGCGAGTCCAGCATTGCCATTGCCGCCGGAATTTTGACGATCGTCATTCTTATTTTTTCCGAGGTCACGCCGAAGACGCTGGCGGCGGTCAAGCCTGAGATACTGGCCTTCCCCGCAGCCTGGGTCTTTGTCCCCTTGCTGAAGCTCTTTTATCCGATTGTATGGATCGTTAACCTGATTACCGGGCTGTTGCTGCGCCTGGTCGGCATTAACATCAAAAAAAACAACCACGACCTGCTTAACAAGGAAGAATTGAAAAGCATCGTGACCGAAGCGGAAAGTTTAATGCCTTCGCGCTATCAGAAAATGCTGCTGGGCATTCTTGATCTTGAGTCGGCAACGGTTGAAGACATCATGACGCCGCGCAATGAAATTGTCGGTATCGATCTTGAGTCACCGATTGAAGACATCATTACACAAATCAAGACCAGTCCGCATACCCGACTGCCTGTTTATAAAAAAAGCATCGACCGGGTCATCGGCTTCATGCATTTAAGAAAAGTCCTCATGCTGGTCAATAATGAGGATTTTGACAAGCAAACCCTTATCAATCTGTTGACGAAACCCTCCTTCATTCCCGAAAGCACGCCTGTGCACCAGCAGATTCACCGGTTTAAGACCGAGAAAATACGCATCGGCCTGGTGGTCGACGAATACGGTGACGTGGAAGGCCTTGTTACCCTGGACGATTTGCTGCAGGAAATAGTGGGCGAACTGATCACCGACGATGTAACCGTCAGAGAGCAAAGCGACGGCAGTTTTCTGGTGGACGCCAACATTACCGTACGGGAATTGAACCGCGTCACGCAATGGTCTTTGCCGACAGAAGGCCCGAAAACACTGAACGGGCTTATCATTGAATTCATGGAGACCATCCCGGAGCCCGGGACCAGCATAAAATTGCACGGCTACCCTCTGGAAATCATAAAACGCGACCAGAATACCGTTAAATTGGTTAAGTTTCTGCCGCAAAAATAGCAACTTATACCAATGCCGATCACCTCTGTTAAAAACTTGCGTTTTTTTGGCTAAGTAAAATATTCCGTCTATAATTAAAATCCATTCAAAGATTAATTTACGACAGCAATGGCAAGACTCACTGTTTTTTTTAAAGATAAAGCAATCCATTCAGCGCTTTTTGAAAACGGCATCGTGCATATCGGACGCGATGAAACCAACGACTTGACCATCGACAGCCTTGCGGTTGCTCCGGCTCATGCCGCTCTTGTTATTCGCGATACTGACTGCATTATCAAGCAGTTGAATGATGACTTTCCGTTAATCGTCAATCATGAAAAAGTCAAGGAATGTCATCTCAGCAATAATGACACGATCTCTATCGGCAAGCATGACATCATCTACAATACGACGGAATCGACCGAACAACTCCGGCATTCCGGCAGTTCGACCAACAAAGTGAATCGCGAAGAAGACAGCGCCTACACCCCGATCCCTGCCGCCAACCTGCAGATCATGGACGGCCAGAATATAGGCAAGATCCTGCCCCTGAAAAAAACAATGACGCGCCTGGGCAATAGCGGCAGCGGCATGATCGTTATCGCCAAAAGAAAGGACGGCTATTTTATTTCCGCATTGGAAAACAATGGTCCTATCACCGTCAATAACCAGCCTTTGGACGATAATTCACTCAAGTTGAATAACAATGATGTAATCGTTATTGACAATACCGCCCTGCAGTTTTTTCTGGCTTGATAAAAAACCGCCGCCAACCGCCGCAATATCGTTATCACTTATTTCCCTCATCAAAGATCCGAGAAAATATCCAGCGCTTCGGAAAGATGGGAAACGGCATGAATCGTCAGGCCTTCAATCGGTTTTCTAGGCGCATTGGCTTTCGGGATAACCGCCTTTTTGAAGCCGTGTTTCGCGGCATCGTTAAGGCGGGCGTGACCGTTGGCGACCGGCCTGATCTCGCCATTAAGACCAATCTCGCCAAAAAAGAACGCATCATGCGGAATCACCTTGTCCCTTAGACTGGATACGATCCCCACGACAATGGCCAAATCAGAACTGGTTTCCGTGACTTTGATGCCGCCCACCACATTGGCATAAATCTCGTCAGTACCGGTCAGGATGCCGCCGTGCCGCGCCAGCACAGCCAGCAGCATGGCAAGGCGGTTCTGATCGAAGCCGACGGCCAGGCGCCGCGGATTGCCATACTGGCATTCGATCACCAGGGCCTGGATTTCCACCAGCAAAGGCCGTGTACCTTCCCAAAGCACGGTCACGACACTGCCGGAAGACGGCTTTTCGGCCCGATTCAAAAACATCGCCGACGGATTCTTGACTTCCTTGAGCCCCGCACTGTCCATGGCGAAAAAACCCAGCTCGCCGACGCTGCCGAAGCGGTTTTTATCGGCTCTCAAAACCCGGAACCGGGCGTCATCCGTCGATGCCAGAATGACCTGGGTATCGACAATATGACTCAGAGTCATGGGACCTGCCAATGACTGATCCTTAGTGACATGCCCGACCATGAAGATGGAGACATTATGCTTTTTTGCGTACTGGGTCAGATAGCTGGCCGACTCCCGGACCTGGGAGACCGATCCGGGCGCCGAGTCCGTCTCCTGCGTGTGCATGACTTGAATCGAATCAATCACCAGAATCTGCGGCCGCACCTCATCCAGCACATCGCAGATTCTCTGGACCGAGGTTTCGGCCAGCATCATGATTTTATCGACCGGCAGCTTCAGCCTGTGGGCTCTCTCGGCGATCTGTTGCAACGATTCCTCGCCGGAGACATACAGCACGCTGATCCCGTCGCCGGCAATATTGGCGATGGCCTGCAACAAGATCGTGCTCTTGCCGGCGCCCGGCGCGCCGCCGATCAGCACGACGCTGCCGCTGACAATGCCGCCGCCCAACACCCGGTCAAATTCTGAAATCCGCGTGGAAATACGTTCGGCTTGCGAAAGATTGATGTCGGACAACAACCGGACTTCCGACCGGCTGCCGGCATAACCGGCAGTGCGGCTATGGCGATCGGATGCCGCGGAGCCGAGCCTGACTTCCTTAATGGTGTTCCAGGCCCCACAGCTCGTGCATTGCCCGGCCCAGCGCGGAAAATCCGCGCCGCATTGATCACAAACATACGCTGTTTTGGTTTTCTTACTCATACTGATTGGGGCGACACATCAAAATATATCGTCATCCTCGCTGATCAAGTTATTCAGTGACTGCATATCCTTCCTAAGCCGCTTTCTGGTTCCTAATTTTTCCTGCACTGCCGGTGGCAATTCCGTAAAGATGAAAACCTGCTTCTCGATTAGCAGGTCGACCAGATCCTCTATGACCCGCGCCATCTCATAGTCCGTCGAGGACAGCGTACGCTTGACCTGCTCCGACTCGGCCATGCGCCGTAAAAAACTCATCACTTCCGGGTCGGTAGCCGCCAGCCATTGCGAGTCGGCGGCAGGCGGGGAGTCATGTAATTCAATAATGATACCTGCGGCATTTCGGCTTACATAGGGCATCAATTTCTCCAGTAAATGTTGTTGTGCTATTCTACCTAAGTACTCTGCAAATACACTGCAATAATTTGGACCCTTAGTTACCCCTGAGCATATGGACACCGTCGAAGAAGCCCCGCAATCAACTGCTCTGCCCTCCACCACCTCCCACTCAATTCCGCCCAAATCTGATGATGCGCTGTTGCTGGCCTTATTATCAATTTGTAAGCTATTGCATACACCCTATTCAGCGGAGGCGCTAACGGCCGGATTGCCTTTGGTCGACAACAAATTAACCCCGGCCTTGTTCATCAGGGCGGCCGAACGCGCGGGGCTTGCCGCCGCCCTGGTCAAGCGCCCTCTCGATGAAATCTCGAATCTGGTTTTACCGGCTGTTTTGATTTTAAAGCATGAAAAAACCTGCGTCCTGATTAAAAAAGAACAGGAGCTTTTTACGGTTATTCTGCCTGAAACCGATAGCGGGGAAAAAACGGTTACATTGCAGGCTTTACAGGAAGAGTATACAGGCTCGGCATTTTTAACCCAGCTTAATCATCAATTCGATGACAGAACCTCCGGTTCCGTCACGCCCAAAGTCAGGCATTGGTTCTGGGATGTCATTTATAAATCCTGGCCCATTTACACCGAAGTCATCATCGCATCACTGCTGATCAACCTGTTCGCGCTGGCCTCTCCGCTTTTTATCATGAACGTTTACGACCGGGTGGTGCCTAATCATGCCGTGGAAACGCTGTGGGTCCTGGCTATCGGCGTGGTGATTGTGTTTACCTTTGATTTTGTCATGAAGGCGTTGCGCGGCTATTTTATTGATGCGGCGGGCAAACGCTCGGATATCATTCTGTCCGCGACTGTTTTCGAAAAAGTCATGGGCATCCGCATGGAGGCAAAGCCGGTGTCCGTAGGCGCTTTCGCCAACAACCTGCAGGAATTCGAATCCTTCCGGGATTTTCTGACGTCCGCGACCTTAGCGACGCTGATCGACCTGCCTTTTCTGTTTATTTTTCTGGCGATTATCGCCATGATAGGCGGCGAATTGGCGCTGATCCCTTTATCCTTGCTGCCATTGGCGATTATCGGCGGTATTGCGGCGCAAAAGCCCTTAAAACGCACCATCGCGGAGCTGTTCAAATACTCGGCGCAAAAAGGCGCCATTCTGATCGAGTCGTTGAGCAATCTTGAAATCCTCAAGACGGTCAGCGCGGAGGGCCAGATGCAGCGGCAATGGGAGCAGAATATCGGCCAGATTGCGCGACTGGGCCTGAAATCCCGTTTTTATTCCTCGATCGCCGTCAACCTGACAGTGTTCCTGCAGCAGCTGGCTTCCGTTGCCGTCGTTATCCTGGGCGTCTATAAAATAGCCGAAGGCGAACTGACCACCGGCGGCCTGATCGCTTGCACGATTTTAACCGGCCGGGCATTGGCGCCCATTGCCCAGGTGGCCTCTTTGCTGACCCGCTATCACCAGGCGAAAGCATCTCTGGCGTCCATCAACCGCCTGATGGAACTGCCGGTGGAACGTGAATTCGGCAAAAAATTCCTGCATCGGCCGAAGTTTAAAGGGGCCATTGAATTCAAAAACGTCATGTTCAGTTATCCCGACCAGCCGACCCGGGCCCTGGAAAAAGTCTCCTTCAAAATCAAGGCCGGAGAGCGCGTCGCCTTTATCGGCCGGATCGGCTCGGGCAAAAGCACTATTGAAAAACTTATCATGGGCTTGTATGAGCCGCAGGAAGGTTCCATTCTGATCGATGACACCGATATCCGCCAGATCGATCCGTCGGAGCTGCGCCGCCAGTTCGGTTATGTGCCTCAGGACATATCGCTGATGTTCGGCAGCGTAAAAGACAACATCACCTTGGGTTCGCGCTTCGCCGAGGACTCCGCCATTCTGAACGCCGCCGAAATCGCCGGCGTCACGCAATTCGTCAACAAGCATCCGGCCGGCTTTGATATGCCCGTGGGCGAGCGCGGCGCCTCGCTATCGGGAGGGCAGCGCCAAAGCGTCGCCATTGCCCGGGCCCTGCTGCTCGCGCCGCCGGCCTATATTATGGATGAACCGACCAACTCGATGGACAACAGCACCGAAGAAGCCTTCAAGCAGCGCTTCGCCAGCCACATCGGCACGCGCACCTTGATTCTGGTCACGCACAGGGCCTCGCTGCTGTCGCTGGTGGACCGGCTTATCGTGATGGACGGCGCGCATATTGTCGCCGACGGCCCTAAAGCCTATGTCCTGGACGCGCTAAAACAAGGGCAAATCAAGGTATCGATGTAGCTATCCGGTCAAGTCCGGCAAAACCGTCGGCTACACAACAGCGCAAGCGCCACGAACAAAGCAGCGATCCATAATAATGATAAAAAAATTATCCGAACTGATCTCAAAGCAACATCAATTATCGGAAGATAAGGATTTTCTTACCGACGTGAATGAAGCGAACCTGTACGGCGCCTCAATTCACAGTCATCTTATTTTATGGCTGACCTTTCTGTTCGTCGTGACCGCCTTGATATGGGCCAACTATGCCGCATTGGATGAAGTCACCCGCGGCGCCGGAAAAATCATCCCGTCCAGCCATATCCAGATCGTGCAAAATCTGGAAGGCGGCATACTTTCGGAGATCCTGGTCAAGGAAGGCGATCTGGTTGAAAAAGGCCAGGCGCTGTTGCAACTGGACGAAGTGCGCTTTGCCTCCTCATTCAATGAAACCAAGCTGAAGTATTATGAACTTTTAGCCAATGCCGCCCGCTTGACTGCTGAAACGACAGGGCAGTCGTTGAAAATGCCGCAGGAAGTCATCGACAATTACCCGAGTTTCGCCGAACACACCCGCCAACTCTATGACGCCAGAAAATCCGAACTGGAGGCGAATATCCGGATATTGCAGCAACAAGTCGTGCAAAAGGAACAGGAACTGGTTGAACTTAAATCAAAGCAGAACCAGATCGCGCGCAGTTATCAGATGCTGAAGAAGGAAATGGACATGTCAGAACCGCTCGTTGCCCAGGGCGCGATGTCCGAAGTCGAACTGCTCCGACTGAAACGCAGCGCCAATGACTTGAATGGCGAACTAAGCTCCGCTCGACTGGCCATACCGCGACTGCAAGCGTCTCTGGCTGAAACCAAAAACAAGCTCAGCGAACAAAAAATCCGCTTTCAAGCCGACGCGATGAAGCAACTTAACGAAACCAAATCGGAACTGGACAGAACGTCCGAGTCGGTGCTGGCGCTGAAGGACCGGGTGACCCGGACCCGCATCCTCTCCCCGTTAAAAGGCACGGTCAAACAACTGAAAGTCACGACCATCGGCGGCGTTATCCAGCCCGGGATGGACCTGGTGGAAATTGTCCCTGTGGACGATCAATTGCTGGTGGAAGCGGAAATCAGGCCGGCCGACATTGCCTTTCTGCGCCCGGGCCAGGATGCCATGGTCAAATTAAGCGCTTATGACTTTTCCATTTACGGCGGCCTGGACGCAAAACTTGAACATATCAGTGCCGATACTATTATTAATGAGCAAGATAAAAAAAGTTATTACCAGATCCGTCTGAGAACGACTAAAAACCACCTCGAAAAAAATGGCGAAACGCTCAACATTATTGCCGGCATGAATGCCGACGTCGATATTTTAACCGGCAAGAAAACCGTTTTGGACTATTTACTCAAACCCATATTAAAAGCCAGGCAACGCGCACTTCGGGAACGCTGATAACTATTAGTCATACCCTGTTATCGACTATATACATAATATTAATAATAGGGATCAAGGATACATTTAAGTGGCGAATATATTAATTCTATCAATTAATCCTATTTTAGCGGATCAATGGAAAACAATACTTTCAGAGGAACATAAGATTAATATAGTCGATACTATTAACCATGCTATCGGCCATATCCCGATGAATCCGACCGATATTCTCATTATCGACGCCGATGCAGCAGGTTTTGATACCGATACTACGGCGCTTGCGCAAATTCTGAATACAGCCTTAAAAGCGCTGATTATCGGCCGCGACTGGCCTGAAGACCAACAAATACATGCCTTGATCTCAGGTTTTTCAGGCTATTGCGAGTATGATGCGGCTGCCGATCAGCTGCTAAAAGCGACGAACAGCCTGTTAAAAGGCGATATCTGGATCCAACGGCATTTAGTTCCCAAAGTCATCGGACACTTGATCGACCTGACTAATGCCCAAACCATTCAACCCGAAAAAACAACACCCGCCCATAATAACTTGCAAACGCTGACGCACCGGGAACTGGATGTTGCCAAAATGATACGCGCCGGAGAAAGCAATAAAACGATTGCTTCTTTACTCAATATTTCAGAACGTACCGTGAAAGCCCATTTAACTTCCATATTTCAAAAACTTGAAGTTCAGGACCGACTGCACCTTGCCGTATTACTGAAAGAAATAATCCAATAATATAAATAATAAAAAATAATAACTATATAACGAGACAAAATATTTTAATCAGGAGTAAATATGAAGTTTAAATCAGGCATAACCGGATTGATTGCCGGCATCGCATTGTCATCACCGGTTGCGGCACAGTCGCTCCAGGAAGCCGTACAACAAACCATCAACGAAAATCCGGAAATTCAGTCCGCCAAGGATGAGCGACTGGCCGTGGAACAGGAAATCGATCAGGCCAAAGCCAGCTATTTCCCTACCGTGGACCTGGCCGCCGGTTATGGATTCGAACAGTCCAACAACCCGTCCACGCGCGCCCGCATATCCGGGACGCCTTTATTCAGATCAAACCAGCAACAAGGCACGGTTCAGTACGGCCGTGAAGAAGCCTCCCTGCAGATACGGCAAATGCTTTTTGACGGATTGGCCACTCCCAACGAAGTGGCAAGACAGGAAGCCAGAACCAACGCCAAGGCCTACAATGTCTTCGGCCGATCGGAAATCACCGCCCTCAAGGCGGTTGAAGCTTATCTGAATGTGTTGCGCCGGGAAGAGTTGCTGAAACTCGCCCAGGAGAATCTGGTCGTCCATGCCAGAACCAATGACCAGATCACCTTGCGCAGCGAGCAAGGCATCGGCAAAAGAGCGGATATCGAACAGTCCACCGGCCGTTTATCGTTGGCGGAAACCAATGTACGCGCCGAGGAAGGCAACCTGAAGGATGCCAAAACAGCCTTTTTGCGCGTCGTGGGCGCATTGCCCGGACAACTTGAGACGCCGGCAGACCCGAACACCCTGCTGCCGGCAAGCATTGACGAGGCCATTGAGAAGGCCGTGGAAAATCATCCCATCTTAAAGTCGGCCAATGCCGATATCGAATCAGCCGTCTCCCAACATGAGACGGCTAGGGCCGCTTATATGCCACGTGTTGATTTCGAGGGCGGCGGCTCCTACAACAACAATCTGGACGGCATTCCCGGTAAGAACGAGGACTTGACCGCCATGTTGCGCCTTAGATACAACCTGTTCAATGGCGGCAAGGATTTGGCCAGGCGCAAGGAAACCGCGCACTTGATCGCTCAATCAAAGGATATCAGGGATAACACCTATCGGCAGGTGGTTGAAAGCATGCGGTTATCCTGGGTTGCCCATCAGACGGTCAAGGACCAGCTGACGTTCTTTAAAAACCATAGGGACTCAAGCATCAAGGCGCTTGAAGCATATCAGCTGCAATTCAATATCGGTCAACGCACATTGCTGGATTTACTGGATTCCGCCAATGAGATGTTTATCGCCAAAAGCGCTTATACCAATGCCTTATATGACGAATTATTTGCCGCCTATCGCATTTTGGCCAGCATGGGCGGCCTGAATCAATCCTTAGGCGTGACACTGCCGCCAGAGACCATTCCCCTGGAAAAATAAGCCTCAAAGGCGCTGTGAGCGCCTTTTAACTTTGCCGACGCCGGGATACAGCCCCGCCGCCGGTTAAGTTATCTCCGGCAAGCTGTTAAATTACAGCCCCATCATCAGATGACTGCCGTGTTTTTTCAGCCAATGCCGATGTTGCTGGTAGCCGGGCAAATGCTCGGCCACCAGGGCCCAAAAATGCCTGGAATGATTTTTTTCCTGAATATGGCAAAGCTCATGAACGACCACATATTCCAGCACTTCGGGCGGCGCCATGATCAACAGCCAATTGATATTGATGTCATTATGGATGCCGCAACTGCCCCAGCGGCTTTTTTGAGTCTTGATCCTGATTGAGCGAGGAAACAGCTGCCGTCTGCCGGCATGTTCACTGACCAGCCGCTGCACATGCAATTTTGATGTCGCCATCATCCAGCGGATCAGGGCCTTCCTGATGTCATCGCCATGCTCTTTGACAAGTAATGCCTCAGGAACATGCGCGATAAACGCATCTGAAAACTCTATTTTGACCTTTTTTAAGGCCGACGGCCTGACCGCCAATGGATACTGTTTCCCCTGAAACGGGATATCGACGCCATGCTTATAATCAGATGGAGCCCGGCGACTGTACAGGGCACTTTTAACCTCCATGTTTGCCAGAGTCTGCACAATCCACTGCCGCTTTTCCTGAACAAATTGCTCGATGCGCAGAGGCGAAGCTTTTACCGGCGCGACGACTTCAACCTTGCCGGGCGTTACAACGATGCGTACACGGGTCGCGCGCTGGCTGTGACGGATATGATAAGAAAATGGCGGATTAGACACTAGCAGCTCCCTAAATTACAGCGGGTTATTCATCATTCTTTGTTTAAGCCTGGTCCACAAATCCAATCGGTCCGAGCCGCCCACGCGCTGGCCGGCGCCCCTGGCTTTGGCCAGCCATAAGCCGGCTCCGTTAAAACTGTAGACAGGCAATAAATCGGTTCTTTTGGTCGCCGGCTCGATGGTCGGCACCAAATTATCCAGCACCACCGGCACGGCCCTTGGGGTAGCAAAATACGTCAGCACCATGTGTGCCTGATTGAGTTTATAGGCTTTTACATAGGTAATACGCATTTTATCTTCATCGACGCCGAGTTCTTTCAGCGTGAAGTACTTGGCAATGGAATAATCCTCGCAATCGCCCGCGCCGGTCGCCAAAGCTTCGAGCGGTGTCGCCCAGTAATCCTCGACGCCCCAATGCAGGATATCATCGACAAACGCTATATTCTGATTAAAAAACTCGTTGACGCGTTGTAATTTCTCCTGATCCGGCAAGTCTTTCGCCGTCCGCACCAGCGTTTGCCACTGAATGATGCGCTGCCTTGCCGCCTCGCCATATTTGTTTTGTACCTGCCCTAGTAATTCGTCGCTAATTTCAAGCGTCGCTGCAACGGCGAACGCATATGACCAGCAAAGCAGCACTGCCGCTATTTTTTTCAATGGCGACCGCTTAAGCCCCGGCATCAGCGAAACCGCCGACACTCCGAATCGGGCCGGTTCACGGTCCGAAAAGCTGTAAACAGATCAATGCTCATAAATAACTCCCTGTGTTTCAATTATGGCGTGCTTGCCCGCCCGCGCCGCGACGGCCGACAGGCAAACTGCATATTAGTCAGATTTTCAATTGCGTACCTCGTCAAACAATAAACGCCGCCCTGTCATCACAAGCCCATATTGCGGCACGCGAAACACTCCGTCGTCTTCAAAACCGGCCTGTTATAGATGAACGATGCTGTCGGCGACGGGCACATATAATTTGCCGGCCTTATTTGGCTGTTTACCGCTGCCGCGGCTGGCACCGGCGATCCCCATTGATTTAATGGCGGCAAAATCTTCATCGGCATCAATATTTTCAGCCAATATACCGATGTCCAGCAATTGCCCCATCTCCTTCATGGCTTCGATAAAATCTCGTTTGCCCGGTTCGCGGCTGACGCCGTTGCCGAGATCTCTGGCCATGCGGATATAATCGGGTCTCAACGCCTTCGCCGTTTCCAGCGAGACGGATTGCGTATCGAACCGTTTCAGGATGACTTTGGCGCCATGCTCGTGGACAAACTTGATAAATTCCTTGAAAACCTTAACCTCTTTCGCGACCGCATAAGCGGAAATACTGAACACGAGCTGGGCCGAGACAGCCTGATGCCGGGCCAATTGCGCAGCCAGCCAGGCGCGGAAATCGCTGTTTTTTACCGTCCTGGTCGACACGTTTACCGCTATGGCATGCCGGATACGCCGCCCTTCAATATAAGCGAGGACTTTTTCAACAACGCCCTTATCCAGATCGACAATTTTCTCGAATTTCTCGGCGACAGAGACGAAAGTTCCGACAGGTATCGGCTGGCCATCAGCGGCCGATGCCCGAATAAACGCCTCGGTCATCAGTACTTGCCCGGTCAGGAAACTCTCTATCGGGTCGATGAATGAAACCGTATAGGCGTCATTATCGACGACATCGAAAACCAGCGACTTCCATTCCGCGATATCCTTGGCTTGATCGTCCCGCGTCCTGATAAAGTAGCTGTTGGCGCCGATCAACTTGGCTTGCTCAAACGCCTCATTGGCCGCCGCCAGCATGCCGGCGGTCGTGTCCAGGGGATTAAACGGCGCCACGCCGATATGGGCAATATCCGGTTGCCGGTATCGTGAGCCCAATTCGCTCAAGGACCGGCTCAATGCTTTTGCCATCTGTTCGACCTGTTGCGAATTGATATCCCTGGCCAGCAGGACAAATTCACCGCCAAAAAAATGATAGACTCCGGCGCCCCCTTCCGGCAATGTCGCCGCCAACTGTTTCAGACTGTTGGCGCAGTCCCGTAAAAAGCGATCGATGGCCTCGCTGTCCTTTTCCTTGGCCATCGCAGCCAGACCGTCCAGTTTTATCAGATAAATGAAAGCCTCGCCGTGCTCGGCCAATAAGCGCTTCATGTCCGTCTCGAAGCCGCATTTTTTGCTCAGGCCGGTGACATCGTCAAGTTGCAGTTTTTTACCCAATAATTCAAGCTTGGCATTCAGGTTTGTCACCACTTCGCCGATCTTTTTGGACATGGCGTTCATGGAACCGGCAACGGTCCTGACCTCGGTTGTCCGAGGCAACCGGTCCATGGTTTCATACTGCCCATCGGAAACCGCGAGCGCCAACTGACTGATTCTTTTTAACGGCAATAAAATAAACCGCAAGACGAGCATCAGTAAAACGCTGGACGCTATAAATGCCGCCATAGAATAATAGAATGCGCTTTGCGCCTGATGGTAAAGCTTAAGATAAGCATATCCCGGATTTACCGTGACCCGCAGGGTGCCGCCAATACTCCAGCCCGAGCTTATTTCGCTTTTCGCCGTGGCCGTCTCGATGGGCAGCATGGCGATAAACCAGCCCGGGACCTCTTCAAACACCTGATCATTAGTCAGGGTAACCAGTGGCCGGCCTTCCGCATTCACCAGTTTGAGCTCCTTGTAATACCCCATGTCGAAGATGGCGTTCATCATGGTTTCCATGACCGGATCGGTTTCATTGCTGATATATGGGCTCAGCGCCAGTCCTAGAGACGTGGCCGTATCCTGCGCATGCACTTCGGCTTCAATCTGCAGATAACTCCTCATGTTACCGACACTAATGACGAAATTGACGCTGAAAATCATCAAAAACAGCGCCGATATCAGTATGAATAGTTGTTTGGATAAAGTCATGTGCCTGGCCTTGGGTGCCCCCTACCTTGACCGTCAATCATACTGATTAATCATGTGAGTGGCCAGTTGTTGTAGCGCCTGACTTAAACTGTCCCTGAAATGGGCATCCATGGGCATTTCGTTCAAGGCCTTATTCATGCATAACATCCATTGATCCCTTTCGGCGGCGCCTATGGCAAAAGGAAAATGCCGCTGCCGCAGGCGCGGATGCCCATACTGCTGCATAAACAGATCGGGGCCGCCCAACCAGCCCGATAGAAACTTGAACAATTTATCGCGGGCTCCCGACAAGCTCTTTGCATGCATGGCTCTGATGCCTGCCGCTTCCGGCAGGGTATCCATGAAAAAATAAAAACGATCGACTAAACTTAATAGTGCGTTTTCACCACCGATAAGCTCATAGGGCGTTTTTTGCAGTGTATCTGTCATTATTCAACTCTGAAAATTACTATGCTTATAAACCAATATCTTACTCAATTTTTGTTACCGACATCGCGAAACTCTTGTAAGATTTGAAGGTCTTCCTGTATTGTTAACCTTTTATTTTAAGGAATCCAAGTAATATGAAATTAAATACCGCTGTTTCCCGACCGGAAGCCAGTATACTGGCGACCAATAAGATGCTGAAAAACACTTATTTGTTATTGTCGATGACATTGCTTTTCAGTGCATTGACAGCCGGGGCATCGATGTTGCTGAATTTGCCGCACCCTGGCATGATCATTACCTTAGTGGGCTATTTCGGCCTGTTGTTTCTGACGGAGAAATTCAGAAACAGCGGCCTGGGCCTGGTTTTTGTTTTTGCCTTAACCGGCTTCATGGGCTTAACGCTCGGCCCTATTTTGAACATGTATCTTCAAGCCTTCAGCAACGGCCATGAGTTGATCATGACCGCGCTAGGCGGCACGGGCGTCATCTTTCTGGGGCTCTCAGGCTATGCCTTAACCACACGCAAGGATTTCAGTTTTCTTGGCGGCTTCCTGATGGTCGGCATCCTGGTCGCGTTTCTGGCTGGCATCGGCGCGATGGTCTTCTCCATGCCCGGCTTGTCCCTGGCCGTATCGGCGATGTTTATCCTGCTGATGTCCGGCATGATTCTGTTCCAGACCAGCGCCATCATACACGGCGGCGAAACCAACTATATTTCAGCCACCGTATCGTTGTATGTCTCTATCTACAACCTGTTCCTGAGCTTATTGCAACTGCTGGGCGTATTCAGTGGCGACGATTAAAACGTTGCTTGCCGCATTTACCCCAAGCGCAACGAAAAGTCCGGCTTATTTAGCCGGACTTTTTATTTTCCTGTCGCTACTTGCCGGCTGCCAGAGCCCGAAAACACCCGATGAGGTAACGACGGCATTCTGGGAAGCGCTGATAGACGACCAGCTTGGCGCGGCCAAAGGCTATGCCACACCGGCCAGCCGTGACCTGGTCGAGAGAGAACCGTACCTTGAGGAAGCGTCGGTGCAAACCGGCCAAATAGTCATCAACGGCACTGACGCCTCGGTGGAAACCGTCATTACCACTTCGGCCACCGATGAAACCGACAAAACCCTGACCTTTAACACCGTCCTGGCAAAGGAAAATGATCAATGGCAAGTTGACTACCAGCAAACCCTGATCAATATTTCGAACCAGCCGTTCAGCGGCATTATCAGAAGTCTGAAGGCGCTTGGCGATATCTTCAACAAGCAGTTGGAACAGCAGCTCCCGTTGATTGAAAAGCAGCTCGAGTCTTTCGGCCAGGAACTGGAGCGGCAACTGGATGAGTTCGGACGCCAACTGGAAAGACCCGCTCAGCCCGACAAACAATCGCCTTACCCCGGCACGATATAAACCGGTTTCTGACGTAAGCGAAGGCACGGCTATGCCGTCCTCAGCGTAGTGGCCTTGTTTTATGCGGATAACGGACGTAGGAGCGATGGCGGCGATTGGCCGGAAACGGCCTTAAAAGGAAGGGATACCGGTGGTTATTGTCAGCCTGATCCTTAGTGTACCTGAGTCAATTGTCTGCGTGACATCAGATGTTAGGGATTGGGCCATAAATCATTTCCCTGTTTAAACATAGGATGCGCCGACGACAGGAGACGCATCGTTCGTGAGCGATGCGCTTCGCTATGCCGCCTGGAGCGCCTACTTTTGGTCAGCGCATCCTATGCAAGATGCTAATTTCAATAAGTTATTTTTAACCAAACCCTAATTTTCAGAACCATGCAGGCGAATCAGCAAAGCCGCCTCATCATGGCTCAATCCGTAATTTCTCATTAACTCATTGACACTGGCGCCGCTGCGCACTTCATGCAGAATCCCGCTATAGGGATGCGCGGACTGATCGTTTTGCTGATGCCGGTCGTTTTGTTGCCGCTCGGCAAGCTGTGTTAATAAGTCACTCAGCTGTTTGTCATTGCTCGTTACCCGGCTATCCACGGTCAAGGCGGCAGAGCATAATCCGGCGATATCCTGGGTATTGCCCTGCACCATATTCGCCAGCACCTGATAATCGCGTTTCAGCCTCAAATAGACCCGCGCCAGCCAGACAAGCGCGCCGATAATAAGGGCGATGGCGATGCCCATGGCTATGAGAAGATAGTCAATCATCATATGGAAATATCAATATGTCGGGCCGGTTCAATCACCTGATCTTCCCTAGTGGGCTTTTCCTTGGACGGCGGTTGCTTCGCCGGCCGATCTTTTTTTTTATCCTGATCCGTTTTTAACACGGGACAAGAAGGCGCTACAGGCCGAATTTCTGTCATTCCGATCTCCTATTAATCTGCACTCAGGGTTTACTAACAGCGGCGGCGGCCGACGGCGCCAGATTCAACCATTTAGCCCGCTCCGCGTCACTCGCGCCATAGCGGGCAAAAGCCTGCGACACTAATAGCAGCACAACCCGCCGGTTTTTAAAACGACCCTCTTCTATTCGATTATCGCCGATAGGATGAAATTCGCCATAACCGGTTGCCGATAATCGAGCCGGCTCTATGCCCGCTTTAATCAGTTCCTGCACGACACGGGTGGCTCGCGCCGATGACAGTTCCCAATTCGACGGAAAGGCCATGGTAGCAATGGGAATCGTATCCGTGTGACCTTCCACATTGATTGCATTGGGTAAGGGCTTAATGACTTCGGCAGTCTTTTTCAGCACCGATATCGCCTTTTTGGATAATTTTGCCTCGCCGCTTGAAAACAGTAACTCACTGTTCATTTCCAGTTCTATCCAGTAGTCGCTCCTTTTGACCGATACCAGGTTGTCGTCGATAAACACGCGCAGAACGTCTTCAAGCTGCCCGGAAACCTGCTGCAAACGCCGTCTTTCCTTGAGAATCTCCTCGCTCAACGCCTGTCTTTTATCCGTTTCGGCAGTCGCAACATGGTCCAATGGGATAGGCTGAATGACGGTAGGCGGCGTGCCTGTCTGGATCGGCTCGAGCACATTGCCCTGCAGCGCTCTATTCGAAAAAGCGTCGTCCAGTGATTCGGACAGGGTCTTGTACTTGCCCTCGTTGACCGAGGAGATGGAATACATCACCACGAAAAAGGCGAACAATAAGGTGACAAAGTCGGCATAGGACACTATCCATCGTTCATGATTATTGGCCTCCTCCGGCGGTTTTCGCCTACGCCGTGCCATAGCTAGGTTCTGTTCGCGTCATGCAGATAACCGCTCAGTTTCAACTCGATATTTCGTGGATTCTCGCCCTCGGCGATAGCGATAATGCCTTCTATGATCATTTCACGGGCCAGCGTGGCCGCCAGAACATGCAACTTCAACTTGTGGGCAACGGGCAGGAAAATCAAATTGGCGGTTGCCACGCCATAGATAGTCGCGACAAAAGCCGTGGCAATGCCGGCACCCAGCAGCGCCGGTTCCGCCAGATTTTCCATCACATGGATCAAACCCATGACCGCGCCGATAATGCCGATGGTCGGGGCATAGCCTCCCATCGCCTCGAATAACCTGGCTGCCTGCAAATCCCTGTTCTCACTGGTCGTCATCTCTACTTCCAGGGTATCCCGTATCACTTCCGGCTCATTGCCGTCGACCAGAAGCTGCAGGCCTTTTTGGGTGAAAAGGTCTTTTTCGGCCGACATCACATTTTCCAGCCCCAGCAAGCCTTCCTTGCGCGCCAGCGTGCTCCAGCCCACTATCTTGGCAATTTGCCCTTTCAGATTCTGTTTTTCCGGCCTGAATACCCATAACGACATTTTGACGCTTCTGATAAAAACCGCCGGCGGAAACTGCAGCAACGTCGCCCCGGTCGTGCCGCCCAGCACGATAATGAAAGCGGGCCCATTCAACAGTGAACCGATATGGCCGCCATCGAGCAAATTACCCAGCAACAGTGCGCCGATGCCTACCAGAATGCCAATGATGCTTAAAATATCCATAAGTCTCTATACTTGCCGGCCCACTATCGGCAGTGATCCGTCAACCAGTCGGCCAGCCGGGCGCGCAATCTCAGCACAGCCTGCGCGCTGATCTGGCTGACCCGCGATTCGCTGAGATTCAATACCTCGCCGATCTCGCGCAGGTTCAGCTCTTCATCGTAATACAACGATATAACCAGCCGCTCGCGCTCGGGCAGCCCCATGATGGCGCTGGCCAGGGCGCGCCGAAAGCCGTCGCGGCTTAAACCGGCCAAGGGCTCTTCCGCCGAATTCGTCGACTCTTCCAGGAAATGATCGCCGGCCAGGGCCAGCTCCTCGGTGCTGAACACGCGGCAACTGACCGAATCCTGAAGAATGTGGTTGTACTCATCGATAGCGATGCCCAGATATCCGGCTACCTCGCTGTCCCGAGCCTCGCGGCCGGTGCGGCTCTCAACGGCCTGTATGGCCTCGACCACCTGACGGGCTTTTTTGTGCACGGAGCGCGGCGTCCAGTCGGAGCGCCTGACTTCATCGAGCATGGCACCCCGAATACGGATGCCGGCATAGGTATCGAAGCTGGCGCCCTGCGTCGCGTCATAGCCTTTGATGGCTTCCAGCAAGCCGACCATGCCGGCCTGGATCAGGTCATCGATTTGAATCGAAGCCGGCAGTTTATTCAATAAATGATAGGCAATGCGCTTGACCAGGGGCACATGCTGCATGACACGCTCATCGGTGCCGCCCGACTGTACCGAAGCGTACATTGCCGCTCTGTTCACGCGACATCCTCTTGCAGACCATACTGGATCATGCGTTCAATAAAGAACTCAAGATAACCGCCGGCCTGGGATTTCAACGGCCAAGCGTCAACATTCGCCGCTATCGCCTTCACGGCGAGCGCCGCCTTACTGCGCGGGAATGCCTCGACGACCGGGCTTTGCTTCTGAACGGATTTACGCAAGTATTCATCGTATGGAATGGCGCCCGCAAACTGCAGCGTCACATCCAGATAACGGTCGGTTACTTTGCTCAGTTTCTGGAACAGCGACTGGCCTTGCTGAATGGTTTGAACCATGTTCGCGATGACATGAAAATGGGACAGGCCGTAATCCCTGTTCAGCAGCTTGATAAACGCGTAGGCATCGGTCAGCGATGTCGGCTCATCGCAAACCATAACGATAATTTCCTGGCAGGCGCGCGCAAAATTGACCACGCTGGCCGAGATACCGGCCGCCGTATCGACAATCAGCACGTCCAGATCCCGGTCGATTTCGCTGAACGCGCGGATCACGGACGCCTGCTCAATCGTGGACAGCTCGGACATTTTCTGGATGCCGGACGCGCCCGGGATAACCCGCAGTCCGGCCGGCCCATCGAGCATGATGTCGTCCAGGGTTTTCTCGCCTGCCAGCACATGGGACAGGTTGTACTGCGGGTACACGCCGAGCAGGATATCGACATTGGCCAGGCCCATATCCGCATCCAGCAAGGCGACCCGCCGTCCCATTCGGGACAGCGCGATGCCGAGATTGACCGACAGATTGGTTTTGCCTACGCCGCCCTTGCCGCTGGTGACGGCGATGACGCGCACGGGTTTCATGTATTTCATTTTCCTTATTCCGGCTGCTTGATCAGTTGGCTTATGCATAGCCTTGCGCCATCCATGCTTCGTGGTTGCTTCCATCAGTATAGTCATTTTCCGCGTTAAGCGCGGCCGCACAGTGCTCGATCAGCGACCGGGCATGCGGCCGGTGCATGTCTTCAGGCACTTGCTGGCCGTCGGCGATAAAAGCTATCGGCAGGTTCTGCTCTATGAGCGCGGAAATGGCGGAACCGACCGAAACGGCTTCATCAAGTTTAGTCAAAATACTGGCTTGCGGTTCGAAAACCTGAAAAGCGTTGATGATTTCATTCATGGCCCGGTATTCGGTTGCCGCCGACATGACCAGATACGATTTAATCGGCAGGCCGCTTTGCTGCAGCGTACTGATTTGCTCGACCAGCTTCATGCCGCGCTGGCTCATGCCGGCCGTATCGATCAGAATCAGGCGTTTGTCGGCAAAGCCGTTGATCAAATGGCGCAGGTCCTCGGCGCTGGAAGCTACGCGCACTGGCACCCCAAGGATGCGGCCATAGGTATTGATCTGTTCGTGGGCGCCGATACGGTAGTTATCGGTCGTGATCAAGGCGACCTGTCTGGCGCCATGCCTTAAAATAAACTTGGCGGCCAGTTTGGCGATGGTCGTGGTTTTGCCGACGCCGGTAGGGCCGACTAAGGCGACGATGCCGCCGGATTCGAGCAGGTCGTCCTCGGCTATCGGCAGTATATCGGCCAGCATGGCCTGTGCTTGCTCAAAAGCCTGTTCGGCATCGCTATGGCTGGACAGCTGGTTAGCCAGCCTGGCGCCCAGCTTTTTGGAAATGCCCATACCGTTCAGCCGTTGCAGCAAATCGGCTTTGACGGTATTAATTGGCGCGTTTTGCGGCCGGCTGATTTCGGCCAGCCGGCTGTCCAGCGCGGTTCTCAGGTATTTCAACTCCTTGTTCATCTCCATGAGCAGCTGATCGGACAGACTGCCCGGCTTTCCGGCGGCCTTAACCGCCGGGGCCGGCGAGGCTGGCGCTTCCCTGACTGCCGGCTTGGCGGCTTTCGGCGCGGGACTGGCTGGATTGCCGCGCAGCTGCGCTTTTTCCGCATAGCCGACATACTGGTCAACCGGGCGGTGCACAGGCCGATCGGGCGTGAATCCGTCCCCACCCGGTTTTCTCGGGCTGGTTAAAATATGCAGGCGTTTTTTTTCGGCTTCGAAATCAGGGAGGTCAGCGGTTTTGCTCTCGCGGACGGCAACTGCCGGCGCCGGTGGTTCATTCGCCTGTTTTTGCAGTTTGTTGTGGATCAACTGTTCGTCAAAATCGCGCGCGGCAATGATCTCGACGCCGCCGTCCACCGACCGGTTTGACATGATGACCGCATCCGCGCCCAACTCTTCCTTAACCATGCGCATGGCCTGGCGTATATCTGCTGCAAAAAAGCGTTTAATTTTCATTGTGCCCTCATCTGTTATGCGCGTCGCCCGACAGTGGATACGACCTTGATCTGACGATCGGCCGGTATTTCACTGTATGCCAGGACATGTAAGCCGGAAATCGAATGACGGACGAAGCGGGCCAGCCAGGGACGGATATAGGAGGACACCAACAACACGGCGGTCTGGCCTTCCATTTCCATTTTTTGCACACTGTCTTGCAACGATTGATGCATTTGTTCTGCTAACCCGGGTTCAATGCCGACGCCGCTTTCGCTTGCCGTTTGCAGAGACTTATGCAACAACTGTTCCAACTCGTGATCCAGCGTGATAACCGGCAGTTCATTCCGCGCGCCGCCGATTTCATGCACGATCAAGCGTCCCAGCGATGTGCGCACCGCGGACGTCAAGATGTCGGGATCTTGACTCTTGCCCCCGTATTCCGCCAAAGTTTCGGCGATGCTGCGCATATCGCGGATGGGAATGCGTTCCTGCAGCAGATTTTGCAGCACCTTAACCACGACGCCCAACGGCAGGGTCTTCGGCACCAAGTCTTCAACCAGCCTGGGCGCCGACTTGGCCAGGTTTTCAAGGATTTTCTGCGCTTCTTCATAACCGAATAATTCGTGCGCGTGCATCTGCAGAAGATGGCTCAGGTGCGTCGCCATCACCGTGCCCGGATCGACCACGGTATAACCCAGGGTCTGGGCATGGTCTTTCTGCTTCGGTTCAATCCAGACCGCATCCAGGCCGAAAGCGGGATCCTGGCAGACCTTGCCCGGCAAAGCGCCGAACACGCGCCCGGGATTAATCGCCATTTCCATTTCCGGCAGGATATCGGCTTCGCCGACCGTCACGCCCATCAATGAGATCTTGTAACCGGTAGGGCTCAAATCGAGGTTGTCGCGGATATGCACGGACGGAATCAAAAAACCCAGTTCCTGGGACAGTTTTTTGCGCACGCCCTTGATGCGCGTCATCAATTGCCCGCCCTGATTCTTGTCGACCAGCGGGATCAGCCGGTAGCCGACTTCCAGGCCGATGACGTCGACCGGCATGACATCGTCCCAGCCCAGCTCTTTCATCTCGGGCGCCGCTTGCGGCATGACCATCGAGCGCTCAATCTCAACCTGTTCGGCAAGCTTATGGCGCTTGTCGATCCAGTAGGCGGAACCGGCCAGCCCCGAGGCCAACAGGATAAAGACCAGATTCGGCATGCCCGGAATAATGCCCAGCAGTCCGATCACGGCCGCGGTAATGATCAGCGCTTTCGGATTCTCAAACAGCTGCGTGCTGACCTGCTGGCCAATATTCTCGCCGCTGCTGCCGACCTTGGTCACGACCAGTGCCGATGCCGTCGACAGCAGCAAGGACGGAATCTGCGCGACCAGGCCGTCGCCGATGGTCAGCAGCACATAGATTTCGCCGGCCTGGGCGAAGCTCAGGCCATGCTGGCTGACGCCGATCACCAATCCGCCGATGATGTTGACGAACAAAATAATGATGCCGGCGATCGCATCGCCCCGGACAAACTTGCTGGCGCCGTCCATGGAACCGTAGAAATCGGCCTCGGTCGCGACTTCCGCACGGCGCGCACGCGCCTCATCCTGGCTGATCAGACCGGCATTCAAATCCGCATCGATCGCCATCTGCTTGCCGGGCATGGCGTCCAGCGTAAAGCGGGCGCCCACTTCGGCGACCCGGCCGGCGCCCTTGGTGACGACCATGAAGTTGATCACGACCAGAATGGCGAAAACCACGAGGCCGACCGCGAAATTGCCGCCGATCACGAACGCGCCGAAGGCCTCGATCACCTTACCGGCGGCATCGCCGCCGTTATGGCCCTGCAGCAGCACAATACGGGTCGAGGCCACATTCAGCGCCAGACGCAACAGCGTCGCCATCAGGATAACGGTCGGAAACGAAGCAAAATCCAGGGGTTTGAGCGTATAGACGACCACCAGCAGGATGATCAGCGAAAACGCGATGTTGAAGGTGAACAGCAGATCCAGTAAAAAAGCCGGCAACGGCAGCATGACCATCGCCAGAATCATGACAATCACCAGCGGCGCGCCCAACTCCGCCTTGCCCAGCATCGCTAATGCCGCCTTTAGTCTGCTCAGATCCATACGTTATCTACCCTTGTTTGAATTCATCAGGCACTTTAATATCCCCCGGCGGCAAGGGCTCATCCCAATGGTTCTGCCGGGCGGTTTTCAATTGGTAAACATAGGCCAATACCTGCGCCACCGCCAGGTACAGGCCCTGCGGTATTTCCTTGTCCAGATCGGTCGAATAATACAAGGCCCGCGCCAACGGCGGCGACGCCACCAGCGGCACGTCGGCGCCTATCGCCAGATTGCGGATTTGCGCCGCGATCAGATCGACGCCTTTGGCGACCAGTCTCGGCGCCCCGTTGGCATGCTGGTCGTATTTCAGGGCCACTGCGTAATGGCTGGGATTGGTCACGATCACATCGGCTTTCGGCACTTCCGTCATCATCCGGTTTTGCGCCATTTCCATCTGCATCCTGCGCATGCGCCCTTTTACTTCGGGGCTGCCTTCCGATTCCTTCATCTCATCCTTGATTTCCTGCAGGGTCATTTTCAGTTTTTTATTGTGATCCCACAGCTGATAAGGCACATCGATCATTACGATCAGTATCAATGAAGCGCTCAACAGCAAAAAGCACAGGCCGATAATACGGAGGGCATGCGACACCGACTGCGCCATGGGCTCGACGCTGAGGCCGACCAGTTCCTTCAGGAAAAACCGGAACAGCACGACCGCCACCATAAAGACCAGTAAAAACTTCAGCAGCGCCTTCAGCATCTCGACCAGGCCGCGCACGGCAAACAGGCGCGCCAGGCCTTTAATGGGGTCCAGCTTCTCCAGCTTGGGCGCAAGCGCCTCCCAGCTGAACACCCAGCCGCCCAGCGCCAGCGGGGCGATAATGGCGGCCGCGACCATGGCCGCGGCAAAAGGCGCGATCAGCAGGACGCCGTCGATCATGGTTTGCTTGAAGTAGAGGGCGGGACTGGCGGGATCGAAAATCACCGCGCGCTTCAATTGAAACTGAGCCTTCATCATATCGATCAGGCCATTGCCCATATGCTCGCCCCAGGTCAGCAGCAGCACGGCACTGGTCATCAGCATGACGAAGGTATTGAGCTCCCTGGAGCGGGCGATCTGGCCTTTTTT
>SWCD01003918.1_pt1 | contig 89637 bp, 102 predicted proteins | sample 4693011 | NCBI WGS metagenome assembly SWCD01 (sample SAMN10267278, study PRJNA491770) | bioreactor metagenome | isolation source: DHS bioreactor inoculated with marine | place: Japan: Omine Ridge, Nankai Trough | reverse complement strand
GTCTGGTCGGGGGCTGCGGACGCGACGCGGGATCTGTTCCACTGGGTCAGCGCGGCGATCTCGCTGCCGATCATCGCCTTTTCGGCCCAGCCGTTCTTCCGCCACGCCTGGGAGGCGCTGCGGGTCGGGCGGCTCAACATGGACGTGCCGATCTCGCTGGCGATCCTGCTGGCCGCCGGCATGTCGCTGTTCGAGACCGCGATGTCGGGGCGGCACGCCTATTTCGACGCGGCTCTGTCGCTGACCTTCTTCCTGCTGGCGGGCCGCTACCTCGATCACCGCACCCGGGCGGTGGCGCGGTCGGCGGCGGAGGAATTGGCCGCGCTCGAGGTGCCGCGCGCGCACCGGATCGGGGCGGACGGGCGCGAACAGGTTGTGAGCGTGGCCGAGCTTGCCGTGGGCGACCTGGTGCGCGTGGTGCCGGGGGCCCGGGTGCCGGTCGACGGGATGGTCGAGCAGGGGACAAGCGAGATCGACCGGTCGCTGCTCACGGGCGAGAGCCTGCCGGTCTTCGCCGGTCCCGGCGACATGCTGAGCGCGGGCGAGGTCAACCTGACCGGCCCGCTCGCGGTGCGGGTCTCGGCGGCCGGCAAGGACACCTCGCTGCACCGCATGGCCGACCTCGTGGCGATGGCCGAAACCAGCCGCAACAAGTACACCTCGCTGGCCGACAAGGCGGCGAAGATCTACGCCCCGGCGGTGCACCTGCTGGCGCTCGGCGCTTTCATCGCCTGGATGGTCATCTCCGGCTGGGACGTGCGCCTGTCGCTCAACATCGCCGTCGCGGTGCTCATCATCACCTGCCCCTGTGCGCTCGGTCTCGCGGTGCCGGCAGTGACCACGGCAACCTCGGGCCGGTTGTTCCGCCAGGGGATGCTGTTGAAATCCGCCACCGCCACCGAGCGTCTGGCGCAGGTCGACCATGTGGTGTTCGACAAGACCGGCACGCTCACCGAAGGCAAGCCGGTGCTCGACAACATGGCCGACCACAGCGACGCCGACCTCGCGCTGGCATATGCGCTGGCGCAGGGCTCGTCGCATCCGCTGGCCCAGGCGATCGCGGCGGCGGTCGGCGCGGCGGAGATCCGGCCGGGCATCATCGCCGAGGTGATCGAAACCCCGGGCCACGGCATCGAGGCCGTCTGGGAGGGCCAGCAGGTCCGGCTCGGCCGGGCCGAGTGGGTGGGCGCGCACGGGCTCGACCGCACCGCAACCTATCTCAAGATCGGCAAGCGCCCCGCCGTCGCCTTCACCTTCACCGACAACCTGCGCGAAGGGTCGGTCGAAGCCGTCGCGGCGTTGAAGCGCCAGGGAATGAAGATCACCCTGATCTCCGGCGATGCACCGGCGGCGGTGCAGGACGTGGCCTTCCGCCTCGGGATCGAGGATTACCGCGCCGGCATGCTGCCCGAAGGCAAGGTGGCCGCCATCGAGGCGCTGGCCGCCGAAGGCAAATACGTGCTGATGGTCGGTGACGGGCTCAACGACACCGCGGCGCTGGCCGCAGCTCATGTGTCGATCTCGCCGGCGACCGCGTTGGAGGCGACACGGGTGGTCTCCGATATCGTGCTGCTGGGCCGCTCGCTCGAACCGATCGGCGGCGCCGTGGCGCTGTCGCGCTCGGCGACGAAGCGGATCAAGGAAAACTTCGCCATCGCGGCAGGCTACAACGCCATCGCCATTCCCATCGCTCTCGTCGGCCTCGCCACGCCTCTGGCCGCCGCGCTGGCGATGTCGTTCTCGTCGATCACGGTGTCGCTCAACGCCCTGCGGCTGAAAGGGCTGAAATGAACGTGCTGGTCTACCTCATTCCGATCTCTCTGCTGCTCGGCGGCGTCGGGCTCGGGTTCTTCTTCTGGTCGCTCCGGTCGCACCAGTACGACGACCCGCAGGGCGATGCGCAGCGCATCCTGTCGGATCGCTGGGACGACGCCCCGCCGGAAGACTGAAACCGGCCGATGGGCCGGGCCTCCGGACGGTCTTGGCTCAGACGATCTCGAGATCGCGGGCGATCATCGCGGCATCGGTCCGGTTGCGCGCGCCGAGTTTGCGGATGATCGCCCGGACATGCATCTTCACCGTCACCTCGCGGATGCCGAACCGGTGGGCGATCTCCTTGTTCTGCAGGCCGTCGCAGATCCCGTGCAACACCTGCAACTCGCGGTCGGTCAGCGCGGTGGCCGCGTCGAAGGGCACCATCCGGATCGCTGCGCCGTAGATGGCAAACCGCCGGCCCCGCGCCAGCAGGACGAGCGCCGCCTGCAGGGCCTCGGTATCGAGATCGTCCGGCAGCACGCCGGTGGCGCCCGCCGACAGCGCCCTGTGGGCCATGCCGGGCGCGGCGAGGCCGTAGACCACCCCGAGCGGTCTGGCGCCGAGCAGGGACCGGGCGAGCTGCACCGCGCGGGTGCCGGACAGGCGCGGCATGTCGAAATCGAGCAGGGTCAAGCCGTCGGCCGTCGGCAGGCGTGCGAGCACCCGCGCGGGGTCGGTGACGCATTCGACCTCGACCCGGGCCGTCTCCAAGGTGGTTTCAAGAACGCTGGCCAGGCTCCTTTTGGCAGCTACCAATACTTTCACAATCGCAACCCCATAAACAAAAGCCCGAAAACAGGCTTTCGACCCCAGGTGGTTTGCTTTGACAAAAAACAATCGGCAACAACACCTATCAAAAGGGATAGCTTGTTGGTGCGAACTCGCTGACAGATCGTCAGAAGTCGGCGGGACGATGCCGAAACGTGTCCAATCGGTGCAGGATGCGAGCGGGGTTAACCACGCCGCCGACAGGGTGCCGCCGACTCACCCCGCTCAAAAGGGGCGCCGGACCCCGCGACCGGTGGCCACCGGCTCGCCGTTTGCTACTGCGACGACCGAACCAGCTCCAACACCGCCGGCCCGATCGCATCGACGATCAGCGCGACGCCGAACTCGTTGGGGTGGACCGCATCGGGCAGGATGTAGTCGCGCAGCGCCGCCTGCCGGTCGCCGCTGGCCTCGATCCCGGCGAGGAAATTGGGGAACAATGGCACGTCATGAATCTCGGCCAGGTCGGAGTAGATCGCGTTGAATTCCGCGGCATAGGCGGCGCCGTAATTGCCCAGCGCGGTCATGCCGACGAGCAGCACCGGCAGGCGCTTCGCCTCGATCTCGTCCAGGATCCTGCCGAGGTTGGCCTTGGTCTCGGCCGGGTCGATCCCGCGCAGGAGATCGTTGCCGCCGAGCGTGACCATCACCGCGTCGATCTGCGGCGTCAACGCCCAGCCGATCCGGCTGGCCCCGCCGGCCGAGGTGTCGCCCGAGACACCGCCGTTGACCACCGTCACCTCGGCGCCCTGCTCGTTCAGCCAGCGTTCGAGCTGGGGCACGAACCCGAGCTTTGCCGGCAGACCGTAGCCCTGGGTGAGGCTGTCGCCGACCGCGAGCAGCGTGACCGGTTCGGCCAGGCCGGGCAGGCCGAGAAAAATGAACACAATCGCGACCTTGGAACGCTGCCGCCAGAGCCCATATCGTGACCAGAGGTTACGGAAGGTTCTGCCAATGCCCGAGACGATTCTGGCGCTCGAAGACGCGCGCCTCACCCTGATGGGCAATGCCGGTCCGGTCGACATCCTCAAGGGCATCGACCTTACGCTGGAACGCGGCGAGACTTTGGGGCTCACGGGGCCGTCGGGATCGGGCAAATCGTCTCTCCTGATGCTCATGGGCGGGCTCGAACGCGCCACCGGGGGCAAGGTCACGGCGCTCGGGCGTGAGCTGACCACGATGGGCGAGGACGCGCTGGCGCGCTTCCGCCGCGATCATATGGGGGTGGTGTTCCAGTCTTTCCACCTGATCCCCACCATGACGGCTCTGCAGAACGTGGCAACCCCCCTGGAGCTGGCGGGTGTCCGCGACGCGTTCGAGCGCGCCGGCGAAGAGCTCGACGCGGTCGGGCTCGGCGCGCGGATGGACCACTTCCCGGCGCAGATGTCGGGCGGCGAACAACAGCGGGTGGCGCTGGCGCGCGCGGCGGTGGTGCGGCCCGAAGTGCTGCTGGCCGACGAGCCCACCGGCAATCTCGACACCGCGACGGGCAACACGATCATGGATCTTCTGTTCGGCCTGCGCGACCGGCACGGGGCGACCCTGGTGCTGGTGACCCACGCGCCCGAACTTGCCGAACGGTGCGACCAGGTGTTGCGGCTGAACGACGGGCGGATCGACGCATGAGCGGTGCGGTCGCGGCGCGGATTGCCTGGCGCGAGCTCGGCGGCGGGCTCAGGGGATTCCGCATCTTCCTCACCTGTCTTGCGCTGGGGGTCGCGGCGATCGCGGCCGTCGGCAGTGTGCGGGTGAGCATCGAGACGGGGCTGGCGCGCGAAGGCGCGGTGCTGCTCGGCGGCGATGCACAGGTCGAGTACACCTACCGCCGCGCCAATGCCGAAGAACGCGGCTATCTCGAGCGCGTCGCGACGCGGGTATCGGAAGTGATCGATTTCCGCTCGATGGCCCAGACCGCCGACGGCAGCGACCGGTCGCTGACCCAGGTCAAGGCGGTGGACGACGCCTGGCCGCTGCTTGGCGCGCCCGAGCTCGATCCGCCGATGCCGCTTGGAGAGCTGTTCGCCGGGCGCGACGGCGTACCGGGCGCGGCGCTGAGCCCGCTGCTGATGGACCGTCTGGAACTCGTGCCCGGTGACACATTCCGCCTCGGCGACCAGGATTTCCTGGCCATGGCGGCGCTGGTTTCCGTGCCCGACAACGCCGCCGCGGGCTTCGGTTTCGGCCCGCCGATGCTGGTGCGCACCGACGACCTCGCGGCCTCGGGGCTGATCCGCGAGGGTACGCTGTTCAACGCGCTCTACCGGCTCGATCTGCCCGAGGGCACCGATCTCGCGCGCGCAGAGCGCGACCTCGAAGCGGCGCTCGGCGCGGGCGCACCGCGCTGGCGGGATGCGCGCAACGGCACACCGGGTGTGACCCGCGCGGTCGAGCGGCTCGGGCGGTTCCTGGTGCTTGTCGGGCTGGCGGGGCTCGCGGTCGGCGGCGTCGGCATCTCGGCCGCGGTGCGGGCCTATCTCGGCGAGAAGACCACGACGATCGCCACCCTCAAGGTCCTGGGCGCCGACCGGCGCACGATCTTTGCGGTCTACGGCATCCAGATCGGTATCCTGACCCTTGTCGGTACCGGCCTGGGGTTGATCCTCGGTGCGGGCCTGCCGCTGGCCTTCGCGCCGGTCATCTCCGCGGCGCTGCCGGTGCCGATCGCCATCGGCGTGCACCCGGCACCGCTGCTGGAGGCGGCGCTCTACGGCGTGCTGGCCGCGGCGCTGTTCAGCCTCTGGCCGCTGGCGGCCACGCAGGACATCCGCGCCGCGGCGCTCTACCGCGACGCGGCAACCGGGGTGCGGGCCTGGCCGCGGCGCGCGACAATCGTCTGGACCCTGGCATTGCTGGCGACCCTGGTGGCCGCCGCGGTGCAGTTCTCCGGCACCCCGAGGCTCACCCTTGGCGCGGCGGGCGGCATCTTCGCGGTCTTTCTTCTGCTCGTGCTGGTGGGTCGGCTGGTCCGGCGTCTGGCCAGTCGCATGGCCAATGCGCAGGCATTGCGCGGACGGCCGGCCCTGCGCATGGCGCTGGCCTCGGTCGGCGGTCCGGGGGGCGAGGCGGCCGCGGTCGTGATCTCGCTCGGGCTCGGGCTCTCGGTGCTCGCCGCCGTCGGACAGATCGACAACAACCTGCGCGGCGCCATCGCCCGCGAGCTGCCGGCGGTCGCGCCCAGCTTCTTCGTGGTCGACATCCAGCCCGACCAGATCGACGCCTTTTCCGAAAGGGTCGAAGGCGACGCGGGCGTTTCGGCGATGGACACTGCACCGATGCTGCGTGGCATCATCACCACGATCAACGGCCGTCCGGCGGCGGAGGTGGCGGGCGATCACTGGGTGATCCGGGGCGACCGGGGCGTGACCTATTCCAGCGCGCTGCCCGAACGCACCACGCTCACCGAAGGCGCATGGTGGCCGCAAGACTACACCGGCCCGCCGCTCATCAGCTTTTCGGCCGAAGAGGCGGCGGAGATCGGGCTCGAGATCGGCGACGAGATGTCGCTCAACATTCTCGGGCGCGAGATCGGCGGCACGGTCGCGAGTTTCCGGGCGGTGGATTTCTCGACCGCCGGCATGGGGTTCACCATCGCGATGAACCCCTCCGCGCTCGCCGGGGCACCGCACAGCTGGATCGCCACGATCTACGCGGATCAGGCCTCGGAGGCGGCGCTGATGCGCGATCTCGGCCGGACCTGGCCGAATATCACCGTGATCTCGGTGCGCGACGCGATCGAGCAGGTGACGGGGCTTATGGGGCAGGTCGCGGCCGCCATCACCTACGGGGCGCTGATCACCCTGGCGACCGGAGCCGTGGTGCTGATCGGCGCCGCCGCGGCGGGCGAGCGGGCGCGGACCTACGAGGCGGCGGTGCTGAAGACACTCGGCGCGTCGCGGGTCTGGGTGCTCGCCAATTTCGCGCTCCGTTCGGGCTTTCTGGGGGCTGCGGCGGGCGCGATCGCGGTGGTCGCCGGCGGCGTCGCGGGCTGGGCGGTCTCGAGGTTCGTGATGGAGACAACCTTTGTCTTCGACCCGGTGTCGGCGCTGGCGATTGTCGCGGGCGGCGTGGTGCTCACCGTCGCGGCGGGGCTGGCGTTTGCCTGGCGACCGCTCTCGGCAAGCCCGTCGAGCGTGTTGCGCGGGCGGGAGTAGCGGGCGAAGGCGCTTCGAAGCGCCTTTGAAACGGTTTTCGAAAACCGTTCGCCCGGCTCACGCCTCGCGCAGCTCCTTGCGGATCACCAGCTTCAGCCCGGACCAGATCTCGTCGACGGCACAGACCTTCACGTCGACGAGCGGCCCCGCCAGTGCCAGTTCGCGCACAACGTCTTCGGTGACGTCGGAGGGCACTTTCGACGCCTTCTTCGGCCAGCTCACCCAGATCATGCCGTCCGATGCGAGGCGGTCACGGGCTTCGGGCAGGTCGGTTTCGAGCACCGCCCGGCTTGCGGTGAAGACATGGATCATGTCGAAGGGGCGCCGGGTGAGGTCGCGGGCGCGCGACACCAGCTCGGCCCGGGCGAATCGGTAGCTGAGGGCGAGGCCGCTGAGATTGGGCGGCAGGCCGACCCAGCCGGCACGCTGGCCATGGCTCAGGCCGAGTTTCTTGTCGAGCGGTGTATTCGCGTATCCCGCCATGCGGCCCCCCCCAGGATTGGTTCGCAAGATCGTCGCCGCGCAACCGGGCCCGGTCAAGCAGGCATTTCGCCATTGGATCGTCGCGATTACGGCATACATCTGCCCCGGGCCGTTGTGACACTGGCGCGCAAACGCAAAAGATCGCGGCGGATGGTTCTGGAGGTGTCGATGATTTTCCGTATTTCCCTTTGGGTGGCTGCATCGCTCGTGGCGCTCTGGGCGCAGCCCTTTCTCGCGGCCGAATACGAGAGAACCGGTCACTGGGTGTTCCACAGCAAGGCCTTCGCCGAGGCCGGCGACGAGACCTGGGTTTCCTGTGTCGCCACGACCGAGAGCGTCGAGGGGACGGAGCTTTCGCTCCGGCTCGACCCGGCCGCCGACAATGCTTTCGAAGCCGTCATGACGATCGGCAACGACGCCTGGACGATCGCACCGGGCGCGGCGCGCGTTCGCCTCGACATCGGCGCGGATCACTGGATATTGCCGGCGCAGGGCAACGGCGGCGCGGTCGAAGTGTCCTGGACCGGCGATGCAGCACTTCTGCCGCTGCTCGAAGACCTCGCATCCAGCAGCTTCGCCGGGTTGATTTCGCGCGACGGTGCCGCGGTTTCGCAGTTTTCGCTCCGGGGGTCGCGTGGCGCGATCGAGGCGATGAAAGCTTGCCTGGAGGCGCAGATCGGGCGCGGGATCGCGGAGGCGTTGGAGGCGGAGACGCCGGCCAGCAGCACGACCCCGTTCTGACGGAAAAGCCCCGCGCGCCGGCGGGGCTTTGGTATGATCTTGCGGCCGATCAGAGCGTGCGCGCGACCTGCAGTTTCTTGATCTCGGCGATGGCCTTTGCCGGGTTCAGCCCCTTCGGGCAGGTCTGGGTGCAGTTCATGATCGTGTGGCAGCGATAGAGCTTGAACGGGTCTTCGAGCTCGTCGAGCCGTTCGCCCGTCGCCTCGTCGCGGCTGTCGATGATCCAGCGGTAAGCGTGGAGCAGGGTGGCCGGGCCGAGGTAGCGGTCGGAATTCCACCAGTAGCTCGGGCAGGAGGTCGAGCACGAGGCGCACATCACGCATTCATAGAGCCCGTCGAGTTTCTTGCGGTCTTCGATCGACTGCTTCCACTCGCCCTTGGGCGTCGGGCTCTCGGTGATGAGCCAGGGCTTGATCGAGGCGTGCTGGGCGTACCAATGGGTCAGATCCGGCACCAGATCCTTCACGACAGACATGTGCGGCAGCGGGTAGATCTTCACGTCGCCCTCGATCTCGTCGAGCCCGTAGATGCAGGCGAGGTGGTTCTGGCCGTCGATGTTCATCGCGCAGGACCCGCAGATGCCCTCGCGGCAGGAGCGGCGGAAGGTGAGCCCCGGGTCGATCTCGCTCTTGATCTTGATCAGTGCGTCGAGAACCATCGGGCCGCAGCTGTCCATGTCGACGAAATAGGTGTCGACGCGCGGGTTGTCGCCGCTGTCGGGATCGAAGCGGTAGATCATGAACTTGCGCAAGTTGGTGGCACCCGCGGGCTTGGGCCAGGTCTTGCCGGTGCGGATCCGCGAATTCTTCGGAAGGGTCAGTTGAACCATGTCGCTACCTTTCGGGGCTCAAGCCGGGGCGGGGTCGCCACGGCCGGGTCTCATCTCTGGTCGCCGGGCGGATCCGCCGCGGCGAGGTTTCGCGCAAACAGCGCCTGGTTTCGGGTGACGAGCTGCATCACCCTCATCCGGGGTTTCGGCGCAAGGCCCTCCCGGTTGACCTGACGCATGAATTCGAGGCTGCCCGCGTTGAGGCTCTCGTTCGCCCTGTGGGCGAGCGGGGCGAGCCCGGCGATATCGTCGCTGGAAAGTCCGGCACAGGCCAGCAGCTGCTGTCCCGGACGCATCGGTTCGGGTTCGTCTTCGAGGCGGAAGAACACCGTGTTTTCGGCGCCCACCGCGGCCGCGACCCGGGTGCGCATCTCGTCCCAGGTGCCGCAAGCGGCGGTTTCGGCCTCGAACGCCGCGCGGGTGCCGCAATAGCCGTCGGTCTTGACCGCCTGATTGTAGACCGAGCGTTTCCAGTCGCGCATTTCGCGGGTGTAGAAGACGAACCGGGGGGTGAAGGGCGCGAGATGCTCGACGAGCAGCTTCGCGATGGCGCCGATCTGCGGATAGAGCTTCACCTCGCCACCGAGCCCGAGCATCGCACCGGCCAGGTTTTCGTGGCTGACGAGGATCGGCGCATCGCCGGTGGCGAGAAGCTCGTCGCGCAGAGCGCCGATGCGACGCGCGAGCCTGGCCCGGTTGTCGGCATCGGGCGCAAGACTGAAGGCGATGGCGGCCCGCGCGGTGGCGCGCGTCGGCGTGTTCGGCGCGGGCGTGCGGACGACCAGCCGTCCGGCAAGCCGATCCGCATTGCGGTTCACAAGGTGGTGGAAGGCGGTGGATGCCGTCTTCTGGACCCCCATGTGCACCGTCACCGGACGCGTCGATATGCCCACGCCTGCCGCCATCGAGATCAGAAGGTCCGCGCCTTGGGCGCGATCTTCGCCATTTCGATGCCGCCGTCGGCTTCCGAGGTGAGCGGATCGAGCACCACGGGGCGGTAGCTCAATGTCACCTTGGCGTTGTCGACCCGGGCGATGGTGTGCTTGCGCCAGGTCTTGTCGTCGCGGGTCGCGAAATCCTCGTGCGCATGGGCGCCGCGGCTTTCGTGGCGCGCCTCGGCGCCGGTGATGGTGGCGAGCGCGTTGGGCATCAGGTTGGTGAGCTCCAGCGTCTCCATCAGGTCGGTGTTCCAGATCAGCGACCGGTCGGTGACGTGCAGATCGTCGAGCTTCCTGGCGATGGCGCCCATGTTCTTCACGCCCTCGGCGAGGGTCTCGGAGGTGCGGAACACCGCCGCATCCGCCTGCATGGTGCGCTGCATCTCGAGCCGGAGCTCGGCGGTGGGGGTGCCACCGGCGGCGTTGCGCAAGCCGTCGAACCGGTCGAAGGCCTTGTCGATGCTCGCCTGGTTGAGGCCCGGGTTGTGGCCGCCGGGGGTGAGGATCTGGCCGGCACGGATCGCCGCGGCCCGGCCGAAGACGACAAGGTCGATGAGGCTGTTCGAGCCGAGACGGTTGGCGCCGTGCACGCTGGCGCAACCGGCTTCGCCCACGGCCATCAGGCCCGGCACGGTGGCGTTGGGGTCATGCGCCGTCGGGTTGAGCGCCTCGCCCCAGTAGTTGGTCGGGATGCCGCCCATGTTGTAATGCACCGTCGGCAGCACCGGGATCGGCTCCTTGGTGACATCGACGCCGGCGAAGATCTTGGCGCTCTCGGAGATGCCCGGCAGCCGCTCGGCCAGCGCCTCGGCGGGCAGGTGCGAGAGGTTGAGGTGGATGTGGTCGCCGTGTTCGCCGACACCGCGGCCTTCGCGGATTTCCATCGTCATCGACCGCGAGACGTAGTCGCGCGGCGCGAGATCCTTGTAGTGCGGCGCGTAGCGCTCCATGAAGCGCTCGCCCTCGGAATTGGTCAGGTAGCCGCCCTCGCCGCGCGCACCCTCGGTGATCAGGCAGCCCGAGCCGTAGATGCCGGTGGGGTGGAACTGCACGAACTCCATGTCCTGGAGCGCGAGACCGGCGCGCGCGACCATGCCGCCGCCGTCGCCGGTGCAGGTGTGGGCGGAGGTGGCCGAGAAATAGGCGCGGCCGTAGCCGCCGGTGGCGAGCACGACCATTTTCGCTGAAAAGACGTGGAAGGTGCCGTCGTCGAGCTTCCAGCACAGCACGCCCTGCACCGCGCCGTCATCCGACAGGATGAGGTCAAGCGCGAAATACTCGATGTAGAACTCGGCCTTGTGCTTGAGCGACTGGCCGTAGAGCGTGTGCAGGATCGCGTGGCCGGTGCGGTCGGCGGCGGCGCAGGTGCGCTGCACCGGCGGGCCGTCGCCGAACTCGGTGGTGTGGCCGCCGAAGGGGCGCTGGTAGATCTTGCCTTCCTCGGTGCGCGAGAACGGCACGCCGTAGTGTTCGAGCTCGTAGACCGCATCCGGGGCCGAGCGCGCGAGGTATTCCATCGCATCCGTATCGCCGAGCCAGTCGGAGCCCTTGACGGTGTCGTACATGTGCCATTGCCAGCTGTCGGGGCCCATGTTGCCCAGGCTGGCGGCGATCCCGCCCTGGGCGGCGACGGTATGCGAGCGGGTCGGGAAGACCTTGGTCACATTGGCGGTGCGCAGCCCCTGTTCGGCCATGCCGAGGGTGGCGCGCAGGCCAGCACCACCGGCACCGACCACGACGACGTCGTATTCGTGGGTTTGGTATTCGTAGGAAGCCATGTGTCTTACCTCAGCCGGTGAAGGCGATTTTCAGGATGGCGAAAGCGCCGATCAGGGCGAAGAGGGCGGAGATGAGCCGCATCGAGATGATGAGCACGATCCCCCAGCGGCCGTGGACGTAGTCTTCGATCACCACCTGCACCCCTTGGAAGAAATGCAGGAAGGCGGTGAGGAAGAAGGCCACGCCGATGAGGGCGTTGACCGGGTGGGCGTAGGCCGCGCGCACGCCCTCGTAGCTGTCGCCGAGGTTGTAGGCGAGCGGGAACAGAAACAGCGGGGTCAGCAGGACGAGGGCGATCGCGGAGAGCCGCTGTTCCCAGAAATGCTTGGTGCCGGACTTGGCGGAGCCGAGGCCCTGGGCACGTTTGCGGTCGGTGAGGTAGGCCATGTCTCTCTCCCTTACCAGGCGATGGCGACGATGAGGGTGAAAAGGGTGGCGATGCCGGCGAGGATGATTGTGCCGACCGCCGAGCGGTGCACGCGCTTCTTGCCGAACCAGGCGCCGGTATCCCAGATCAGGTGCCGGAGGCCGTTGAAGAAGTGAAACCAGAGCGCGGCGGCGCCGGCGAGCAGCACCAGCCAGCCGATCCACGAGGTGACGACCCAGTCGATGACGTTGAACGCCCGCTCCGACCAGGCGGCGCCGAGGAACCAGAGCCCGACAAGCATGATCACCCCGCCGATCGCAACACCGGTTGCGCGGTGCAGGATGGACACGACGGCGTTGAGCGGAAGCTTGTAGACATCGAGGTGCGGCGAAAGCGGGCGGTTGCCCTGTTCCACGTCGGCCATGACATGCCCTTTCGATCTGTTGGCGGTCGGGATTATCCATAGAGAAATTCTGCCCGCTGTCACGCCCCGGGGCCCGGAAAAAATCCGAATGTGAGCGGAAACGCAGAGGCTAATTCGCCTGTGTGATAGCGAATGCCCAATTTGATATCACAAATCCGCCGCCGTTGATCACATCCGGGATTTGCCGGCTTTCAATTGCCGAAAGCGCTCTGCCGCAGCGCAGAATGAGTCGCGGCAAGGGATTGGAAACGGGTGCGATTCCCGGTTTTCACATGCAGAAAGATTGATCTGTGAATGTGGCGCAGGGCGCGTCCATGGGACGGCGCAAATTCGCCCTGGACCTCGCGCGGGGGCTCCGAATGGCCGCTGCCGCGCCGCGGGCACGGTCGCCGCGACGCGCTGCGATCAGACCGGCATCAGCGCCCAGTAATCGAGGTCGAGCAGCACCTCGGGCAGGTATTTCCCGTCTTCGCCCTTGAGCGCAAACTCGGGCGCGCCGTGGCGGGTGGCGCCATGCTTTGTTGCGACCAGGCGCAGGCGGATGGCACCGACGCCCGGGTGGGTCGTGTCGGCGGTGTCGAGCACCTCCGACCAGGCGCGTATGGTGTCGCCGGCGAAGCAGGGGTTGGCATGCGCCCCGGCGTTGAGACCGACGATCATCTGCGCATTCGCCAGCCCGTTGAAGCTGAGCGCGCGGGCGAGCGAGATCACATGGCCGCCGTAGATCAGCCGCTTGCCGTCGTCGCGGTTGGTGGCGTCGAAATGCACCTTGGCGGTGTTCTGCCACAGCCGGGTGGCGAGCATGTGCTCGGCCTCCTCGATGGTCACCCCGTCGACATGGTCGATCTTCTCGCCGACCGCGTAATCGCCCAGCCGGTGGCGTTCGCCGGCGAGGGTGAAATCGTAGCGCGCGAAGTCGAGCCCTTCGGGGATCACGAGATCCTCGGCCGCGAGGGCGGGCTTGAGCTCGGGGATCAGCGTGTCGGGCGCCAGCGCGTCGAGGTCGCGTTTGCGCACCATCACCCAGCGGATGTAGTCGAGCACCGGGTCGTCGTCCTGGTTGGTACCGGTGGTGCGCACCCAGACGACGCCGGATTTTCCGCCCGAGTTCTGTTTGAGGCCGATCACCTGGCTTTCCGAACGCAGCGTGTCGCCCGGGTAGACCGGTTTCAGCCAGCGCCCCTCGGCATAACCGAGGTTGGCCACCGCGTTGAGCGAGACGTCCGGCACGGTCTTGCCGAAGACCAGGTGGAAGGCGGCGAGATCGTCGATCGGGGCGGCGGGCAGGCCGCAACCCCTTGCGAATTCGTCCGACGAATAGAGCGCATGACGGGCCGGGTAGAGCGCGTGGTAGAGCGCACGCTCGCCCCCCGAGACGGTGCGCGGCACCGCGTGCGCAATGACCTCGCCGATGCGGTAATCCTCGAAGAAACGTCCCCTGTTGGTCTTGGCCATGTCTTGTCTCTCTGGTTGGGGGTGGTCAGCCGAAGGCCGGGTATCCCAGCAGGTAATGCACCCAGGCGATCAGGCCGTAGACGACGACAGACGCGCCGGCGGCGATGATCTCCTTGCGGGTCTCGAACGGGCCCGCAGGGCGGACATCGTCGGTCTGGCGGTTGATGAGGATGACTTCAGCCACCGCCCAGGCGAGCAGACCGCCGAACAGGATGAAGGAGGGAAGGTCGCCGTTGACCAGCAGGTGCGCGACGGCCCAGGCCTTCACGGCGGTCAGCTGCGGGTGGCGGATTTTCGAGGTGATCCAGGTCTTCATCCCCGAGGCGGCGAAGAGGTAGACCGCGAGCAGCGTGAGCAGGTTGTTGATGCCCACCGTCGCCGGGTGCCGGCCCCAGAGCGGTGTCGGGTCGGTCATCCGGAAGCCGATCACCATCAGCACGATGGAGACAAGCAGGGCGAGCGCGACCCCGCCCTTGGCCTCGGCGCCCATCTCTGCCCGCTTGGCGGGGGCGAGACGTTTGAACAGGTGGGCGGCGGCCCAAAGCAGAACACCGAGGAGCAGAAGCAGCATGGTCTATCCTTCCAGCTTGGAAATGGCCTCCGCTTTTGCCAGCAGGGCCTTCGCCGTCACGATATGCAGATTTTCGACGATCTTGCCATCCACGACGGCCACGCCCTTGCCTTCCGTCTCGGCCGCTTCGAAAGCGGCGATCTGGCGTCGGGCGAGGTCGAGCTCGTCTTCGGAGGGCGAAAACGCCTTGTTTGCAATGGCGAGCTGGGCCGGGTGGATCAGGGTCTTGCCGTCGAAACCGAGGCGTCGGCCCTGTTCGCATTCGTTCCACAGACCCTCGTCGTCCTTGAAGGCATTGTAGACGCCATCGACGATCGGGATCCCGTCGGCGCGCGCGGCGATGAGCGAGAGTTGCAGCGCGGTCATGATCTCGGCGCGGTCCGGGCCGGGGTGGGCGCCGAGCTCCTTGACCAGGTCGTTGGTGCCCATGACGATGCCGGCAAGGCGCGGGTGGGCGGCGATCTCGCGCGCGTTCAGCACCCCGGAGGTGGTCTCCATCATCGCCCAGATCGGCACGTCCGACATCATCTCGGCCAGCGTCTCGACGTCGAGGGCGGAATTGACCTTGGGCAGGAGGATGCCGTCGCAATCGGCATTGCGGAAGGCCTGGATATCGGCATTGCCCCAGTCGGTGTCGAAGCCGTTGATGCGCACGAGCTTCGCGCGGTTGCCGTAGCCGCCCTTGTCGAGCTCGGCGCGCAGGGTGGCGCGGGCCTCGGCCTTGGCGTCGGGCGCGACGGCGTCTTCGAGGTCGAAGATGATCGCGTCGGTGGCGAGGCTGCGGGCCTTGTCGAGCGCGCGGGCGTTCGATCCCGGGATGTAGAGCACGGACCGGTAGGGGCGCATCGACTGGGTCATGATTCTTTTCCTTGGGCAACTTTGTTGCGCAAACGAACACGGGCGCGCATGAATGCGCAAGCGGAAAATGCCGCGGTGCAGCAGAAACGCGGGCAGATCGCAGCGTCGGTCGGAGGCTTAACCGATGGGAAGGGTTCCATTGGCAAGCTCGATCTCGTGCCGGGGATGCAGATTGTTCCGCGGCCCGGCCCCGACCGAAAGGACATGCAATGACACCGCACGTGATGACCCTCGGCCTCCTGATCGGCGCGGCCTGCTGTTCGGCGCCGGCAGCTGCGCAGACCTCGGCTTGTGCCGACCGGACGATGATCGTCGAACGGCTTGCCTCCGAATACGGCGAGACGCGCCAGGCGATCGGGCTTGCCTCGGCGAACCAGGTGGTGGAGATCTTCGCCTCCGACGAGACCGGCAGCTGGACCATCACCGTGACCCGGCCCGACGGGATGACCTGTCTGATGGCGGCGGGGCAGTACTTCGAGAAGCTCGAAGAAGCGCTTTCCTCGGCGCTGGCGGGCGATCCGGTCTGAGGACAGGACGCCGGGGGGCACCCCGGTCGGGCGCGGTCCAGGCGGGCGTGCTGCCTGCGTGCCCCGGGGCGTAATGCAGGGGGTGCAGAGGAAACGCGCCCGAGACGCTCGATCGGAGCAGCGGTTCAGCCCATCAGCCCGTCCCAGACGAGTTTCAGCGACAGCACGAACAGGGCGCTGAAGATCAGTGTGTAATAGAGCTTTTCGCTCATCACCTTGACCAGCCAGACACCGAGAAAGACCGCAAGCGTCGCCGGAATCGCCAGGAACGCGGCGACCTTGAGGCTCGCCAGGTTGATCTGACCGAGAAAGAAATACGGGATCAGCTTGACCGCGTTGATATAGGCGAAGGCGATGGTCGACGTGCCGGCAAACACCGTCCGCGGCAGCTTGAGCGGGATCGTGTAGACTTGGTAGGGCGGCCCGCCGGAATGGCTGACGAAGCTGGTGAATCCGGCGATCGTGCCCCAGAACAACCCGGGCAGGAGCCGCGCCGGTTGGGCCTCTTTCACCTTGCGGTGCTGGATCAACCGGTTGGCGACGAAGGCCAGCCCGATCACCCCCACGATCAGGGTGACCCAGCGGTCGTCGACCCAGGCCGCGGTGGCCCAGCCGATGCCGATGCCAAGCGTCGCGGCGGCGGTGATGATCTTGAGCACCCGCGCGTTGAATGCCTTGCGATAGGCCCAGAGGCCGAACATGTCGGAGACGATATAGACCGGCAGCAGCAGGCCCGCCGCGGTGACCGGGCTGATCTGCAGCGCGAGGATCGGCACGGCGATGGCACCGGCCATCGGCAGCCCGCCCTTGCTGACCCCGACGAACATTGCAGCCAGGGTCGCGAGCAACCAGAACGTCGTACCTTCCATGCACCGCCTCCGATCCGTGGGAATCACTCCGGGCGAAATCCTGCCTGTGCCGGTTCCTGCCCGCCCGTGCTACCGGGACCGGCCCCGGGATTAGCGCAAACATGCCCCCTCAGCCAGTCGGAAACCGCTTTGCCGCGGTGCGGCAGGCTTGCGTCACGGGTGCGACAGGGTTACGCAGGCTCGCACCTGATAACCTGATCGGAGATCAATTCACCATGGCTCGACCCAAGATTGCCCTCATCGGCGCTGGCCAGATCGGCGGAACGCTGGCCCATCTCGCCGCGCTCAAGGAACTCGGCGACGTCGTTCTGTTCGACATTGCCGACGGCACCCCGCAGGGCAAGGCGCTCGACATCGCGGAATCGGGCCCCGTCGAAGGCTTCGACGCCGGCCTCAAGGGCACCACCGACTACGCCGATATCGCCGGCGCCGATGTCTGCATCGTGACCGCCGGCGTACCGCGCAAGCCCGGCATGAGCCGCGACGACCTGCTCGGCATCAACCTCAAGGTGATGAAGTCGGTCGGCGAGGGCCTCAAGGCCCATGCGTCCGAGGCTTTCGTGATCTGCATCACCAACCCGCTCGACGCGATGGTCTGGGCGCTGCAGCAGTTCTCGGGCCTGCCGCCCGAAAAGGTCGTCGGCATGGCCGGCGTGCTCGATGCCGCGCGCTTCCGCCACTTCCTGTCGCTCGAGTTCGACGTCTCGATGAAGGACGTGACCGCCTTCGTGCTCGGCGGCCACGGCGACACCATGGTACCGCTCACCCGCTATTCGACCGTCGCCGGCATCCCGCTGCCCGACCTCGTCGAGATGGGCTGGACCACCCAGGACAGGCTCGACGCGATCGTCCAGCGCACCCGCGACGGCGGCGCCGAGATCGTTGGCCTGCTCAAGACCGGATCGGCCTTCTACGCGCCCGCGGCCAGCGCCATCGAGATGGCGGAAGCCTATCTCAAGGACCAGAAGCGCCTGTTGCCCTGTGCCGCCTGGGTCGACGGCGCGCTGGGTCTCGACGGCATGTATGTCGGCGTGCCGACCGTGATTGGCGCCGGTGGCATCGAACGTGTGGTCGACATCAAGCTGCAGAAAGACGAACAGGCGATGTTCGACAAGTCGGTCGAGGCGGTGAAAGGGCTGGTCGAGGCCTGCAAGGGGATCGACCCGTCGCTCGCCTGAGCCTTCAACGCGGATGACATTCGGCAAGGCCGGGCGCCTCAGCCCGGCCTTTTTCGTCGGTCGACTCGGCCCTCGGAACTGCGACCGGCTGCCGCATTCGGGCAATTGTGATCACGAATTTTGAGCGCGTGATCACAAAGTCCGTCTTTCCGCATGAAAACGCGCCAAATGTGCAGAAATTGATTTCTCCCCTCCAATGCTTGTGTCAGAAGCGGTGCAATCGCAAGCAGACGAAGCAACAGCGGGTGAGGCCCCATGAACATCCATGAATACCAGGCGAAGGCCCTCCTTCGCACCTACGGCGCCCCGGTTTCCGACGGCCGTGTCGTGCTGAAAGCCGACGAAGCCAAGACCAAGGCCGGCGAACTCGACGGGCCGCTCTGGGTCGTCAAGGCGCAGATCCACGCGGGCGGCCGCGGCAAGGGATCGTTCAAGGAAGCCGAAGCCGGCGAAAAGGGCGGTGTGCGCCTCGCCAAGTCGGTCGAGGAAGCTGCCGAAGAGGCCAAGGCGATGCTCGGCCGCACCCTGGTCACGCACCAGACCGGCCCCGCCGGCAAGCAGGTCAACCGCGTCTACATCGAAGACGGTTCCGGCATCCAGCGCGAACTCTACCTCGCCCTGCTGATCGACCGCCAGACCAGCCGCGTGTCTTTCGTCTGCTCGACCGAGGGCGGCATGGACATCGAGGAGGTCGCCGCCAGGACGCCCGAAAAGATCCTGAGCTTCTCGGTCGATCCGGCCACCGGCTACCAGGGCTTCCACGGCCGCCGCATCGCCTTTGCGCTGGGCCTCGAGGGTGGCCAGGTCAAGCAATGCGTCTCGCTGATGGGCAAGCTCTTCACGGCCTTCATGGACAAGGACATGGAGATGCTGGAGATCAACCCGCTGATCGTGACCGATGCGGGCGACCTCAAGGTGCTCGACGCCAAGGTCAGCTTCGACGGCAACGCGATCTACCGCCACGCGGATATCGCCGAGCTGCGCGACACCACCGAGGAAGACCCCAAGGAGCTTGAGGCGTCGAAATACGACCTCAACTACATTGCGCTCGACGGCGAGATCGGCTGCATGGTCAACGGCGCCGGGCTCGCGATGGCGACGATGGACATCATCAAGCTCTACGGCGCGGAACCGGCCAACTTCCTCGACGTCGGCGGCGGTGCTTCGAAGGAGAAGGTCACCGAGGCGTTCAAGATCATCACTTCGGACCCGAACGTGAAGGGCATCCTCGTCAACATCTTCGGCGGCATCATGCGCTGCGACATCATCGCCAACGGCGTCGTCGCCGCGGTGAAGGAAGTGGGTCTCAAGGTGCCGCTGGTCGTGCGCCTCGAAGGCACCAACGTCGAAGAGGGCAAGAAGATCATCAACACGTCCGGGTTGGACGTGATCGCGGCCGACAACCTCTCGGACGCTGCCGAGAAGATCGTCAAAGCGGTGAAGGGGTAAGACACATGGCCATTCTCGTAAACGAAAACACCAAGGTCATTACCCAGGGCTTCACCGGCTCGCAGGGCACCTTTCACTCTGAACAGGCGATCGCCTACGGCACCAAGGTTGTCGGCGGGGTGACCCCGGGCAAAGGCGGTCAGACCCATCTCGACCTGCCGGTCTTCAATTCGGTGCATGAGGCGCGGGCCGTTACCGGCGCGAATGCCTCCGCGATCTACGTGCCGCCGCCGTTTGCCGCCGACTCGATCCTCGAAGCCATCGACGCCGAGATGGAACTGATCGTCTGCATCACCGAGGGTATTCCGGTGCTCGACATGATGAAGGTCAAGCGCGCGCTGGAGGGCACCAAGAGCCGGCTCGTCGGCCCCAACTGCCCCGGGGTCATCACCCCGGATGCGTGCAAGATCGGCATCATGCCCGGCCACATCCACAAGCGCGGCACCTGCGGCGTGGTCTCGCGCTCGGGCACGCTCACCTACGAGGCGGTCAAGCAGACCACCGACCTCGGGCTCGGCCAGTCGACCGCCGTCGGCATCGGCGGCGACCCGATCAAGGGCACCGAGCATATCGACGTGCTCGACATGTTCCTCGACGACCCCGAGACCCATTCGATGATCATGATCGGCGAGATCGGCGGCACCGCCGAGGAAGAGGCGGCCGAGTTCCTCGCCGAGCAGCGCAAGAAAGGCCGCTGGAAGCCGGTCGCCGGTTTCATCGCCGGACGCACCGCGCCTCCGGGCCGGCGCATGGGCCACGCGGGCGCGATTGTCGCCGGCGGCAAGGGCGACGCGGAATCGAAGATCGAAGCGATGAAGCGCGCCGGCATCGTCGTCGCCGACAGCCCCGCCACGCTGGGCGAAGCGGTGATGGCCGCCATCGAGAAAGCGTGATGTGACAGGCCGCGGGCGGGGCATTGACCCCGCCCGGCGGCAATGGGATCAGGATAGCGCATGGCACTCGTTTCCCACCACCACCGGTTCGTCTATCTCAAGACCTTCAAGACCGGCAGCACTTCGACCGAGATGGCCCTGCAGCCGCTGTGCACGCCGCCGGGAACCGAGGTGCGGCAGTACGGCCCGGCCCTGGTCTCGGACGCGGGGATCGTCGGCGCGCGCGGGAAGTTCGTCGGGGCGGACACGACCGGCTGGCACAACCACATGTCGGCGAAACGGGTGGCGTGGAAGCTCGGCCCCCGGGCCTGGATGCGCTCCCTGAAGATCGCGTCGCTGCGCAACCCGTTCGACAAGGCGGTGTCGTGGTACTGGTTCCGGGCCGGCCGGGAGGGCCGCGTGCCAAGCGAACCGGTCGAGGATTTCCGCGCGTTCATGCGTGAACAGGAAGCCAAGGGCTATTTCCGCAGCAGCCAGGACACCGACTGGCGTGTCACCCACATTTTGGGCCGGCCGATCATCGACCAGTACATCCGCCTCGAGCATCTCGAGGCCGATCTCGACCGGCTGTTCGCACGGCTCGGGGTTGCGCGCGTCGCGCTCGACGTGCCCAAGGTAAAGACCCGGACCCGCAAGCAGGACCCGCTCGACGTGCCGGACTACTTCGACGATCAGACCGCCGAGATCCTGCGCCGACATCAGGGCTGGATCTTCGACGCCGGCGGCTACTCGCGCGATCCGGCCGATGCCAGCCGCGCGTCGCGCGAGGCGCAGCGGCAGGTGGCCGCGTCGGCGCCGCCGCAGGCCGTGTCACCCGGGCCCGCCGCAGGGCCTGCGGTCAAACAAATCCTGACGGGCAAGGCCGGATGAGCGCGTCACCGCGATATCCTTTTTTCGCCGCCGGGCGGCCGGGCCTGATGCGCCCGGTCGAGGGTGTACCGACCCTGCCCGCGCCACGCCATGTTACCGGACGGTTGCACCGTCCAGAATCCAACGGAGCCTGAAAACCCATGACCGAACAGTCCCCCAACGACCAGTTCAAGGCGAGCTCCTTCATGCAGGGCCACAACGCGGTCTATCTTGAACAGCTCCATGCCCTCTACGCGAAAGACCCGCAGGCGGTGGATGCCGCGTGGCGGGTGTTTTTCGACGAGTTGGGCGATGCCGGGAGCGACGTGACCGCCGAAGCCGCGGGGCCGTCCTGGGCGCGCACCGACTGGCCGCCGACGCCGGGCGGCGATCTCGTCAACGCGCTCGATGGCCAGTGGCCGGAAGAGCCGAAGCCCGAGAAGGTGGCGCAGGTGGTCAAGGAAAAGGCCGCCGTGAAGGGCGTGTCGATCACCGAGCAGCAGGTCCGGCGCGCGGTGCTCGATTCGGTGCGCGCGCTGATGATCATCCGGGCCTACCGGATCCGCGGCCATCTCGCCGCCGATCTCGACCCGCTGGGGATGCGCGAAGCGACCGCCCATCCGGAGCTCGACCCGGCCAGCTACGGCTTCACCGAAGCCGACATGGACCGGCCGATCTTTCTCGATCAGGTGCTCGGCCTCGAAATGGCAAGCATGCGCCAGATCATCGACATGGTGCGGCGCACCTATTGTGGCACCTTCGCGCTGCAATACATGCATATCTCCGACCCCGAACAGGCTGGCTGGCTCAAGGAGCGGATCGAAGGCTACGGCAAGGAAATCCACTTCACCCGTGAAGGGCGGCGGGCGATCCTCAACAAGCTGGTCGAGGCCGAGGGTTTCGAGAAGTTCTGCCATGTGAAATTCATGGGCACCAAGCGGTTCGGCCTCGACGGCGGCGAGGCGCTGGTGCCGGCGATGGAGCAGATCATCAAGCGCGGCGGCTCGCTCGGGCTCAAGGAGATCGTCATCGGCATGCCGCACCGCGGCCGCCTCAGCGTGCTCGCCAACGTGATGTCGAAGCCCTACCGCGCGATCCTCAACGAATTTCAGGGCGGCAGCTTCAAGCCCGAGGACGTCGACGGCTCGGGCGACGTGAAATACCACCTCGGCGCCTCGTCGGACCGCGAGTTCGACGGCAACAAGGTGCACCTGTCTCTGACGGCGAACCCGAGCCACCTCGAAGCGGTCAACCCGGTGGTGCTGGGCAAGGTGCGGGCCAAGCAGGCGCAGCTGAACGACACCGCCCGCACCCAGGTGCTGCCGATCCTCTTGCACGGCGACGCGGCCTTTGCCGGGCAGGGTGTGATTTCCGAGGGCTTCGGGCTGTCGGGCCTCGTCGGGCACCGCACCGGCGGCACGATCCACATCGTGGTCAACAACCAGATCGGCTTCACCACCGCGCCGAGCTTCTCGCGCTCGTCGCCCTATCCGACCGACATCGCGCTGATGGTCGAGGCGCCGATCTTCCACGTCAACGGCGACGACCCCGAGGCGGTGGTGCACGCCGCCAAGGTCGCGACCGAGTTTCGCCAGAAGTTTCACAAGGATGTGGTCCTCGACATCTTCTGCTACCGGCGGTTCGGGCACAACGAGGGCGACGAGCCCATGTTCACCAACCCGCTGATGTACAAGAATATCAAGACCCACAAGACCACGCTGCAGCTCTACACCGAGCGGCTGGTCAAGGACGGGCTGATCCCCGAGGGCGAGATCGAGGACATGAAGACCGCCTTCCAGGCGACGCTCAACCAGGAATTCGAGATCTCGAAAGAGTACAAGCCGAACAAGGCCGACTGGCTCGACGGCCGCTGGTCGCACCTCAACCGCCAGGGCGAGGAATACCAGCGCGGCCAGACCGCCATCGCCAAGGAAACCTTCACCGAGATCGGCGCCGCCCTCACCCGGGTGCCCAAAGACTTTGCCCTGCACAAGACCGTCGGGCGGATGCTCGCGACCAAGGAGGAGATGTTCGCAAGCGGCAAGGGGTTCGACTGGGCGACGGCGGAGGCGCTGGCCTTCGGCTCGCTGCAGCTCGAGGGCTACCCGGTGCGGCTTTCCGGCCAGGACAGCACCCGCGGCACCTTTTCGCACCGCCACAGCGCCTTCATCAACCAGGAGACGGAAGAGCGCTACTACCCGCTCAACCACATCCGCGAGGGCCAGGCGCGCTACGAGGTGATCGATTCGATGCTCTCGGAATACGCCGTGCTCGGGTTCGAATACGGCTACTCGCTGGCCGAGCCCAATGCGCTCACCCTCTGGGAGGCGCAGTTCGGCGATTTCGCCAACGGCGCGCAGATCATGTTCGACCAGTTCATCTCGTCGGGCGAATCGAAGTGGCTGCGGATGTCGGGCCTGACCGTGCTGCTGCCGCACGGGTTCGAGGGCCAGGGGCCGGAACACAGCTCCGCCCGGCTCGAACGCTTCTTGCAGATGTGCGGCGGCGACAACTGGATCGTGGCCAATTGCACGACGCCGGCCAACTACTTCCACATCCTGCGCCGGCAGCTCCACCGCTCGTTCCGCAAGCCGCTGATCCTGATGACGCCGAAATCGCTGCTGCGCCACAAGCTGGCGACGTCGGAAGCGGCGGATTTCGTCGAAGGGTCGTCGTTCCACCGCGTGCTCTGGGACGATGCCGATCCGAACCACAAGACCGGCAAGTCCGAGGCGACCCTGGTGGCCGACGACAAGGTCAAGCGGGTGGTGATGTGCTCGGGCAAGGTCTACTACGACCTGCTCGAAGCCCGCGACGCACGCGGGATCGACGATGTCTACCTGCTCAGGGTCGAGCAGTTCTACCCGTTCCCGGCGCTGAGCCTCGTGCGCGAGCTCGAGCGCTTCCCGGGGGCCGACGTGGTCTGGTGCCAGGAAGAGCCCAAGAACCAGGGCGCCTGGACCTTCATCGAGCCCAACATCGAATGGGTGCTGGGCCGCATCCGCGAGACCGGCGCCCGGCCGAGTTACGCCGGCCGTCCGGCCTCTGCCTCTCCCGCCACCGGCCTCATGAGCCAGCATAAAGCACAACAGGAAGCGCTGATCGACGATGCGCTGACGATCAAAGGAAACTGACCCGATGAGCATAGACGTTCGAGTGCCCACGCTGGGCGAAAGCGTGACCGAAGCAACCGTGGCGACCTGGTTCAAGGCGCCCGGCGACAGGGTCGAGGCCGACGAGATGCTCTGCGAGCTGGAGACCGACAAGGTCACGGTGGAAGTGCCCTCGCCGGCGGCCGGGACGCTGGGCGAGATCGTCGCCGCCGAAGGCGAGACCGTCGGAGTCGATGCGCTGCTCGCGACCCTTGAAGCGGGCGGGGCTGCGGCCGAGGCCGCGCCGGCGGCTGCGGCGGCCCCTGCCGCACCGGCCGCGCCCGCCGCGCCCGCCGTTGACGGCGGAAGATCGGTCGACGTGATGGTGCCGGCGCTCGGCGAAAGCGTGACCGAAGCGACGGTGTCGACCTGGTTCAAGACCGCCGGTGATACCGTCGAGGCCGACGAGATGCTCTGCGAGCTCGAGACCGACAAGGTCAGCGTCGAAGTGCCCGCGCCGGTGTCGGGCGTGCTCGCAGAGATCCTGGCGGGCGAAGGCGCGACGGTCGAGGCCGGCGGCAAGCTCGCGGTGATGACCACCGGCGCGGCCGGGGCGGTGAAGGCCGAGACGGCGTCAGCCGCCGAGGCCCCGCCCGCCGCAGGCGGCGCCGCAGGCGCAAAGGACATCGAACACGCGCCGTCGGCCAAGAAGGCGATGGCCGAGGCCGGGCTCGATGCGTCCAAGGTGCAAGGCACCGGCCGCGACGGGAGGATCATGAAGGACGATGTCGCCAAGGCGGCAGCCGCTGCCGCTTCCGCGGCTTCCGCCACGCCGTCGGCGCCCGCGAGCGCCCCGCGCGCGGCGGTGCCGGTCGAGGACGCCGCCCGCGAGGAGCGGGTCAAGATGACCCGACTGCGCCAGACCATCGCCCGCCGCCTCAAGGACGCACAGAACACCGCCGCGATCCTGACCACCTACAACGAGGTGGACATGTCGGCGATCATGGCGCTGCGCAACGAGTACAAGGACCTGTTCTTCAAGAAGCACGCCACCAAGCTCGGCTTCATGTCGTTCTTCGTGAAGGCCTGTGTGCATGCCTTGAAGGAGGTGCCCGACGTCAACGCCGAGATCGACGGCGACTCTGTGGTCTACAAGAACTACGTCCACATGGGCGTCGCAGTGGGCACGCCCCAGGGCCTCGTGGTGCCGGTGATCCGCGATGCCGACCAGATGAGCTTCCACGCGATCGAGCAGACGATCGCCGGGCTCGGGGTCAAGGCACGCGACGGCAAGCTGACCATGGCCGACATGCAGGGCGGCTCGTTCACCATCTCCAACGGCGGCGTCTACGGCTCGCTGATGTCGTCGCCGATCCTCAACCCGCCGCAATCGGGCATCCTCGGGATGCACAAGATCCAGGACCGCCCGGTGGTGGTGAACGGCGAGATCGTGATCCGGCCGATGATGTACCTGGCCCTCAGCTACGACCACCGCATCGTCGACGGCAAGGGCGCGGTGACCTTCCTCGTGCGGGTCAAGGAAGCGCTCGAAGACCCGCGTCGCCTGTTGATGGACCTGTGATCCGATGACCGACAAAAAACCCGTGAGCGCCCTCTCCGCCCTGATGCCGAGCCGCAAGGCGAAGCTCAAGATCTGGGCGATCCGCTCGCTGATCGTGATCGTCGCGGCCTATGTCTTCGTGCGCATGGGCGTGGGGGCATGGTTCATCTGGGCCGCCTGGGCCTATGTGGCGGCCACCCTCGTGCTCGCCTTCGTCCTGACCCGTGACCAGACCGCAAGCGGGTCGGGCAACGGGTCGGACTGACCCGGCACGGGCCCGGCGCGCATGGCCTATCTCGACCCCAGGGCGCTGCGCTGCCCCGGTTGCGGCAAGGTCGGCGAGGTGGTGTTCGTCGTCGGGGTCGGGCCGCAGACCCGGCCCGGGCAGGGCCCGGCCTACGTGACCCTCAAGGACCCGGGTCCGTGGCAGGTCGACAAGATCTCGGCGCATCCGGTCTTCGCCGGGCGCCTCACCTGCCCCGCGTGCGGAGCAGAGGTTCTGAACCGGCCGGAGGGCCGCAAGACCTGAACATATCGGCGCCCTGTGCACGGGCTGTGCACAGGAGGCGCGCATGAAATTCGGCCAAAGGAGGGCCCAATGGCACAAGAGAAATACGATGTGATCGTGATCGGCGGCGGCCCGGGCGGCTATGTGGCGGCAATCCGCTGCGCCCAGCTGGGGCTCAAGACGGCCTGTGTCGAGGGCCGCGAGGCGCTCGGCGGCACCTGCCTCAACGTCGGCTGCATCCCATCGAAGGCGCTGTTGCATGCCTCGCACCAGCTGCATGAGGCAGAGCACAATTTCGCCGCCATGGGCCTCAAGGGCAAGGCCCCCACCGTCGACTGGAAGCAGATGCTCGCCTACAAGGACGACGTCATCGGCCAGAACACCAAGGGGATCGAGTTCCTGTTCAAGAAGAACAAGGTCGACTGGATCAAGGGTTGGGCCAGTATTCCCGCCGCCGGCGAGGTCAAGGTCGGCACCTCCTATTTCTACACCAGGAACATCGTGATCGCTTCGGGTTCCGAGCCGTCGTCGATCCCCGGTGTCGAGATCGACGAAAAGCAGGTGGTGAGCTCCACCGGCGCGCTGTCGCTGCCGAAGGTGCCGGCCTCGATGGTGGTGATCGGCGCCGGCGTGATCGGGCTCGAGATGGGGTCGGTCTATGCCCGTCTGGGCACTGAGGTGACGGTGGTCGAATACCTCGACCACATCACCCCGGGCATGGACGCCGAGGTGCAGAAGGTGTTGCAGCGGATCCTGAAGAAACAGGGTCTGAATTTCGTGCTCGGCGCGGCGGTGTCCTCGGTCGATGCGAAGAAGACCAAGGCGACGGTCAACTACACCCTGCGCAAGGACGAGAGCGCGCACAGCCTCGAGGCGGAGGTGGTGCTGGTGGCGACGGGCCGCAAGCCGTTCACCGAGGGCCTGGGGCTCGACGCTCTCGGTCTCGAGATGACCAAGCGCGGCCAGATCGCGGCGAAGAACGGCCAGACCAGCGTGCCGGGGATCTGGGCGATCGGCGACGTGACCGAAGGCCCGATGCTCGCCCACAAGGCCGAGGACGAGGGCATGATGGTGGCCGAGCGGATCGCCGGCCAGGCGGGACATGTCAATTACGACGTGATCCCGGGCGTGATCTACACCACGCCGGAAGTGGCCAGCGTGGGCAAGACCGAAGCCGAGCTGAAGCAGGCCGGGCGCGCCTACAAGGTCGGCAAGTTCAGCTTCATGGGCAATGGCCGGGCCAAGGCGGTGTTTCAGGGCGAGGGCTTCGTGAAGATCCTTGCCGACAAGGAGACCGACCGGATCCTCGGGGTGCACATCATCGGCCCATCGGCGGGAGAGCTCATCCACGAGGCCTGCGTGGCGATGGAGTTCGGCGCGGCGGCCGAAGACCTCGCGCGCACCTGCCACGCCCACCCGACGTTTTCGGAAGCCGTGCGCGAGGCGGCGCTGGCCTGCGGCGACGGCGCGATTCACGCCTGAGCGCGGCGCGGGCGCCGTCGGACAGCTCGAACGCCTGCGGCCTGCGGAAGGAACAATCGGAAAGGCCGGGGTTTTACCGCGGCCTTTTCATATTTTTGCCGCGTCGGGGTTTGACTTTGATGGCCGACCGTTGCGATTCTGCGGACAATTCTTTGGATGAGGTACCTTCAAAAATGACCGATCGCCATTTCTTCGCCCCCCTGAAACACGTCATCGCGCTCGTCGCCGCGGTTGCTCTGGCGTTCACGCTGTCCACCCCGCGGGCGGCGAGGGCCGATCCGGGCGAAGCGATCGCTGCCGGGATCATCGGTCTGGCCATCATCTGCGGTGTGTCGGGCCAATGCACCAAGAACAAGCGCACGACCGCAAGAGGCGGCTATGGCGATGCCATCGGGCTGAGCGGGCAGACCGCGATGTGGGTCCAGGGCGGTCTGCAGAATCTCGGCTTCTACACCGGCGCCATCGACGGGGCGATCGGCAATGGAACCCGGAACTCGATCCGCGCTTATCAGGCGGCGATCGGCACCAACCAGACCGGAGCGCTCACCGGCCAGCAGATCAACGATCTCGTTGCCCTGTCGCCGGGTTTCTTCAGCTACCCGGCCGGCGATCCCTACCTGTTCAATGCCGACCTCGCCAATGATCTCGACCGCGACGGGATCCGCCAGCTGCAAGACGCGCTGAACCGGCAGGGATATCCGGCCGGGGCGGTCGACGGGGCGCTGGGGAACCAGACCCGCACGGCCATCATCAGCTACAAGGCGGCCAATGGTCTGCCCGGTCAGCCGGTCGCCTCGCGGCGGTTGCTGGCGCGGCTGATGGGCTGGGCGGCGCCGGAACCGGCCGGCAAGCACATCGTCAATGCCCGTGCCGGCATCGCCCCGGCGCCGGCACCCTTGCCCGTCGCGCCGCCGAGCGCCGTGATCCCGCAGGCCGGCATCGTCGGTCCGCAAGCGGTCGCACCGATGCCGCAAGCGAACCTCGTGGTGCCGCAGCCGCCCGCACCGGCGCCGGCCCTGAGCCTCGACAGCCTCACGGCCTCGGCGACGGCGGTGCCGGCCGGCGATCTCACCTTCGACATTCTCGGGGTCGAACTCGGGATGAGCGAGGCGCAGGTCAAGGGCACGCTGATGGCACAGCTCGGCGGATCGTTGATGTTCGACAGCACGGATGCCGCGGCGATGGGGGCCGGCGGTGCGGCGACGAAAGCATTCCTGACCGTGCAGCCCGAATGGCCGCAGGCGCCGGCCGAGCAGGTCGTGGTGCTGTTCGACGAGGCCCGGCCGGAGCTCGGCGCGGTGGCGATCTTCCGCATGATCCGGATGCCGGAAGGGATCGACCAGACCACGTTCGAAACCCAGGTGCTGCCCGACATCGTCGCCAACTACGGCGACGCGGGATTGCAGGCGGGCTCTGCGCGCTGGATCGGCAGCGCGGCGGCCCGCGGTGCCAGCAATCCGGCCGCTTGCGGCGATCCCCGGCTCAGCGTCGACACCGGTGTTGCCACCGCGCTCGACGCGCTGTGGCGGTCGGGTGGCGGACCGCGGCTCGACGGCGGGCTCGGCAGTGTCGTCGCGGATTGCGGTCAGGTGCTGAGCGTCGACTATGCGGGCGCGGTGATCCGCATCGGCCTGTGGGATACGGCGGCGCTGGCGAACCTGTCGACGGCCGGCACTTCGGCGCCGAAGATCAAGTTCTGACGCCCATGTCGGCCTGCGGCGCCCGGCATGCGATCATGCCGGCTCCCGGGGGCCTTGATGCGGTGGATCGCTCCCCCGGCTTCCCCGCGAGGCCGGGGGAATGCGCTTCGGCGTGACAGCTTCGGTCCCGGTCGCACTGCCGTGTCGCGCGCAAAGCGAAAGGCCGGGGACACGCCCCGGCCTCTCCCCTGCGGACAACGAAAGCGACGTCGTGCAGGATCCAGCGGACGGCAGGATGAACCCGCTGGACAGGACCGAACGGTCATTCGCCCGGGCCCTGCGATCTCCAAACGGAGACGGGCTCGGGTTCTGTCGGGCACGGCCTTCACGGTCTCGCGAGGGGGCTCAGCTGACCAGCATCTTGAGGCCCTGGGTCACGTCGGTGCGCACGGCGAGACGCAGTCCCGGTTCGTCACCGGCCGCGAGGGCGGCGAGGATCATCCGGTGGTGGCGCTGCAGATCGGTGCGGTCCTTCTCCATGTAGAGCGACCGCATCGTCGGTCCGAGCTGGAGCCAGACCGTCTCGGCCACCGCCAGCATCGCCGGCGCCTGGGCGCGCAGGTAGATCGTGCGGTGGAACTCGAGGTTGGACCGGATGTAACCCGCGACCTCGCGCTTGGCGACATGTTCGGCGATCCGGGCATTGATCGCGCGCAACCGGTCGATCAGGGCCAGGTGGGCCCGGGGCAGGGCACGGGCGGCAAGCTCGGGTTCGAGCAGCGCCCGCAGCGCGGCGAGCTCCTCGATCCGTTCCGGCCCGAGATCCGGGGTGGTGATCCGACCCGACGAGGACATCGTCAGCGCGCCCTCGGCCGCCAGCCGGCGCACCGCCTCGCGGACCGGGGTCATCGAGACGTCGAAGGTCTTGGCGATGCCGCGCAGGGTCATCGGCATGCCGGGATCGAGCTCGCCGTACATGATCCGCAGGCGAAGGGTGCGATAGACGCGTTCGTGCGCGGCAAGAACCGCTTCGGGTGCCGCTGGGGCGGCGGGATTGGGCGAAGTCAACATGGGGTGAATGTGATCACATATTCCGCGCGCGTCAATCGCGGAAGCGGAACCGGTGCAGTGCCTCGGCATTCTGCCTGAGCCAGCGCCGCGGCGGCTGGTAGCCGGGGCAGGTGCGCGCCACGGTGTCCCAGAAGGCGCGGGAATGGTTCATCTCGACCAGATGGGCCACCTCATGCGCGGCCACGTAATCGAGCACCGCGGGCGGCGCCATGATCAGGCGCCACGAGAACATCAGGTCGCCGCGCGGCGAACACGACCCCCAGCGCGAGCGGGTGTCGCGCAGGGTCAGTTTCGCCGGCGTCACACCGAGGGTCGCGGCGTGGCGGTCGACCGCTTCGGCGAGCGCGGCGCGGGCCTCGTGCTTGAAGAAGGCCATGAGCCGGGCCGGCGTGCGCTCGGGGTCGCGGTGCGGCACCTCGATGGCGCCATCGACGAGACGGACACTGCGCCCGGGGCCGGTGACGATGTCAACCTCGGTGCCGCGCCAGGGAACGGTGCCGCCGGGCATCGGCTGGGCCGCATCGGGCCGGTCGGCGAGATGGCGGCGGATCCAGTCGGCCTTGTCCTCGACGAAGGCGAGCGCGTGCCGGCGCGAGGCGCCATGCGGCAGGGTGAGGGTGACACGCCCGTCGAGCCGCGAGACCCGCAACGACAGCCGGCGCGCCCGCGCAGACGGCTTGATGTCGAGCGCGATCGGCGGATCGCCGGGGAGGATGACCTGTTCGCCCATGTCTGTGCCCGTTCTCTGCCTGGTGTCCCGCTGTACGGCCCCATGCCACCGCCCGGTCTTCGCCGGGTCTGCCGCCGATTTCGAAAGCCTTTGACAGCCCTTCGCTTGTATGGCAAGTGCCCCAAATCTCGCAGATGGATCTGATGACGGAAAGGGATTTTCCATGCCCAAAGAAGAATGGGGCACCAAACGCGTCTGCCCGGACACCGGCAAACGGTTCTACGACCTTGGACGCAACCCGGTGGTGAGCCCCTATACCGGCAATGTTGTCGAACTCAACACCGGCAAGGCCACCCGCACGATGGTGGCGGACAAGGCCGACAAGGAAACGCAGAAGACCAAGGCAGCCGAAGCCGATCTGCTGGACTCGGATGACGTCGTCGAAGAAGACGACGATGTCGAACTCGAGGACGATGTGCTCGACGACGTGCTGGACGACGACGAAGATGACGACGATGTCTCGCTCGACGATATCGCCGACGTCGCCGCCCCCGACGACGACTGAACAAAGCGCCTCTATGGCGTCAGGGCCGGGTCGCCGCGCGGGGGACCCGGCCTTTTTGCTTTCGGATCGCGGAGGTCAGCGGCGGCTCACCGGCGCTTCAACCGGTTCAACCGGGCGCGGACCCAGGCGCGACCGCCGGCGGCGGCCATCGCCATGATCTTCTTGCGGCTGAAATCGTTGCGCAGCAACCCGGTCACCGAGGCGGTGTCGAGCTTGGCCATCCGCCGGACCGAGGCGTTCCATTCCTTGGGACCGTACCTGGCGATGCGGGTGTTGATCAGGAAGCCCCATTTGTAATTGGTCTTGAGCTGGCGCCTGGCGCGGCGTTCGTAGACCTTGAGCGGTGCGTTGCGGCCGGTCTCGATGGCGCGGCCGAGCTGTTCGCCCAGCACCCGCCCGAGCTCGATACAGATGCGAATGCCCTCGCCGGCCGTGGGGGTGGCGAAATTGGCGGAATCGCCGACCCGGATCGCGTTGCCCCAGACCATCCGGCTGTCGAAGGCGACCGAGGGCAGGATCCCCGAATGCACGATCGGCGTGCCTTCGAGCTTGATCCCGTAGCGCGCGAGCAGGGCCGCGTCGGCCACCACGGCGTCGAGCAGCTTGCGGGGCGAGGCGTCGGTGTCCGGCTGGATCACCCCGACGCCGATGCGCAGCGTGCCCAGCGCCGTGGCAAAGGCCCAGCCGTAGCCGGAGGGGACCTTGGAGCCGAGAAAGATGATGCCGCGATCGGGGGCGTTGTCGCCCAGCGGGTATTCGTACTCGGTGCCGACGCCCAGCCGTCCGGGCCGCGCCTCGGCGAGCCCGAGGGAGCGCAACACCGCCAGATGCCAGCCCGAGGCATCGACGACATAGGTCGAGGTAACCACGCGGGTCTCGCCGTCGCGGGTGCGAATGGTGCTTTCGAACCCGCCGTCGCCGAGCCGCCGGGCGGCGGTGAACTTGGTCGCGAGCATGATCTCGCGGTCCTTGTGGTCGGACTGGCTGGCGAGCCACTTGTAGAGCCGCGGCGTATCGAGGATCGCCGGCAGGTTGCCCTTGAGCGGGATGATCGCGTGGGCCTCGTCGGCATAGGCCTCGTTGACCTCGAGCACGTTGTACATTTCGGGCGGAATGCCGAGGCGGTCGGTGTCGTCCGTCCAGCTGCCGCCGGAGGTACGGATCGGCAGGCCGATCTCCTGATCCTGGTGGACGATCAGGGTCTTGACGTCGTCGGGCAGGCGCGAGGCGACCGAAAGGCCGGCCGGTCCGCCACCGACGATCAACACGTCGCAGGAAAGGGGGGCGTCGACCATTGAGAATCCTCGCGATCGGGGGGCACGGCGGCGCAGGGCAATTGCCGCGCAAGCTACCGGCGGCGACTGAGACTGTCCACGCCCACCGGCGTCGAAGCGGGCCAAAATCACCCGCCGCAGGGCGGATTTTTCCCTTGCAACACTCCCGGCCCTCGCCTACATACCGCCCACGCATGCGGGGCGCCGCACGCGGATGGGGCCTTAGCTCAGTTGGGAGAGCGCTTGCATGGCATGCAAGAGGTCAGGGGTTCGACCCCCCTAGGCTCCACCATCACCCTCCAACATGTTGATCTTTCAGCAAACCCTTGGATATCAAGGGGTTATCGGGGTGGGTGTCACAGAGGAGTGTTTCAGTGACTGCGCTGGAAACCATTTCCGGACACCCCCGCCTGTACCGCCGTGGAGCGGTCTATTACCGCCCCGCTGTCCCTCAGGGTATCGTCGAGACCTACGGCAAGCGCGCGGAGACGTTTTCTCTGCGCACCAAGGACCGCGCCGAGGTGCAGATCAAGGTCAGGACAGCGATGACGATGTGTTTCATGGGTGGTCCTCCCTTGGTGTATCGGTGCAGAAGGGACACGTTCGCAGCGCCGGCGTTTCACACGCGCCGGTCACGTTGAGGTGACCGGCGCCGCACGATCACCTCTGTGCGAGGTCACACGCTGTTTCCTTGTCGCGGATCTCGTTGAGCGCGACGCTGGTGAGGGGAGACATTCATGAACAGGCCTGGCCTCATTGCCGCGCGCGTTGCAACCGCCGCCGGTGCAACGGGCGCCGGTTCGCCGCCGGCCGCGTCGCATTGCGGGGCCGACGCGAGCGCGCAGCGGTATCGTTGCGCGGTGCGGGCGATCGACCCGACGGCGCGGGCCGGCCGCGATCTCGGGCCCGGTCAGACCCCGCGCCCGGACCGCGAGGGCCGCGGCGTCGTCGCCGCCGTCGAGACCGCGGGGCGCCTTGAAGGCGGCGCGCGGTTGCTGCCCGCTGGGGCGCGCGAGAGGGTCATCGCCTTCGACCGGAGCGCCCGGGCCGGCATGGATGGCTGACCGCCGCCCGGACCCGCCGCGGTCCCCGGCGGCCGCCCCGGGGGCGGTGCGGCGCAGTCTCCTGCGTCTCTGCTTCGTCGCCGGCCTGGCCTGGGGCTTTCATATGGTCTTCGGTTGGAGCCACGCCCTGGTGGAAACCGGCGGCGCGACGGCGGAGCTGATGCCGGCGATGCTGATCGGCCTGCTCGCACTCTACGCGCTGCTGATCGCCTTGCCTTTCGTTCCGGGTGTCGAGATCGGGCTCGCGCTGCTGATGGCCGAGGGCGCGCAGATCGCCCCCTGGGTCTACCTCGCGACCCTCTTGGGGCTGACGCTCGCCTTTGCCGTCGGGGCGCTGATCCCGTCGGCGATGTTGCAGCGCCTGCTTTCCGATCTGCGCCTTACCGGGCCACGCCGCATGCTCGCGCGGCTCGAACCGCTCGACGGCGACGCGCGGCTGGCGGCTCTCATCGACGCGGCGCCACGGTGGCTGGGGCGGGCGGCGCGGTTTCGCTACCTCGTGCTGGCGCTCCTGGTCAACATGCCGGGCAACGCCCTGCTCGGCGGCGGCGGCGGGATCCTGTTTCTGGCCGGGTTCAGCCGCCTGTTTTCGCCGCTGACGACCATCGCCACGCTGGCGCTCGCGGTGGCGCCGGTCCCGCTGCTCGTCTGGGGCCTGGGGATCGACGCGGCGGTATGGCTGCGCTGATATGCGCGCGGGCACGGAGGCGAACCCACTGGCGCGACCGGCGATGCCTTCGCGCCTCATCCCGGGGGCCCATTGCGCGGGCATCACGCCCATCATCGACTTGGCGACCATCAAGGCCGACAAGAAGACAGTCGCACCCGCCCGGCGGCGAAGCTGGAGATAAGATGTTTCATCTTTTCAGGTCCTTATCCAGGAACGAAGGCGTCAGCCGTCCGTTCGTTTCGCGTCGTGAAGCTGGGACAGGATGGCATCCATCCGAGCCTAGTCCGGGTCGTGCCGGGTGTCTGCTTCGCCCACCAACCGGGTGCTATCACACGTCATCCGCAGCTGGTCGATGAAAGCATCGCAGCCCTTGCACATCGCCAGATGCAGGCGCATCTGGAGCGCGTCCCATGTCGACAGATTGCCGTCGATCAGGTCGCTGGCGCGCGCCGTCGCTTGCTTGCAGCTCAGCATCGATGTCATCCTTGTCCGGCTCCACGCGACAAGACCCGCGGGATCGGGATGCTTCACGGCTCGCCTCAAGAAATGTGGCCAGGCGGGATATCCGCAAGGGCGCAGCCCTCATTGCAGCCCGTCCAGCGCGGCCCGGACCGCCAGCCGGGCCCGGTGCAGAAGCCAGCTGCATATTGCCCTCGCCGCTCTCGTCGAACGAGACGCGGCGCCCGGCGCCGACCCGTCTCGAGTGCTCCGGCAGCCGTGAACCCGCACTGGCGGCCGGCATGGCGGCGCCCGGCCATCTAGTCGACGATGGTCCCGCAGGACGAGGTATCGATCGGGGCTTCGGCCCAGCCCAGGCTCAGCAACTGACCGTCGAGATAGGCACTCACGAAGGTCCACCCCGCCGGCATTTCCGGCAGGTCATGTTCCCAGAAAATGTCGTCGCCATGTTGGGCGGCGCCGAGGTCGGCGCTTCCCGGCTCGGGCCCGGTGGACAGGTACACAGGATCGCCGGTCCAGTAGAGACAGCCGCGCGGACGGACTTTGGGGACCGGGATCTCGTCGAGCCGGAAGCGCAAGTCGAGCCGCATCGTCCTGAGGGCAAGAAGGTCGTTGTCGCCGCAACCGAGTTCGGCCTCGCGCGCCGCGATGATCTCGAGTTTGCGGGCGTCCTGCGTCGAGAACTCCGGCGCCGAGCTGTGGCAATCGGCGTTGCCGAACAGGGCCACAGCGTCGGTCTCTACGAAACAGCCGCCCGCGCGGGCCTGGATCAAGCCGCGGGTGAGCCAGAGATCGGCGCAGATATCCCAGTTCTGAGCCGCAGCCGGCACGGCCGCGACCGACAGCAGGGCGCCGACAAGAGCTTCGGGTATCAAGGCGCGCATCCGGCGCCTAGTCGTTCGCGGCTTCGAGCAGGAAAGCGAGGTAATCGGCGACTTGCTCGATCGCATCGTCCGGCAACTCGATGAACGCCATTTCTTCCACCCCGCCGTCGAGCGCCGCTCGAATGTCGGCCGAGGTGCGGCCCTGGATATTCGGCCCGACATCGCCGGTGGCGTCGTAGAGATGGCACGAGGCGCAGCCGACGTCGCCTGCGGTTTCCTCGAAGATGACCTTGCCCGGAAACTGCCGCGCTTCCGGCCCGCCGGACGCCCGCTCGGCGAGATAGAGGTAATCGAGGTAGGCGTGAATCGAGGCGACTTCCTTGGTGCTGAGGTCGAACAGCTCGCTCATCTCTTCGACGCCACCGTTCATCGCCGAATACATGACCGCAGCGGACACACCCTGGATGTAGACGCCGCCGGCGTCCGGGTCACCGGTCCCGGTCTCGCCGTGGCAGGTGGCGCAGCCGATGTCGCCGGCGGTCTCGTCGTAGAGCAGCTTGCCTTCCGCGACCAGCGGATCGTCGAGGTCGGCCCCGGTGGCACCGGAGGCGAAGACAACAGAGGCGACGGCGGCGGCGACCGCGGCAACGACGGCTCCGGGGATAACTCTCTCAACGGCGGTCATGGCATTCTCCTTGTTTGGCAACAGCCGCGTGGGCCGTCTCAGGGCCGTGCGCGGAGGACATGCCGGGCACGGTCCCCCGCCGCGAACGGTGATGACGATGCGACGGGCGCTATTTCAGCGTCGCGAGGAAAGCGGCCACCTGTTCGATCTCGGTGTCGGTCAGCTCCAGAAACGCCATGTCCTCGACCCCGCCGTGCACCGCGTCGCGGATGAAACCGGCGTCGACGCCCTGGATGTTCGGACCGACATCGCCGGAGGCGTCGTCGCGGTGGCAGGAGGCGCAGCCGACATCGCCCGCGGTTTCCAGAAACAGCAGCCGTCCGGCCTCAATTGTTGCGTCTTGCGCGGCTGCAAAGCCGGTGACGGCCAGGAAGGACACCGCTGAAAGGGTAGCGGTCCTCATTGAATTGCGCAGTCTCATCGTTGTTTCTCACGTTCCCGATTTGTGGTTCTGAATTGCCAAGGGCCAGAAAATGCCTGCAGCGCCGGAGCGCTGCAGGCGGTCTTATGTCCTTGTGTCGCCGAGCATGGCGCCGGCTATTGCGCCGCCGCCTTGGCCGCGATGATCAGCTCGCGCATCGATTGCGCGACCGGGCCACCCTGGTCGGCCAGAAGCTCGCCGGTCCAGTCGGGCGCGTAGCGCACGAAGCCGCCGGAATGGGTGTCGCCGCCGTTCGGGGTCAGGATGTGATCGGTCACGGTGAGGGTGTCGAGATCGAGAACGATGGTGTCCCATCCGTTCATGTTCGATACCCACATCTCGTTCACCTCCGGATCCGGGTGCAGGATCGCGTGGTCGACCGACGAGGCCGAGCCGCCGAGCCAGATCGGCATCTGGTGCAGACCGCGGTAGTTGGTGAACCGGGCGCCGTCGATGACGCCGAGGACCGCGCCGCGGTTGTGGGTGCCTTCGCCCTTGCCGACGGTGAAGATCAGGCTTTCATCCCAGTTCATGGCGATGCCGTAGGGGCCTGCCACGCCGGCACTGGTGTGACCGACGACTTCGTTTTCTTCGTTGTCGATCTTGTAGACATGGCTGCCGTGGCCATCGACAACATAGGTAAACTGACCGTCGGCGCTGTGGGTGATGCCGATCGGGTGATGGCCGGTGCCCATGATGTTGGTCACCGAGCCGTCATCCATGTTCAGCTTCGCCACACCCGCCGAGGGCGCTTCGGCGGAACGGATTTCCGGCGAGCCGATCGACACATAGGTGTAGGTGCAGGTCGGGTCCGGCGTGGTGAACGGATGGCCCATGATCTGCACGTCGTCGTAGGTGATCGACCGGGCAACGCGGTTGTCGTCGTCGGGATCGAGGATGTAATGCGGGCCGCCGTCGGCGCCGAAGCCGAACGACACGATGATCCGCTGTTGGCCCTCTGCGGTCTGGCAGGCCTGGACGTGGTGCAGACGCTGCGAGCGCTGGGCGCCGCGGAACCGGCTCTGCTGGCGCAGAAGCTTCTCGATCTTGAGGGTGCGCACGTTGACGACCGCCACGTAGCCCGAGAACCGGGTTTCGCTGTCGTCCACCTCGGCCCAGCCGACATAGGCCCATTTGCCGTCCGGCGAGATCACGGTGCCATGCGGACCGGTCCGCATGTCCGATTCCTTCGGCATGGTCACACCGATCCAGTCGGCGAAGACCTCCTTGGACATCGCGTCGATCAGGTGGAAACCGGCAAAGGCACCCTCGATGGTCCGGTTCGGGTTCGGGTTGAAGTGGGATTCGCTGGTGATGTAGACGAGCGGGTGCTCGGCCGGATCCCAGGCGTCGGGCCCTTCCGAGTCGAAGTCGGCGACAAGATGGAGGCCACCGCGAACGGACTCGTCATTCGCCCAGTCGGATGCTTGCGCCGCAGCGACAGCTTCGTCATAGCCCGGCGTCAGGGCCACTTGTGCGGTTGCGGACATGACAAGGCACAGTGTACCGGCACTTGCCAGCAATGCTGGAAGGGTCGCGCGAAGTCTCATTGGAGATATTCCCCGTTTCTAGGATTGTTTTTTTTGCGCGCCAAAAGGGTCGCGGGGTGGTGGGATTGGCAGCGCTATGCGACTCTTGCCCGATGCCGCATGAGATGTCCTTGATCGATGTCAAGTAGAAAAGATGTACCCACGGTGCGAATTATTGTCACAGTGATCGATAACTTAGCCTCTCGCGGGGTCAGTGGCAGTAATTGTTGCTTTCCGCCATGGCCACGGACACCGGGCGGCTGCCCACGCCCTTGATCGTCTTGAGGATTTTCCGGTCGAAGGCGTCGAACACCACGAGGGCGTTCTCATCGCGCAGGGGCACGTAGATCCGCCGCCCTTCCGAGTCCGCCACCGGCACGCCGGGTGTGCCCGGCAGGGGTACCTCGCCCGCCGCCTGCATCGTCTCGAGGTCGATCAGCACGGCCCGGTTCTCGGTGTCGCTGACCACGAAGGCGAGCAACTCGAAATACCCGGTGGATATGCCGGTAACCGAGGCCACCCCGGGCAGCGAGGCGGCGGTTTCGAACCGTTCGGTGGAAATCACCGAGATGGTGCGGCTGCCGGTGTTGGCGACCAGCATGTACTGCCCGTCCGCGGTGCCGTAGGGGCGCGAAGGCATATCGCCCAGCCGGATCGTGTCGACCTGCATCCAGCGGCGGAAGTTGATCACCGGCATCTGGCCGCTGGCCCGGTCGACGACCACCCCGTAGAGCCCGTTCGGTGTGCGGGTCATCGGCGTCAGCTCGGCGCTGCCCGCGACACCGTCGCCGAAATCGAGCGCGACCGGATCGATCGCCGTCGCCGTAATCGCGTCGATCACCGCCAGCCCGCCGGCGGCGCTGTCGGAGACGAACAGATATTCGGAACTGTCCGAAAAGGTCATGCCGAGCGGGTTCGAGACCTCCTCGACCACGCCGATCAGCACCGGGTCGACCAGCGACAGGATCGCCACCGACCGGGCCTCGGCGCCGGCGGCGGCCAGCAAATAGCCGTCGGGTGCCAGCACGATGTTGTCGGGCGAGAACGGCAGTTCGATCGTGGCCTCCACCTGTTGCGCGGCGAGGTCGTAGATGCTGATCGTGCGCTCGGCGCGGTTGGAATAGACGATCCGTTCCGCGCCGGCCGAGACCACGATCTGGTCCGGCTGGGCGGGCAGCTCGATGACCCCCGCGACCTCGTCATCGCGCATGTCGATCAGGGTGAGTTCCGGCGCGTCGAGGCCTTGCACGATGGCGTAGTTCTTCAGCGCATCGTAGCTCCTGGCGCCGCCGAGGACACCGCCCAGGGCGAGCGCGCCCACCAGGGCCGCCACGGCCGCCACGAGAATTCCAAGTATGCGCGCCATTGGCGTCAGCCTTTTGTTGCTGTGGCGGGCGGTCAATCGAGACCGAGCCAAGGATAAATCAGGTCACTCACGGCATGGAACTGGTCGAACACCAGGACCAAGCCGAAGCCGATGATCACGATCATGCTGACCAGGCCGATCTGCGGTGTGTAGCGAGCGACCCACTGCATGGCCGAGAGGGTGCGCGACAAGAAGAACGCGGCCGCGAGAAACGGCACCGCCACCCCGAGCGAGAACACGAACAGGATCTCGGCCCCCACCCAGGCGCTGCCCACCGAGCCCACGTAGATGAACAAGAGCGCCATGATCGAGCCCGAGAAGCAGACCATGCAGCCCAGCGAAAACCCCACCGCCATCAGGCCGGACCGCAGGTACCCGCCACTGTCGGCCCGCGCCATCAACCCGGGCATCGGGATCTTGCACACCAGCGGCGCCCGGCTCTGGATACCCATCCAGAGCCCCATCAGGATCACCAGGATGCCCGACCCCAGCGCCACCTCGCGACTGTAGGATTCGAACAGGATCTGGGCCTGTTTTCCGGCATAGCCGATCACCGCGCCGGCGGCGGTATAGAAGAATGTCACCCCCAGCACGAAGGCGAGCGCGATCAGCAGCATCCGCCGGCGGGCCTCGGCCGGCAGCACGTTGCCGCCACGCAGCTGCTCGGCGCTGAGCCCGGTGAGCGTGGCCATGTAGACGACGATCAACTGCAGCAGGCAGGGGGTCAGCGTGGCCGACAGGATGCCCACCGACAGCGCCATGATCAGCATCGGCGGGGTGGCGGAACCGGTCGCCTCGGGGTAGTCGATCGGCAGGTCCCATTGCACCCGGCGCGCCGAATTGGCCTCGTCCCAGTCGTTCGCCAGCACCAGTTCCATCGCCCCCGCCCCGTCGGGGATCGTCGCCGTGCCGTCGGGCGCGGTTTTCGGAAACCAGATCGTCGTCGAGCGGTGGTGATCGGCGAAATCCGGCCCCTCGACCCTGATGGCCTCGATCCGCTTGCCGGCGCTCTCGAGCACCGCAACCGGCACACTCATCGGCAGTTCGCCGATATGGATGGTCTCGGTCACCATGAACACATGGTTGTCTTCCAGCCCGTATTGCGCCGCGATGCGCGGGCTCGAGGAGCGGTCGAAATAGACGTCCGTCGCCCAGAGCACTTCCACCTCTGCCTCGCCCGGGCCATCGGCCCAGCGCACCAGCACCCCCGACAAGGTCCGGTGCTGCGCACTGCGCTCCTCGGTGATCTCGCCGCCGGCATCCTTGAGCAACTCGGTGCCTTCCACCAGATAGGGGAAGGCAAGCCACGACGAGGCGAGGGCGAGCGTGCCCAGAAGCACGGCCCAGAGGCGCCACAGGCCGCGACGCTCCTCCGGACCGCTGTGCGCGGCAGACCGATTCGGACCCGCGTCCGCATGGGGGAGCGTCATGGAACCTCCTGAAAGATAGAGATATTGGGCGTTACTCATTCCGCCTGTTCGCCGGCACAACTTGCCCCGTGCAAAAGACGGGCGCCATGAGGCAGATCAATCCGCGCCCGGACCGCTCCACCCGAGGCGCGGGTCGCCCCGTCCCCGGTGTATCCCGACGGCCAACCAGTGCCCGCGCCAGCAACGCGCCGCTAACCTCCGAGGCCGCTCGCGGCCGCGAGGCGGAAAAGACGCCTGGTGCTCGGTCGACGAAGACCCACACCGATTACGTGACCTGAAGGACCGCGTTCATCGAGGATGCGGGGGATCGGCCCATCACCGCATACGCCACGGATGACGCCCGGACTTTCAAACCTGCGCTCCTCGAGCCGCCAACCAACCGGCGCAAGAACCCTTCGGTCACTGCGACAGGTTGCATGCCTGGCGTCACCGTTCGCGGCGTATTCTCGCAGCGACGACCCACCGGGTTCGAGGCCAAGGGCGCTGCCTGCGGCCCACCCGGTACCGCCCCGGTCCGTTCGCGGCCGCGGTTCTCGCCGCCTACGGGCCGAAGAAGAAATCGGCCGTCGAGACCTGGGTCCAATCGGTGTTGTCCAGGCGGATCTTGTTGAGCCCGGTCGTCATGTCGACCACCAGCGTGTGCCCATTGCCCGCGTCGACGATGCTCAGATCGTCCGCGATCAGACCGGTCCCGCTCAGGTCGAGTATGTCCACCCCCTGCTGGTAATCGCCGATGGTGTCGTAGCCCCAGCCCGGATCGAACACGAAGGTGTCGGCGCCGCCGCCGCCGACAAGGTAGTCCTTGTCGGCCCCGCCGTTGATCCTGTCGGCGCCCGAGCCGCCATAGATCTTGTCGTCCCCGCCGCCGCCGCCGAGCGTATCGTCGCCGCCGTTGCCGGTGAGACGGTTGGCGCCCCCGTCGCCGGTCAGGGTGTCGGCGAAGCCCGAGCCGACCACGTCTTCGACGCCGGTCAGGCTATCCCCCTCCGCTTCGCCACCGGTCCCGAGGCCAGTGCCGAGATCCACTTGAACCGCTGCCCCGGAGCCCGCGTAACTTGCTGAATCGATCCCGGCTCCGCCATCGAGGGAATCGGCCCCGGCTCCGCCGACCAGAAGGTCGTTGTCATCGCCGCCGTTGATCGTGTCGACGCCCGTACCGCCGTAGAGCTTGTCGTCTCCGCCGCCGCCGTTCAGCACATCGTTGCCGATGAGACCGTAGAACCGGTTCGAGACACCGTCTCCGGTCAGAACATCGTCGAAGTTCGACCCCTGGAGGTTCTCGATATTGATCAGCGTGTCGCCCGAGGCTTCGCCGGTGGAGACCTGCGGTCCCGCGAGGTTGAGATCGACAGTCACGGCAGCGGTCGACTGGTAATAGCCGGCCCAGTCGGCAGTGCCGGCGCCGCCATCGAGCATGTCGGCGCCGATGCCGCCGAGCAGCACATCGTCGTCGCCGCCGCCCAACAGCGTGTCGTCGCCGGCTTCGCCGTAGAGACGGTCCGTCCCGAGCCCGCCCGAGACGGTGTCGTTGCCGCCGCGGGCATAGATCCGGTTGTTGCCGTCGTCGCCCGTCAGCGTATCGCCGTGATCCCTCGATCCTTCGATATTCTCGATGCTGATGAGGATATCGCCATCACCGGTGCCGCCAGAGACGGTGCCGAGCGCGAGGTTCACGTCGATGGCGACGGGGGAGAACTTCCAGGACGCCGTGTCGGTGCCGGCACCGCCGTCCATGATGTCGGCGCCGTTGACCCCCATGAGATAGTCGTCGCCGTCGCCACCCTGCAGGAGGTCGTCGCCGTTGCTGCCGTAGAGCTTGTCATTGCCCTCGCGACCTTCGAGCCAATCGCCTCCCGACTGGCCGTTCATCCGGTCATTGCCGGCCAGGCCGATGATGTGGTCGGCGGCCGCGGTCCCGACGAGGTCGAGATCGTCGAGCCCCGTTCCCAAGATCTGGTTGAAGCTCCCGGCGCCAACCTGGATCGACAGCGCCTGCGGGGCAGAGACCTCGGTGCCATCGGTCGCCGTGATCACCAGCTCGTAGACATTGTCGCCGTTCGCGTCCTGCGGCGCCGCAAAGAACGGCGTGGTGCGGAAGCCGAGCGCCCCGGTGGCCGGGTCGACGAGGAACAGGCCCGCATCGGCCCCGCCGGCGATCGCGAAGGTGAGCGTATCGCCGTCCGCGTCCGTCGCCGTGAGCGTGGTGACCGGTGTCTGGTTCTCCACATGGGCCACGACGGGCGGGGAGGTCAGGACCGGGGCATCGTTGACCGGGTTCACCGTCACGAATGCGGTTGCGGTGTCGGTCCCGCCGTTGTTGTCCGAGATCTCGTAGACGAAGCTGTCGCTGCCGTTGAAGTGAGCGTCCGGCGTATAGCTGAACGACCCGTCCCCGTTCAGCACCAGCGTCCCGTGCGACACGTCCGAGACCGGGGTCGTGTTGACGGTCAGCGGGTCGCCGTCGAGGTCGCTGTCGGCGCCGCCGCCATTGTCGGCGAGAACATTGCCGCTCAGCAGCGCGTCCTCGTCGACCGCGAACCCGTCGTCCGCCGCGACGGGCGCGATGTTTGCGCCGAGCGGGAAAAGATCGAAAAAGCTGTCAGCCAGCCATTCATATCCGATCTGGGTGTAGTGGTATTCATCGTCAAACACCTCGACGGCCGAATACCCCGCCACATCGATCAGATCATCCGGATCGACCAGATAGACCCCCTCGTGGGTATTCGCCATGTCTTCCTGGGCCTGCCGCACGTCGCTCCATGCCGGGCGAATACTCGCACCCTCAATATATGTCGACAGCGCCGAAATGACGAAATCAAACCCACCGCCAAAAAGATCGACAAGATTCTGATGGAGCTGATCCAGATTGGTATAATAATCCGGACCATAGGTGGTGCTGGTCGCGTCTTCCTCGCCCTGGAGCCAGAACACCCCGGCGAGGTGAACTTCGGAATTGGCGGCAAGCTCGGCACCGATCGCGTCGACCAGGTCGCGATAAAGCTCCCCGGTGTTCGGATTGCCATCATCGAAAGGATAGAAGTCGTTGTATTGCTCGGAAGGGAAGAGGGATTGACCGTTCTCCGCAGACACGATGCCGAGTTCGCCTGCGGCGCGGCCGTCCATGGACGCTTCGAATGCCCCCGTCTCAAAAATTCTGACCGCGTTGCTTTGTCCAGCAACGACGTACAATGGAATTGCCACCGACCCAATAACCCCCACTTGAGAACACTGAAGCGTTCGGACATACCACATTCGTGGCCTAAAATACCCCGGACGTAGCATTGCACCGCAACAACGCGGGTGCAAGAAGTTTTGGAATCAGGCGGTCGAGTCGGCGGAGTGGATCACCGCGGTCCCGCGAATTGTGCCATTTCGAGAAACAATTCCGAGGGATGTTCCCGGGATCGATGGGTTGAAGCTTCCCCGGTTCGGCGGGCATTCACGGGCTGAACAATACCAACCGTCCGAGGGTCGCATTATTGCAGTTGGTAGGTAATCGATTACCTGACGCGATGTGCCGATGCGGAGATCTGCCGTTCGACTGAGAGGGCACCTGTCTTGGACGGTACCGGAGCCGGGGTGCCGCGCGGCAGTGCAGCGCGCAATTGCTTGGCCCGCGAAACATCCGCTCTCCTGCAAGCGCCCGCAGCAGCGGATGCGACCGATCCGGTCAGGTGGGCGGCTCCGTGCCAACCGAGAAACGACCACTTGCTCCGGTCGGCCAAACAATCCTAGGTGGGCGACAAAACCGATTGCCTGCAACGCAACTTCGGGGGGGATGGTATTGGACGTGAATCCGTATTCAACCGTGGATCCGAAAGGGTTCTGGCGGCCCGCCGTGGCCGACCGGAACATGTTGGATATCTCCGACCTGTGGCAGCCGAAATTCGCCATCCGACCCGACATGAAGATTTCGACCTACGGCTCGTGTTTTGCCCAGCACTTCGGGCGGGCGCTGGATGACCGGGGGTTCGCCTGGTTTCGCACCGAGAAGCGACCTTTCGGCCTGTCGGTCGAGACGACGAAGACATTCAACTTCGACGTGTTCTCGAGCCGCACCGGTAACATCTACACCGCCAGTCTGCTGCTGCAGTGGCTGAACTGGTCCTTCGGCAACACCGAGGTGCCGGACGAGATCTGGCAAAAGGACGGACGTTTCTACGACCCGTTCCGGCCCAATATCGAGCCCGACGGTTTCGCCTCGGCGGAGGAACTGGTCCGGTCCCGCGCGGTTACGCTCAAGGCGTTCCGGCGCAGTGTCACCGAGGCGGATGTGTTCGTCTTCACCCTGGGGCTCACCGAGCGGTGGATGAACAGGGCCGGCTACGAATACCCGATGTGCCCCGGAACCGTCGCGGGTGTGTTTGACGAGGCGGCGCATCGGTTCGAGAACATGGAGTTTGCCGACGTGCAGGCGGCCCTTGCCGAGGCGCTGTCGATCCTGCGGGGCGCAAATGAAAAGCTCCGTGTCCTCTTCACGGTTTCTCCGGTGCCGCTGACGGCGACCTATTCCGGCAAGCACGTGCTGGTCGCGACGATGCAGTCCAAATCGATCCTGCGCGCGGTGGCCGGACAGCTCGCCGACCACGGCGATGCCGTCGACTATTTCCCGTCCTACGAGATCATCAACAGCCCGGCGTTCAAGGGCGCCTTTTTCGGCCCCAACCTGCGCAATGTGACGGCAGAGGGGGTCACATTCGTGATGGAAAGCTTCTTTGCCTGTCAGGCGACGGCCTTCGGCAGCACAGTTTCGCCTGGAAACAAGTCGTTGCTTTCACCCGAGGATCTCGTCTGCGAGGAAGAGATCTTGCAGCAGTTCGGGAACAAGCCATGAGGATCTGCGTGATCGGCAACAGCCATTGCGGTGCCCTGGTAAGTGCATGGCGGGCAGACTCCGAAGGGCGATCCGACAAGACCCTGACCTTTTTCGCGATGCGCGGCCGGGCCATCAAGGACCTCAGAGTGTCGTGGCGCCGTCTGGTTGCGAAAGACCGGGACTCGGCAAAGGCGCTTGCGTTTACCTCCGGCGGGATCAAGCGGATCGATCCGAGACGATACGACCGCGTTCTGGTCTACGGGCTGATCCGGCAACCTCCGGCGACCGACACCGATGATGGCTTTTCGCTGGCGCTGCGAGAGGCCGTCCTGACGGACTGGTTCGACAGAAGCCTTGCCAAGACGATGGTGATGCGGCTGCGCCAGATCACCGACAAACCGATCGATGTCGCGCCGGCGCCGTTCCAACTCGCGCCCAAAGGCGCGGTGCCGGGCCGATGGGCGCTCGCCTACGAGGACGAGGCGCGCAGCTTCGCACGATCCTTCGACACTCTGGGGGCAAGGTTCTGGCCGCAGCCACCCGAGACAATCGTGCCGGGGGGCACGCGGGCAACCCGGCCGGAGTTCTCCAAGGGCTCGGTACGGCTGGCCATCGACGAGACGAGTGTCGGCAAGAAGCACGCGGTGAGCGACCTGAAACATGCCAACAGGGCGTTCGGCACGATCTGGCTGCAGACGTATCTCGACGGGCTCGGGTGAGCTGTGCGGAGATTGATTGCCTGGGTCGACCGTTCAGCACAGAGTGTCGCGAAGAATTTCACCGGGGTCTTGCGCAACACGCGGGCCACGCACTGACAGTGTACCTGTTGCGAAACGCGCTGTGTCACAAGTCGATCATGAGACGGCTGGGTTGACCGAAGCCTCTCGCGTCGGCCGGTGTGGCTGCGGTTCGCAATGCGCGGGCGACCGGTCGGCAAGGTCCGCAGTCCGATTTGGACGTTTCGGGATGTGCCGCCGGTGGTTCGAAGCCGTCCGAAGGAGGACATGGCCAAACTGCCTGCGTCGATGGCACAATGATTTGCGGGATCACCTCCCCGGGCATCGGGGTGACGCCTCGGCCGATGGCTACGGGTGGTCCTCGGGTAAAGCCGCGGGACCTTTTTGCATCGGGTTCCGGCCGGTGGTGACCTCGGGGTCCGAGGCCTGTGGGACCCCGTCGGAGTTTCTCCTGCCCCGGCGATGTGAGACCCGGCCTGCGTTGACGGCCCGCGGATGGGCCGTCTAGTGTGTTGCCAATAAACAATTTCGGGAGGGGTGGATGCGGATCGCTTTTGCAGTCCTATTTATTCTGATTACGGTGCAGACGGCGCTGGCCGAGTGCTCCAAACGCTTGCTGTCAGCCGAAGCGGCGGAGGGCGGCTCGTGGAGCATCAACTTCGGCATATCGTCCCGGGTTGTCGAGATCCTGAATGGCGTGAAGGGCCCTGCCGACGTCGCCGGTGCTGCCGAGCGCGTCTACTGCATTCTGGTAGACGCAGAGATGCCGACATCGGTTCAGGATTCCTTCCTCGGGGCAGCCATCGGGAAGATCCAGCTTGGGAACGCGGGTAACCGGCACCTCGAGACCCTCGGTGTCGCCTTGGCGCGGTACGGTTTCGATCTCGAACAGATCGGCAGAAACCACGATGCGGATTCGGTCGCGATCTTCGTTTTCGTGGAGCAGCCGACAATCTTTCCGCATTTTCTTGCGGCGCGGGATCAACTTGGGCACCACGGCTACACGGCTGCGGCGATGCCCCAACTCGTCCGGACCAGGAAGCTGACGGACTATGCCGAGGCCGTTGAAAGTACGGATGGTACCGTGGCCAAGCTCTTGGGCGGCGCCCTTCCTGCGCCGAACCTGACCATCCTACTCGCCGCGATCGAAAAGGAAGAGGAAAAAACGATCCGCGCACTCCGCAGGGGCACTCCGGAGAAGATTTCCTTGTTCCTCGGCGGGGCACAGGATCCGGTGGAGGAACTGCGGATTGTTGACGGGGCACCCAAAAGCGTCATTCGGTTCTACCAATGGTCTCCGTATCGACGGGCCGTCGCGGATTTCGAGGGTCGAGCGGTCCTCGCGTCCGAAAAGTTCGAGGTCGAATGCCGGTTTCCGCCGCAGCAGGTTGTCAAATACGGGGAACGAACGGAACGGTGGGATATCTCCCTCGTTTCTTTCGAAAACATGCGCCTTGTCCTCGATTGTTCGGTGCCCTGAGCCCGTTCTCAACGTGGGTGATATGGCCCGAGCGAAACAACTTCGCATTCGCCGGTGGAAACGGCAATCCAGCCTGCGGCACACTTGCGAGCGCCGCACCGTACTTTGCAAAGGGGGTCTTCCGGCTTAAATGGCGCGCGACGGGCGGAGCGTCCACGCCCGTCGCGTTGCGGGCCTGGCGGGTATGATGGGGCAAACCCCGTGCCTGCATCTGCCCCCACTTGCCACCACCCCGCCCCCCCGCTATACCCGCGCAGTCGCGTGGCCCCGGATTCGTCCAGGGGCCCGTGATTCTTTTGACCTAACGGCCCCATACCGGGGCCACCACAGCTAACGGAAGACAGAAAGCATGGCACTCAAGTCGTACAAGCCGACGACGCCAGGCCAGCGTGGGCTGGTGCTGATCGACCGTTCGGAGCTTTGGAAAGGACGCCCGGTCAAGGCCCTCACCGAGGGCTTGACCAAGAACGGCGGCCGGAACAACACCGGACGGATCACGATGCGTCGCAAGGGCGGGGGCGCGAAGCGTCTCTACCGGATCGTCGATTTCAAGCGGAACAAACTCGATGTCACGGGCCGCGTCGCCCGGATCGAATACGACCCGAACCGGACCGCCTTCATCGCGCTGATCGCCTATGAAGACGGCGAGCAGGCCTATATCCTGGCGCCGCAGCGCATCGCCATCGGCGACAGCGTGATCGCCAGCGCCAAGGCCGACATCAAGCCCGGCAACGCGATGCCGTTCTCGGGCATGCCGATCGGTACCATCGTCCACAACGTCGAGATGAAGCCCGGCAAGGGCGGTCAGATCGCGCGTGCCGCGGGCACCTATGCCCAGTTCGTCGGCCGTGACGGTGGCTATGCCCAGATCCGCCTCAGCTCGGGCGAGCTGCGCATGGTGCGCCAGGAATGCATGGCCACCATCGGCGCCGTGTCGAACCCGGACAACTCCAACCAGAACCTCGGCAAGGCCGGGCGCAACCGCCACTACGGCAAGCGCCCCGCGGTCCGCGGTGTGGTGATGAACCCGATCGACCACCCGCACGGCGGCGGCGAAGGCCGCACCAGTGGTGGCCGTCACCCGGTGACCCCCTGGGGCAAGCCCACCAAGGGCGCGCGGACCCGCAACAAGAACAAGGCGTCGTCGAAGCTCATCATCCGCTCGCGTCACGCCAAGAAGAAGGGTCGCTAACACATGTCGCGCTCTGTTTGGAAAGGCCCCTTTGTCGACGCTTACGTCCTCAAAAAGGCCGAAAAGTCCCGCGAGTCGGGCCGCAACGAGGTCATCAAGATCTGGTCGCGCCGCTCCACCATCCTGCCCCAGTTCGTCGGCCTCACCTTCGGGGTCTACAACGGCCAGAAGCATATCCCGGTGCTCGTCACCGAGGACATGATCGGCCAGAAGTTCGGGGAATACTCGCCGACGCGGACCTATTACGGTCACGCCGCCGACAAGAAAGCGAAGAGGAAGTAAGCCATGGGCAAGGATAAAAATCCCCGCCGCGTGGCGGACAACGAGGCGATGGCGAAACTGCGCATGCTGCGCACCTCGCCCCAGAAGCTCAACCTGGTCGCCGCGATGATCCGTGGCAAGAAGGTCGAGAAGGCGCTCTCGGATCTCACCTTCTCGAAGAAGCGCATCGCCGGCGACGTCAAGAAGTGCCTCGAAAGCGCGATTGCCAATGCCGAGAACAACCACAATCTCGACGTCGACGAACTGGTCGTCGCCGAGGCCTGGGTCGGCAAGAACTTGGTGATGAAGCGGGGCCGTCCGCGGGCCCGGGGTCGTTACGGCGCCATCAAGAAGCCGTTCTCCGAACTCACCATCAAGGTGCGTCAGATCGAGGAGCAAGCCTAATGGGTCATAAAGTCAATCCGATCGGCATGCGCCTGCAGGTGAACCGCACCTGGGACAGCCGCTGGTACGCCGACACGAAGGATTACGGCAATCTTCTGCTGGAGGACCTGCGGATCCGCGACTTCATCAAGGACTACGCCAAGCAGGCCGGTGTCTCGCGGATCATCATCGAGCGTCCGCACAAGAAATGCCGGGTCACGATCCACACCGCACGTCCGGGTGTCATCATCGGCAAGAAGGGCGCCGACATCGAGGTGCTTCGCAAGAAGATCGCCCAGATGACCGCCTCGGAACTGCACCTCAACATCGTCGAGGTCCGCAAGCCCGAGGTCGACGCCCAGCTGGTGGCCGAAAGCATCGCCCAGCAGCTCGAGCGTCGGGTGAGCTTCCGCCGCGCGATCAAGCGCTCGGCGCAGAACGCCACCCGCATGGGCGCGCTCGGCATCCGGATCAACGTCGCCGGCCGCCTCGGCGGTGCCGAGATCGCGCGGACCGAATGGACCCGCGAAGGCCGCGTGCCGCTGCACACCCTGCGTGCCGACATCGACTACGCGCAAGCGGAAGCCAAGACGGCCTACGGGATCATCGGCATCAAGGTCTGGATCTACAAGGGCGAGATCATGGAGCACGACCCGTCGGCCCATGACCGCAAACTCCATGAGCTCCAGGAAGGCCCAGCGCCGCGTGGCGCCATGGGCGGCCGCCGGTAAGGAGACGGAAACATGCTGCAACCAAAACGCACGAAATTCCGCAAGATGCACAAGGGCCGCATCAAGGGCGAAGCCAAGGGCGGCTCCGAGCTGACCTTTGGCCACTACGGCCTCAAGGCGATGCAACCCGAACGTGTCACGGCGCGTCAGATCGAAGCGGCCCGCCGCGCGATGACCCGCCACATGAAGCGTCAGGGCCGGGTCTGGATCCGCATCTTCCCCGATACCCCGGTGTCGTCGAAGCCGACGGAAGTCCGGATGGGCAAGGGCAAGGGGTCGGTCGATTTCTGGGCCGCCAAGGTCAAGCCCGGCCGGATCATGTTCGAGATCGACGGTGTCGACGAGGAAACCGCGCGCGAAGCGCTCCGCCTTGCCGCGATGAAGCTGCCGATCAAGACCCGGACGATCGTGCGCGAAGACTGGTAACCGGGCGGTGGGTTGACACCCACCCTACGGACGTAACGAATAGCCCCCGCGGAGCGATCCGCGGGGGCTTTTGCCTGCCTGTATGTCCTGCCGGTTTCGCGAGCGGCCTGTGCCTCGGGACTGTCTCGTGACGGGTCGGATCCCCTCAGATCCCCTTGGGCAGATCGTGGCTGAGCCGGCGGTGCAGCTCGTCCAGTTCCGCCTGCGATCCGCGGGCGACTTCGATCAGGTCGTCGCCGTCACCGATGCGCACGAAGAGCTTCGCAGGCTTGTCCGTCGCCGACGCGCGCTCGATGTACGCCGCCCGGATATCGTCGAAGCTGACCGATCGCAGAACCCGGCAGCTGTTGAGCCGGTTGCGCACGACATAGCTCAGCTCTCGTTTCTCGAGATCGAATTGGGCCTGGTGGCGCATCCCGCGCGCCGAGATCCAGAGGTAGGCGATACCGCCGGTGAGCAGCACCGCGCCGGTCGCCATGATGCCCTCGATATTGTAGGCCCGGCCGACGTAGATCCCGGCCAGCGCAACCGCGACCATCGCGAGGCCGGAGATCGCCGACACCCGCTCGATCAGCACTGCCCGGTCGCCGAACGGCGCCTCGGTGCGCACGTCGTAGCCGACATCCGTACCCTGGACGACGACCTGCGGAACGGCGGCATTTCTCATGGAAGTCACATTCTCGAACACACTGGAAATCGACATGGGTGGAGTCCTTTTCGCTATCCTGTCCGATTGACCATGAAATGTGAAAAGGGCGGAAATGCGGCCGGGATTGTTTCATTTTGGGAAAACGGACGGCGGGCTCGCCTCGCAGACCGCCGCAGCTTTCAGGGCCTGCGTCGGGGCGACCGGACGTCGGACGCGCCGCACCGGAAATATGATTCAGGTTCTTGGCGAAACGCTCCAGGTTGAACCGGCGGGCCGCGCGCGAAAATCGCCGGCTCTGGACAGACACCCGCGGGGATCGAGAACATCGACATGAAAACAGCCGTCAGCCTGGTTGCGGGGGTGCGGTTCGCCGCGCCATCCCCGATGTATGTGGACGAGATCGCCGACCGCGTCGCCCGGGGCGAAGCCGTCTTCACCCGGGTCTGTTTCGACCGCCACAACGCGACCGAACCGACCCCCGACATGATCGCCCCGCCGATCTTCGCGGCCAAGAACCAGTACGCCGGATTCGCGGCGCGCGCCGATTTCGTCACCGCCGTCTCAACCTATATCCGGGCGCCCGGCGAAGCGACCTCGCGCATGCCGGGCGCGCTGGGCCGCTTCGGGGTGATGCCGCCGCAGGAGATCAGCGAAGACGAGGCCCGCGCGGTTGCCGAATACCTCTACGCCACCGATTTCACTTTGCCGGACTGGTACCTGGTGCATTACCGGGAAGAACACGGCGAAACCCCGACCGGCAACTGACCCTTCCGGGGTGTCTGTAGCCCCCCGTCCGACCGCATTTTCACCGCAATCTTCGCATAGTCTCGCGCGCACCCAGCACTCCGGCAACCAGGGTTCGGGAGACCGAGATGACCAGCCACACCCGTCCCGCAAAGCCGTCCGATCCGATCAAGCGGCGCTGTCACCGCTGCCAGGGCACCGGTCGGTCGCAATGTCCGATCTGCAAGGGCTCCGGCAAGGTGCTGCGCGGCACCGACGTCAACGGCAACCCGCAGTTCGGCCCCTGTTCGGGCTGCTTCGGCCTCAAACACACCCGCTGTTCGGTGTGCTCGGGCGAGGGGTTCGTCTGAGCCCCGTCGCCCGTCCTGCGGTCAGCCGCGCGGCACCCTGCCCATCACCGTGAAGCTCTTGATGAAGGGCCCCGCCATCGCCGGGTTCTTGATCATCGCGCCGTAGTCGCCCTGCTGAAACTTGAGCTTGCCGCGGGTGTAGGCGATGCCGAGCGCCATCATGCCGAGCCCCTTGTCGCACCATTTCGCCCAGTCGCCCTCGGAGGCGCGCAGATCCCAGTTGAGTGCCTGGCCCGCGAAGGCGCCCGAAGCCACGACCTTGCCATTCTGCACGTCGATGAAGCCCCGCGGTGCGTCCTCGCCCTGCATCCCGTAACCGATCACCGAGTTGAACCCGATCTTCGCCAGCGCATCGCCGAGGTCGGGCTCTGCGTTCCACGCCTCGGCGAAGGCGTTCATCCAGTCTTGAGAAAACAGTGCCGCCATGTGGGTCCTCCCGTTGGTCCGGCCCGGGATGGGTCGGTTGGAGGGATTTTACACAGGAATCGAGATTCGGGGGGCGGTCGTGTGTCGCACCTCAATCCCGCTCTGCCGCCGGATTGCGCGGTTCGGCATGGATTGCGAAGAAGGCGGTTCTTTGGTCGATCGGCGCGTCGCAGCCCGAATTCTCGCGGGTGATCCGCACGACCTCAGGCCAGGCTTGGTCGAAGGAAAGCCCGGTCTTGGCGACCACAAGATCGCAAAGGTCGCCGACGGTGAGGGTCGCTTCGGCCTCAGCGTCGGTGAACTTGATGGCGAACTTCGCCTCAATACCCATCAGCAGCTCGACGCTTTCGAGATCAGCGCCGAGATCTACGGTGTTGAACCGCGCGACGACCCGGGGGCGTGGATGGAACGGCCAGAGCCATCCCAGCACACGCCGCAGATCGCTCACACCCACTTGTAGTTGAAGCTCACCGAGATCCGTTCTTCGTCGTCGGCGAGGTTCAGCGGCACCTCGTGGCGCAGCCAGCTTTCCCACAGAAAGACGTCGCCGGGTTCGGGCTTCATGTAGACGAACAGCCTGAGGTCTTCGCGGGCGTCTTTGCGGCGCGGCGGCGCGGCCATCATCCGGCCCGAGCGCGGGTCTTCGAGCTTCAGCGCGGCCGCACCCTCGGGGATGGCGACGTAGGTCGTGCCGGAAATCACCGAATGCGGGTGGATATGGCTCGAATGCGTCCCGCCCTCGGGCAGGATGTTGATCCAGAGGTCTTCGAGCTCCAGCGTCCCGCCGCCCAGGTCCCATTCGAGGGTCTCGGCAAAGACGGCGACATGGGCGTCGAGCGCCGCCTTGAGAGCGGCGAAGACCGGCGAGCGCCAGGTCAGGTCGGCGAGCGAGGCGTAGCTCGTATAGCCCGGGTAATCGTTCTCTTCCGACCAGAGCTGCCCCGCCGCGTCGTCCTCGGCGATGGCGCGGCACTCATTGTCGAGCTCGGCGGTATCGATCTGCGGATCCTGCTCGGAAAGCCGGGCGCGGTAGAACGGGGTCACGAAGAGCGATTTGATCTCGGGCATGGGGACGTCATAGCGCAAGCCACAGGGCTGGGCGAGAGGCGACTTCGCCGCGCCCCGGGGGTCTCTCGGCCCGGGCGTCGCGGCGTCGGCTTGCCGGTGGCGAGACCATGTGCGAGGGTTCGGCCGCACGCCCCATCGAGCCCGGGCGAACCGGCATCCAAATCGGGCGGGGGCGCGGCCCCGAGAGCAGGCAGACGAGACGAGACGGAGATGACGGACAATCGATTCGGCTGAGCGGGGGACCCAGGGACGAAGCGCGACCCGCTGGTCTATCTCCCTCCGTTCCTGGTCATTGCCGTTGTGCTCTACCGTCTGTTTGCCTCCGGCGGCTACGTGGCCCTCGAAGACGATGCGTTCTATTACCTTCTGATCGCCCGCAACCTCGTCGAGACCGGCGTCAGCGCAGCGATGCCGGGGGTGCTCACCAACGGCTATCACCCGCTCTGGCTTGTGCTGGTCGCGCTGTGGGGCTGGCTCACCGGCTTCGATCTTCTCGCTCTGCGCGGGCTCGAGATCGCCCTGCTGCTCCTCGGGCTCCTCGCGGCGCTCTGGGCGCTCCGGGTCCGCAGTTTCATCCACTCGGCCGCCGTCACGCTGGTGCTTTTCGCCATCACCGACAAGACATCGCTGCTCGGCATGGAAACCTCGTTGCTGTTTCCGGCGGCCGCAGTTTTCCTGGGCCTCATGTTCCGCGCCGGGCCAGCGACCAACGGCAGGGACGGGATGCTGATCTTCCTGGCCGCGGGGGCGGTCATCGGGGCGCGGCTCGACGCCGCTCTGTTCGTTCTTCCCGCCCTCGCCCTGGTGCCCGCGCCTCCGCGCCTTCGGTTTGCGGTCTTCGCCGCCCTCGCCCTCACCGGCGCAGCCTATCTCGGCGCCAACCATGCCCTGTTCGGCAGCGCTCTGCCGGTCTCGGGCGAGGTCAAATCTCTCGGCGCGCCGACGTTCAATCTCAAGATCGCGGTGCAATTCGCCGTCCAGAGCCGTGACCTGCCGCTGGGGTTCTTCCAAGGCGATTTCATCACCACGCCGGCGACCCTCGCGGTGCTTTCTACCGGCCTGATCGTGGCGAGCTTGATGCACCCGCGCGGGGATGAGCCGGGTGTGCGCACGGCCCGCCGCATCCTTGCCGGCCTCGTGCTCGGCTACCTGCTCTTCGCCGCGAAGCTGATGCTCGGTTCCTCGTGGTATATCTGGATCTGGTACGACTACCCGGGCTTCATCCTCGCCATGGCGGCGCTTGCCCTGCTTCACGACCTGGTCACCGCCCGTCGGGCACGCCGCGTGACCTTCGCTGCGCTTGCCATCCTGTTCGCGGCCGCAAACGCCACCAGCTGGGTCACGCTGCGGGTCGAGAAGGATTTCGCCCGGATGAACCGTATTTTCGCCGGAATGGTGGAAGAGGCTGTGGGCCGGGTGCCCGTCGCCATGGGCGACCGGGCCGGGTCCTTCGCCTGGCATCTGGGCGGCGGGTTGTTCCAACTCGAAGGGTTGGTCAACAGCGCCGAGGTCCTGCCCCATCTGACTGCCCGCGAAGATCTGCGCCCGCTGCTCTGCGCGCACGGCGTGCCCCATGTGATCGACTACGAGGTGCCGCTCGGCGACTACGACGCGCACAGGATCGAAATCTTCGGGGCGGTGATCACCAGCTTCCGCGGCGCCCATCTCACTGTCCGCGGCTCCGAACAGATCCTCCAGTACACCGGTGAGAACATGCGGTTTGACGACGACACCGTCTACCTGTGGAAACTCGACTGTCCCTGAGCCCGGCAGCGCGGCGCGAGAAAAAAACCCCGCCGGCAAGCCGACGGGGGAGGTGCACCTTTTTTTCGAAACGAGGTCAGCCGAACCAGCCGGTGACCTTCTTCCAGATCGATTTCTTCTCGGGCTCGGCGGCTGCGGCCGGGGCATCCGGGGTCACCGCGTCGGCGACGGCCTCTTTCACCGCGGCGGCGGCCCGCTTGACCACGCTGGTGCCTTCGATCTGAGGCATCTCTTCTTCTTCGAAATGCTCTTCGTCCGGCCGGACAATGGCTTTCTCGACAGTCTCGGCGGTCACTTCCGCGAAGCTGTCGAGCGCGGCAAGGGTCTCGGGGCCGGCAATCCCGTCGACCGCCAGGCCGTTTTTCTCCTGAAACGCCTTCACGGCCTTCTCGGTGCCGCCGCCGAAGATCCCGTCGGCGCCGATGCCGAGGCCTTCCTGGAGCCGCTTCACCGCCGCCCCGCGCGATCCGCGCCGCAAGAGCACCAGCTCGAACAGCCCCATATGGGTAAAGGTGTCGGGCCCGGCGATGCCGTCGACGGCGAGGCCGTTGGCCGCCTGATAGGCCTTCACGGCCTTCTCGGTCGCCGGGCCGAAATCGCCATCGGCACCGATGCCGAGTTTCTCCTGCAGGCGCTTCACCGGAACGCCCTTCATGCCTCGTCTCAGTATCGACATGCGTGTTCTCCCTCGATGGTTTCCGGAACCGGTCAGGTCCGGTCGGTTCCATCTGACAGTATCACGAAGGGGTGACAAGGGGGCGAAATCTGCCGCTTTTCCCCCCAAAGTTCCGGTGTTTCCGCGCGCGCGCCCAGACCGGTATCCAGACCGGTATCCAGGCCGGCACCCAGGCCGGCACCCAGACCGGCGGCCCGATCTGCGGCCAAGCGGGCCCGGTCACTCGAAGCGGGCCATCAGCGCCATCGAGGCGAGGGCGCAGCCGATCCCCGCCCATTCGCGCGCGGCCAGGCTTTCCTTGAACCAGACGGCGCCGATCACCGCCAGCGCCAGCAGGGTGAACATGGAATAGGCCACCGCGGCCTGGGCGAGCGTGGTGTGGCGCATCGCCCAGAACCAGAGCACGGCGGAGGCGGCGTAGATCAGGCAGCCTAGGCCGAGCAGGGTCCAGATCCCGGGCCCGCTGCGGTCTGCGGCGATCTTGATCAGCACGTCGCCGAAGATGACGACAACGGCGGTGAGGCAGGCAAAGGAGAGGCCGACGAGATAGGTCATGCAAAGCATCCATGTGAGGTCTGGCGCGATCGAGGTGGAACCGCTGCCGGTGGTGCTCGATTGGAAGGGGCAGAGGATGTCGGGCGATGGGCCGGTCGGAGCAGCCGGTTTCGCGGCCGGTGGCGGGGCGAAGGCGCGTCTCCAGGTCGGGCGCGCGGCCCGCGGGCAACTCGCGGTGTTCCGAAGCGCTGAACCGGGCATTGACCGAGGCGCGTATCGGGGCGCCGGTGCGGGTGTCCGGCGCGAACCCAAACCCGGCCACGAAGGGCTTGCTTTCCCGCCGGAAGCCGCGTATTGCCCAGCCTTCACACGAACTCCACCGGATTCGGCGTGACCTGGACGCTGGCGCAGGCCAGCGGAAACGGGGCGTACCGGTGATGTTGAAAGGAACAGGCGGATGAACGCCAGCGAACTGCGTGACAAGACTGCGGACCAGCTCAAGGACGAGCTGGAATCGCTCAAGAAAGAAGCCTTCAACCTGCGCTTCCAGCAAGCCTCCGGCGCGCTCGAAAACACCGCCCGCGTGCGCCAGGTGCGCCGCGACGCGGCCCGGGTGAAGACCATCCTCAACCAGAAAGCCGCAGCCGCGGCCGGCGACGAGTAAGGGAGGCCTGACAGATGCCCAAACGTATCCTGAACGGCACCGTGACCTCGGACGCCAATGCCCAGACCGTGACCGTGCTCGTCGAGCGCCGTTACAAGCACCCGATGCTGAAAAAGACCATCCGGTCGACCAAGAAGTACCGGGCCCACGATGAGAACGACACGTTCAAAGTCGGCGACAAGGTGCGCATCCAGGAATGCGCGCCGAAGTCGAAAACCAAGCGCTGGGAAGTGATCACCGCCTGATAGTCGTTTCGGCCTCGGGGCCGAAAACGACAAGCGGAACACTTTCCGGTTTGATCGAAACCATGGGGGCCAAGGACTGAAACGTCCCCCCAAAGGTCAGGAGAAACCCCATGATCCAGATGCAGACCAATCTGGATGTCGCTGACAACTCCGGCGCTCGCCGGGTGCAGTGCATCAAGGTCCTGGGTGGTTCCAAGCGTAAATACGCCTCCGTCGGCGACATCATTGTCGTCTCGGTGAAGGAAGCCATCCCGCGCGGTCGCGTGAAGAAAGGCGACGTGCGCAAAGCCGTCGTCGTGCGCACCGCCAAGGAAGTCCGTCGCGAAGACGGCACCGCGATCCGCTTCGATCGCAACGCCGCCGTCATCCTCAACAACAACAACGAGCCGATCGGCACCCGGATCTTCGGTCCGGTGGTGCGCGAGCTGCGCGCGAAGAACTTCATGAAGATCATCTCGCTGGCTCCGGAGGTGCTCTGATGGCTGCGAAACTGAAAAAAGGCGACAAGGTCGTCGTGCTCGCCGGCAAGGACAAGGGCAAACAGGGTGAGATCACCCTGGTGATGCCGAAAGACGGCAAGGCCGTGGTGGAAGGCGTCAACATGGCCGTCCGTCACCAGAAGCAGAGCCAGTCCGCCCAGGGCGGCCGGCTGCCGAAGGCGATGCCGATCCAGCTGTCGAACCTGGCGCTGCTCGATTCCAACGGCAAGGCGACCCGCGTCGGCTTCCGCGACGAAAAAGGCACCAAGGTGCGCTTTGCCAAGACCACCGGGGAGGCGATCTGATGCTCGACACTGCCAGCTACACCCCGCGTCTCAAGACGCTCTACCGCGACACGATCCGACCGGCTCTGAAGGAGGAATTCTCCTACAAGAACGATCATCAGATCCCGCGGCTCGAGAAAATCGTGCTCAACATCGGCTGCGGCACCGAATCGGTGAAGGACACCAAGAAGGCCAAGTCGGCCCAGGATGACCTCACCAAGATCGCCGGCCAGCAGGCGGTGATCACCAAGGCCAAGAAATCGATCGCCACCTTCCGCCTGCGCGAAGGTCACCCGATCGGCGCCAAGGTGACGCTGCGCGGCGACCGGATGTACGAATTCCTCGACCGCCTCGTCACCATCGCCATGCCGCGCATTCGTGACTTCCGCGGCATTTCCGGCAAGTCCTTCGACGGTCGCGGCAACTACGCCATGGGCCTCAAGGAGCACATTGTCTTCCCCGAGATCGACTTCGACAAGATCGACGAAGCCTGGGGCATGGACATCGTGATCGGCACCACGGCGCCGACCGACGCAGAGGCCAAGGCCCTGCTGAAGGCCTTCAACATGCCGTTCAACAGCTGAGCCTCGGAGGAATTTGGACAATGGCTAAGAAATCCATGATTGCCCGCGAGGTGAAGCGTCAGAAGCTGGTGGAGCAATACGCTTCTCGGCGCGCTGCCCTCAAGGCCGTGATCAACGACCAGGAACGCCCGATGGAGGAGCGCTTCCGCGCCTCTCTGAAACTGGCGAAACTGCCGCGCAACAGCTCGGCGACGCGGCTTCACAACCGCTGCCAGCTCACCGGGCGTCCGCACGCCTATTACCGCAAACTCAAGGTCAGCCGGATCGCGCTTCGCGATCTCGGTTCGCAGGGTCAGATCCCCGGCCTTGTGAAATCGAGCTGGTAAGGGAGGGAAAAGCATGAACGATCCTATCGGCGATATGCTCACCCGCATCCGCAACGCCCAGATGCGTGGCAAGTCCAGCGTCTCCACGCCGGCCTCGAAGCTGCGTGGCTGGGTGCTCGACGTGCTCGCGGACGAAGGTTACATCCGCGGCTACGAAAGCGGCACGGATGCGAACGGTCACCCGACCCTCGAGATCGCGCTCAAGTATTACGACGGCACCCCGGTGATCCGCGAACTCAAGCGCGTCTCCAAGCCCGGCCGTCGCGTCTACATGGGCTCCCGGGAGATCCCGCAGGTCCGCCAGGGCCTCGGTGTCTCGATTGTCTCGACGCCCAAGGGCGTCATGTCGGACGCAAGCGCGCGCAGCCAGAACGTTGGCGGCGAAGTGCTCTGCACCGTGTTCTGAGGAGGCCCAGAAATGTCTCGTATTGGTAAGAAACCGGTCGAGCTCCCCGGTGGCGTCTCTGCCACCGTCTCGGGCCAGACCATCGAAGTGAAGGGGCCGAAAGGCACTCTCAACTTCACCGCAACCGACGACGTGACCCTCAAGGTCGAAGACGGCACCGTCACGGTCGAACCGCGCGGCAAGTCGAAGCGCGCGCGCCAGCAGTGGGGCATGTCCCGCACCATGGTGCAGAACTGCGTGACCGGCGTGTCCGACGGCTTCACCAAGGAGCTCGAGATCTCGGGCGTCGGCTACCGCGCCCAGATGCAGGGCAACGTGCTGAAGCTCAACCTCGGCTACAGCCACGAGGTCAACTTCGAACCGCCCGAAGGCGTGACCGTCACCGCGCCGAAGCAGACCCAGATCGTGGTCGAAGGCACCGATCAGCAACTCGTCGGCCAGGTCGCGGCCAACATCCGCGAGTGGCGCGGCCCCGAGCCCTACAAGGGCAAGGGCATCCGCTACAAGGACGAGTACATCTTCCGCAAGGAAGGCAAGAAGAAGTAAGGACGCGAACAATGGCAAACAGCAAACGGACCCTGTTTCTGAAGCGACGCCAGCGCGTTCGCAACAGCCTGCGCAAGGTCAACCACGGCAAGGCGCGGCTCTCGGTGCACCGTTCGAACAAGAACATCAGCGTGCAGCTGATCGACGACGTTCAGGGCATCACGCTCGCCTCGGCCTCCTCGCTCGAGAAGGACCTCGGCCTCGTCGGCAAGAACAACGTCGAGGCCGCCTCCAAGGTGGGCGCGGCGATCGCCGAGCGCGCCAAAAAGGCGGGCATCGAAGTCTGCTACTTCGACCGTGGCGGCTTCCTGTTCCACGGCAAGGTCAAGGCCCTGGCCGAGGCCGCGCGCGAAGGCGGGCTGAAGTTCTGACCGGGACGGTGGGTTGGCACCCACCCTACCCGCACCCGTAGGGTGGGTGCCAACCCACCATGACAAACCCAGAGGAGGGCGGCCGCCGCCCTCCCGATGATCCGGGACCGAGACGGTCACCAGGGATCGAGACCAACCGGCGCCCGACCGCGCCACCCATGAAAGGAATGCCTGATGGCAGAACGTGACAACCGCCGGGGCGGCCAGCGCCGCGACAACCGCCGCGACGAAACTCCGGAATTCGCCGATCGCCTGGTGGCGATCAACCGCGTCTCCAAGACCGTCAAGGGTGGCAAGCGCTTCGGCTTCGCCGCCCTCGTGGTGGTGGGCGACCAGAAGGGCCGCGTCGGCTTCGGCAAGGGCAAGGCCAAGGAAGTGCCCGAGGCGATCCGCAAGGCCACCGAGAGCGCCAAGCGCAACATGATGCGCATCCCGCTCAAGGAAGGCCGCACCCTGCACCATGACATCGAGGGCCGCCACGGCGCCGGCAAGGTGGTCATGCGCACCGCCCCGGAAGGCACCGGGATCATCGCCGGCGGTCCGATGCGGGCCGTGTTCGAGATGCTCGGCGTCAAGGACGTGGTGTCGAAGTCGATGGGCTCGCAGAACCCCTACAACATGATCCGCGCCACCCTCGAAGGTCTCAACCGGATGGCCTCGCCCCGCTCGGTCGCGCAACGCCGCGGCAAGAAGGTCGCCGACATCCTCGGGGCCAAGTCCGACGCCGCGCCGGCCGAAGACGCCGCCGTTGAAGCTTCTGCCGAAACCGCCGACGCGTAAGGAGACCTGGACATGGCTAAAACCACCGGCAAGACCATCGTCGTCAAGCAGATCGGCTCTCCGATCCGCCGCCCCGCGATCCAGCGCGAGACGCTGAAGGGCCTCGGGCTCAACAAGATGCACCGCACCCGCGAGCTCGAAGACACCCCGTCCGTGCGCGGCATGGTCGCCTCGATCCCGCACCTCGTCGAGATCATCGAAGAGCGCGGCTAAGGCGCTTCGAAGCGCCTTCCCAAGCGGTTTCGAAACCGCTTGGCTGCGAGAGATTGGAACGCCCTGGTCAGCAATGGCCGGGGCGTTTCTCTTTTCCATTTCTGGTTGTGCCTGGGTTCTTTTTCTGATTCCTGCGTGTCCAAAGGCAAGCATTGGAGGGGTCTGTGACCGTGGAACACACAGGAATCGATGGCATTCTTTCCGCCAGTGGCCGCGTCTCTTTCACCAAGAAAGACATCTCGTTCATGCGCTCGATGATGGAAAAACAGCGCGCAAAAGGATTGGATGTCCGTTTCCATCCGATTTTTTCGGCGAGACCGGAAGATGCTTTGGCGAATATCCAAGACGGGTTCTTCGTTTTGCATTGCCCGCAAATCGAAAGTGACTTTGTCTTTCTGTGTGAAAATGGCGGGCGCGGTCTGTTTGGCGGCCAAAAACGCAGCTACCGCGTCTTCTTGGGCGATGCCTCATTGGACGATTTCTCGCCGGCATTCACCCGAAGGTCGTTTCCCTTGGCGTACACATCAATAAACAACATCTTCAGGAATTCGGGATTGTTGACAGGGATGGCCTGAAAAAGCGCTTCTCGCGAAAAAATAATAGTCTCACCCATCCACCTCCGCCACCACCCCCGCCCAATCCTGTCGCCTGCCGAGCACCCGTACGACCACCAGCGCCGCGCCATCGACCAGGTAGATCACCACATGCCGCCCCGCGGGATGCACCCGTACCGGCGGGTCAAACTCCGCCCGCTCGCGCGCCATCCCCGGCAGTTTGCAGAGCGTCTCAAACCCCTCGACCAGCGCATCGACGTAGCGGTCGGCCCGGTCCGGCCCCCATTCCCAAGCCGAATACCGCCAGATATCTTCGAGATCGGCCCCCGCTTTGGGCGTGAGCCGCAGCTCAAGCACCGCGGTTCGACCGCATCCGGGCCTTGAACTCCTCGACGTCGAACCCTTGCGCCGGGCCGTTCGCAAGCCCTTCGTCGATCGCCGCCTGCAAAGCCGCCACCGCCGCCCGGCGGTCCTGGTCGCGGCGGATCAGATCGCGGACGTAGTCGGAGCTGTTGCCGAACCGGCCTTCGGCGACCTGGTCTTCGACCCAGGCTTTCATCGGGTCGGGCAGCGAGACGTTCATCGTGGCCATGGCGGGCTCCCTTCGCCCCGAAACCTGGGGGGGGTGGCAAAGATTGTCAATGTTGAGCCCACCTGCGGGTCACGTTAGCGTCGCCCAACCAGATCACACGGAACCAGATATGCCCCTCCGCCTGCTCCACCTCGCCGCCCTCTCCGGCATCCCCGCCATCGGCGTTACCCTCTGGGCCTGGGGGCAGCCGCTCACCAGCACTTCGGGCGAGTTTCACCTCTGGGTCAACTCGATCTGGTCGAGCGAAAACTCCCAGCAGGTGGCCGACTGGTATTCGCTGTCGCACGCCGTGCACGGGCTGTTGATCGGGCTCGCCTACCGGGCGCTCCGGGGCTGGACGGGCCTTGCGCCGATCTACCTCGTCGCCATCGTCACCGGGGTCGGCTGGGAGATCGTCGAACACACCGACTGGGTGCTCGACCGGTTCCGCGCCGTCACGCTCTACCAGGGCTATCTCGGCGACACGGTGCTCAACGCGGTGATGGACTACCTGTTCATGATGGGCGGGTTCTACCTCGCGAGCTGGGCCAGGCCGCTCTGGACCGGGGTGCTGATCGTCGCGATGGAGCTCGTCTCGGGGCTCGTCGCCCGCGACAACCTGACGCTGACCACGATCAACACCCTCCGTCCGATCGCGGCGATCCAGGCCTGGCAGGCCGAGATCAACCCGCGCGCGCACCCTGGGCCACCGCAAGAGGGCGAAAACTGACGCGGCACCCGCTTCGCCCGGGCGAAGCGACAGTTAGCGGTAACGCAAACAATATCAATAACATAAACCCCCGTCCGAGTTCGCCCACCCTTCGCCCGGTCGGCAAACCTGCCCCTTGATCCGCCGCCCGCGCGGGTCTATACGCGCCCGGTGGCCCTGTGGGGTCAGACCTCAACAAGAAACGCCGTGGTCGGCCGCTCCCGTCGCTGGGGGCCGCATCCGGCAAAGGAGAAGCGACATGAAACTCAATGAACTGCGCGACAACGCGGGCGCGACGAAAAAGGCCAAACGGGTTGGCCGCGGGGCCGGGTCCGGCACCGGCAAGACCGCCGGGCGCGGCATCAAGGGCCAGAAATCCCGCTCGGGTGTGGCCATCGCCGGCTACGAGGGCGGCCAGATGCCGCTCTACATGCGGCTGCCCAAGCGCGGCTTCAACAAGCCCAACCGCAAGAAATTCGCCGTGGTGAACCTCGGGATCCTGCAGAAGTTCGTCGATGCCGGCAAGCTCGACGCCAAGTCGGAGATCACCGAAGACACGCTGCTCGAAGCCGGCATCATCCGCCGCAAGCTCGACGGTGTGCGGGTGCTCGGCAAGGGCGACATCACCGCCAAGCTCAAGCTCTCGGTTACCGGCGCGTCGAAATCGGCGGTCGAGGCGGTCGAGAAGGCCGGCGGCTCGCTGACGGTCACGACTGCGCCGGCCGCCGAGTAAGGCGCTTGTCCGGGACCCTCCGGTCCCTTACATGACACGGGAAGATTTCCCAAGCGCCGCCGGGTCGGAAATCGCCCTTGGCGGCGCTCGCTTGAACAGGGGGCCTCATGGCATCTGCAGCGGAACAAATGGCGGCGAACCTCAGCTGGGGGACGCTCGGCAAGGCCACGGAACTGCGCAAGCGCATTTTCTACACCATCGGTCTTCTGATGATCTACCGGCTGGGCACCTATATCCCGGTTCCCGGGATCGACGCGGGCGCCCTGCGCGACTTCATGGAACAGGCCTCCGCCGGCATCGGCGGGATCCTGTCGATGTTCACCGGCGGCGCGCTCGGGCGGATGGGGGTCTTTGCCCTCGGCATCATGCCCTACATTTCGGCCTCGATCATCATCCAGTTGCTGGCGACGATGATCGAACCGCTCAAGCAGCTCAAGAAAGAGGGCGAGCAGGGCCGGCGCAAGATCAACCAGTACACCCGCTACGGCACCGTGGCGCTCGCCACCGGCCAGGCCTTCGCGCTGGCAAACTCGTTGCAGGCGGGCAACCTGGCCCATACCCCGGGCATCTTCTTCATCGTCAGCGCCGTCGTCACCCTGGTCGGCGGCACGATGTTCCTGATGTGGCTCGGTGAACAGATCACCGCCCGCGGCATCGGCAACGGCATCTCGCTGATCATCTTCGTCGGCATCGTCGCCGAAATCCCCGCCGCCCTCGTGCAGTTTCTGAGCCAGGGGCGCTCCGGTGCGGTCAGCCCGGCCGTCATCATCGGCGTGCTGGTGATGGTGATCGCGGTGATCGGCTTCGTGGTGTTCATGGAGCGGGCGCTGCGCAAGATCCACATCCAGTATCCGCGCCGCCAGGTCGGCATGAAGGTCTACGACGGCGGCTCGTCGCACCTGCCGATCAAGGTCAACCCCGCAGGCGTGATCCCGGCGATCTTCGCCTCTGCCCTGCTGCTCTTGCCGACCACGATCTCGACCTTCAACACCGCCGGCACCACCGGCCCGGTGATGTCGACCCTGCTGGCCTATTTCGGCCCCGGCCAGCCGCTCTATCTGTTGTTCTACGCCGGCATGATCATCTTCTTCACCTTCTTCTATACCAAGGAAGTGAGCTTCAAGGTCGACGAGGTCGCCGAGAACCTGAAAAACCAGAACGGCTTCGTCCCCGGCATCCGCCCGGGCCAGAAGACGGCCGAGTATCTCGACTACGTGGTCACCCGGGTTCTCACCCTCGGCGCGGCCTATCTCGCCGCCGTCTGCCTGATGCCCGAGATCCTGCGCTCGCAGCTGGCGATCCCGTTCTACTTCGGCGGCACCTCGGTGCTGATCGTCGTCTCGGTGACCATGGACACGATCAACCAGGTGCAGTCGCATCTGCTCGCCTACCAGTATGAAGGGCTGATCGAGAAATCGCAGCTGCGCGGCAAGCGCGGCGCCACAGCCAAAACGACCAAGAAAAAGGGACCGGCGCGTCGATGAACATTATTCTGCTTGGCCCCCCGGGGGCGGGAAAAGGCACCCAGGCCCGCAAACTCACCGACGAACGGGGCATGATCCAGCTGTCGACCGGCGACATGTTGCGCGCGGCGAAAAGCTCGGGCACCGAGATGGGCAAGAAAGTGGCCGCGATCATGGATGCGGGCCAGCTGGTGACCGACGAGATCGTCATCGGGCTGATCGAAGAACAGCTCGACGCCCACCCCGAAGGCGGCTTCATCTTCGACGGCTTCCCGCGCACGCTGCCCCAGGCCGACGCGCTGGGGGCACTGCTCGACAAGCATGCGATGACGCTCGACGCCGTGGTCGAGATGCAGGTCGACGACGATGCGCTCGTTGCCCGGATCACCGCCCGCTCGACCTGCGGTACCTGCGGCGAGGGTTACAACGACATCTCCAAGCCGATTCCGGCCGACGGGAAATGCGCCAACTGCGGCGGCACCGAGTTCAAGCGCCGCGCCGACGACAACGAAGATTCGCTGCGCACCCGGTTGATGGAATACTACAAGAAGACCTCGCCGCTGATCGGCTATTACTGGGCCAAGGGCGCTCTGAAGCCGGTCAACGGGCTGGGCGAGATCGACGAGGTGGCCGCCGAGATCGCCGGCGTCCTCGACAGCTGATCGACCTGGCCGGGAAATGTGTTATCCTCCGGAGCCTGCGCTTCGGAGGATTTTTCATGTCACGGACATTTGCCTTGCTGGTCATGCTCGCCGCCGCGCCAGCCACGGCGCAGGTGATGGTCAACGGTCCGCTGGGATGCGGTCTGGTCGCCGGTCTGGCGGGCGATGCGGTCTATCAGGCGATCGACGAAGAGCACATGGTGTTCGATTTCTACGGGATCGAAGCGATCGAGTACCATTGCGCCTTCGAGCCGGCTTTCGACATCTACTGGGAGGTCGGCGAGATCCAGACCCGGATCGGCTATTGCATGGAGCCGGGCCCGTACATCACCCCGGGGGTCTTCACCCTGATGGATCGCGGCGACGGCAGGATGCAGTTCGACAGTTCGCTCTCCGAAGACCCGATCCTGCTCGATATCTGCGCCCGTCGCTGACGGCGCCCGATCAGAGCACCGCCGCCCGCCCGGAGCGTTCGCCGCGCCGGGATCCGATATCCTTCATCACCCCCAGCAGCGGCGGGATCGCACCGCGGCTTTCCGTGGCGGGGGCGACGGCCGTCAGGAACGCGAGCTTCAGCACATCGTCCTCTTCGAATTCGGCGTAGCCCATCGACCAGTCCGGAAACTGCCGGGCCTCGGCCGGCCCCTCCGCGAGCACCTCGAACTCGATATGGCGCGGATCGACGATCAGTTCTTCCTGCAACCGGTAGACGGCATCGCGCGGGCCCTCGATGAATTGCACGAAATGGTGTCGGGTGCGCACGAGAAAGCCGGTGATCCCGGCCTTGCGGTTGTTTTCCCAGGCGGCGCGCAGGATGTCGAGGTCGGACGGGTGCGGAAAGGCATGAACGGCAACGCTGCGGTAGAGCAGGGTGTGAAGCATCGGGACCTCCTAATAGAACCGGAAGCGGCGAATCCAACCTGGCCGAATCGCGCCGGCTGTCTGCCACAAGGTTGCGAGGACAAACCGAAGCGGCCATGATCTGCCGCATGTCGCGGGCACATTTTCGGTGTTAGCCCATGATAATCCGGGCCCTTTGCGGAGCATCGGTTTTCTTCGGCCCGTGCAGCGAAAATGTCGCTGGCGCCCGGCCCTTGACGCGAGGGTGAATCCCTCGTAAAGCACCGCATCCCGTCATGGGAATCGGTGCACCCGGGGCGCAAGCGCCCCACCACACCAGACCAGAAATCAGCTGCGGCCCGCGGGGGACGATCCCGGCGGGCTTACGTTGTGAAAAAAGGACCTGGCGCTACGGGTCCGCAACGAAAGGAAAACCGACTTGGCACGTATTGCCGGCGTGAACATCCCGACGCACAAACGCGTCCCGATCGCCCTCACCTACATCACCGGAATTGGCCCCGCGAAGGCGAAGGCCATCTGCGAAGCCGTCAACATCGATGCTTCCCGCCGCGTCAACGAGCTTTCGGACGCCGAAGTGCTCGCCATCCGTGAACAGATCGACGCCAACCACATGGTCGAAGGCGACCTGCGCCGCGAGACGCAGATGAACATCAAGCGCCTGATGGACCTCGGCTGCTACCGCGGCCTGCGCCATCGTCGTTCGCTCCCCGTGCGCGGTCAGCGCACCCACACCAACGCCCGCACCCGCAAGGGCCCGGCGAAGCCGATCGCCGGCAAGAAGAAATAAGGGGAGGCTGAGAGCATGGCACGTGAAAAACGCGCTCCGAAGCGCAAGGAACGCAAGAACATCGCCGCCGGTGTGGCGCATGTGAACTCGTCGTTCAACAACACCAAGATCCTGATCTCCGATGTGCAGGGCAACGCGATCGCATGGTCGTCGGCCGGCACCATGGGCTTCAAGGGGTCGCGCAAATCGACCCCCTATGCGGCGCAGATGGCCGCCGAAGACGCCGGCAAGAAGGCGCAGGAACATGGCGTGAAGACCCTCGAGGTCGAGGTCCAGGGCCCCGGCTCGGGCCGTGAATCGGCGCTGCGCGCGCTGGCCGCGGTCGGTTTCAACATCACCTCGATCCGTGATGTGACCCCGATCGCCCACAACGGCTGCCGGCCGCCGAAACGCCGTCGGGTCTGATCGAGATTTTCAGCTCGGGCCGAGGGATTTCCCCGGCCCGAGTTCGTCATTTTACCTCGGGCGTCTTGCTCTTTGGACATGGGAGCAAGACTGGAATGGAGGGACGCATGATCCACAAGAACTGGGCTGAACTGATCAAACCGACGCAGCTGGAGGTCAAGCCGGGGGCGGATCCTTCGCGTCAGGCCACCGTCGTTGCCGAACCGCTGGAGCGCGGATTCGGTCTGACCCTCGGCAACGCGCTGCGCCGGGTGCTGATGAGCTCGTTGCAGGGTGCGGCGATCACCTCGATTCAGATCGACAACGTGCTGCACGAGTTCTCTTCCGTCGCCGGGGTCCGCGAGGACGTGACCGACATCGTCTTGAACATCAAGGGCGTCGCGATCCGGATGGATGTCGAAGGGCCGAAGCGGCTGTCGATCTCCGCCAAGGGGCCGATGATCGTCACCGCCGGCGACATCTCCGAAAGCGCCGGGATCGAGATCCTCAACAAGGAACACGTGATCTGCCACCTCGACGACGGTGCCGATCTGTTCATCGAACTCACCGTCAACACCGGCAAGGGCTACGTCGCCGCCGACCGCAACCGCCCGGAAGATGCGCCGATCGGCCTGATCCCGGTCGATGCGATCTACTCGCCGGTCAAGAAGGTCTCCTACGACGTGCAGCCGACCCGTGAAGGCCAGGTGCTCGATTACGACAAGCTGACGCTGAAGGTCGAGACCGACGGCTCGCTCACCCCGGACGACGCGGTCGCCTATGCCGCGCGCATCATCCAGGACCAGCTGTCGATCTTCGTGAATTTCGAAGAGCCGGAAGCGGCGGGCCGCGAGGCCGAGGACGACGGGCTCGAGTTCAACCCGCTGCTGCTCAAGAAGGTCGACGAGCTCGAACTTTCGGTCCGCTCCGCCAACTGCCTCAAGAACGACAACATCGTCTACATCGGCGATCTCATCCAGAAGACCGAAGCCGAGATGCTGCGCACCCCGAACTTCGGCCGTAAATCGCTGAACGAGATCAAGGAAGTGCTCTCGGGCATGCAGCTGCACCTCGGCATGGATGTCGAGGAATGGCCGCCGGAGAACATCGAGGATCTGGCGAAGAAATTCGAAGACCAGTTCTGAACGACGCCGGGGGCGAAGGCGTTTCGAAACGCCTTCCCGAAGCGCCTTCGCAGGCGCTTCCCCCCGACCCGGGCAATCCCGCCCCAAGGAGAGCGGCCCACACGCATCGGCCGCCGGACAAAGCATAAAGACCAAGGAGAAGAAACATGCGTCACGCGAAAGGCTATCGCCGCCTGAACCGCACCCATGAGCACCGCAAGGCGCTCTTTGCGAACATGTCGGGCTCGTTGATCGAGCACGAACAGATCAAGACCACGCTGCCGAAAGCCAAGGAGCTCAAGCGGATCGTGGACAAGCTCATCACCCTCGGCAAGCGCGGCGATCTTCATGCCCGCCGCCAGGCCCGTGCCCAGCTCAAGCAGGACGCCCATGTTGCCAAGCTCTTCGAGGTGCTGGGCCCGCGCTACGCCGAGCGCCAGGGCGGCTACACCCGGGTGCTGAAGGCCGGCTTCCGCTACGGCGACATGGCGCCGATGGCGATCATCGAGCTGGTCGACCGCGACGAGAGCGCCAAGGGCGCGGGCGACAAGGCCCGTCTCGAAGCCGCGGAAGAGGCGGATTTCGCCAACGCCTGAGCCGACCGGCTGCTTTCGATCCGACGAGGCCCCGCACCGGACCGGTGGCGGGGCCTTTTCAATGCCGGACGCCGTTTCCGGGTGCGCCGTGATCGCGCCGGGGACGCGTCAGCGCCGACCCCGGTTCGCGAAAAGGGCAGTTCAGTTTCTTGCGAAACGCTTTAGACTTGCTGGGTGTGGTTGCACAATTTACGGTTGTTGTGCCCGCCGGGTCTGGTTTTTGACGGTCGCACCCGGGCGAGCGCACACCACGAGGGGTTGGGATGACGGACACGCTCGGACTGGATCAGGGGCTGGCGAAGTTGTCGGACCTAGCGCCGCGTGGCTACGCGCTCGCGCTCCACATCCGGTTTGCCGCCGCGCATCTGATGATCCAGACCTACGACCCGCGTTGGACCGAGATCTACACCGAGCGGGGCTACATGCTGGCCGATCCGATGGTGTTCTGGGGGTTCGGCAATGACGGGACGATCCGCTGGTCCGACATCGACCTGCCGGATCCGCATGACATCCTCGGCCAGGCCGCGGAGTACGGGCTGAAATACGGGGTGGCGGTCGCGATCGGGCCCACCTCTTCGCGGACCATCGGCGGATTTGCCCGCGACGACCGCGAGTTCACCGACCGCGAAATCGCCGCGATCGCGGGCATCGTGAACACGCTGCACGAAGCCTCGACCCCGCCGGAACAGCTGACGCCGGCGCAGCGGATGGCGCTGCGTCTCGTTGCCCGCGGCAACCGCTACGCCGAGGCTGCGGCCCTCCTCGGCATTTCCGAGAGCGCGCTCAAGGCCCGGCTGCGCTCCGCCCGCGAACGATTGTTCGTGCGCACCACGGCGGAAGCGGTGCAGCGGGCGCAGGAATACAACCTGCTCTGAGGTATTTCGAACCGCTGGCGCGGTCCGACCGGCCGGGGGCTCCGCCCCCGGACCCCCGGGAGTATTTGCGCCAAGCTGAAGGGAAGGGTGCTGGCGGCGGGCCGGTGACGCGACTAGATTGGCGTCATGGCCGATCTGTTCGATACGCTCCCGGGCGACACACCGGAGCCCGCCAATGCGCCGCGCCCGCTGGCGGATCGGCTGCGCCCGAAGACGCTGGCCGAGGTGATCGGCCAGGACGCGCTTCTGGGGCCCGACGGACCGCTCGGTACGATGCTGGCGGCAGGCTCGCTGAGCTCGCTGATCCTCTGGGGCCCGCCGGGGGTGGGCAAGACGACCATCGCGCGGCTGCTGGCCCGCGAGACCCAGCTGCATTTCATCCAGATCAGCGCGATATTCTCGGGCGTTCCGGAGCTTCGAAGGGTGTTCGAGGCAGCCAGGCATCGCCGCGCGAACGGCGAGGGAACGCTGTTGTTCGTCGACGAGATCCACCGCTTCAACAAGGCCCAGCAGGACGGATTTCTGCCCCATATGGAGGACGGGACGATTCTGCTGGTGGGCGCCACCACCGAGAACCCGTCGTTCGAGCTGAACGCGGCGCTGCTCAGCCGGTCGCAGGTGCTGGTGCTGAAGCGGCTTGGGCCCGCCGACCTCGAACGCCTCGCCCAGCGGGCCGAGCAGGAGATCGGACGCGCGCTGCCGCTCGACGGGCCGGCGCGCGATGCGCTGATCGAGATGGCCGACGGCGACGGGCGGGCGATCCTGAACCTGACCGAACAGGTGATGGCCTGGAAGGTGAAAGCCCCGCTCGACCGCGATGCCCTCTCGACCCGGCTGATGCGCCGTGCCGCGCGCTACGACAAGTCGGGCGACGAGCATTACAACCTGATCTCGGCGCTGCACAAATCGGTCCGCGGTTCCGACCCGGATGCGGCGCTCTACTGGTTCAACCGGATGCTGCTGGGGGGGGAAGATCCGCGGTTCCTCGCGCGTCGGCTCACCCGGATGGCGGTGGAGGATATCGGCCTTGCCGATCCGCAGGCCAACGGTTTCTGTCTCGATGCCTGGCAGACCTACGAGCGGCTCGGGAGCCCCGAGGGGGAGCTCGCGCTGGCGCAGGCGGTGATCTACCTCGCCCTCGCGCCGAAATCGAATGCGGGCTATGCCGCGTTCAAGCAATCGGCGGCGGCGGCGAAAAAGACCGGGTCCGAGCCGCCGCCCAAGCATATCCTGAACGCGCCGACGAAACTGATGGACGAGCAGGGATACGGCCACGGCTACCAGTATGACCACGATGCCCAGGACGGGTTCTCGGGCCAGAACTATTTCCCCGACGGCATGAAGCGCGGGGTCTACTACACCCCCGTCGAACGCGGGTTCGAGCGCGAGTTGAAGAAGCGGGTCGAGTGGTTTGCCGGGCTGCGCGCGAAGCGCGACAGTTGACATCCCCGTCGCCACGCCGCACGAAACGCCCATGTTCGGCACGCTTCTCTCCGTCGCCCTCGGGGGCGCGATCGGCGCTTCCCTGCGCTATCTCACCAACGTGAGCGTCATGCGCCTCGTCGGTCCCGGCTTTCCGTTTGGCACCATCGTCGCCAACGTGCTCGGCTCGCTTGCCATGGGGGTGCTGGTGGTCGTTCTGGCGCGGCGCGGCGGCAACGAGCTCGCGCCCTTCCTGATGACCGGGCTGCTCGGCGGCTTCACCACCTTTTCCGCCTTCTCGCTCGACACGCTCACGCTGTTCGAACGCGGCGAGGTCAGCCTTGCCGGGCTCTACGTGGGCGCCTCGGTGTTTCTCTCGCTCGCGGCCATAGCGGTCGGCGTGCTGGTCACCCGCGCGGTGATGTCGGCATGAGCGGCGTGCAGACCCTCACCGTCGCCGCGGGCGAAGGCGATCAGCGGCTGGACCGCTGGTTCCGCCGCCACTTCGCTCATGTGCCGCAGGGGCGGATCGAAAAGATGTGCCGCAAGGGGGAAATCCGGGTCGACGGCGGACGGGTCAAGCCCGCGACCCGGCTCGAGGAGGGCCAGACGGTGCGCATCCCGCCGCTGCCGGAGCCCGGTGCGGCGCCGGTGAAATCTGCGCCCCAACGGGTTTCCGAGGCCGATGCGCAGATGATCCGGAGCGCGGTGATCTGGAAGGACGATCACATCATCGCGTTGAACAAGCCGCCCGGCCTGCCGAGTCAGGGCGGCTCCGGTCAGGCGGGGCGCCATGTCGACGGGCTGGCCGAGGCCCTGCGTTTCGAACTGGACGAAAAGCCCCGACTGGTCCACCGGCTCGACAAGGACACCTCCGGCGTGCTTCTGCTGGCACGGTCGCGCGCTGCCGCAAAGGCGCTGACGGATGCGTTTCGCGCCCGGGGGACCCGCAAGATCTACTGGGCCATCGCCGCCGGCGTGCCGGTCCCGCGCATGGGCACGGTGAAATGGGGCCTGGTGAAAGCGCCCGGTCACGGCCGCGCGGGCGAGGCCGAGAAGATGCGCTGCATTCTGCCGGAAGACATCGACCAGACCCCGGGGGCGAAGCGGGCGGTCACCGACTATGCGGTGATCCAGAACCTCGGGCAACGGGCGGCCTGGCTCGCGCTGGTGCCGGTCACCGGCCGCACCCACCAGCTGCGCGCCCATATGGCCGAGATGGGACATCCGATCATCGGCGACGGCAAATACGGCGGATCGGGGCAGGAAAACCTCGGCGATGGCTGGGGCGCGAGCCTCGGAGGCGAGATCAGCCGCAAGCTGCACCTGCACGCCCGTTCGATCAGCTTCGACCACCCGGTGACCGGCAAGCGCCTCACGATCACCGCACCGCTGCCCGAGCACATGGCCCGAACCTGGAAGACCCTCGGGTTCGACGAGCGAGACGCACCGGGCGACCCGTTCGAAGACGAGGCATGGAGCTGAGCCGATGCAGCTGAGCCTGGTGGTTTTCGACATCGACGGCACCCTGGTCGACAGCGCGGCGCTGATCCTCGACGGCTTCGCCCATGCCCTCGCCGCCGTCGGCCGCCCGCCGGCAGCCCCCCGACAGGTGTTGGCACTGGTCGGGCTTTCGCTGCCGGTGATGATGCGGCGGCTGCTGCCCGAGGCAGACACGGCGACGGTCGAAGCGGCGGTCGCGGCGCACCGCGCGCATTTTTTCTCGCTCCGTGCCGAACGCGGTCCGGCCTCGGTGCCGCTCTTCGACGGCGCGAAAGCCGAGATCGAACGGCTGGCAGCCCTTCCGGACGTGCTGATCGGTGCGGCGACCGGCATGGCCCGGCGCGGCCTCGACCACGTGCTCGACGTGCACGGCCTCGCCGGGCACTTCGTCACCCGCCAGACCGCGGACGGCCACCCGTCGAAACCGCATCCGTCGATGCTCGAAGCGGCGCTTGCGGAGACCGGGGTGGCGCGCCACCGGGCGGTGATGGTCGGCGACACGACCTACGACATGGAGATGGCGGCCAACGCAGGGATTGCGGGGATCGGGGTGAGCTGGGGTCATCACACCCGCGCTGCCCTGCGGGCCGCCGGGGCAAAGGTCGTGATCGACGATTTCGCCGAGCTCGCCGCCGCCATCGACCAGATCCGAAACGGTGCCGCATGAGCGCCTGGGCGATGAAACGGTTCTGGTCGCAAACCGGTGTCGCCGCGGTCGACGGCGGCTGGACGGTCACCCTCGACGCGCGGCCGCTGCGCACCCCGGCCAAGGCCGCCTTCGCCGTGCCGACCCGGGCCTATGCCGAAGCCTGCGCCGCCGAATGGCAGGCGCAGGAGAAAATGGTGCGGCCCGAGACGATGCCCTTCACCCGCTCGGCCAACACCGCGATCGACAAGGTCGCGGCCCAGTTCGACGAGGTGGCCGCGCTCATCGCGGCCTACGGCGAGACCGATCTGCTGTGTTACCGGGCAGACGCGCCCGCGGCCCTCGTCCAGCGCCAGGCCGAGGCCTGGGATCCGCTGCTCGATTGGGCGGCGGAGGCGCTTGGCGCCCGGCTCATGCCCATTGCCGGGGTCATGCATCGGCCGCAGGATCCGGACGCGCTCGCGCGCCTTGCGGCGGCCACCCGCGCTCTCACGCCCTTCGAACTCGCAGCCTTTCACGATCTCGTCGCGCTTTCCGGTTCGCTGGTCATCGGATTCGCCGTGGCGCGCGGAGCGGGTGCAGCCGAAGCGCTTTGGAGCGCCTCGCGGATCGACGAGGAATGGCAGGCCGAACAATGGGGTCAGGACACCGAGGCCGAACAGCAAATCGCGCTCAAAAAAAGGGCTTTCCTCGACGCGGCGCATATTTTTTTTCTGCTCGCCCGTGACTGAGCGCCGCAGGTACTTGTTTGGACTTGGGAAAACACGAAAATTCCTCATGACTTAGCCAAAGTGAGCTCCCGAACGCGGGCTTGACCGCGCGAAAGGAATCCGCCCAAACTGCGGGCACGAAGGGATCGAAACGCTTCGATGACATCCCCGGCCTTTGGGCCGGGAAAGAAGGTGCCCTTGTCTGGGCCAAAATCAGGAAGAGGATAACATGAAGAAGACCGTACTTCTCGGTGCCCTGACCGCGGCGGCTTTGTCGACCGGCGCCGCGTCCGCGGCAACGCTGGACGACGTAAAGGCCCGCGGCAAACTGAACTGTGGCATCAACACCGGTCTCGTCGGTTTCGCGTCGCCCGACGCCAATGGACGTTGGGAAGGTTTCGACGTCGCCGTTTGCCGTGCCTTGGCCGCCGCAGTGCTCGGCGACCAGGAAGCAGTCGACTTCGTCAACCTCACTGGCAAGACCCGTTTCACGGCGCTGGCGTCTGGCGAGATCGACGTGCTGTCGCGCAACACCACCTGGACGTTTTCGCGCGATGTCGACCTGAAATTCGAATTCATCGGCGTCAACTACTACGACGGCCAGGGCTTCATCGTCCCGGTCGAGCTGGGCGTCAGCTCGGCCAAGGATCTCGACGGCGCCACCGTCTGCATCCAGACCGGCACCACCACCGAGCTCAACCTCGCGGACTTCTTCCGCGCCAACAACATGACCTATGAGCCGGTGCCGATCGAAACCGAGGCCGAAGCGCGGCAACAGTACCTCGCCGGTGCCTGTGACAGCTACACCACCGACGCGTCCGGCCTCGCCGCCGCACGCGCGGCCTACGAGAATCCGAGCAATCACGTGATCCTGCCGGAAATCATCTCGAAGGAGCCGCTCGGTCCGCTGGTGCGCCATGGCGACCCCGAGTGGGGCGACATCGCCCGCTGGACGCTCAACGCGCTGATCGCGGCCGAAGAGCTCGGCGTCACCTCGGTCAATATCGACGAGCTGCTCAACGGCACCCAGAACCCGGAAATCAACCGGCTGCTCGGCACCGAGGGCAATCTCGGCGAAATGCTCGGCCTCGATGCCGACTGGGCCGTTCGGGCGATCAAGGCCGGTGGCAACTACGGCGAGATCTTCGCCCGTTACCTCGGCGAAAGCACGCCGGTCGGCCTGCCGCGCGGGCTGAACGCCCAATGGACCGACGGCGGTCTGCTCTACGCGCCGCCCTTCCGGTAAAAGATAAGACAGCGGGCGTGGGACAGCCGTTCCACGCCCGCCACTTGTTTACGAAACCAAGAACAGACCCAAGGTGCGCGAGGCGCGGGGGCTCTCGTGGACACATTTGGGCGGCGGGGATAGCCCATGACGACACTGACCGACCCTCCAAAGGGTGCGTTTCATCTGTCGATGCTCATCTACGACAGCCGCTACCGATCGATGACGATCCAGATCGTCGCCCTCATCGGCTTTCTCACGCTGATCGGCTGGCTGATCTCCAATGCTGCCCAGAACCTCTCCGATCTTGGCCGCACCTTCGGCATCGGCTTCCTCAGCGAACCCGCGGGATACGATATCAACCAGCGCCTGTTGGACTACGACAACCAGGACGCGCATCTGCGCGCCGCCTTCCTGGGGGTTCTCAACACCCTGATGATCGCCTTTCTGGGCTGCATCACGGCGACCGTCGTCGGCATCTTCGTCGGTGTCCTGCGCCTGTCCAACAACTGGATCGTCGCCCGGCTGATGACGGTCTATGTCGAGATGTTCCGCAACGTGCCGGTGCTGCTCTGGATCGTCTTCGCCATGGCGATCCTGATCGAGACCCTGCCGGAGCCCAAGGATTTTCGCGGCGATACCCCCGAGGCCAGCATGGCGCTGGGCGAAAGCGTCGCTTTCACCAACCGGGGGTTCTACCTGCCGGAGCCGCTGTTCTCGCGCAGCCTGGGCGATGTGCACCTGTTCGGTGCCCACCCGCTGCGGTTCGACGTGAGCCTCGATCTCGTCGTCATTCTCGCCACCCTGATCGCCGGTGTCCTGGTCGCCCGGCTGATCGGCATCCGCGCCGACCGCATCCAGGCCGCCACCGGCGTCCGACCGCACACGCTGTGGTACAGAACCGGCGTGATCGTCGTGCCGGTGGTCGTGATCCTGGCCGTGCTCGGCTTTCATCTCGGCTACCCGGAGCTCAAGGGCTTCAACTTCAGGGGCGGCACCTATCTGCGCAACTCGCTGATCGCCCTCTGGCTCGCGCTGTCGCTCTACACCGCCGCCTTCATCGCCGAGATCGTCCGTGCCGGCATCCTCGCGATCTCGCATGGCCAGACCGAAGCCGCCGCCGCTCTGGGCCTCCGGTCGCGGCGGATCATGAGCCTGGTGATCCTGCCGCAGGCCCTGCGGGTGATCATCCCGCCGCTGATCTCGCAATACCTCAACCTCACCAAGAACTCCTCGCTCGCCATCGCCGTGGGCTACATGGACATCACCGGCACGCTGATGGGGATCACCCTTAACCAGACCGGCCGCGAGCTCGAGACCATCCTGATCGGCATGGCGATCTACCTGACGATCTCGCTCACGATCTCCTTCGCGATGAACATCTACAACAATTCCGTGAAACTGAAGGAGCGCTGAGATGACCCAGACCTCCTATGTCCGCACCGAAATGGTGCCGCAAAAGGCCCCGCCGCTCGCGACCACCGGGGTGATCGGCTGGATCAGGGCCAACCTGTTCGACGGCTGGATGAACTCGGTTCTCACCCTGCTCTCGCTTGCCTTCATCGCCTGGGTCGTGTCGAGCCTGCTGCCCTGGCTCTGGTCGCCGACCTGGAGCGCCGATTCGCTGCAGACCTGCCGCGCGTGGATCGAAGAGGTGGGCAAGGCCCAGGGCGCCTGCTGGGGGGTCATCAACGAACGCTGGCCGCAGATGCTGTACGGCTTCTACCCCGAGGAGCTGCGGCTGCGCCCGACGCTCGCCTTCTTTTTGCTGTTCGTCGCCCTGATCCCGGTGCTGTTCAACATGATCTCGCGGCGGATGAACTGGCTGCTGCTGGTGCTGGTGCTGTTGGGCGCCACGTTTTTCACCGCCTCGTCGGGGCTGATCGTCGGGGTGCAGATCGTGCTGGGCGCCGCGCTCGCCTGGCTCGCCTACACGGTTTTCCGCACCAACGCCGCCGACCGCGCCGAGGAACTCGCCGCCGGCGCCCGCCGTCTGCCGAACCCGCTGATCTTCAGTGCGCTCTATATCTTCGTCATGCCCTGGTTGCTCTGGGGCGGGCCGGTCTGGTCGCCGATCGGCGCGGCGCTCGGTTTCGTGATCGGCTGGGCGGCGTTCCGTCTGCTCGCCCCGGTCATCGGCAATCTGGGCGCCCTCATCGCAGCCGTTGTGCTGCCGGTGATCTGGTGGATGTTCCTCAACGCGGTCTTCGTTTCGGCGATGTCGGCGATCCTGCCCATCGGCCTCGAACCGGTCGAAAGCCGGCAGTTCGGCGGGTTGCTGCTGTCGGTCACCATCGGCGTCACCGCCATCGCCATCTCGCTGCCGCTGGGCATCCTGCTCGCACTCGGCCGGCAGTCGGACCTGATGATCGTCAAGTCGCTGTCGGTGATGTTCATCGAGTTCATCCGCGGCGTGCCGCTGATCACGCTCCTGTTCGTCGCCTCGGTGCTGCTCAACATTTTCATGCCGCCGGGCACCAATTTCGACATCATCCTGCGGGTCATCATCATGGCCACCCTGTTCGCCTCCGCCTATATGGCCGAAGTGATCCGGGGCGGGCTCGCGGCGCTGCCGCGGGGCCAGTACGAGGCCGCCGACGCGCTCGGTCTCGACTACTGGAAGGCGCAGCGGCTGATCATCATGCCGCAGGCGCTGAAAGTCTCGATCCCCGGGATCGTCTCCACCTTCATCGGGTTGTTCAAGGACACGACCCTGGTCTCGATCATCGGCCTGCTGGATCCGCTCGGGCTCTCCAACGCGATCCGCGCCGACGCCGCCTGGACCGGGATCATCTGGGAACTCTACGGCTTCATCGCCTTCCTGTTCTTCGTCTTCACCTTCTCGATGTCACGCTATTCCATGTATCTCGAGCGCCGCCTGCGCACGGATCACCGCTAGAAAGGACCGGCCATGCCTGCCCAGGAAATCGAACGCGACGTCGACCATTCCCAGATGCATGTCTCGGACCAGGTCGCCATCGAGATCACCGGCATGAACAAGTGGTTCGGCCAGTTTCACGTGCTGCGCGATATCGACCTCACCGTCTACGAGGGCGAGCGCATCGTCATCTGCGGGCCGTCCGGGTCCGGCAAATCGACCCTGATCCGCTGCATCAACCGGCTGGAAGAGCATCAGGCGGGCAAGATCGTCGTCGACGGCACCGAGCTCTCGTCCGACCTCAAGAACATCGACAAGGTGCGCTCCGAGGTCGGCATGGTGTTTCAGCATTTCAACCTGTTCCCGCATCTCACCGTGCTCGACAACCTCACGCTGGCGCCGATCTGGGTGCGCAAGACCCCCCGCAAGGAAGCGGAGGAACTGGCGATGCATTATCTCGGCAAGGTCAAGATCCCCGAACAGGCGCTGAAGTTTCCCGGCCAGCTCTCCGGCGGCCAGCAACAGCGGGTGGCGATTGCCCGCTCGCTCTGCATGCAGCCCAAGATCATGCTGTTCGACGAGCCCACCTCGGCGCTCGACCCGGAGATGATCAAGGAGGTGCTCGACACCATGATCGAGCTGGCCGAGGAAGGCATGACCATGCTGGTGGTCACCCACGAGATGGGATTCGCCGAAAAGGTCGCCAACCGGGTGATCTTCATGGACGACGGTCAGATCGTCGAGCAGAACGAGCCGACCGAGTTCTTCAACAACCCGCAATCGGATCGGACCCAGCTGTTCCTGAGCCAGATCCTGTGACCGGCTCCGCCCCGCGGGCGGCCAGTCCGGGCCGTCGTCTCAGACCAGGTCGCGTGCAAAGACCAGATCGGTGACCCGCCCGGTGCTCCAGGCGATCGAGGCCCAGTCGGGCGCCTCGAAATCGATCACCGCCGTTGCCGCCGTCGGGTAGCGCTCGAACCGCCCGTCGCCCGGCAGGGCCGACACCAGGCCCTGCGCAAAGAAGGCGATGCCGGGGTTGTGCGCGATCATCATCACATTGTCCGTATCGGCGTGGTGCAACGCGCTCATCAGCACCGCGGGCTCGGCGTGGTAGAGCGACGGGATGATTTTCACTCCGGGCGTCGGATCGAATGCCCTCGCGACCAGGTCCCAGGTCTGCCGTGTGCGCAGCGAGGACGAGACCAGTGCCAGCTCCGGCAGATAGCCGCGTTTCGCCAGCCACTTGCCGACAGCACGCGCCGATTTTTCCCCACGCTCGTCGAGCGGCCTGTCGTGGTCGTCGATCGACGGATCGCCCCAGGACGACTTGGCGTGGCGTGTGAGGATCAGGCGCAAGGTCATGTCGGGTGAAAGGCTCGCATGTGAAAACGGGATTGGTCCTCGCTTCTACCGTACCGGGCGCCGACCGGGCAAGCGCGCCGGACAGCGCAGCCGCGCTCGCGGCATTCCCTGCCGGGGGCGGTGTCGAGGTAGGCATGGCAGGCGGCGGTGTCGTAACCCTCGGCCGTCAGAGCGCCCACCGGGCAGGCGGTGCGGCAAGGCTGGCCCGCGCAGCCGGTGCAGGGGCTGGCGACCGGGATGCGCGCCAGGTGCCCCGGCACCCGGACGGCGCCGCGAAACGACAGCCAGAGCCCCTGTGTGGCGTGACACAGCAGGCCCACCGGCGAGGCCGCGGTCTGCTCCGAAGCCAGCGCCCAGGCGATGAACGGCGGGTAGGGCGGCCCGTCGAAGGGAAAGATCGCCGTACCGCCCCAGGCCGCCGCGAGCCGGTCAATCACCCTTTTCGACCAGCGATCAAGCGGGTCCGGCAAGCCATCGTCGATTTCGGCAGAGCCGGTGACCGCGGGCCAGAATCCGGGGCCGGGGCCAAGAAGCACGACGCTTTCGCCGGCCTCGTGAACCACGCCCAGCACCGCGAGGTGGACAGACCCGGGATCGGGCGAGAGCACCACCGTGCGGCCGCTCCTCAGCCGGCGCGGATCAGCGAGCCCGCACCATGTGCGGTGAACAATTCGAGCAGGGTGGCATTCGGCACCCGGCCATCGAGGATCACCACCGCGCGCACCCCGTGCTCGACCGCATGAACCGCCGTTTCGGTCTTCGGTATCATCCCGCCGGCGATGATGCCCTCCCTGGTCATGTCGCGGATCTGGTGGGCGACCAGCTCGGTCAACACCTCGCCGTTTGCGTCCTTCACCCCGGCGACATCGGTGAGCAGGAGGAGCCGGTCGGCGTCGAGAGCCTCGGCGACCGCCCCGGCGGCCGTATCGCCGTTGACGTTGTAGGTTTCGCCGCCGCGCCCCATGCCGATCGGCGCGATGACGGGAATGATCTCGGCTTCGAACAGCTTGCGCAGCACGCTCGGATCGACCTGCACCGGCGTGCCGACAAAGCCGAGATCGGGGTTGGCCTGCTCGCAGATCATGAGCCGCGCGTCCTTGCCGGTGAGGCCGACGGCACGCCCGCCGGCATCGCTGATCGCCTGGACGATCCGCTTGTTGACCCGGCCCGCGAGCACCATTTCGACCACTTCCATCGTCGCTTCGTCGGTGACCCGCTTGCCGCCGACAAACTGCGTTTCGACCCCGAGGCGTGCGAGCATGTCGTTGATCATCGGGCCGCCGCCGTGGACGACGACCGGGTTCACGCCGACCTGGCGCATCAGCACGATATCGCGGGCGAAACTCGCCATCTCCTCCTGGTCGCCCATCGCGTTGCCGCCGAATTTCACCACCACGGTGGCGCCTTCGTAGCGTTGAAGATAGGGTAGGGCCTCGTTCAGGGTGCGGGCGGTGGCGATCCAGTCTCGGTTCATGGTCTGCTTTCTCATGCGGGTCTCCGGAGGTGCGCAGGCGGGGTGTTACGCTTTCCGAGGTTGCGTGCCAAGTGGCGGCTGGTCAAGGCCGCCGGCCTCTCCCGGCCGACGAGGATTGCGCCAGCCAGGACCAAGCCCGGCAGCGGCGAGGAGACCGCGGCAGCGGTCGAAGAGCGGCTATTCCAGCGTCGCGACGATCGCGCGCAGGGTTTCGATGCCCTGGCCGTTTTCGGACGAGGTAACCACCAGCTCGGGGTAGGCGGCGGGGTGTTTCGCGAGCGCCGCGCGCACCTGTTGCAGCACCTTGGCGCGGTCCTGTTCCTTGACCTTGTCGGCCTTGGTCAGCACCGTCTGGAAGGTCACGGCGGCCTTGTCGAGCAGCGCCATGATTTCTTCGTCCACCGGTTTCACCCCGTGCCGGCTGTCGATCAGCACGAAGGCGCGCCGCAACGTCGCCCGACCCGCGAGATAGGCCTTGAGCAGGCGCTGCCATTTTTCCACCACCTGCAGCGGCGCATTGGCGAAGCCGTAGCCCGGAAGATCGACCAGGAACGGGCCGTTCTCGGTGGTGAAGAAGTTGATCTCCTGCGTGCGTCCCGGCGTGTTCGACGCCCGCGCGAGCCCCTTGCGCCCGGTGAGCGCGTTGATGAGCGACGACTTGCCGACATTGGAGCGTCCGGCGAAGCAGACCTCGGCGCGGTCCGCCGGCGGCAGCCCGTCCATCGCAACCACGCCCTTGAGAAAGGCGGTCTGTGCGGCGAACAGCTTGCGCCCCGCCTCACGCGCGGCCTCGGAAGGGACCTCGGCGATCGGGAAGGGCAGCGGCGTGGTCACCCGATGACCTCGACCCTGTCGGCCTGGTTGATGTCGCCGGTCTTGGTCACGACGGCATAGAGGCCGAATTCACGGTGCCCCCAGCCCGCTTCGAGCGCCCCGAGCGTGTCGGTGTTGCGCTGGCCGGTGGAGACGGAGGTGGAGGTGGCGAGACAGCGCACGATGTTCTCGCGGACTTCGAGCTCGGCCAGGCCGACCCGGATGCGCTTGCCCACCCAATCGCGCTCGGCCCAGGGCCTGAGCCCGTCGAGCACGAGGTTCGGGCGCCAGCGGCCGGGCGAGATCTGCCGGCCGAGCCGGGCTTCGACGTCGCGGTGCGAGCCGAGATTGACGATCGAGATCGACGGGAAATCGGTGTCGGTCATGCCGCGCAGCCCGTTGCGCACCACGCTTGCCGGCAACGCCCGGTTGGCCGGGCTTATGGCCATGATCCACTGGATGAGATCCGACCCGTCCTCGGGTTTGTCGGGGTCGATGGTGAGGTCCTGCAGCTTCGGATGCGACAACGTCACCGTGCCATAGGCCATGTGGCAGCGCGCGGTGATCGCCTGCATCTCCGGCGCCTTGGCCGCCCGGGCGAAATTGCCGCAGGCCACCCAGGCCGGGTTTTCCGGGTCATAGGCGCTGGCCTCGTGGGCGATCGCCCAGCGACGGTCCCAGGGCATCGTGCGGTTCTCGGTGAGCAGCACGCGGGTCAGCGTTTCGCGTCCACAGGACTTGATCGGGTGCCGCCAGATTTCCGCGAGATAGGCGCTCATTTCTTCTCCGACTTGCCCTTGGTGTCGGTCTCGGGCTTCTTTTTCAACCCCGTCAGGATGTTGCCGAAGAGGTCGGGGCGATGGCCGTGACGCCACATGATCGTGTATTGCTGGACGAAGGTCAGCACGTTGTTCGAAATCCAGTACAGCACCAGGCCCGAGGCGAAGGTGCCGAGCATGAACATGAACACCCAGGGCATCCAGGCCATGATCTGGGCCTGGGTCTTGTCGGTCGCCGGCGGGTTCAACTTCTGCTGCAGCCACATCGAGATCCCGAGCAGGATCGGCAGCACGCCGAGCGAGAAGAAGTAGAACCAGTTGTCGGGCCCCGGCGCATCGAACGGCAGAAAGCCGAATCCGTTCAGGATCGACGACGGATCCGGCGCGGACAGATCCTCGATCCAGCCGATCCAGGGCGCGTGGCGCAACTCGAGGGTGACGAAGATCACCTTGTAGAGCGAGAACCAGATCGGGATCTGCAAGAAGATCGGCAGACAGCCCGAGGCGGGGTTCACCTTCTCGCGCTTGTAGAGCTCCATGATCTCGACCTGCTGCTTCTGCTTGTCGTCGCCGGCGCGTTCGCGGATCTTTTCCATCTCCGGCTGGAGCTCGCGCATCCGCGCCATCGACACGTAGGATTTGTAGGCCAGCGGGAACAGGATCATCTTGATGACAACGGTCAGCGCGATGATCGCCCAGCCCATGTTGCCGATCAGCGCATGGAGGTTGTGAAGCAGCCAGAACATCGGCTTGGTGATGAAGAAGAACATCCCCCAGTCGATCGAATCGAGGAATTTGTAGACGCCGCCGTCGGTCTCATATTCGCGGATGGTTTCCCATTCCTTGGCACCGGCGAAAAGCCGGGTGGTGGTGCTGGCGGTGGCGCCGGGCGCGACCTCCAGGGTGTCCTGTCGCAGCCAGGCGAAATACCGGTCCGACGCCTCGTCGTATTGGTGGACCGCGGTGGCGCTGGTGGTCGCGTCGGGGATGAGGACCGACATCCAGTAATGGTCGGTCATCCCGACCCACCCGGTCCCGTCCAGCTGGAAGACCTCGGCATGGGCGCCCCAGACCGGATCGGCCTCGAGGTCGCGCACCTTCTTGTATTTCGTCTCGGTGAGCTCGTCCGCGGTCTGGGCGATCGGCCCTTCCTGCAGGATGTAGAAGCCGGTGAGGTCTTCCGGCGTGCCGTGGCGCAGGATCACGCCGTAGGGTGCAAGCCGCTGCGCGCTGTCGGACTTGTTCTCCACCGATTGGGTGACGGTGAACATGTACTTTTCGTCGACCGCGATGGTCCGGCGGAAGGTCATGCCATTCGCATTGGTCCAGGCCAGGGTGATCGGGGTCTCGGGCGTGAGTTTTTTGCCCTTCTCCAGCCTCCATTCGGTGAGCGCGCCGGGGACGTCGTCATTGCCGAGATCGCCGCCCGGGGCCCAGCCGTAGAGCGCGAAATAGGCGTGTTCCTGGCCATCCGGCTTCAACAGCGTCACGGTGGCGGCATCCGGCTCGATCGTATCGCGGTACTGCTTGAGATGGAGATCGTCGATCCGGCCACCGACGAGCGCGATCGTGCCGGTCAGGTCGGGGGTGTCGATGGCGATCCGGGCACTCTCCGCGAGTGCTGGCGAAACGGTCGGCGCCGCGGTTGCCGCAGCGTCGCCGGTGATGCCCGGGGCGGCGGCCACCGGCGGGGTGGCGACGCCGTCGGTGCCGGTCTCGTCAGCGGTCTGCCCGGCCACGGGCTGCGAGGTGTCGAGCACCGGTTCGGGGGGCGGAAAAAGCATGTACCAGCCGGTGATCACGACGAAGCTCAGAACGAGCGCGATCACGGTGTTCGACGTCTGGTTGTTCATGGCAGAGCCCTGGTCGTTTCCGGTCAGGGTGGTTCAACAGGGGAGGGCCAGAAAGGTCAAGCAGTTTTCCCGTAACTGCTGGGCAATCCGCCGCCCCGTCACGCCCGATCCGGGGGCCGCCGGCACCGGTGCGCCCGGGCGCGCGCCGACCCGCCGGTCCGGCGCATTCAGCCGATCTGGCGCGGGATCTTAGGCGCGATCGCGACCCTTGTCCGATGTGCGGTGATCCAGGTGGCGGTTTCCTCGAGGGGCATCGGCCTGGCGATGGAATAGCCCTGGACATGGCCGCAGCCGAGTTGCGCCAGCATCGCGTGTTCGCCGTGGCTCTCGACCCCTTCGCCCAGCGTCTCGAGCCCGAGCCGGTCGGCCATGGTCAGGATCGCGGCCACCATGTTCTGCTGGTCGCGATCGGTATCTACATGGGTGATGAAACTGCGGTCGATCTTGATTCGGTTGACGTCGAACCGCCGGATATTGGCAATCGAGGCATGACCGGTCCCGAAATCGTCGAGATCGATCGAACATCCCAGCCGCGACAGGGCGGCGATGTTGCGGGTCGTGATGTCGTCGTCGGTGCGCGCGACCACGTCTTCGAGGACTTCCACGGTCAGGCGCCCCGGTGCGAGCTCGAAACGGTCGAGCTCCCAGCGGATCTTGTCGAAAAGCCGCGGATTGCGCAGCTCGTCGGCGGAGAAATTGACCGAAACGCTCGGGACCTCCAACCCCGCCCTGTCCCATTCGCGCAGCGCCGTCAGCGACTGGAACAGGATCACCTCGCCAAGCCGGTCATAGAGCCCGCCGCGGGCGATCGCGGGCAGGAAGGCACCGGGCGAGATCATGCCGCGATCGGGGTGATGCCAGCGCGCGAGCGCCTCGAACCCGCTGAGCGCGCCCGTGTCGGTCGATATCTGCGGCTGGAACCAGGGGCGAATCTCGCCGTTTTCGAGCGCACGGACCACCTCGCGGGTCATGTCGTCGGGTATGCCGACGCGGGGCCGCATGCCGCGGGCGAAGGCGCGCACCGCGCCGGGGCCCGACTTCTTCGCCTCTTCCAGAGCGCTTTCGGCGGCGGCAAGGAAGGCCTCGCCGGTCTGGTCCGGGACCCGGCTCGGCAAGGCGAAGCCAACCGAAGCGGTGACCAGGATGCGCGCGCCGTCCAGCGAAATCGGATCGGCCAGCGCGTCCTGCATCCGCCCGGCGAGCTGGATCAGGGTTTCGAGATCGACCCGCGGTGTCTTGGCGAGCGCCAGCCCGTAGATGCCGGGGCCGATGCCCGCCACCACGTCTGACTCACGCAGCGCCCCGATCAACCGATCGGCGGCCTGGCGCTGGATCGCCTCGCTGCCGTCTTCGCCGTATTGCTCCCGGAGCCGGGTGAACCCGTCGATCTCGACAATGAGCGCGATCCGCGTGTCACCGTCATCGGCGACCTTTCCCGTCAGGCTCGCGTCGAGCACCTGGACCAGCCGCTCGCGCCCCGGCAACCCGGTCACCGGATCGCGGCGCGACGCCCGGGTCTGGCCACGGGCGACGACAAGGAAGAAAGCAAAGATCGCCGGAAAGATGACCGCAGCGGTGAGCAGCACGCCTTCGCCGCCGAACCAATAGGCCCCAAGCATCAGCGCCGGCAGAAAGGCCGCAATCTGTGGGCCGCTGACCGCATCGCGGATCATCGGCCACACTGCGCTCGAGGTCATTCCACCGGCTCTGGCCATGCCGCGTTCCTCCACCAAGTGGTCTTGCCATACTCGGCAACCCTATGGCGAGTCCGTCAACCTGCGGTTAACGTCACCCGAGAATTTTCACGTTTTGTCCGCTTTGTTCGCTTTTCGGTCCAGTCCTGCGAAGTCGAAAAGCGCCGGGTCGAGCAGATGCGAAGGCCGCGTGTTGGTGAGCGCCTTGAACATCTTCTGGCGCCGGCCGGGGCTGCGCCGCTCCCATTCGTCGAGCATCAGTTTGATCTGCTGGCGCTGCAGACCGTCCTGGCTGCCGCAAAGGTCGCAAGGGATGATCGGGTAGTTCATCGCCGCGGAGAACCGCGCGCAATCCTCCTCGGCCACATGGGCAAGCGGGCGGTAGACGAAAAGATCGCCGTCTTCGTTGACCAGCTTCGGCGGCATCGTCGCCAGGCGCGAGCCGTGGAACAGGTTCAGAAAGAAGGTCTCGAGGATGTCGTCGCGGTGATGGCCGAGCACCACGGCAGAGCAGCCCTCCTCGCGGGCGATCCGGTAGAGGTTGCCGCGCCTGAGCCGCGAGCACAGCGCGCAATAGGTCCGTCCCTCGGGGATCTTGTCCAACACGATCGAATAGGTGTCCTGGTACTCGATCCGGTGCGGCACCTGCATCCGTTCCAGAAACGCCGGCAGCACGGTCGCCGGAAAGCCGGGCTGGCCCTGGTCGAGGTTCACCGCCAGCAGCTCGACCGGCAGCAGCCCGCGCCATTTGAGTTCGAAGAGCACGGCGAGCAGGGTGTAGCTGTCTTTGCCGCCGGACAGGGCGATCAGCCATTTCCCGCCCGGTCCAGCCTTGCCCTCGCGCGCCTCCGGCGCGACCATCCCATAGGCATCGATTGCCTCGCGCACATTGCGCACGATCCGTTTGCGAAGTTTCTTGAACTCCGTCGTCGTCGGCGCATCTGCAAGCAGCGGGTGGATATCGTCGGTGTTGTCAAACATGTTGCTTGAATGGACCAAGCCCACTCCGGGAGCAAGAGAGATGGAACTCAGAAAGCTCGACCCCACGAAACACGCCGCCCTCGTCGCCGGCCTGTTCTTCAAGGCGAACGATTATGTACGCCTGACCGAGGGCGTCGATGCGGGGCCGGCGCAGGTGGCGGGCTTCTTCAAGGGCGTGCCGCCGGGCTGCGACATTGCCTTGTCGGTCAAGGTGGGCTTGTTCGAGAACGAGGTGTTGCTCGGGATTGCCGATATGGCCTTCGGGTACCCGCAGGCTGGCGATGGCTACATCGGGCTCATGCTCTTCGCCCCGGACGCACGCGGCAAGGGGCTCGGCAAGGCGCTGCTGGCGTTGCTCGAGGAAGAGGCCCGCGCCCGGGGCACCGAACGGCTGTTCGTCGGCGTCGTCCAGGCCAACGCGCCGGCCCGCGCCTTCTGGCTGCGCGAAGGCTTCCTGCCGGTCAAGACGCTCGGGCCCCTGAAAGTGGGCGCGCGGACGCATATGGTCGACCGCATGGGCAAGTCGCTCGGGCGGTGAAGTCGGCCTCGGCGCGTCCCTTGCCCGGATCGATGCGAAAACCGGGGCCCGTCCCGCCGCCGCGCGACCTTGTCACGCGGGGGGGGGG